>Ga0196964_10000754_pt1 | contig 18068 bp, 9 predicted proteins | sample S1_10metaG_FD_148615 | JGI IMG/M metagenome (GOLD analysis project Ga0196964, IMG submission 148615) | Soil microbial communities from Anza Borrego desert, Southern California, United States - S1_10 | ecosystem: Environmental > Terrestrial > Soil > Desert | place: USA: California | collected... | reverse complement strand
GATCGCGGACCTGGAACTCATCCAGCAAGGCAAGCCGCCGGCCGGATCCTCGCTGGACATCGGCAAATCCAGCATTGCCATGCGCGCGATGGCCAAGCGCACGGGCGCCGGCGCCAAGCGCGGCGGTACGGCAGGGCCGCTGCAGCCGGTCGGCGCGCAGCCAGGAAAGCGCGGCGGCACGGCGGGGCCGCTGCAACCGGTTGGCGCACAGCCTGGCCGGCGCGGCACGCAGCAGCATGAGCTGGTCGGTGACCGCCGGGCTGACGACCGCCGTGCAGGCGAACGGCGAACAACGCAGAAGCAGACAACAAGTGTGCCGCTGATGGCGGCCGCGGGATTATTCGGCCTCGGGTTGCTGGCTTTTCTGTTTTCCATGATGACCGGCAGGAACGAGACAACCCCGCCGGTTGTGTCCACGACACCTCCGCTCGTGACTCCGCCCTCAGCAGGCACAACGGTGGCAACACCGGAGTCCGCTAAGACGCGAGTTGAGCCTGCAGCGAAGAAAGATCCGGAACCCGGCAGGACGGCTGCGCCAGCTGCAAGCACAAAGCCTGCGCAGCCGCCGGTGACGATTGCCAACCTGCGCCCAGGACTGGCGGCAACCTACCTGTATGGAACGGATCCCGAAAACGGGCGCGTGCTGCTGCAGCGCGTCGATCCGAACATCGATTTTCACTGGGACGAGAAAGCGCCGGCGCCTGAAGTTCCCGCTGACCAGTTCTCCGTGCGCTGGGTCGGCTTTCTGCGAATACCGAAAACCGGACGCTACAATCTCGACGCAAAAGTTGACGACGACATCAGCGTATGGCTCGACGGCGAACGCGTACCGCCCGGCGAGAGGGAACTGGCAGCCGGCGATCATGCGTTGAAAGTGACCTACGTGGAAAAGACGGGAGTGGCGTTCTGCCGGTTGCAGTGGGCGCAGAAAGATGCGCCCGCGCTGCAGTCGATTCCGCCGGAGTACCTGTTTCACCTTCCCGAGCAGGAATTAGGACCCGCGGTGGCGACGCAGGCAGCGCAGGTGAATTTAACCAAGTCGTTGAGCGCGGCGCTGGCTGCAAGGCAGTACGGAAGAACGGATGCAATCGGCGGCCAGGGCGGCAACGAATTTGAAGTGCTGTGTACCGAGCCCGCGCTTCTGGTGGGACTCGATGTTTTTGAATGGAATTGGGATGGCCACCTGATTGTCGGCGGGGTTCAGCCGGTGTTCCGCGGAGAACGCGGGCTCTTTCGCGGGCAGAAGCAGGGCTGGGTGGGAGGGAAAAAAACCGAGATCGTTGCGCGCGAGGGCTATGCCGTCGGCGAGATGCGTGTCGAGTTCGGTTTGCGCGTGGATGCTATCGAGTTGAGATTTTTGAGAGTAAAGCCAAACGGCATCGAACTGGATCCAGCCGATGCGTACACCAGCCCGAAGGCAGGGGGTACACACACCAATGACAAGAAAATCCCGTTAGGCACCAGCCCAGCCGTGGGAATCTGGGGGCGCAGAACGGATCTGTTGCATGCGATCGGACTCATGCAGTTGAGGCCGGGCGCAACTCCCTACGTCACGCCGGTGCCGCCTTCGACGAAAGCAGTCGAATACCGCACGTTTAAAGGTCATACTGAGTGGACCAGCGGTATCGATATCTCCAGCGACGAAAAATACGTGATTGCCGGCAGCAAGGATAAAACGCTGCGGCTCTGGAATGCTGAAAACCCAAACGAAATGCGCACACTTTCTGGCCATACTGCCGCCTTACGTGGCGTAGCCATTGCGCCGAACAGCCGCCTGGCTGCCTCCGGCGCCGAAGACAACACGTTGCGGATCTGGGATGTCGAGAAGGGAACAGAGCTGCTTCGCATGGAAGGGGTGACGTCGAAAGTAAACGGAGTGGCCTTCTCGCCTGATTCGACACGTGTGGCGGCCGGTCTTGATGATTCAACGCTCGCCATCTGGCATGTCACGAGCGGCAAGCTGATCAGAAAATTCACAGGCCATTCACAGAAGATTATGGGCGTCGCATTCTCGCCAGATGGCAAGTACCTGCTCTCCGGCGGCGCTGATAGAACGCTGCGGCTCTGGGCTACGGAGAATGGCGCGATGCTCAAGTCATTCTCGGATCACCTCGCGGAGATTCACGGCGTCTGCTTCTCGCCGGACGGAAAGCTTGCGGCCTCAGCGAGCGAAGACACAACAGTGCGGGTCTACAACCTGCACGCCGAAGGCTCGGCCATGTTTAAAGGCCACACGAAGAAAACCTGGGGCGTGGTGTTCCTGCCGGACGGAAAACGCGTCTTATCGGCTGGCGAAGACAATACGGTGCGGCTCTGGGAAGCGCTGACGGGCAAGGAAATTCAAAAGTTCGATCTCGGTTCCCAGGGCGGCGAGGTGCGCATCAACCGCGACGGCACGAAATTCCTGGTAGGGCTTCAGGACAAGACGCTGCGGCTGTGGAAGTTGCCAGGTACCGCCGGAACGACACAGACTCAGGCGCCTGGATCGGTCGTGCGCCCGAATGCGCCCAACCGGCCGGCCAATGTTCCCGCCGATGCGGTGGCAATCGATGGCCGCTGGTACAAGGCGTTTCATGAACCGGCCGATCGTCAACGGTGGGACCAGGCCCGATCGAAGTGCGAACAGATGGGCGGGCGCCTGTCGATTCTTCGCAGGAGCGACCTGCTGCAAATGCTGGTTGAACAATTTCCTGAAGCACGCGGCAAGAAGCTCTTCATCGGCGGCTACAAGGAAAACGGCGAGTGGAAGAACATTGATGGAACAGTGTTAGGCGACGGTCTTTACCCGAAGTATCGCGGAAAGGACGGTTACATTCTTTTTCTGGACTTCACCCTTGAGCTGAACGACGGCCCCGGTGTGAATCCTCAAGGCGCTCTGGTGCTGGAGGGCTTCATCTGCGAATGGCCTGGTAAAATCGCGCAAGACACAGAACCCCGCGAACTGATCGATAAAAATTTTAACACCAACTGGATCGTCAACCGGGGCGAATGGAAAGCGGAGAACAACAAAGTGATCGCCACGCCGCCGAAGGGCACCACGGCGAAGGCCACGTACGGCCAGCAGATGCCGGGCGACATGGAGTGCACCGTTCGGGTCAATACAGCTCACACATTTTTCCTTAACTTTCTCGTGAACGAAAAAGCCGATACCGTGCACCGCGATGAAAAAGGCGTGATTCGCATTGGCGTCTACGATGTGACTACAAATAAATCAGTTGAGCAGATTGCTCCGGGCAACTGGGCCGGACGCACTGAATTCGTTGTTCGTTTTCAAGGCGGTACGATGGAGGTTCTTGCCGACGGGACTCCCGTGATAAAATCCACCACGGCCGTCAACGGCACCGGCAAACGCCGCAGCGTCGCCCTGTTCAGCTACGGCGCACCGGCAGAGTTCACGTCAGTTAAAGTCTCCGCTGCTTCGAGCAATCCTCCATAAAGGACTCGTTTCACCCGATGGTGTGGCAGCCAAGACTATTATCCCGCTCGATCTGGAATCACTTTCCAAATCATCTTGCGCTCCCTCCGCCTTTGCCTAACTTTGATTGCAAAGAGGACGCCAGCTCCGGGGATCATCTATGGCCGAGATCAAAGCTGCAGGTGCAATCTGTTACCTTAAGGACGGCAAAGATCTTCTCTTCCTGATCCTGCGTTCCAGCAAGCACGGAGAATGGGGGCCCCCCAAGGGAAAGGCCGAGAGCGGCGAAACGGAAGTCGAGACGGCCACGCGCGAACTGTACGAAGAAGCAGGCCTGCGCAAGCTCTCCTTCGACCCGAAGTTCCGCGAAATCCTCAGTTACACGATAGATAAAAAGGGCCAGAAACTACCGAAGCAGGTCGTTTACTTCCTCTGCCAGATTGAGTCCGATGACGTAAAGCTTTCGCACGAACACACCGAAGCGCATCTGGCCACGCTGGCCGAGCTCGAAATCATGATCCCGCACGATGACATGCGCGAGATCTTCAGGCGCGCTGCAAAACACATTCAACAGAAATGATGCGTGATGCATAATGCATGATACTTAAAAAAGGGGAGAGCCTGCAGGTGCAGTAGTTTATGTATCATGCATTAAGCATCAGGTACCATGTCTGAACTCAAGCTCATCAGAAAATTTCGCGCGAACCCGCCGACTCATCCGTGGATCACCGTGGGCCCTGGACAGGATTGCGCCATCGTCTCCTGGAACGCGCGGCGCGATCTGGCCTACAAGATCGACCAGGTGATCGAAGGCACGCATTTCGTTCTCACAGGACCCGGCGCCGCCCGCCCGTTTGATGTGGGGTGGAAAGCGATGGCCAAAGCGTGTTCCGACATTGCCGCAACGGGGTTCTGGCCCGTTGCAGCGACCGTAGCTGTCAATCTGCGCAAAGGTTCAAAAGAAGCGCTGGCGATGGAACTCTACCGCGGGCTCACGGCATGCTGCCGCAAATACAAGTTTGGCCTGGCAGGCGGAGACCTGGCGACATCAGAACAGGGGTTGAGCGTCGTCGTGTCGCTGCTCGGCGAAGGTCCGCGTAACAGCGCCTGGCTGCGCAGGGGCGCGCGTGCAGGAGACACGCTCCTGGTCACAGGTCGTCTGGGCGCCTCACTGCACAGCCGCGGGCATCTGCGCTTCTCACCCCGCCTGCCTGAAGCGGAAAAAATCCGGCAGATCGTGCCCGGTGCGGTGCATGCCTGCATTGACATCACTGATGGGCTGAGCCGGGATCTGCATCATCTCTGCCAAGAAAGCGGCGTGGGAGCAACGCTTGACTCGCAGCTCATCCCGTTCAGCGCGGCGGCACGAAAAATTGCCCGTGCCGGTGGAAGAAGCGAACTCGAGCAGGCTCTTGGCGATGGTGAAGATTTCGAGCTCCTGCTTGCCGTCGAATCCCGTGCCGCCGAACGGCTGCTGAGGCGGTGGCGCGGCCGGGTGCCGCTTACACGAATAGGCAGGATTGAGCGCAAGCTCGACATCTTAATCCGCACGAACGGTGCGCTGCAGCGGCTGACAAATGTTGGCTATGAACACCGCTGACTAACGCTCTTGACCCAGCCGCCGAAAAATTGTGGCGTGTTTTGTGACATGCATGGTCTGGCTCGGTTTGAACCAGCACGCATGCAAAGCTTGTTCAGACAAGCTGTTGCGTGATGGTTAACGTTTACATGACATTCCCGGCAAGAAAATTGCTCATTGTGCATATCGCAGCCCCCGATGGTAAATTTTTGTTACGTGACTGCGAGGCACACTGTTGTATTTTGATCACTGGGAAGGTTTGCAGTGCGCTGTCTTATGACAAACGAAACGTATACGCTTGATCTTGAAACCGGCTCGGCTGCGGAGACCGAGGCGCTAGGTATTCGTCTGGCGTGCGTGCTTAACGGCGGCATGGTCATCACCCTCTCTGGCGAACTGGGCGCTGGAAAGACCGTCTTCGTTCGCGGAATCGCCTGCGGGTTGAACGTCCCTCCGGGAGTCGTGGTGACGAGCCCCACCTATGTTCTTCAGCATGTTTACCGTGGTGGCCGGTTGACTTTATATCATATCGATGCCTACCGCCTGGTGGGCGGCGCGGGGGAACTGGAATCCAGCGGCCTCACCGAGTGCTTCAACGACGACAACGGGCTGGTCTGTGTTGAGTGGCCTGAACGCATCGGCGATCACCGCTGGCCTGAAGACCGCATCGATGTCAATATCGAACACTATGAGCCGCAGAAGCGCCGCATTCGCATCATCGCCTCAGGTCCGCGCGCGCTGGTTGCGCTCAAACAGCTCACCTGAGGCGGCGCCGGAAGCGTTTACAAGCTCCCCCTCACTCTAAAGAAACGATTAGCGTTCGTCATTTGTCGCGACTTTCTTGAAAATTTCTTCTCAATTGTTGCAGTTGCGCTCGATCTCCTTGCTGATAGACGGGTTGGAAGAACAGCACAGACGTAGTAGACAATGTGGCAATCCGGCAAGCCGCTCCATTCGTCGGCCTCGCCAACCGTGCGAATCCCTTGCAAAGCCTGCACATCGGGGGTAAGCATGCCATTGGAGGATCACCTCGATGGCCCGCAAAAACACCCGCAAAGAAAAAAATGGAAATGGCAACCAGCCGGCAGCACCGGCCGTGCGAGTCAAGCCGGTCTCGGGTGGCGCGCGCCCGCCTGCTACGGTTGCGGCATCCCCCGGCGTGTTACGATCTCAGGTCCCCGTAACACTTGAGCCTGCGCCCGCGGCAGCTCCGCTGCCGCTCGATCCGCCCCGGCCGGGCAATACATCAATTCTCAAACGCCACGACATGTGGGAACAGTCGCTGCGGCAGCTCGATGAGGTCGCCAAGCGCATCTCACTCGATCCCAACATTCACACGATGATGCGCCATCCCAAGCGTACGCTCGAAGTCGCCGTGCCGGTACGCATGGACGACGGCCGCGTTGAAGTCTTCTCCGGATACCGCGTGCATCACAACCAGTATCGCGGCCCGTGCAAAGGCGGCATCCGCTACCATCACGAAGTCAGCATGGAAGAGGTCAAGGCGCTGGCGATGCTGATGACCTGGAAGTGCGCGCTGATGAATATTCCCTACGGCGGCGCCAAGGGCGGCGTGGTCGTTGACCCTTCGCGGCTTTCGAGCGGTGAGCTCGAACGCCTGACGCGCCGATTCACGTCCGAGATCATGATCATCATCGGCCCGGACAAGGACATTCCGGCGCCCGACATGGGCACCAATCAGCAGACTATGGCGTGGATGATGGACACGTACGCCATGACCATCGGTCACAGCGTCCCGCAGATTGTTACCGGCAAGCCAGTTTCCGTTGGCGGATCGCTCGGGCGCATCGAAGCGACTGGCCGCGGCGTCAGCTTCATCACCGCCGCCGTCGCGAAGGAATGCGGGCTTGAGATGAAAGGCCTGCGCGTGGCAATCCAGGGCGCCGGCAACGTGGGATCGAACGCGGCCAAGGCCGTGCACGAGCTGGGGGCAAAAGTGATCGCCATCAGCGACGTGAAGAGCGGCATCTACAACGAAAACGGCATCGATCCGTTCAAGCTCTTCTCCGCGATGGGCTCGAAGGATTTCGTCGAAGACCAGGGCATGGGACAGAAGATCACCAACGAAGATCTGCTCGCGCTGGATTGCGATGTGCTTATTCCCGCGGCGCTCGGCGGCGTCATCACCGAACGCAATGCCGACCGGATCAAGGCAAAGATCATCGTCGAGGGCGCCAATGGACCGACGACGCCGGACGCGGATGCGATCCTGGACAAGAAAGGCATTATCGTCGTGCCGGACATCCTGGCTAATGCCGGCGGCGTGACGGTCAGCTACTTTGAGTGGGTGCAGGGAATTCAGTACTACTTCTGGGAGCTCGACGAGATCAACACGCGCCTGCACAAAATCATGAAGAGCGCCTTCACGAATCTCTGGGCCCTCTCGCGCCGCGAGCGCGTGAGCATGCGCACCGCGGCGATGATGATCGCCGTCACCCGCGTCGCCGAAGCCGCCCGCTCACTGGGGTTGTTCCCGTAACGGTCGGTAGATTTTTCTCACCGCGCGCAGGCGTTTTTTACCATGGCCATCAGGTCTGACGATTCGAGGGGCTTGGAGAGGAAGTCCTGAAAGCCGGCCTTGAGCGCGCGGTCGCGATCCTCGTTGCGTGCGAAAGCGCTGATGGCAATGGCCGGAATTTTTGAGCCAGTCGCGCGCAGCTTTTCGAGCATCAGATAGCCGTTTTCACCCGGCATGCCGATGTCGCTGAGCAGAATATCAGGCTTGAACGTTGCGAGCCTGGGCACGGCGTCTGCCACCGAGAGCGCAGTTTCGACGGTCGCGCCCGCATTCTGAAGTATGAACAAAAGCAGTTCGCAGGTGTCGGGTTCATCGTCGACCACGAGCACGCGGCAGCCACTCAAGTTCGGGTTCTCATGCTTCGACGCCGGTGCGCGTTCGCGCTGCTCGCGCCGGCGGTCCGCAAGTTCCGACGGCGATGGAATCGGCAGCGTGACGGTGAACGTCGCGCCTTTGGATTTGCCCTCGCTTGTGGCGCTTACTGTTCCGCCATGCAGTTCGGTGAGGTGCTTAACGATGGACAGGCCGATGCCCAGGCCTCCGTGCGCGCGAGTGATTGAACTGTCGGCCTGGCTGAAACGCCGGAAGAGCTGCGGCATGTACGACGGATCGATGCCGATTCCAGTATCCTTGACCGTAACGATCAAATTGTTATCGCGCTGCACCAGCACGGTCTCGACGATTCCGCCCCGCAATGAAAACTTGATCGCGTTGCTGAGCAGATTCCAGAAGATCTGCTGCAGGCGAACGCTGTCGCCAATGATCTGTGAAATGGCTGAATCGAGGGTAAGACGCAAGGTGATGCCCTTGGTCTCCGCCGCATGCCGCAGAGTCTCTATGCACACTTCAATGATCTCTTTGATGTTCACCGGCCGCACATTAAGTGTGACGCTGCCTGTCAGCAGCCGGCTTACATCCAGCAGATCGTTGATGATTGCCGTCTGTGCCTGGACGTTGCGCTCGATGATCTTCATTCCATTTTCAATAATCGGATCGTCGATTGCGCGTGCGCGGATGATACGCGTCCATCCCAGAAGCGGCGTGAGCGGTGTGCGCAGTTCATGGCTGAGCGTCAGCAGGAACTCGTCCTTGATGCGGTTGACCCGCTCGGCTTCCTCGCGCGCCGCCTGCGCGTGAATCAACTGCTCGCGTTCTTCCTCCTGCTTCCGGCGCTCGGTCATGTCGCGAGTCACCTTCGCAAAACCGCGCACCACGCCAGATTCGTCGTAAAGAGTGGTGATCAGCACGCTGGACCAGAATCGTTCGCCGTCTTTTCGTACGCGCCAGCCTTCTTCTTCGTACGTGCCGTTCTTGAGCGCCAGTTCCAGTTCACGCTGGGGCTTCTGCGCACGAACATCGTCCTCGGGGTAAAACGCCGAAAAGTGCCGCCCCAGGATTTCGCTCCGCTCGTAGCCCATGATGTTCCGGGCGCCCGCGTTCCAGCTCGCGATGTTGCCCTTCGGATCAAGCATGAAAATACCGTATTCCTTGACGTTCTGGACCAGCAACCGGAAACGCTCTTCGCTCTCGCGCAGCAGGCGCTCGGCTTTGCGCGCCTCCGCCACGTCGCGGAAAACCATAACGACCCCGACGATGGCGCCCGAACTGTCACGGATCGGAGCGGCGCTGTCATCAATGGCCGTTTCCGTTCCATCGCGCCCGATCAGCACGGTATGGTTGGCCAGTCCGACGATAATGCCCTCGCGCAGCACGCATTCAACCGGTGACGGCGCCGGCTTGCGCGTCTCCTCGTTGATGATGTTGAAAACCTCGCGCAGCGGGCGTCCAGCTGCGTCTTTACGCGACCAGCGCGTGAGCTGTTCAGCAATCACGTTCAGGTACGTGACCTTGCCGTCGTGGTCAGTCGTGATCACCGCGTCGCCGATGCTCTCCAGCGTTACTCTGAACAGTTCGCGTTCATTGCGCAGCAAATCCTCCTGCTGCTTGCGCGCGGTGAGATCGCGCGTCACCTTTCCAAAGCCCTGCAGAGTGCCACTGGCATCCTTCAGAGCCGTGATGACGACGCTGGCCCAGAAACGCGTGCCGTCACTGCGCATGCGCCAGCCTTCTTCCTCGTAACGCCCTTCTTTAACGGCGATTTCAAGCGCGCGGGCGGGTTTCTTGATGGCGTTATCTTCTGGTGTGTAAAAGAGTGAGAAGTGTTTGCCGATAATCTCGTGTGCCTTGTATCCCTTGATGCGCTGAGCGCCGTTATTCCAGCTTCGGATCACGCCGGTTTGATCCAGCACGAAAATGGCGTAATCGCGCACACTTTCCACCAGCAGAGGCAACGCGCGTGCATCGAGATTGTCTGGGGAATTACTCATCGATTGCTCGTGATCGAAGCTGCAGGGGATTCGTTTGCTTGGGCAAAAAAGTAACAGTCCACCGGCTTTACGCTGCCGATGACTCGAATCCTGGAAATCCCCGATGCATTGGTCTTATACCATAATGTAAATTGCGAATTCCACAGGAATGTTGAACAGTTCTTCAAATGACCGCAGATGCAAGTCTCTGCTGTTTAAAAGCAGGCTAAATGAGCGTTCAAGTAGCCGTGGACTTTCATGGCTTGCTCCCCCACAATAGTTAAAACAACGAGCGAGACATTTATGCAGCACGCTAATGCCGACAGCAGTCACGCCGCGCAGAAAGCCGCATCGCCGGATGTTGCCCGCGCGCAAACCAGCGAAGCATTCACCGGCCTGAAATTAGGCGCAGCCGCATCCACAGCAGGCGGCCTTCCGGCGATACTTTCGTCGCTCAGCCACGCGTGGGAAGAAATGGGCGTGATCGGCGGCGCAAAAGCGCTGCTGGCAATGAATCAGAAGACCGGCTTCGATTGCCCGAGCTGCGCGTGGCCCGATCCCGATCATGAGCGCTCCATGACGGAGTTTTGCGAGAACGGTGCGAAAGCCGTTGCGGACGAAGCGACCACCAGGCGCGTGACTCCAGCATTCTTCGCAGCGCACAGCATTGCTGAGCTTTCAGAAAAGTCGGATTTCTGGCTAGGCAAACAGGGCCGCATCACGCAGCCCATGTTCCGCGCCGCCGGCAGCGCGCATTACCAGCCGATCACGTGGGAAGACGCATTCAAGTGCATCGCGCGCGAGCTCCATGCATTGAGTTCTCCCAACGAGGCGGTTTTTTATACGTCGGGGCGCGCGAGTAACGAAGCGGCGTTCCTGTACCAGCTGTTTGTGCGGCAGTTCGGGACCAACAATCTTCCGGACTGTTCGAACATGTGCCACGAATCCAGCGGCACGGCGCTGACGGAAGCCATCGGCGTCGGAAAGGGCACTGTTTCGCTGCAGGATTTCGAGCAGGCCGAAGCGATCTTCATCATTGGTCAGAATCCAGGTACCAATCATCCGCGCATGCTTTCGGCCCTGCAGCAGGCCCGCAATAAAGGTGCGACGATCGTCAGCATCAACCCGCTGCCGGAAGCCGGCACGACGCGCTTCAAGCATCCGCAGCACGTGGTGGAAACGCTGTTCGGCTCAGGCACGGAACTGGCGACGCTTTTTCTTCAGGTGCGCATCAACGGCGACGCGGCGCTTCTCAAAGGCATCATCAAAGAACTTTTTGATGAAGAGAAGAAGCAGCCCGGAAAAATTCTCGATCGCCGGTTCATTGAGGAAAAGACGTCGGGGTTCGAGGCGTTCGCGCAGGCAATTGAAGGCGTGAGCTGGGACACGATCGTCGAACAGAGCGGCATTTCGCGCGAACAGATCCGTGCGGCGGCGCAGATCGCGATGAAAAGCTCGCGCATCATCTGCTGCTGGGCCATGGGCTTGACGCAGCACACCAACGCGGTCGCAACAATTCAGGAGATCGTGAATCTGCTGCTGCTGCGCGGAAGCATTTCCAAGCCTGGCGCCGGCGTTTGCCCGGTGCGCGGGCACAGCAATGTGCAGGGCGACCGGACGATGGGCATCTTCGAGCGTCCGCGGCCGGAATTCCTGGACCGCCTGCAGAAAGAATTCTCGTTTGACCCGCCGCGCGAGCATGGCTTCGATGTCGTCGAATCCATCAAAGCCATGCACGACGGCCGCGCGAAACTGTTCTTCGCGCTGGGCGGAAATTTTCTCTCAGCGACGCCGGATACGGAGTTCACCGCCGAGGCGCTGCGGCGCTGCAGCCTGACGGTGCAGGTCTCGACCAAGCTGAACCGCTCACACCTGATCACCGGAAGACAGGCGCTGATTCTTCCGTGCCTTGGCCGCAGCGAACGCGATCTTCAGAATGGCGAACTGCAGTTCGTTACGACCGAAAATTCAATGGGTGTCGTACAGGCCTCACGCGGCGCGCTTGAGCCGGCCAGCGAACATCTGCGCAGCGAAGTGGCCATCGTCGCCGCGCTCGCGCGTGAGACGCTCGGGGCAAAAAGCCGCGTGGACTGGGCTGGCCTGGCGGAAAATTACGATCGCATTCGCGATTTGATTGAGCGCGTCATTCCAGGTTTCGAGAAATTCAACGAGCGCGTGCGCAAGCCCGGCGGTTTTTATCTGATCAATCATGCAGCTCAAGGGCGCTACAACACAGCGACGGGCAAGGCGCGCTTCACCGTCCACGCGCTGCCGCAGAATTCGCTCGCGCCAGGGCAGTACGTGATGATGACGCTGCGCAGCCACGATCAGTTCAACACCACGATCTACGGGCTCGATGACCGCTACCGTGGCATTTTCAACGAGCGCCGCGTCATACTCATGAACGCCGATGACATGCGCGAGGCGAAGCTGGAGCAGGGCGACATCGTTGATCTGACCAGTCATTTCAACGGCGAGCAGCGCGTGGCGCGAAAGTTCATCGTCGTACCGTACTCGATTGCGCGACGCTGCACCGCAACGTATTTTCCTGAAACTAACGTGCTCGTTCCCATTGGCAGCGTTGCCGAGCGCAGCAATACGCCGACGTCGAAGTATGTGGTGATCACTGTTGCTAAACCGAAGTGACGAGTGGCGAGTGACGAGTGGCGGGAACGAAAAGCACGAAATCCGAAGCACGAAATTCGAAACAAATTCGAAATCCAAATATGCAATGTTCAAAACTGTTGCGCCTGGCAGTTTTAAACATTTATTCATTGGATCATTTGTGCTTGTTTCGGATTTCGAATTTCGTGCTTCGAATTTAAAACCTTGGCGTCTCCGCGTCATGGCGGTTTTCTTAAGCGCTGAGTGTGTGTGAGGGGAGAGAAAAAAGATGGTGCCAAGGCCCAGAATCGAACTGGGGACACCCAGATTTTCAGTCTAGTGCTCTACCAACTGAGCTACCTTGGCACCTTCGAAAAGCCTTTTTACGCGCCGCAAAGCGCCTGTCAAATGACGTTGCTGAATTGTCGCGCTTTCAGCGTGGCCGAATTGATAGCTTCGCTGCCAGATAAAAACCCGGAGCGATCTTCCGCTCCGGGCCGTTTCTTTCTTCGCGTCTTTGCGTGAGCCTGCTCTTACAGATCCGTCGCGACCCACTTGCGGCTCTTGGCCGATTCGGTGGCTGCGGCGAGGACGGCCTGCGTCCTGGCGGCGTCGGCGAAGTCCGGCTGCATCGATGTCGGCTTGCCGGATTCGAAGGCTTTCAGGATGTCCGAGACCTGATTGATGAAGGTGTGCTCGTAGCCGATGATGTGCCCGGCCGGCCAGTACGCGCCCGCGTACGGGTGGTCGCCGGTGGTGCAGCTGATCTTGATCCAACCCTGCTCGCGGCCCGGCAGGCTCGCGTCATAGAAGTTCAGCCAGTTCATGTCTTCGAACTCGAACTGAATCGCGCCCTTCTCGCCGTTGATTTCAATCTTGCTGCCGTTCTTCTGGCCCTGCGCGAAACGCGTGGCTTCGAACGTGCCGATGCCGCCGCCTTTGAACTTGGCGAGCATGATCACGGCGTCGTCGACAGTGACCTTGGCCATCTTCTGTTTGCCGCCGCCGGTTTTCGTCGCGGAGAGGCCGCCGGCCATCTCGCCCGACGGGCGTTCTTTCACGAACGTTTCCATGTGCGCGGAGACTTCCGTGATTTCATCGCCCGTAATGTAGCGCGCCGCATCGATGATGTGCGCGTTCAGGTCGCCGTGCGAACCGCTGCCTGCGACGTCGCCCTGCAGGCGCCAGATCGCCGGGAAGTTCGGGTCGATGATCCAGCTCTGCAGATACTGCGCGCGGACGTGGAAGATTTTTCCGAGCCTGCCTTCTTCGACCAGCTTGCGAGCCATCGAGAGCGCCGGGACGCGGCGGTAGTTGTACCAGACGGTGGTCAGCTGGCCCTTGGCGGTCTTGGCTGCTTTAACGAGCGCTTCCGCTTCCTTCATGTCCATGCACATCGGCTTCTCAAGCGCCACATGCTTGCCGGCTTTCAGAGCCGCGAGCGCGATTTCGGCGTGCATGTTGTTCGGCGTGCAGATGTCGACCAGGTCGATGTCTTTTCTCTCGAGCAGCTTGCGCCAGTCGGTCTCGACGCTCTTCCAGCCCCACGTTTCGGCCATCGCCTTAGCGCGTTCTTCATTGCGGCCGCAGAGCGCCTGCTGAACGACTTTGACGGGGCTGCTGAAAAAGCGGTTGGCCTGGCTCCATGCGTTGGAGTGGGCCTTGCCCATGAACTGCGTACCGATGAGTCCGACTCGAAGTTCTTTCTGTGCCATGTGGCTGTTCCCCCGGATTAGAGTTTGTTAACGGCTAAAATGACTTCAACACGGAGGCACAAAGACCACGGAGCACACGGAGATTCTTTTGAATCGATAACTCCGGATCGCTGCGCCTGCTTTTTGAATTCCTTTCTATCTACCCCGCTGCCCGTCCTGCGCTGAAAAGAAGGAGTGAAACCGTCGCTGATTTTTTGTGCAGAGTCAAGCGGATGTTTGGGGATGAAAAGTTCTGGCTTGCCACGTTTTTCTTTGAACCGCCAAGGCGCCAAGAAGGGGTGACGGGTGACGGGGGCTGGTCACGGGGAACCGGAAAGCACGAAATCCGAAGCACGAAATCCGAAACAAATTCGAAATCAAAAATATGGAATGTTCCAAACTGTTGCGCCTGGCAGTTTTGAACATTCATTCATTGGATCATTTGTGCTTGTTTCGGAATTCGAGTTTCGTGCTTCGAATTTAAATACTTTGGCGCCTTGGCAATTGGCGGTTTAAAAGATTCCGCTTTTTAGCGTGCCTTGAGATTCTTCGAAGGTCACTCCGCGGCAATGGCCTGCCGGAACTCCATCGGGCTGCGGCCGTGGTATGCTTTGAACATGCGGCTGAAATAGTACGCATCGTCGAAGCCGACTTGCCGGCCGACTGCGCGCACCGTCAAACGTCCGTCGCGCAAGAGCGCCGCAGCGTGTTCCATGCGTGCGCGTGAAAGATACTGCAGCGGCGTCACGCCCAAAGTCTGGCGGAAAATGCGGTTGAGATGCTGCGCCGAGAAGCCCGACTTTTTCGCCAACTCGCCCAGGCTGACTGGCTCGGCCAGGCGCTTGTCCAGGTCTTCGAGCATCGCGCTGATCAACGGGTCGCTCGCGCGGCAGCGCAGCAGACCCGACTCGGCGTTCGAGCGGAACAGTTCCCACGTGATCAGGTGAGCCCAGCCGGGCTGAAACAGCCTCACTTCGGCGCTGCTGGGGCGGTCCCATTCATCGCGCGAGCCGCAGAAATAGCGATGCAGGCGGCTTTCGGGAGGGATGCTCTGCTGCCGCGGCGGGCTGAGCAGCGCGAAGACATCCTGCCCGCCCGGCAACCGTGCTTCAACGTGCACGGAAACGACGGTGCATTGCGGCGTCAGGCTGTAGGCGTGATGTTCGATACCCGGCGGCACAATGACCAGCTCGCCGGGCGTGAGAACGTGATTTTCCTGCAAAATAGCCCAAATCACTTTTCCGCGAGTGACGTATATGAAGTTGTAATCCTGAATGATGCGGCGCTGCATCGTGTAGCCGTGTTCGTGCTGCTGGCGGGAACAGAGATAGGTCGTCACAGACATGTGGCGGAGAACATAATTCACGAGGGCCTGAGGAGTTAGGCTCATGTGCAGAGAATCTGGCTTTCAGGCCTAATTTCAAGGCGCAAAAGATTGACCGTGTTCGTCAAAGGCTATACAGTCGAGTGCGCTGGGCGCTCTTGATTGCATTAAAATTGAATGGACGTGGGGACATAATGCATTGGTCGTTAATGCATTATCTGTCGGAGCTATCCAGATGACGATCACCGGCCGCTGTATGCGTAACTCCGCTCTGCTCGCTTGCCTTCTCCTTCTATTAAGCCTCCCACAAGCCTCGGCCGGCGAAAAAGTCACCGTCAAGCTTCCTACTGGTCAGACCACCGCGTGTGATGTGCTGAAAATGAGCAAAGACGGCGTGGGCTTGCGACCCAGCGGCGGCACCGAGCAGCTCGTGCCGCTGGAACGGCTGAGCGTGAAAGAAGTTTCCGAATGCTACAAGCAGGCAACGTTGCCCCAGACTGCCGCGGCCCGCTTTGAACTAGGTGATTATTTCTTCAAGAAGCATCTGTTCTCCGAGGCGGAACAGGAACTGGCGGCCGCGGTGAAGCTGGACGAGAAGCTGCGCGCCAAGGCCGAAGCGATGATGATTGCCATTGTCGCGATGAAGGAAATGGACAAGCCCAAGGCGAACAAAGACGAGAAGGATAACGACAAGCCGGTCAAGATTGTCCGCGTTGGCGAAGACGGAAAGGTGATGGAACTCACCAGCGCCAACGACGGGGACGACGAAGACTTCGAAAAGAAGTTCAGCCGCCGTGAGCGCCCCGCGCGCACACCGGCGCAAATGAAAGAGTTCCTCGATAAGCGCATGGAGGAACTCAAAACGATCGGCGGCACGTGGCGCTTGATCGAGACCAAGCACTACTACTGCTTCTCAAACGTTCCCGAGGCGAAGCACAAAATCATTGCGCAGTGGAACGAAGGCCTCTACGACCGCCTGTGCCAGGTTCTTAAGCACAAGGAAGGCGACAAGCTCTGGAACAACAAGATGCCGATCTATTACTTCGAGCGCTATGGGCAGTTCCAGCGCTTCGCGGCCGAGATCGACAAGTCGCCCGGCGCGGCCTACTCCGGCGGCTATTTCGCCGCGGAAGGGCGCGACGTTCACATCTGCATTCCGTTCATGACCGAACGTTTTAACAGTGAAAAACGAGCGGACCGCATGGCGCGCAACACGCTGCACCACGAATGTACGCATGCCTTCCTGCAGCTCACCGGCGAAGACGTGCAGCTCAACCGCTGGCTGCATGAGGGCCTCGCGCAGTTCATTGAGTTCTGGTACGACCGCGAAAACAATCCGGACATGCGCGAGAACAATCCCGAACGCAAGGAGCGCGCCACGTACATCCAGCAGTTGCTCGCCAAGAACTATCTGCCGACGTGGGAAAAGATGAAGAACCGCCCGATGAGCGGCATGGACATCGAAGGCTACGCCTTCGCCTGGACGAAGCTCGAGTTCCTCTACCGCAACTTCGACAACCAGAAGCTGCCGCAGATGATCAAGCTCATCAAGTCCGGCAAGAGCGAAGATGAAGCGATGCAGCAGGCCTTCGGCTTTCCGGTCCAGAAGCTGGAAGAAGGCTACCGCATCTGGGTGAAAGCCAACGCCAAGAACGGCTTCAAGTTCGAATAGCGCGTCCCATCTCCGAAGGGAGAGGACCGACAAACGACTTCACCGCAGAGCCGCAGAGAACGCGGAGTAGCGCAGAGGATTATTGATAAGAGACATGCGCCGCCAGCCGGACGCGCAGTCCCCTCTCCCCTTGCGGGAGAGGGGTTAGCCGTCGCCTACCTGCCGCGTCCGCGTCACCGGCAACCCGTCACACGTGCAGAAATTATTTATTTATTAAGTAATGATTTCAGGCTGCAAATGCCTGCAATAGTAGACTTATACTTCAAGCATACTCAGCCTAACTGCGGGAGCGATCGTATGACACGCACGGTAACCACACGCTGCTTAGGCGGGATGATCGTTGTTGCTCTGGCGCTAATCCTCGCGCGATCTGCCAAATCGCCATCCGCGTCATCGCCAGCGGGAGGTGGCGGGGACACACCTGTCCCCGAGCGCGCGCCGCGCGCCGAAGCGCTGCTCGCGCAGTACTATCCGGTTCCCCCGAGCACGCCCAACACGCCGTCGAAGTACCAGCGCATCGCCGCGACCGCGAACGGTTTCGAGCCGCCCGCAAACATGCAGAAGCTGATCGACAATCCCGGCAGTCGCTGGAAGAATCCGGCCAAAGCCGTGCAGCCCGTCTTCCCGAAAAATTTCTCTGGCCCCGTCCGAGTCCGCTGCGCGAGTGCCGACGTGTCCGCCGTGCCGCTGAACGCGAACCCGCAGAGCAGCGGAGAAATCGCCGCCGACGGCAGCCTCATCTATAGGGACGCCTTCGGCCCTGGTATTGATGTGGCCTACCGATGCGAAGCGATCAAGACCGAAGAATTTATAATTATCCGCGATGTGGCGCGAGCTTCAGCTTGCGAAAACGCCGCCGTTCTCCCCCTCTCTTCTGAGGAGAGGGGGCCGGGGGGAGAGGTTAGAGCAGTCACGCAATTCAGTTGGGACTTACA
>Ga0196964_10000753_pt1 | contig 18142 bp, 14 predicted proteins | sample S1_10metaG_FD_148615 | JGI IMG/M metagenome (GOLD analysis project Ga0196964, IMG submission 148615) | Soil microbial communities from Anza Borrego desert, Southern California, United States - S1_10 | ecosystem: Environmental > Terrestrial > Soil > Desert | place: USA: California | collected... | reverse complement strand
CGCGCTGCTATAGCCCGCCTCCTTCGAGCGCTGTGATCCGCGGTAGCTCAGTGGTAGAGCAGCCGGCTGTTAACCGGCTGGTCGTAGGTTCGAATCCTACCCGCGGAGCCACTCGACGCCTGCTTTGCGTTGAGTTTGCTTGACAATCTGCCATGCCCACTGGCTGGTTCATCAACCGGTTCATCAAAGTGGATGCCGGCCAAATGTCGGCGAGAGCGCGCGTTCCGTGCAGCGATCGAGGGCGCCTTACACAGCAGCCGGCCTGCCGAGCCGCACTACGACGGTACAGAGCAGCGCGCAGCGAGCGCTGGCAGAGGCTCTGAGGTCACAAACGAGCCCCTCTTTTTCGTTAATGCTGAGAAGCTCCCGTACGCTGTGCTCACCCAGGCATCGGCGCGTGGATCCGGCAGAGGACACCATCGGGCTCGAACTGCAAAAAGACCTCTCCGTCGAGTTCCCCCGCCAAGCCGCGTTCGATCATGCGCGTGCCGAACCCTCTGCGGTTCGGCGGCGACACGGGTGGCCCGCCGATCTCACGCCATTCGAACGTGAATGAGCGTCCTGCTGTGTCTGACGCTGTGCTCCACTCCACTTCAACCCTGCCGTCGTCATTCGACAGGGCGCCGTACTTGATCGCATTCGTGCATAGCTCGTGGACGGCCAGCGCAAGGGAAACTGCAGTCTGAGGCGCGAGGTGAAGGTCCGCTCCTGACCAGTGGATGCGGCGATCGTTCGAGCCGGCCGTCGCCTGCACTGCGGTGTCGACGATCTCCGAAAGAGTCGCCTTCTCCCAATTCTGGCGCGTCAGTAGGTTATGAGCGGCAGACAACGCGCCGAGACGCGCCTCGAAGGATCGTACGGCGGTTTCAGGGTCGTTCGAACCGCGGAACGTTTGCCGTGCGAGCGCCTGAACCACCGCGAGGGTGTTTTTCACCCGATGGTTCAGCTCGTTGACGAGAAGCCGCTGGTGTTCTTCCCAGCGTTTCCGCTCGGTGATGTCCATGACGACCCCGCGGGATCGGCGAACGACTCCGGCTTCGTCGCGAACGTACTCGCCGCGGCCTTCAACCCAGCGGACTTCGCCGTCGGGCAGCCGAATTCGCATCACCCAGGTGAAAAGCGAGCATCGGGTGTCTGCGAGCTCACGAGCGCTTCGTTCGTAGATCTCGGCTTCGTCCTCTGGGTGATAGCGCGATCGAACATCGGCGATCGTGAGGACGTGCTCCGGGCCGAAGCCATAGAGTTGCGACAGACGCGCGGAGTGGCGGAACACGCCACGGTCGTGGTCATAATCAACTATAGCCAGGGTCCCGGCATCCAAGGCAGCTTGGAGTTCCGCGTCGCGCTCGCGCAGACTTTCCTCGATCTGTTTGCGGCTGGTGACGTCCAGCACCACGCCCATGGTGCGCGACGGGGCTCCGGTGGGGCCGAGTTCGAACTCGGCCCGAATGAGAAACCAGCGCCACTCGTCGTCGAAACGATGGAACCGGTACTCGGCTTCGAAGAAGCGCTCCCCTCGTTCCAACGCGTCGGCAGCGACGGCTCGCACTCGCTCAAGATCGCCGGGGTGGTAACGAGCTCGTACTGCTTCGAGGTCCAGCGGAGCGTCCGGTGCAAGTCCCAAAAGCCGACTGAGATCGGGAGAGCCCGAGACTTCGTCGGTTCGCGCGTCATGCTCCCAAACGGCCATGCGCCCGGCCTCGATCGCCAGTCTAAGGCGCGACTCGCTGTCGGCGAGCGCCTTTGCAGCCGCCTCTCGTGCGGTGATGTCGATGGAGATTCCGACGAGCGTCCGCGGGGCGTCTCCCACCCACTCTGTTACTTGAGCGAAGACCTCGAGCCATCGGGTCTCCCCGCCCGCCAGGATCCGGAAGGCAACCCGGCCCTCGCCGGATTTGAGGACTTCTTCCCACTGACGGAAATATGCTGACTTGTCCTCGGGGTGAACGATGGCGGTCCAGTCGCTCAGCGTCGTGACTCCGGCGAACTCCGCCCCGGTGAGGTCTCTGAGGGCCTCGGCGTCGCTCCAAACGGTTTGCTGCGCCGCCAGGTCATGCTCCCAGGTCACCGCTTTTGCCGCGCGCTGTGCGATCCGCAGCCGTTGTTCGCTCGCGCGGAGGGCTTCTTCAGCCTGCGCCTGTTCGACCGCCGCAGAAGCGAGTTGAGCCAACTGGACGAGGACCGCCTGGTCTGTTTCGTCGAACTCTCCGCCGTCCGCCTTGTCTGAAAGCTGTATGAGCCCCAGGTTGCGGCCGTCGCGGCCGACCAGCGGTGCGGCCAACCAGCCGCGCATCGGCGGGTGCGCGTCGCGGGCCTTCCCGAACCCTCGCCAGCGAGGATGTGCTTCGAGTTCAGCTTGAGTCATCCTGACCGGGCGATTGGTCTCACAGACCCAGGCGTAAACGCCGTCACCTGAAGTGGCCTCTGCGTAGCCGCGCCACGCCTCGTACTTCTCAGTGAGGGCGACCGCATTGATCGCCTGGCTCCAATCAGCCCCTCGTGTAAGGCTGACCACCGCCTGATGAGCACCGATGATCTCGCGCGCGGATCGGGTGATCTCGTCGAGGGTAGACTGCAGGTCGGCAGCTTGAGTTACGACCAACGCCGCGTCGGCCAAGCGCTGAAGTTGCGCCGTCTGACGCAGCAGCCGTGCTTCAGTCGCCGACCGGTCGGTGACGTCCACCGATACGCCGACCACGCCCATTATTTGGCCGTCGAGGTCGCGAAGAGGAGCCTTGGTGGAACGAAAGGTCCGGGTCGTCCCGTCGGGCGAGGTGAACACCTCGTCGCTGACCTCCACCCGCCCGGTCGCCATCACCTGCCGATCATTTGCGGCGTGAGCTTCCCCTTCTTCGGCCTGTAGCGCGTACTGCGCAGCGGTCTTGCCGACGACCTCGTGCAGCGGGAGCCCCAAGACCGCTAGTGTCGCCTCGTTCGCGTAAATCGTCCGCGATTCCAGGTCCTTGGCGTAAATGAGGTCTGGACTTGAGCGGCCTATAGCTTCCAGCAGGGCTGCGACCCGGTGAGCCTCAGCCTCGCTATCGCGCAGCCGCTGCTCGAGTGCTTTGCGCTCCGTGACATCCTGCACGAGCCCCCACATTGCGATCGGCGTCCCAGTCTCGTCGTACGCCGCACGCGCGGAGGCGAGTATCCATGCCTCCTCCCCGTCTGCGGGACGACGGATCCGGTACTCGATGCGATATTGTTCTCGACGTTCGACTGCTTCCCGCACCGCAGCTTCGGCGCGCGGCGCGTCGGCCGGATGGAGCACCGTTTCCTGTAACTCGCGCCAGGTGAATCGTGCGTTCGGCGACGTTCCAAATATCCGATGCGCGACCGGCGAGAAGTCCACTAGGTCCGTGACGGGATCCCAGCTCCAGTCGCCGACGCCCGAGAACTCGAGGGTGAGGCGAAGGCGCTCGCCTGCGTCGTGAGCGTCCCAGACGGGGCGCAGTTCACCAGCCGTGCTCACTTAAAAATCCCCATCGGGCACAGCCCGCCGACACCCCTGCGTGATCGATGAACGACGGCTGAGCTTTAAGGTTCCATCCAGGGGAGACGGGGTCTCACGCCTCTGCGACGCCGAAGCGCATTCTCCATGACGCCTGCTGAAGCGATGAACCCGTGGCGCGGCGCTTGCTCGGTGAGACGACGCTCGGGCCAAATTGGAACGACCCGTTCGGGGGATGACGATGTTCTCGAAAAAGCAGCAGGCGCCGGTCACGACAACCAATCAAGTCGAGGCGGTTCCGGAGAAGATGGTCGCCACGCAACTCCGACCGGCGGCGACGAGCTCGGTTCTCGGCCACGACCTTCGCTTTACCGGCAACCTCAGCGGCGAGGGCGACATCCGTGTCGTCGGAACGCTCGAGGGCGATATTCGCGTGAAGACGGTGCAGGTGGCTGAGGGGGCTCGTGTCGACGGCATGATCGTCGGCGAGAAGGTCCGGATCGACGGTCACGTACACGGCGGCGTGACGGCGGCCGAAGTTCACCTTGGGGCGACTGGTCGGCTCAATGGCGATGTGAGCAGCGATCGCTTCTCGCTCGAGCCTGGCTCTTCCTTCGAAGGCCGCAGTCAACGCAAGCGAGCCTGACATTCGTCAGACCACTACTCGGCGGACTGCGCAGGCCTCTCATCTGAGACGTCGACGTTGACGCCGACCATACCCAGGAATTCGCCGTTGGGAGCGAAACGCGGCTCTGCGCGCGTTCTCAACGTTCGCAGTTCACCATCAGCCCGTCTGTAACGGGCGTCGACCGTGAATGAGTGGCGTGCTGCCATAGCCGCGGCGACAGTGGAGAATACCCGCTCCTGATCTTCTTCGACCAAGGTGCTGGCCCATGTGAACCGGGGCAGGTCGGCAGCCTCGACGCCCCAGAATTCACGGAGCGCCTTGTTCAGGTAGATGCAGCGGCCGTCGGGATCTCCGAGCCAGATCATCGCCGGCATCGCTTCGGCTATTGGCACGAAAGGGCCTGCAGCCAGGTTGAGAAGGGTTGGATCCATGTGGCGCTTCCTTCGGCCTGTCAGCGCAGTCTAGGTTTACTGATTGCCGCAGCGATTTGGATCAAGCTCAGTGACAGGGTTCTCCTGAACGAGCCTCAGCGAATTGTTCCCGCAAGACTCTGGCCAGATCGGCTTGGGTAAACGGCTTCGCGAGTCGAGGCAGCGCCTTGGCCTCGCCCTCCCGAAGCTCGGCGAACCCGGTCGCGAGCACGACCGGCAGGTTCGGGTACATGGCGGTCAAGGCCGTGGCGAGCTGCACGCCGTTCACCTTTGGCATCGCGAAATCTGTGATCACGAGATCGACAGTGTTGCGGCTTACGAGCGACAAGGCTTCAGCCGCCGAAGACGCTGCGAGCACCCTTTGGCCCAGGTCCTCCAGCATGGCTGTAAGGTTCGTGAGGACCAGATCGTCGTCGTCGACGGCTAGAACGGTCAACGAGGGTGTGTCAGGCGATGCTGCCGTCCCCTCATCGGGCCTCACGTGCGCACGTACGATCCCTTCCGCTTGAGGAAGCCACAGTTCGGCCCGCGTTCCTTCGCCGAGCTTGCTGGAAAGCCTGAGCTGCCCCCCAGACTGCTCGGCGAGCCCATGCACCATCGACAACCCGAGTCCCGTCCCGCGTCCGACCCCCTTCGTAGTGAAGAACGGCTCGGCCGCGCGGGCGAGCGTCAACTCGTCCATTCCCGATCCTTCGTCGGTGACGACCAGGCGCACATAGTCGCCGCTCTTCAAGCCTTGTCCGGCCGCGTCGGCCGCGCCTTCCGCGAAGGCTTCGATCCTGATCGTCCCGCCTTCCGGCATGGCGTCTCGGGCGTTCAGAATCAGGTTTAGCAGCGCGGTTTCCAGCTGGTTGGCGTCGGTCCTGACAGGCGGGAGTTCCCACGGGATGCGGGTGACGAGCTGGACGGTCGGGCCGAGAGATCGTTGCAGGAGGGCGGTCATGCCCCGAACAACGTCAGACACGTTCACGGCTTCGACGACCAATTCCTGCTTCCGGGCGAAGGCCAGCATACGTTGGGTGAGCGTCGCGCCTCGTCGTGCGCCCTGGACTGCATTGTCCAGGAGCGCTCGAGCTCGTGCATCATCGGGAAGTCGCTTGCTGAGAAGCTCCAGGCTGCCGAGCACGGCCATCAACAGATTGTTGAAGTCATGCGCGATCCCGCCTGTCAGCTGACCGATGGCCTCCATCTTCTGGGAGTGAAGCAGGGCTTCACGCGCTTCTTCCAGCGCCCGTTGCGCCTCCATGCGATCAGTGATGTCGCGCGTGATCTTGGCGAATCCGATGATCTCGCCGGTCTCGTCCTTGATCGGGTCGATGACGACGTTAGCCCAGAACCGGGTGCCGTCGGCCCGAACTCGCCATCCTTCCTTCTCGAACCGCCCTTCTTCCGCAGCGATTTTCAGCGCCCGTTCGGGAATGGCGGCGGCGAGGTCCTCTTCCGTGTAAAAGCGGGAGAAGTGCTCGCCTATGATCTGGCCGGCGCTGTAGCCCTTGATCTTCTCGGCGCCGGCGTTCCAGCTCGCGATCCGACCGGTCGGATCCAGCATATAGATGGCGTAGTCAGTCACCCCCTGAACCAAGAGCCTGAATTGCTCTTCGCTGGCTCTCAATGCGCGCTCGGCCGCCCGCCTCTCTGTTAGGTCGCGGGTGACCTTTGCGAATCCGATGAGCTGACCCGACTCGTTGCGGATGGGATCAATGACGACATGGGCCCAAAAGCGAGTGCCGTCCTTCCTAAGGCGCCATCCCTCCCGCTCGAATCTTCCCTTCTCGTCAGCTTCTCGCAGCGCGGTCTCTGGCAGTCCGACGGCGCGGTCTTCGGGCGTGTAAAACTTCGAGAAGTGCTGACCGACGATCTCGTCCTCGGCGTAACCCTTGAACCGCTCCGCGCCGGGGTTCCAGCTGCTGACCCGCCCCTCACGGTCGAGCATGTAGATGGCGTAGTCGGTGATCGCGTGCACCAGCACGCGCATACGAGCGTCTTCGCTTAGCGAATCCTCAGGGACAGGGGGATCGCCCACGAACCCTCCTCAATGCAACGCTCAGGACAAGCTCAGTTGCGTACGCTTATCGCCCAATCCCGTCAATTCGCCGAACGCGTTCGGCGATGGTCAGGGTCGTGTGTGGCGGCTCACGAAACGGCCGCCGTTCCAGAGCTCGAACCCCGCATAGGCCTGCATGCCGGCTAAGCACTCTCGGCCGAACGCGAGCGCGGCTGCGTCGTCCGAGAAAAGCCCGTCGCGGACGACGCGGAAACGGCCAGCGGCGTCGAGCATGTAGCATCGGTAGTACGAAGCGTCCGCCAGGGCCGGCCCGCAAGAGGTCCAGTCGGCGTCGTCTCCTCCGAATGGCCAGAGATCGCCGAGGTGACGGCGCAATTCGCAGCGAAGCAACGCGTTTCTGATCCGAACCCGGTCGGCCTCGTGAAACGGGGCCGACGCACCGATGATCGCGCAGTTGCCTGGATCGTTGGCCGGCAGCGGCGTGTCGATGACGAAAGCTCGAAAATCGGCTCCGCCGCGGCGTCTCAGCGCCATCTCGCCTTCCCAAGGCCGGCCTTCACGAAGTCGGCGCATGATCGCCTCCGCCTGCGCCCGCTCGGACAGGGACGGTGTGACGTCCACGATGTTGGCGCCCAGCACCTCGTCGGCTTTCCAGCCATAGAGCCGTTCGGCCTCGGCGTTCCAGTAGCCGATGACGCCTTCCCAGGTGGTGGCGATGACCGCTACGTCGAACTCGCCGATCGGCGTACTCTCGAGGGCCTTGCCCAGATTGGCGTAGCTGACCGGCATAGGCCAGTTATAGCGACGCCGGCGTCAGGCTCAACGCCAATGGCACACCGGTTGGTCACGCGGCCCTGGCTTCAAACGACAGGAAACTGCAGGGTGCACCGAAGTCCGGACTCGAGCCATTCGAGCTTGACCGTTCCGTTGGCCGCCCCTTTTAGCGCTCGCGCGAGCAACGTCGTTCCCATCCCCTTCCGGGTCGGCCTTCGGACCACAGGGCCGCCGTGCTCCTGCCACAGCAGGGTGGCCGTGCCTGCGTTGATCGACCAGCTCACCTCGACACGCCCCTGAGGTGAGGTCAACGCGCCGTACTTGGCCGCATTGGTTGCGAGTTCATGCAAGGTCATCGCCAATCCTTGCGCTACGGCCGGGCCGAGGTCGGCGTCGGGGCCAGAGACGAGCGCCTGTTCCTGCCCAGCGAACGCACGCAGTTCTTCATGCACGAGCGCCGTCAAGCTCGCTCCGACCCACCGACTGTCTGCGAGCAACCGGTGGGCATGAGCCAGGGCCTGAAGCCGGCCAAGAACTCGCTCTTTGTAGTCCGCGACAGCCGACGCGTCGGAGAGCGCGACCACGCCTTGGACCACCGCGAGAAGGTTGTTGGCGCGATGATCGACTTCGCGTGCGAGAAGCAGGAGCCGGTCTTCAGCTTCACGACGTTCGGTCGTGTCCAACACCACGCCGACCGCCTCTAGCGGAGCACCGGCGCTATCACGTTCAATTAAGGCTCGTAGCATGAGCCAGCGTTCCTCGCCGGTGTCCGCCCGGATATGCCGATACTCCGCGTCGAAGTATTTGTCTCCGTTTTCTATGGCGTTTTGGAAGCCAGCGTTGACTCGCTCCAGTTCGCTTGGGGCATACTGGGACTGGAGCTCTTCCAGCGTCGGATGATGATTGCGGGGCAGGCCGACCATAGCGTTGAGCTCTGGAGATGACCGCACCTCGCCTGTCGTGAGATCGACGCTCCAGGGCGCCATACGGCCGGCGTCGATCGCCAATCGAAGGCGTTCGGAAGAAGCGATCTGCGCTTCAGCTGCAGCCTTCAAGGCTTCCTGAACCCCAATCGTTTCGATGAAGTCGTGCCGGTGCGCGCGTGAGTCCGCATTTATCCCGGCTTCTGCTAGCGCCTCGATCGACCTCGTGAGACGCCCCGCGAACCACCGCGCCACACCAAAGCCGACAATGAACAGCCCCAACATGGCGCCGAACGCGGGGACCGCAGCCGCTAACGAACGGGTTTGCAGTTCGCGCCTGGGCACCACCGTGACGTAGGTCCATCCGGTCGATCCCCGCGTGTACGCAAGACGCGATGGAAGTCCCTCTAAAGTGCGCGACGCGATGACACCCTGCGGTCGCCGCTGCATTGCCATTCTCAGATCCGCGGTTGCGAGCCGGCCGACAGTGGTCTCGGGGCTGCGTGAACGAGCGATGATCCTGCCGCTGCCGTCGACGACCACGCTGATCCAACTCTCGGGTAGCTCGGCTTGCCCGAGAAGCTGCTGGAAGGCAGACGGTTCGCGGATGTGACTGAGCGAGTAGAGCCGCCCTTGGATCACCACCGGTCTATCCACGGCCACGATAGGTCGCTTGAGCAGCGTGCTCACTGTCAAGCCGGACACATGGGTGCGTCCTTGCTCCAGGAGCTCCCACGCTTCCGCTGGGAATCCTCCCGCCGGCAACCCCGAACCGCGGGGCACCCTCGTATTCACCACCTGCTGCTGGTGGTCGTCGATCAGAACGATCCAGCCATCGTCCTGTGACACTGAGGCGCGCGCTTGCCGATCGAAGTCGTCAAAGCGGCCTTGCGATAGCGCTGACGACACGGCCAAGCCGTTGAGGAGCGCTATGGACGTGGCGACTTCCCGGTCGGCGGCAAGGCCGATCCCCTTGGCGGCGCCGAGAAGCTGTGCCTCCACTTCCTGATCGGCGCGCCGGTACTGCCCGGCGAGCAGTATCACGCCCAGAATCAATGCTGGCGCCAGCAGACTGGCCGACATCAACTGCAGCCAATGTGCGACCGAGTACCTACGACTGAAGGCGGTGTCCCGAGGCAATTGGCTCTCGACGGCGAACTGGTTCGGCAGAGCTTTACGGGGTCCGCCGATCGGGCGCTAGCACGATGGGCCCGCCCGCGTGGGGTAGGGGGCGCTTATACCTCCTGGGGCCTGCACATCGCGCCGTAGCTTGCTTAGCTGTCGCCGATAGGAAAGGGAGAGAGCGCCCCGCGCAGCTGGAGGGGCGAGGCGCTCTCGTGCGGCTGCGCAAGTCTGGGGGACAGTTGCCGCCACTGGGCCACTTACCCCTAATCAGCAAGCTGTGGAAGCGTGACCGTAAGAGGCGGCGGCCGAGACCATCGTTGGTTGGGGAGCGATCTCGGCCGCCATCGCGCCGGAGGCGACGATCCCGGGCCTTTAACAAGAGAAGAGGCCGCCAGGAACGAGGTTCGCATGTCGGTTGCACCAAACTTCCCGGGTACTCCGTTCGGGCGAATGAAAAGCTCCCTGCGCTTGCTGACCCTGCCGGCGCCCTCCTTCCCTGAACAAGCTCAACGGGGTTTCGCGAGCGGCGCTTTAGGTGTAGGCGTCAGGCATGGTTCATTCGCCTCAGCGAGCGCTCGTCGTCGAGAACGACACCTTGGTCGGTGCCGTAATATGCGCGTTCCTCGAAGAGCTAGGGTTCTCCGTCGAAGTCGCCCCGGGCGCCGCTTCGGCGTTGAACTCAATCGGATCGAGCCCACCCGATTTGCTGGTGAGCGACGTCATGCTGGAAGGCATGAACGGCGGTGACTTGGCCGTCCGGGTCCGGCAAACCCACCCTCGTATGCCAATCTTACTTACGTCCGGGTATGATCGTGGTTCTCTTCCCGACTCGTGCGCGGGCTTTCCGCTGCTTCAAAAGCCCTACACCTTCGAGTGCGTAGCCGATGCCGTGCGCAAAGCCGCACAGGCGTTCGCCATAGAAACATGCTCTTAGATCGGGTCGAATGATGCTGATCCTTACTGTCGTCGCGCTTGGGCCGTCGTTGATCGTTTTGACGGCTGGAACGGTTCGGGCCTGGCGACGCGCTGGCGAACCGGCGTGGTGAACACCTCTACAGGTTAACACCAAATCTAAACCTGCCGGCGCCATGATCAGGCGACCGGGGGTGGATGATGCTCGAAGTTCTGGACTGCTTGTCGACGGACCACGACCATAGGTTCGTTCTCGTGGCCGCCGGCGTATGCCTGCTCTCTACGATCGTGGCGCTTCGACTTTATGGACGCGTGTTGACCGCGAGCGGAAGCGCGCAATGGTCCTGGCTGGCGCTGGCCGGCTTCGCCACCGGATCAGGCGTATGGGCGACGCACTTCATTGCGATGCTGGCGTATGAACCGGGCCTTCGGACAGGCTACTCGGTGGCGGGCACAGCGCTGTCATTCCTGCTGTCGGCCTTGACCGCAACGGCGGGCTTCAGCCTCGCGTCCATCGACGGGGGCCGACGCTTGGCGCTCCGCTGCGGCGCAGGAGCCGTGATCGGCGCCGGCGTGGGCCTCATGCACTACACGGGCATGAGCGCGTTCCGCACTCAAGGGCTCGTCGAGTGGTCCCCGTCCTACGTAGTCGCGTCAGTCGTCGTGGGCGTGATCCTCGCCGCGGCGGCCATGGCGGTCGCAGGCGACACCAAACGACTGCAGCGCATCGCCTCGGCCGCATTGCTCATGACGCTGGCCATCAGCGGCCTTCACTTCACCGGTATGGCCGCGGTCTCGATAGTGCCGGACCCTACCGTCGCCGTTCCCCCTAGCGCCCTTTCGCATCTGGCGATGGTGATCCTGGTTTCCGTCTTGACGCTGGTCATCATCGCCGCTGCGGCCGCGATCGTTTGGGTCGACGCCGCAAATCGGCGGGCCAGCTTGTCTACACTCAGGGCCGCCATCGACGCTCTTCCTGAGGGTATGGCCTACTTTGACGTGCTGGGGCGTTGTGTCGTCTGGAACAAGCGTTACGCCGAACTCGCGCCCGACGGCGACAACCTCCAAAGCGGCTTCACGTTAGAGGAACTTCTGCGCAAGGGCCTTTCGCAGGGGCGCTATCCGGCCGCGGAGGGGAGGGAAGAGGAGTGGCTGCGCGATCGGCTGGCGTTGAACGCCGAACCGCAGGGACCGATCGAGCATCGTCTGGCCGACGGAAGCTGGCTTCGTGTGGAGGAACGGCGAACCCCGGACGGGGGCACCGCCACCGTCTGCGTCGATGTCACCGAACTGAAGCGCCGGGAGGCGTCCTTCAGGCTGATGTTCGAGAAGAACCCGGCTCCCATGTGGGTGATGGAATCGGGGACGTTCAGGTTCCTGGACGTAAACTCGGCGGCTGAGCGTCAGTACGGATGGTCTCGCGACGAGTTCCTTTCTCGTTCGCTCTATGACGTCCTGGCTCCGGAAGAGCTTCCCGAGCTGGAAGCGATCATCGCTGAAGGTCCGCGCGACAACTACGCCGGAGAACGCGTGTGGCTGCACCGACGCGCCGATGGAAGCGATCTTTATGTCCGCCCTTACGGCGAGGTGCTGCCCTGGGCCGAAGGTTTCGCCATTCTCACCGCGCTCTTTGACGTTACCGAGCAGGTGAGCCTGGAATCCGAACTTCGGGAAACAGCCGACGCGATGGCGCGAGCAAGCATGCAGGCGGACGCCGCCAATCGAGCTAAGAGCGAGTTCCTGGCCAACATGAGCCACGAGATCCGCACGCCGTTAAACGGCGTCGTCGGAATGGCCGAGATGTTGGGTCGATCCGAGCTCGACGCGAAAGATCGCGAGATGGTGGAGATCATCCGTTCGTCGTCCCTCACGCTCGAACGGCTTCTCAGCGACATACTCGACATCGCGAGGGTGGAGGCGGGCCAGGTGCACCTGGAAGCGGCTCCGCTGCACGCGGGCGAGGTGGTGCGCGCCGTGGCCGCGCTTTCGAAGCTGAAGGCGGACGAGAAAGGAATCGGCCTCCACCTTGATGTTTCGCCGGATGCCGAGGCCTGGTTCGTTGGGGACGCGGTGCGGCTCAAGCAGATCCTGACCAACTTGGTCTCCAACGCCGTCAAGTTCACCGACGCAGGAGAGGTGCGGATAGCCGCCTCCTTGTCCGAAAATGGTCGCCTGAAACTCGCCGTCACCGACACCGGTGTCGGGTTCGACGTGGCGCACAAGGAGAAGATCTTCGGTCGTTTCCAGCAGGCCGACGGGTCCATCACCCGCCAGTACGGAGGAACGGGGCTCGGGCTCAGCATCTCGCGTCAGCTGGCCGAGCTGATGGGCGGCGCCTTAGACTGCGCCAGCACGCCCGGAGGAGGTTCGACTTTCTGGGCGGAACTCCCGCTTGAGAGAACAGCCGCGCCGGCAGCGGCCTCGGCCCCGCGCGCGCCCGAGGGGCATCAGCGCGGGCTCAGGGTCCTGCTGGCCGACGATCATCCGACAAACCGCAAGGTCGTCGAGCTGATCCTGGCCCAAACGGATGTCGAGTTGGTCTCCGTCGAGAACGGCAAGGAGGCCGTCGATGCATACGCCGCCGGCGGGTTCGACATCGTCCTCATGGACATGCAGATGCCGGTTATGGACGGCCTCACCGCCGTGCGATTGATCCGAGATCATGATCGGCATGCCGGTCGCCGGACTCCGGTGCTGATGCTCACGGCTAACGCCCTGCCGGAGCACGTCCAGGCCGGCACGGCCGCGGGCGCAGACGGCCACGTGGCCAAGCCTGTATCCGCGTCCGGCCTCCTGGCCGCCATTTCGGAAGTCCTTGACCTTGAGGCCCGGGAGGCAGCCTGAGCGGCCCCGTGGGCGATGGCGTCTTTGCAGCGTCGGGCCCCGACTTTCAATCTTGCTTGGATCTGGGGGGCTAGCTGGCGCGCGGCTTGGCGGCAGGTGGCAGTTCCCCTTTTTCAGCTTCGATCCGACGTCGCATCCTCGCATCCAACGTGGAGCGCACCTGCCGCAGGAGCGGATGGCGATCAGTGACCGCACGTCCGTAGGCCAAGTTAAACTCGTAGTCGAACCCTGCAGGGTTCGCGCCGAGGAGGTGCTGCAGCATCGTTTCGATCTTGTCGAAACCCTTCGCCAACAGGCTCTCCGGCGTGCACCCAGCGTCGTATTCCGCACAGAGGGACTCGACACGCCGGCGAAGATCATCCGGCAGCGGCGTGCAAAGCTGGCGCAGCGCCTCACGTTCACGCGCCTTCCTGTTGTCGGTCGCTTCCTGACAAGGCGCCGGCACGTCGCCGGTCACGGCTTCGGCGAGGTCATGGACCACGCACAGCTGCAGCAGGCGGAGCAGGTCAATGCGCTCGAGATCGTCGGCCAGAAGCATGGCCAATAGGCACAGCCGCCAGCTGTGCTCCGCGGTGCTCTCCTGACGCCCGCCGGCGGTCCTGCCCGTGCGCAGGGTGTCCTTCAGCGCCGATGCCGCCTGGATGAATTCCAGCACGCCCTCCAGCCGCTCGGGATCGATGGGTTGATCGCTGCTCACCCGTCCTCGCTAGCGCGACTCCGCGGCCGCCGAGACGAATAAGTTATGCGCGTGTCAGCCGATCGTGGAAGTCAGCCGGCCGACGCGCCCGTCGGCGAGCGGCAGGGTTTCCCAAAGCACCCGGCTAGGCGGCACCGGCACGTCTGACCGGCCGTTGGCCTCTGTTGAAAATTCCAGCCTCTGATAGGGGCGCTCGAACCAGCCACCCTTCGGCAGTGTGGCCTCGGCGGCGGCGATCTCCTGGCTTGCGAAAGGCCAAAGGGAGCGACCGACGAGTTCGGAGACATCGATACGCCAGGTTGCGGCCCGGCTGCGAGAAGCGGCGAGGAGCCGGTGGGTCGAATCGCAGACGAGATGGACAGGGCGCTGCGAGCTTTCGACCAGCTGCTTGAGCGCCGTATCATGATCGTTCCCGATCGAGGCGGAGATCAGCTGAAGGATTCGCTCCCTTGTTAGGGCGTTCGGTGTATGAGCACCGCTCTCCCATCTCGAGACGCACCCTTGCGAAACGCCGAGTACTGCTGCGACGGCACCTTGCTTAACAGCATTGAGCCGGCGAAATCTGCGGAGCGCCGACCCGATCGGTAACTCCGAGATCATGTGAGCTCCAAAGTAGGCGTGGTCAGGCAGGATCTACGCGGACGGCAGGGCGTCGATCTTGGCTCGGAACTGCTGAAGGCAGGTGTCTGAAGCGGTAGCGATGCGCTCCTTCAGGCCTCGGGCTCCGTCGGACAGCAGCTCCGCCTGAGTGGGCGCGTTGTTCTTTCCAGAGTCCCAGGCGCAGATGTCCTCCGCAAGCGACTTTTTAGTCTGCACGTCGACAACTCGCAGCTTCGCCCGGTAGCCGACCGCGAAGTGGCTCCAATCCATAGGGAAATAGGAGAAACCCCAGCCGAGCGTCTGCACGTCTACCACATAGCGGGCCTCGCCTGCGGCGGTGGCGATCTGCACGGGCTTACCGCCCTTGACGGCGAGCGGCGCTTCGCGGACCGCAGCGGAGTGTGTTTCCGCGAAGTGTTCGGCCAGTGCTTTCGACATCGCGCCAGCTGGATCGGAGATCCCGTTCACCGCGGTGATCCGCTCGCCGTCCGCGATCATGGCCGCAGCGCCCAACATGGCGAAGCCGGCCTTGCCGGCCGTCGCGGCGACGAAGCCCGCCGGTGCGCGGGTGGTGTAGGCGACGACGAGCTGCGGTGCAGGGGCAGCTTCAACCGGCGGTTCGGCTTGCACTGCGGCGGCTAGGATCAAGACGCTGAACATGGACATAAATCCCCCAGAAGACGAGGCTAGTCGCAGCCTGTTCGCGTCGTCAACAGCCCCACCCCGACAGTCAGGCGACGCGTGCCTGCCGCCGAAAAAGCGCCCACCCGAGCGATGCTCGTGCTCGGGTGGGTTTCAGGTGAGGCTTGGGACTGACCTGCGCGACGAACGTCGACACAGCCACGCCCGTTTCGGCACATCGAAGTGCTGGAGCTCGTGGCATAATTACAGTGAACCGAATCCACCGGAGCGATCAGACGCCTACCGCTACTGAGGAGTGTCGGGGGCTGCGCAAACAGGGCGCAACGGGGAAAATATGATCGGTAGGGTTTCGGCGTGACTTTCCTTCCCAGCGGGATCGTCGCCGCAGCTGTTCTTCAAAGTTGGGTGTTGGCGGGCATGCTTGTGCTCCACGCGCCGAACACGGCGGCCAACCGCACTCTGGCGGGCACACTCTTGGTGACCGGGGGCGTCCTGATCACCTACTCGCTCGGCTGGACCGGGCGCGCGGAGGTGTCGCCGTGGCTCGCGTTTCTGCCCGTGAACCTATCGCTGGCGCTCGGCCCGCTCGTCTATGCCTATGTTGTCGGCCTCACGTCCGGAGCGCCGCCCCGCCAGCTATCGCTGCACCTCGCGCCGGCTGGCGCTCAGCTGTTGTACCTGCTTGTCCTTTCGCTCTCGACCGACCCTTTGAGACATGTCTGGAAGGAGGAGGTGCATGACGACTGGGTGAAGCCTGCGATCGAGGGCGCGGTGCTGCTGTCCATGCTCGCATACGGTATCGCCAGCCTGAGGCTGCTCCGCAGGTATCGAAGCTGGCTTTCCAGAGAACGAAGCGATGCGGATCAGTTCGCCGCGCATTGGGTCGGCCACGTTGTTCTTGCGCTGCTGGTGACGCTCGCGATCTTGGCGGCGCTGCGTCTTTACACGTGGTGGGTAGGCGAGCTCGAGACAGGCCCGTTGTTTCTCTGGCTTGCGGGCTGGGGTGCCTGGTTCGGCGTCGAGGGCTGGCGCCACGCGTTCCGGCGGTTTCCCTCGATGCTCCCCGCTCATGCCGTTGTCGCTGTGACCTCTAACGATTGGGCGGCCTCGGGAAAGGAATGGCGCGATAGGATCGAAGCAGGAGGCTGGTGGCGACAGCCCTCGCTCACGCTCGCCGACACCGCCCGACGACTGGGCACCAACACCGCCTACCTGTCCCGCGCGCTGAACGAGGGCCTAGGCCTGAACTTCAACGAGCTCGTCAACGCGATGCGCGCGGCCGAAGCCGCGCGGCTGATCGATACGAGCGCCGGCGGCGACCTGCTCGATATCGCTTACGAGGTCGGGTTCAGCTCGAAGGCGACGTTCAATAGGGCGTTTCGAGCGCGGCACGGATGCAGCCCGAGCGCTTACCGGGCCCGCCTCAGATCTGAAAAAATCGACGCGATCGAGTGATTTGGAGCGTCAGCCCACCGCGCCGGTGATGAATAGCCGCGAACGGAGGTGTTTTCATGAAGCGGTTCTGCGGGGTTGTTCTGGCGGCGCTCGTGGCCGGGTGCGCGACTAACGATTCAAAGGTCGCGCTTCCCGAAGGCCCGGTGATCGACGCTCACGTGCGGCGCGCGATGGCCGCCACGAGAGCGAAAGGCCTGGCTGTTGCGGTCGTGGACGCAGGGCAGGTCGTTCACGTCAGCAGTCACGGTTTGCGCAACGGCTCCGGCGACCCGCTGACGACCTCAACCGTCATGTATGGAGCCTCCATTACAAAGGCGGTCTTCAGCTACATGGTGATGCAGTTGGTCGATGACGGCCTGCTGGATCTGGACACCCCGATCGAGCGGTATCTGCCGCGCCCTCTGCCCCATTATGCAGAGCCCGAGGTCGAGGAGCTGTATGCGCGGTGGAGCGACCTTCATGGGGACGAGCGCTGGCGTCGTCTGACCCCCCGCATCCTCCTGACGAACTCGTCCGGCTTTGCAAACTTCGGCTTCCTCGAACCCGACGGCAGGCTCAAATTCCACTTCGAGCCCGGGACGCGGTACGCCTACTCCGGGGACGGATACATCCTTCTGCAGTTCGTCCTCGAACGGGGTCTCGGGTTAGATGTCGGCCGCGAGATGCAGGCGCGGGTGTTCGATCCGCTGGAGATGCGCAGAACCAGCCTGATCTGGCGCGATGATTTCGCCAGCGACCTCGCAGACGGGTGGACGCTCGAAGGCCGACCCGTAGCTCATGACCAGCGAAGCGCTGTTCGCGCCGCCGGGTCCATGGACACGACAATCGAGGACATGGCGAGGTTTGCTGCGGCATACGTGAGGGGCGATCGCCTTTCTCCGACATCACGAGGGGAGCTCACACGCGCGCAGCTTCCCATCACGTCTCGTTCTCAGTTCCCGACGCTTCAGCCCGAACTCCCCGGGACCGAGAGGCGGTCCGACTTGCAGGCCGGCCTCGGCGTGGTTGTGTTCAAAGGTCCGCAGGGCCCGGGGTTCGTCAGGGGCGGTCATAACGATAGCACCGGCAACACATGGGTCTGCCTAGAGCGTTCACGCCGGTGTGTCGTCCTTCTGTCCAACGATGTACGCGCGGAAGCCGCTTTCCCCGCCCTCGTCAGATCGGTTCTAGGCGAGACAGGTACGCCCTGGTCGTGGATTTATCCGGATGTCACCTTCTGGGGCGGTTAGAGCAGTCGTGTAGGGCACATGGGGCGCAGGAAACCACGCGCTTTTTCCCTTCGTGCTGCTGCGCAGCTGAAACTGGCGGCGGTGTCACATCGTTTGACAGGTCCGACGCTGATCCCCTCCCGTCGGACCCGAACAGGCGCCCCGGTTCCCCGTCCCCAACCTCGATGCCGGGGCGCCCCTTCGGAACTTTCCTCCGCATGCGATGGTTCGGACCGCGACGGCGAGCCTGCTGACCCTCTAGGCGGCCGTCGGCATGAGACATGACTGCTCCCGGCACCGAGCGTTGCGGGAGCTTTTTTATCAGTGCGACGGCGGCAGCATCGCCGGATCACACGGCTAGGGTCAGCCGAACCGCGTCATGGAACTGGTCGCGGGAGAACGGCTTTGGCAGCAGGCGACTGCCAGGGACCCCTTCGGCCTCCCAGC
>Ga0196964_10000752_pt1 | contig 18176 bp, 21 predicted proteins | sample S1_10metaG_FD_148615 | JGI IMG/M metagenome (GOLD analysis project Ga0196964, IMG submission 148615) | Soil microbial communities from Anza Borrego desert, Southern California, United States - S1_10 | ecosystem: Environmental > Terrestrial > Soil > Desert | place: USA: California | collected... | reverse complement strand
CTGGCCGATGGCTTCGGACTGGAAGCGCTGGGCCAGCTTCTCGGTCAGGATCTTGGCCTGGGCCGGAGGCATCTGGGCCAGGACGGCGGCGAGGGACCGCTCCTTCATCTTGGCCGCCACCGGCAGGCGCACGCTGTCGTCGAGCGTCGCCATCACCGCCGCGGCGTCCTTGGGCTTCATGCTCTCGTAGACCTTCACCAGGCGCGCGACCTCGGCCTCGCGCCGCTGGTCGGTCTGGCCGAGCAGGCCGGTGAGCTCCGCCTTCAGCGCGTTCAGGGCCTTGATCCTGGCCTCGACCTTGGTCTCGGCGGCGTTGAGCAACTGGACCTGGGTCTCGAAGGCCCGCTCGCGGGCGTCGAGCTGGCCGCGACGCTCGCCCAGGCTCTGCAGCACCCGCAGCTCCGCCGGCGACAGTCCCGCCTCGCGCGCCAGCTCCGCCGCGCTGGGGGCGCAGACGGGGGCCGAAGGACGGGCCGCGACCACGGCGGCGGCGGGGGTCGCGGCGGCCGCCGCCGCGGGCGCCCCCTTGGCCGGCGCAGCCTTGGCGGCCTCCTTGGCCGGAGCCTCCTCGGCCCACGCCACGGCGCCCTGCAGGAAGTCCGGCGCCCCTTCCAGGGTCGAGACGGCGCGTACGGCGAGCACGCCGCCGGCCGCGATGGCGATCAGCGGCAGCAGGCGGGGGATGCGGCTCATAGACGGTCTCCGGCGGGCTCGAACAGGTCCTCGTCGAAGCGACGGGCGATGGCGGGCGACGGTTTCGGCTTCGGCATCGGGGGAACGGCCAGCGAACGCTCCGGCGGATCCCTCGGCGCCGGCGCTGCGCGGGGCGGCGCAGCGAGGGCGCCCGCGGCCGGGAGACGCTCGGCGCGGGCGATGATGCTCTCGAGCTGGGTGCGCAGCTCGCGGGCCTTTAGGATGCGGTCGTGCAGGCTGTCGTGGGCCTCGTCGGTGGCCGCCTTCAGCGAGGCCAGCCCCGCCTCGGCGCGGGCGGCGGCGCGGTCGAGATCGCCGACCGCGCGGCCGAAGTCCTCCTGGCCCTGGCGCAGCGCCTTGAGCTTGCGCTCCAGGCGGACGCCGAAGCCGAGCGCGACGAGAAGCAGGGCCACCAGCAGAACATCCATGATCAGGCCGGCGAAGCTCATGGCGTCTCCGTAACCGCCGGCTTTGCCGCCAGGCTGAGCGGCTGTTCGACGCGCACGGCGACGCTGGAGCCGCGGCGGCCGATACGGCCTTGGGTAAGGGGAATGTTGCCGCAGCGCAGCTCGACCAGGCTGTCGGGCGTTGCGTTGAGCATCAGGGTCTCCCCGACCTGCAGGTTCAACACCCGCGACAGCGCGATCTGCTGCTCGTCGAGGACCGCGCGGACCTCGGTCTGGGTGCCCCAGAGCTCGGTCGCCAGGTGGCTTTCCCAGATGTTGTCGCGGCCGAACTTCTCGCCCATGAACTGCTGCAGCAGCATCTTCCGTATGGGCTCGAGCGTGGCGTAGGGCAGCAGCAGCTCGATGCGCCCGCCGCGGTCCTCCATGTCGATGCGCAGGCGGACCAGGATGGCGGCGTTGGCCGGGCGCGCGATGGCGGCGAACCGGGGGTTGGTCTCCAGGCGTTCGAGCTTGAAGTTGCAAGGCGTCAGCGGCTCGAAGGCCGAGCGTGCGTCCTGCAGCACCACCTCGACCATGCGCTGGACCAGCACCCGCTCGATGGTGGTGTAGGGCCGCCCCTCGATGCGCAGGGCCGCCGTGCCGCGCCGACCGCCCAGCAGCACGTCCACGATCGAGTAGATCAGATTGGAGTCGACCGTCAGCAGGCCGAAGTTGTCCAGCTCCTCGGCCCGGAACACCGCCAGGATGGCCGGCAGCGGGATCGAGTTGAGGTAGTCGCCGAAGCGGATCGACGAGATGTTGTCGAGGCTGACCTCGACGTTGTCGGAGGTGAAGTTGCGCAACGAGGTCGTCATCAGCCGCACGAGGCGGTCGAAGACGATCTCCAGCATCGGCAGGCGCTCGTACGAGACCAGCGCCGAATTGATGATCGCCCGGATGCCCGAGCGCTCGGCGCCGTCCTCGTCGCTGAGGTCGAAGCCGAGAAGGCTGTCGATCTCGTCCTGATTGAGGATGCGCTCGCCGCCGATCGAGGCGTTTTCGCCGGCCCACTCGGCGGCGGGGTCGGCTACGGCTGTGGCGACGGTCTGTTGGGCGGGTTCGGACATGTCGTTCACGCGATCCGGACTACTGGATCAACATCTCCTCGATGAGCACGGCGTCGACCTTGTGCGGGGCGAGCAGCAGGTTCACGCGGCGCTGGATCTCCATGCGCAGCTGATAGGAGCCCTGGCTGCCGTTGAGGTCCTCGGGGCGCAGCTCGCGCAGGAAGGTCTGAAACATGTCGTGCAGGCGCGGCGCGCCCGCCGAGATGGCCTCGGCCGTCTCGTGGTCCTTCATCTCGAAGGTCAGCTTGAGCTTCAGGAAGGTGGGGCGTCCGTCGGCGGACTGAATGTTCACCACGAGATCCGGCATCGTATAGAAGGTCACGCCGTCGGGGCCCTCGCGGACCATGCCTCCCGACTCGTCGGGCTCGCCCGGCTTGGCCGCCTTGCCGTGACCGCCGCCGTCCTTCTTTTTCTTGGGCGCATGGCCCTCGGCCGCGCCGTGCTCGCCGCCCGGCTTGGGCTTGAGCAGGAGGAACCAGGCTCCGGCCCCGCCGCCGCCGAGAATCAGCACAGCGCCGACCGCGGCCATGATCACCAGCTTGAGCGGCAGGCCCTTCTTCCTGGCGGGCGCGCCCTCTTCGCCATCGCCTTCCGGCGCGGCGGTCGCCTCGGTCTCGGCCGCGTCGGCCGCAGCCTCGTCTTTCTTCGGCTTCTTCTTGAAGAACATCGCCGCGCGCACGCCCCGAAACCCACGCCTGATCCTTCGGGCCGGTTTGGTTAACGAGCGGTTGCGGGGGCGGCATTTTTTGCCCGGCCCGGAGTCGCGGGCGATTCAAAAGACTAAGAATTTCAAGCGGCCGACATGGTTAACGCGGTGGCACGCGGCTTGCGTGGCCCCGGGGCATGGAAAACGCCGGCTACATCGCCCTGTCCCGCCAGATGACGCTGCGTCGAGAACTCGACGTCGCGGCCAACAACCTGGCCAACGCCGACTCGGTCGGCTTCAAGGTCGAACAGCTCATGGTGGAGACCGAAGAGGGCGACCGCGCCCGCAACTTCGGCGTCTCGCACCCGGCCCGATTCGTCCTCGACAGCGGCGTCGGCCGCGACTTCGGCCAGGGGACCCTGCGCCAGACCGGCGCCGTGCTCGACTTCGCGGTCGAGGGCGACGGCTTCTTCAAGGTCGGCGGCCCCGAGGGCGAGCGCTACACCCGCGACGGCCGCTTCACCCTCGACGCGACCGGTCGCCTGGTCACCGCCCAGGGCCTGCCGGTGTTGGGCGAAGGCGGCGCGGAGATCCTGGTCGACCCGGAGAAGCCCGACATCTCGGTTTCGGCCGACGGCGTCATCAGCCAGGACGGCGAGCGCCTGGGCCGGCTCGAGGTGGTCCGCTTCGACGCCCTGGGCGCTCTCTCCAAGGACGGCGACGGCCTCTACGCCAACCGCTCCAACGCCACGCCCGAGCCGGCCGCCGACGCCCGCGTGCGCCAGGGCATGGTCGAGGAATCCAACGTCCAGCCGATCATCGAAATCACCAACCTGATCGAGATCAGCCGCGCCTACGAACGCATGGCCAAGATCATCGAGCAGACCAACGACCTGTCCCGCCGCTCGGTCGAGCGGCTGGGCCGGGTGAGCTGAGGATAGACGCCTATGCGCGCCCTTCGCATCGCCGCCACGGGTATGGCCGCCCAGCAGCTGAACGTCGAGGTCATCTCGAACAACATCGCCAACATGAACACGGTGGGCTTCAAGCGACAGCGCGCCGAGTTCCAGGACCTGCTCTACCAGTCGATCGAACGACAGGGGGCGCAGTCCTCGGAGGCCGGCACCGTCGTGCCGACCGGCGTCCAGCTCGGTTCGGGCGTGAAGGCCGGTTCGGTCTACCGCATCACCGGCCAGGGCAACCTGACCCAGACCGGCAACCGTTTCGACCTGGCGATCGACGGCCGGGGCTTCTTCCAGGTGCAGATGCCGTCCGGCGAGATGGCCTACACCCGCGCCGGCAACTTCGCGGTCAACGACCAGGGCATACTGGTCACCGACGACGGCTACATCATCGAGCCCCAGATCAGCATCCCCACCGACGCCAAGGACGTGGTCATCTCGCGCACCGGTCAGGTGCAGGTGCTGACCGAGGGCAATCCCACGCCCCAGGCGGTGGGGCAGCTGGAGATCGCCATCTTCTTCAACGAGGCGGGGCTGGAGGCGATCGGCGACAACCTGTTCCTGGAGAGCGGGGCTTCTGGCGCGGCCAGCGTCGGGACGCCGGGCGACGTCGGCTACGGCCAGCTGGTGCAAGGCTACACCGAAGCCTCGAACGTCGACGCGGTGAGCGAGATCACCGCCCTGATCGTCGCCCAGCGGGCCTACGAGATGAACTCCAAGGTGGTGACCGCCGCCGACGAGATGCTGCAGGCCACCAGCCAGTTGAAGTCGTAGGATGAAGCGCTCCCTCGTCTCCCTGACCGCCCTCTTCGCCTCGCTCGCCGCGTCGGCGGCGCTCGCCGGCACGCCGGTGGAGCTGAAGGGCCACCTTGCCGACAGCGACGGACGCGTGACCCTGGGCGACCTGTTCGAAAACGCCGGCCGCGCCTCGGGCGTGGTGGTGGCGCAAGGACCGGCGGCCGGCGGCAACGTCATCCTCGACGCCGGCCGGGTGCAGGCGATCGCCCGCGCCAACGGGCTCGACTGGACCAACGCCAACGGCTTCCGCCGCCTGGTGGTGAAGGGCGAGGCCGCCGGCGGCGGCCCGACCGCCACCCAGTCCGGCCGCACCGTCCAGGCCCTGACCTGGGCCCGCAACGTCGCCGCCGGCGAGATCGTGCAGCCCGCCGACCTGGTCTGGGCCGACGTGCAGTCGCACCTGGTCGCCCAGGACGCCCCCGCCGACATCGACGCGGTGGTCGGCCAGGCCGCGAAGCGCCCGCTGCGCGCCGGCGCCGCCGTCGCCCGCCGCGACCTCTCCGCGCCCCAGGTGATCAAGCGCGGCGAACTCGTCACCGTCACCTTCGCCATGGACGGCGTCAGCCTCGCCCTGCAGGGTCAGGCCATGGGCGCCGCCGCCGTCGGCGACCCGGTCTCCATCCTCAATCCGCAGTCGAAGAAGACGATCGCCGCCGTCGCGACCGGGCCTGGACAGGCCGTGGTCGGGCCCGAGGCCGAAGGCCTGCGCGCCACCCGTTTCGCTCCAGTCCGTTAGGTGTATCCCATGCGCACAGCGCCCATCGTCGCCGCCGCCGTCGCTTCCGCCGCCCTCGCCGCCTGCTCGACCGTGGCCGAAACCGTCCGCGGCCCCGAACTGGCTCCCATGGGCTATCCGGCCGGCATGACGCCCCAGACCCTGGCCATCGTTCCCCAGCCCCAGCCCCAGGCGGCTTCGCCCAATTCGCTGTGGCGGGCCGGCGCCTCGACCTTCTTCGCCGACCAGCGGGCGCGCAACATCGGCGACATCCTGACCGTGCGCATCGAGATCGACGACCGGGCCCAGATGGCCAATTCGACGAACCGCACGCGGTCCTCGAGCGTCGAGGCGGGCGTGCCCAACCTCCTGGGCTTCGAGTCCTCGATCGCCAAGGTGTTCCCGGAGGCCTTCGACCCCTCGAAGATGATCGGCATGAACAACGAGACGGCGTCGAACGGCGCGGGCGTCATCGCCCGCTCCGAGCGTGTGTCGCTGACCATCGCTGCGGTCGTCGTCGGCAAGCTGCCCAACGGCAACCTGGTCATCCAGGGCCGCCAGGAGGTCCGCACCAACGCCGAGGTGCGCGAGCTGACCATCGCCGGCATCGTGGCGCCCAACGACATCTCCAGCTCCAACACCATCGACCACACCCAGATCGCCGAGGCGCGCATCTCCTACGGCGGCCGCGGCGACGTCACCCGCGTGCAGCGTCCGCCCCTGGCCCAGCGGGCCGTGGAGCGATTCTCGCCGTTCTGACCGGAGACGCCCCGCCCCGACCCACACCGGCTGCTGTCACATTCACGCCACATTTCGTTAAGGTCTTCAGCGGGGCCGTGAACTGTTTGACCCCCATCGCGTTTTCCAGTCGAACGCGAGTGCTGGGACATGGTCCGATTGTTCTCCATCGCCCTTGGGATCTTCGCCTGGATCTCGGTGGCCGCCTGCGCCCACCATCTGGACACCGCGCATGCCTCGTCGGTCACCTGGAACCTGTTCGTCGCTGGCGACGAGGCGCATCTCGCCTACGGGCAGCCCAACTCGGACCTCGTCGGGGTGAAGCTGACCTGCCAGCGCGGCTCGAACGCCGTGCTGATCGCCGGCGACGTTCCCTCCGAGAACGCGCGGCTGGTGCTGGCCTCCGGGCGCCAGCGGCTGGCGCTCGAGGGCGCGGCGTCGCCGGACCCCTTCACCGGGGCCTACTGGATGGAGGCCAACGCCTCGACCCGCTCGGCGGCCCTCAAGCGCTTCGCCCAGACCGGCGACCTGTCCCTGGTCAAGCGCCTGGGTTCGCTGGACATGCGGGCGTCCGAGCAGGCGAAGGGCGACATCCGCCGGTTTTTCGCGCACTGTGAAGCCTGACAGTCCGATCGCCTGATCGCCGCAGGAACCCGCCCATGCGCCGGATCGCCGTCCTCCTGGCCCTTGCGCTGAGCGCGCCGGCGACTGCGTCGGCCCAGGACATCTGGACCTGGACCCTCTACGAGAACCCCGGCGCCGTGGCCCTCGCCAACGAGGTGCCTGACAGCGCCAAGCTGGCGGCGGTGCTGGAATGCCAGCCCGGCTCGGGGGCCGCCAAGGTCTCGATCTTCCCCGAAGGCGGCCGCTCGCGAACGCCGGTGACGGGCGAGTTCAAGACGTCCGAGGCCGCCTTCTCCGCCTTCGTGCGCAGCGGGCGGCTCAGCCTGAGGACGCAGGGCGGCGCCGGCGAGATCGCCATGGACGCCGAGCACCGGCCGAAGCTGGAGCGGTTCGCGCGCCTTTGCGGCGCGTGATCGGAGAGGCGGGATCCGGCGTAGCGGATCATCTGGGGGGAGACGATCACTTGAGCATGCACAGACGCGCCTTCCTGGCCGGCGCCGCGGTCGCGCCCCTGGCTTCCTGCGCCGGCTTTCCGCGCGGCCTCGGCCGGGACCTGGCCTGGATTGACGCCACGGAGACCGCGAGCCTGATCCGCAAGGGGGAGATCAGCGCCGCCGAGGCCATGGACGCCGCCATCGAGCGCGCCGAGGCGCTCAACCCCAAGCTCAACTTCCTGGTCACGCCCGACTTCGACCGCGCCCGGACCCGCGCCCGCGAGAGCTTCAGCGGGCCGTTCGCCGGCGCGCCGATCCTGATCAAGGACCTGAACGACGTCGCCGGGCTGCCGACCCGATGGGGCAGCCGCTCGCTGCTGAATGCGCCGCCGGCGCAGGCGACCGAAGCCACGGCCGGCGCGGTGCTGGCCGCCGGCTTCAACCCGTTCGGCAAGTCCGCCACGCCCGAGTACGGTTTCCTGCCGACCACCGAGCCCGTCGCCTTCGGGCCTACGCGCAACCCCTGGAGCCTGATCCATTCCGCCGGTGGTTCTTCGGGCGGCGCGGCGGCGGCGACCGCGGCGGGCGTGATTCCCGTCGGCCACGCCAGCGACGGCGGCGGCTCGATTCGCATCCCCGCCTCCTGCTGCGGCCTGTTCGGCCTGAAGCCGAGTCGCGCCCGCGTGATCGGCGACAAGGACGGGCCGGCGGAGCTCAGCGTCGAACTGGGCGTCACCCGCACCGTCCGCGACGCGGCGGCCCTGCTGGCCGCAATGGAGCAGACCGGGGCAGGCGCCAGACATCCCCCGGTCGGCATGGTCACCGACCCGATCCGGCGCAAACTGCGCGTCGTCTTTCTGACTAAGGACCCGCTGGGTTACGCGCCCGGCGGGGTCATACAGCAGGGCGTGGAGGAGACGGCCAAGCTGCTCGCCGACCTGGGCCATGAGGTGGAGCAGGCGACCGACTGGCCGATGGACGCCTCGCGCTTCAGCGACGACTTCCTCGCGCTCTGGGGGAGCTACGCGGCGCGGGTGGTGGCGGCCGTCTCCCAACACGCGCCGCCAGACCGGCTCGGTGAGTTGCTGGAGCCCTTCACCCTGGGCCTGGCGCGTTCGCGCGCCAGCCTCGGCCCGGGCGAATTCGATATGGCCATGGCCCGCATGGGGGCCGCCGTCCGCGGCTACCTCGGCTGGTTCCAACGCTACGACGTGGTGCTGACGTCTGTCCTGGGTCATCCGCCGACGCTGCTCGGCTGGATGGGCCCCACGGTCCCCTACGACGAACTCGTCGAGCGGCTGCGCAAGTACGTCGGCTACACCCCGCTGAACAACATGGCCGGCAACCCGGCCATGAGCGTGCCGCTGTGGTCGAACGTCGAGAACCTTCCGGTCGGCATGCACTTCGCGGCCGCGCCGGGGCAGGAGCGCACCCTGCTGGAGCTGGCCTACCAGCTCGAGCAGGCGCGGCCGTGGGCGAACCAGCGACCGCCGGTACGGGCGTGACGCTGGACGCGGCCGCCAAGCTCGGCGAACATCGGTCCATGAGGCGGATCGGGCTCGTCGTGGCGATGTCGTTGGCGCTCGCGGCGTGTGCGACGAACCGCGGCGCGGGTTTGGCCCCGGTCGCCATCCCGGACCCGCGGCCGGTCGCCGGCCTGGACTGGATCCTGGACGCCGAGGAGGATTCCGCCGAGCTGGTCTACGGCGCCCCCATGTCGGACGATTATCGCCTGGGGGTCGAATGCCGGGGCGGCGGGGATCCCAAGCTGGGCCTGACCCGCTACGCGCCGCGCGGAACCAAGGCCGAGATCGTGCTCTCGGCCGGCGGCGTGACCCAGAGCTACGCGGCCCTGTCGGAGCCCGAACCGATGAGCGGCGGCGTGATGCTGACCTCGCGTCTGGCCGAGAAGAGCGACCCGGTGATCCGCGCCTTCCGCGAGACCGGATTCCTGGCCGTGATCGACGGCGACCGCGCGACTGTGCTCGCCCCCCAGCCCGGCACCACAGCCGTGGCCGACTTCTTCACCTGGTGCGGATGACCATGAAAGCCAAAGCCCTGCTGCCCGCCGTCCTGTTCGCCGCGTTGCTGCCGACCGCCGCCTGTTCCCGGGCCGGCGGCGCCGCCGACGACGCGGCCCGCGTCGCCGCCGCCACCGGTTCCAGCGTCGCCAGCGCGCAACGCGACACGGAGGCCCCCGCTGCGGAGGACAAGGCCGTCCCGGCCGCAGGCCAGGCCGACGACCAGCCGCGCTGGCACGGTTTCCAGACCGAGGAGGGCACGCACATCGCCTACTCGATCCCGGACAGCGACGACGCCGGGCCGCACATGGCCTGCCAGACCGGGACGGGCGAGGTGTCGATCACCTTCTGGGCCGACCACGCCATTCCCGGCGAACCCGGGCCGGAAGCGCGCACCGAGGAGGTCAAGCTGACCATGAGCTCGGGTTCCGTCACACGGACCTACGACGCCCTGGCCTCGAGCGAGGAGATGTACGGCGGGGCCATGGTGCAGGCCTCGACCACGATCACGGATCCGGTGCTGGTCGAGTTCGCGCGCACCGGAAGACTGCGGATGAAGGCCTACGACGACGCCTCGGACATGCCGGTCGCGCCGCGGGCGGCGGTCGACGCCTTCATGAAAGGCTGCCGCAAGCCCTAGGCGCGCGCGCCCTTCACCCCGGCCACGTCCATGCCCAGCGCCCGCAGGGCGCCGCGGACGATGCCGTCGGCGTCGAGGCCGGCCTGGACGTACATGGCCTCGGGCTTGTCCTGGTCCTGGAAGATGTCGGGCAGGCAGAGCGTGCGCACCTTGAGGCCGCGGTCGAGCGCGCCGCGCTCGGCCAGCAGCTGCAGCACGAAGGCCCCGAAGCCGCCCATCGCGCCTTCCTCCACGGTGATAAGGGCGGCGTGCTCGCGGGCCAGGCGCAGGATGAGCTCGTCGTCGAGCGGCTTGGCGAAGCGGGCGTCGGCGACCGTCGTCGAAACCCCGCGCGCGGCCAGCAGGTCGGCGGCCTTGAGGGAAGCCTCCAGGCGCGTGCCCAGCGACAGGATGGCGACCGTGGCGCCCTCGCGCACGATGCGGCCCTTGCCGATCTCCAGCGGCGCGGCCAGCTCGGGGATCTCGACGCCGACGCCCTCGCCCCGAGGATAGCGGAAGGCCGAGGGCGCGTCGTCGATCTCGCAGGCGGTGGCGATCACCGCCGCCAGCTCGGCCTCGTCGGACGGCGCCATGAGCACCATGTGCGGCAGGGCGCCGAGGTAGCCGATGTCGAAGCTGCCGGCGTGGGTGGGACCGTCGGCGCCGACGAGGCCCGCGCGGTCCATGGCGAAGCGCACGGGGAGCTTCTGGATCGCCACGTCGTGGACCACCTGGTCGTAGCCGCGCTGCAGGAAGGTCGAATAGATGGCCGCGAACGGGCGCATGCCGTCCGCCGCCAGGCCGGCGGCGAAGGTCACCGCGTGCTGCTCGGCGATGCCCACGTCGAAGGTCCGCTCCGGAAAGCGCTGCTCGAACAGGTCGAGCCCCGTGCCCGACGGCATGGCGGCGGTGATGGCGACGATTCGGTCGTCGCGCTCGGCCCGCTTGATCAGTTCCTGGGCGAAGACGCGGGTGTAGCTGGGGGCGTTGGTCTGGGCCTTGGCCTGCTTGCCGGTGACCACGTCGAACTTGACCACCCCGTGGTACTTGTCGGCGGCGTTCTCGGCCGGGGCGTAGCCCTTGCCCTTCTTGGTCACCACGTGGACCAGCACCGGCCGGTCCTTGATGGCGGCGGCGTTCCTGAGCACGGGCACCAGGGCGTCCAGGTCGTGCCCGTCGATGGGGCCGACGTAGTAGAAGCCCAGCTCCTCGAAGAACGTCCCGCCCGTGACCATGCCGCGGGCGAACTCCTCGGCCTTGCGGGCGGCCTTCTGCATCGGCTTGGGGAAGACCCCGGCGATCGACTTGCCGAAGCGGCGGAACGAACGGTAGGCGCCGCCCGAGACCAGCTTGGCCAGGTAGGCGCTCATGCCGCCCACCGGAGGGGCGATCGACATGTCGTTGTCGTTCAGCACGACGACCAGCTGCTTGGTCGTGTCGGCGGCCTGGTTGAGCGCCTCGTAAGCCATGCCGGCGCTCATCGAGCCGTCGCCGATGACCGCCACCACCTTGTTGTCCTCGCCCTTCAGGTCGCGCGCGGCGCAGAAGCCGAGGGCGGCCGAGATCGAGGTGGCGGCGTGGGCGGCGCCGAAGGCGTCGTATTCGCTCTCCGCCCGCTTGGTGAAGCCGCTGAGGCCGCCGCCCTGGCGCAGGGTGCGTATCCGGTCGCGTCGCCCGGTCAGGATCTTGTGCGGGTAGGCCTGGTGGCCGACGTCCCAGATGAGGATGTCGCGCGGCGTGTCGAAGACGTGGTGCAGGGCCACCGTCAGCTCGACCACGCCCAGGCCGGCGCCCAGGTGGCCGCCGGTCACCGAGACCGCGTCGATCGTCTCGGCCCGGAGCTCGTCGGCCAACTGGCGCAGTTCCGGCAGGGAGAACCCGCGCGTGTCGGCAGGACTTCTTACGGTGTCGAGAAGCGGGGTTTCGGCGGGCATCAAGAACTCTGGCGGCGACTTGGGTCTAACGCCCGGGGAGGACGCTCAGGCCCGCCGCTGTAGCACGAAGTCAACCCCGGCCCGCAGGAAATCCGCGCTCTCACCGAATATCTCAAGGTGTCTGCACGCCTGGTCCGCAAGCAGGGAAATCCGCTCCCGGGCGGCCTCGACGCCCAGCAGGGTGACGAAGTTCGTCTTGCCCTTGGCCGCGTCCTTGCCGCCGGCGGCCTTGCCCAGCAGGTCCTCGTCGCCCTCAACGTCCAGCAGGTCGTCGGTGATCTGGTAGGCCAGGCCCAGGTCCTGGGCGAACATCATCAGCGCCGTGCGCTCGTCGTCGGGCGCGTCGGCTATGATCAGGGGGATTTCGAAGGCGTAGGCGAACAGCGCGCCGGTCTTCAGCCGCTGCATGCGCGCCACGCCGCCGAGGTCGTCGCGGGCGCCCTGCAGGTCGATCATCTGGCCGCCGGCCATGCCGGTCGCCCCGGCCGCGATGGCCAGCTTGCGCACCAGCTCGATGCGCACTTCCGGCTCGTCGTGGGTGTCGGGATGGGCCAGGATCTCGAAGGCGGCCGACTGCAGCGCGTCGCCGACCAGGATGGCGGTGGCCTCGTCGTACTGGACGTGCACGGTGGCGCGGCCGCGCCGCATGTCGTCGTCGTCCATGGCCGGCAGGTCGTCGTGCACCAGGCTGTAGGCGTGGATGCATTCCAGCGCGCAGGCCGCCCGGAGCACGGGGCGCTCCTCGATGTCGAACATGCGCGCCGTCTCGATGGCGAAGTAGGGACGCAGCCTCTTGCCCGGACCCAGCGCGGCGTAGCGCATGGCCTCGGTCAGTCGGGCTTCCGCGCCTTCCGCGCGGGGCAGCAGCTCGTCGAGCGCCACGGTCACCAGGTCGGCGACCTCCTGCACGCGGGCGGAGATGGTGGCGGTGTCGGCGCGGATGAGGGTGGCGGTCAAAACAGCCTCCCGCCGACCACCGCGTCGCGGTCGACGCCGACCAGCACCACCTCGCCGTCGGCGTCCGGGAAGCCGAGGGTCAGGACCTCGGACATGAAGGGGCCGATCTGCCTCGGCGGGAAGTTGACCACGGCGGCGACCATGCGGCCGACCAGCTCGTCCATCGTGTAGTGCCTGGTGATCTGGGCCGAGGACTTCTTCACGCCGACCTCTGGGCCGAAGTCGATGTGCAGCTTGTAGGCGGGCTTGCGGGCCTCGGGAAACGGCTCGGCCTTCACCACCCGGCCCAGGCGCACGTCCACCTTCAGGAAGTCCTCGAAGCCGATCTGGGGGGACGCGCTCACGAGAACTCCGCCGGCTGGGTCCCCTCGGCCTGGCCTCCCCGGCCCACGACGATCTTCTCCACCCGCAGGCGGGCCGCCTCCAGCCGCTTCTCGCAGTGCGCCTTGAGCGCCGCGCCGCGCTCGTAGAGCTCGATGGACTTCTCCAGCGGCGCGCGTCCGGACTCCAGTTCGGAGACGATTTTCTCCAATTGGGCGAGCGCCTCCTCGAAGGAGAGCTCGGCGATGGGGGGCGCGTCGGTCAACGTCGGGTCCTGCGGCTGAAGCGGCAGACATAGACGCCCCGCCGGACGCGGGCAACGGCGGCGGCGCCGGAACGCCCCTAACCGCCGACGCGATAGGCGCTCAGCGTCCCGGGCTTCCAGTTCGGCACGATGAGCACGCCGTCCACCAGGATGAAATCGTTCATGAAGCGCTCGGCCTCGCGCGTGTCCTGGACCACCGCGGGCGGCGCGCCTTGGCGGACGTGGAACATCCGTCCGGGCCACTCGCTGACCAGATAGCTCCCGTCGGGCAGCCGCGCGACCCCGTCGCCGTCGCCGATCCCTTCGGCCAGGACGGTCAGGGTCCGGGTGCGGTAGTCCGCCGCCAGCAGCCGCCCCTGCATGGTCGTGATCACCAGGCGGTCGTCCTCGGGCAGGAGGCCGTTGACGCTCTGCAGCAGCGGGGCCTCGATCCAGGCGACGAGCGACTGGCCGTCCAGCGCGTAGATCCGCTGCTTGGCGCTGTCGGCGACGATGATGCGCCCGTCCGGCAGCAGGGCGACGTCGTTGAGGAAGCCAGCGTCCGGCGCGTCGAGGCGGGCGATGACCCCGCCGCTCACCGTGTCTAGGATCCACAGCCGGGTGATGTCGGCGACGTAGAGGCGGCCGTCCTTGAGGGCCATGCCCTTGGGCGCGTCGAAGCCGGTCGCCCAGCGCTGCTCGATCATCGCGCCGTCCCGGGAGACGCGGCTGATGAAGCCGTCGCCGTCGCGGGCGTCGCCCTCGCCGCCGACGTTGGACACGTAGAGGAACCGGCCGTCGCCGCTGAGGACGACGCTCTCGGGCGAGCTGAGGCCTTCGAGGGTCCACAACGGCTGCAGGCGCGGCGGCGCCGACGCGGGGTCGTCCTTGGCCTGGGAGCAGCCGGCGGCGGCCAGGACGACCGCCGCCGCGAGCGCGGCCGCGCGGAGCATCACGGGCCGACGCGCACCGAGCCGGCGCCCATGATGCTCTTGGTGACCCGTCCCGAGACACTCTCGACCTGCACGTCGCCGGCGCCGACGATGTCGGCGTCGACGTTGGTCACCGGCGCGTCGACCACGATGCTGCCGGCTCCGGCGATCGAGGCCTTGACGTCGGTCGGACGGCCGCCGCGGACGCGCACGTCCCCGGCCCCGGCGATCGAGGCCTTGATCGGACCGTTGACGCGGACGACCTGGACGTCGCCGGCGCCGGCGATGCTGACCTCGAGCGCGCCGGTCTGGCCGGCCACGACGTCGCCGGCCCCGGCGATCTCGGCCGACAGGGACGAGCTGGAGCCGGCGCGCACGTCGCCCGACCCGGCGATCTCGAGCGCCAGGGGGCCGGTCACGTCGCCCAGAGTCCAGTCGCCGCATCCGGCCGCGCCGAGCTGCACCGAGTTGGCCCGGCCGACCCAGCCGTAGACGGCGCCGCCGGCGTCGACGTTGACGTCGCGCGGCGTGCGGATGGTGATGATGGCGGTCTCCGACATGCGCACTTCGCCGATGTCGCGGACGCGGACGCGGACGTCGGAGAGCCCGTCCAGCGGCGTCGGGCGCTCGGTCCGGCCCCCGCTGCAGCCGCGGATGCGGCGGCGCAGGTCGCCGTCGATGATGATCTTGCCGGAGCCCGTGCGGCTGACCTGCAGGGCGGGAAGCTGCTGGTTCGAGGCGGGGACGATCTCGACCTTCACGTCCGCGCGGTCCTCGGGGATGACCACGACGCGGGCGACGGCGTCCTTGATCTCGACCTCGGGGCCCTTGGCCTGGGCGGCGCCGGCGGCGAGGAAGGCGGTGGCGGCCACGGCGATGGCGACGGTCTTCATGGGCAGGTCTCCTGCGTCTGTCGTCGGGGACCCTAGCCGCCCCGCCCGCGAAGTCAGCTTAAATCGCGGTCATGACTTCGCCTTAATCCGGCGCGGTCAGCGCGGCGGATAGGCGGGCGGGAACGGCGGCGGCGGGGACGGGACGTCGGGGACCGGGTTGACGGCGCCGTCGGGGGCGCAGGGCGCGTACGACACGCGGTTCTTCGAGGCCCAGGTGCGGAAGCTCATGGTGTCGACGTGGAAGCGCACGCCCGAGTAGAAGCCCAGTCCCATGGCGCGCTGGGGGCCCTCGGTCGCGTAGACCGGGCAGACCCTCAGCATCAAGCCGTCGCGGTCGATCGCGCCGCCGGGGACCATGTCGAAGGCCAGGAACTCGCGGTGGGCCGACCGCTCGGCCCCGCCGGCGCAGACGTTCAGCCATCCCGGCCGGTAGCCCGACATGATCTCCAGCTGCGGCATCGTCGGCCGGATGCGCTCGTCGATGAGGCGCAGCGTGCGCGCGGCGTTGGGCCAGTACTCCTCGGGCGGCACGGCGAAGGGGGCGCCGCAGCCCTTCCAGTCGGAGGCCGTGCGCAGCACCTGGTGCAACGGGAAGCGGCCGGACAGGCCGTTGGTCGCCAGGAAGGCCTCGAAGCGCTCGATCTGCGGCCGCCACTCTGGACTGGCCGCGCGCCAGGAGGCGAAGCCCTCGGCGGACTGGTCGAAACGGTCGTAGCGCACCGCCTCGATCCCCGAGGCCAGCAGCGTCTCGGTCGGGGACAGGTTTCCGCCGAGCCGGTGGCGGGCGACGTTGCGCATCACCGCCGTAAGCCGCGGCGTAGGTCCGTCGGCGTCGAAGAGGTCGAGGTCCTCGCCGACGGAGCGTCCGGTCCCCTCGACCATGGCCCTGGCCAGCGGCGCCTGCCCGGCCGGATCGAGGCGCGCCGCGATGTCGGTCGCGGTCACCACCCCCTCGAGCTCCAGGTCACGCAGCTCGATGGCCATCGCCCGGGCGGAGAAACGCGGGTCGGAGAAGACAGCGTAGGTCCCGTCAGTGGCGCCGTCGAACCCGTCCGCCCTCGGCGTGCCCCGCCAGGGGCGCTTCGGGTCCTGGCGCATGGCCCAGTAGTTGTTGAGGGTCAGCGGCTTGGGCGCGGCCCCCTCGTCGGCGGGCGGCGCGCCGGACAGGTAGCTGGCCGCGCCTTCGCGCCAGTTCGCCCGCGGCTGGACCGTCTCGGCGTAGGGCACCGGCTCGGCCACGGCGGCCCCGGCGACGAGCAGCCCGGCGGCGAACGCGAGCGCGATCGGGACGACTTCCCTGTTATCTCCCTGTTCCGCGGAACACGCCGCGGCCCTGCCCAACCGGCCGCTCCAGCGAAAACAGCCGCTTACCCACGACAGCGGTGACGCGGTGTCCGCATCCTCGAATCGAACAGGGAATTTCATTGGGCTTTTCCCGTCGCCGTCCCCGCCGGACCCCGTCGCCTGCGCATCCCGAAGCGTCGGTTGGTTTGGGCGGGAAGGTCAACTCCCCGTGGCCGATCCGGCCTCGTGGCGCGGCAGGATCCGCTACGACCGGTTGCGGACAGTGGAAAACCCCCGGGTGATGGTACATGTCAGCTGTGCTGGTCTTGATCGACCGGCGGGCAATCCTGCAACATCGGGGGCGATGGCGAACCCACCCGTCATGGCGGACGAAGAAGGACAAGGATCGACGGCGACCCTGGGCGACGTGCTCTACGCCAGCCCCAAGGCGCTGCCGTCGGAAGCTGGCTGGGCAGGCCTCGTCCGATCGATCGCCGCGGGCGACCAGCTCGCCCTGCACGCGCTCTACGAGAGGGCGCACCGCGTCGTCTTCACCCTGACGTTGCGGATCACGGCCAATCGGGAGACCGCCGAGGAACTGACCGTCGACGTCTTCCATGACGTCTGGCGGGGCGCGTCGCGGTACGACCCGGCCAACGGCACGGTGCTCGGCTGGATCATGAACCAGGCGCGCTCGCGGGCGATCGACCGGCTGCGTTTCGACGGCCGGAAGAAGCGCAGCCCCGACGGCAAGGCGGAGCCCGATGCGGAGCCGTCCGCCGACCCCCTCGACGTGCTCGAGATGCGCGAGCAGGCCAAGTCGGTGCGCGCGGCCCTGTCGGCGCTCACCCCGAACGAGCGCCAGGCGATCGAAACCACCTTCTTCGCCGGCCTTACGCACGCCGAAGCCGCGGCGCGCCTCAGCCAGCCGCTCGGCACCATCAAGACGCGCATTCGCTCCGGACTCCACAAGATGCGGGACAGGCTGACCGCGGAGGCGGGGGAGCCATGAGCAAGGCCCAACGAGGCGGATGCGGGTGGAGCGAGGTCACGAGCGCCTACGCCCTGCAGGCCTTGCCTGCGGGCGAGGCGGCCGAGGCCGAGGCCCACATCGCCGCCTGCGCGGACTGCCGGGACGAGCTGGAGCGCCTGCGCCCGGTGGTCGAACGGCTGGTGGCCTGGCCCACCGACGTGCTGCGGCCGCCGAGCCCGCTGCAGGGCCGCCTGGCGCTGCGGATCGCCGAGGAGACGGGCAAGGACCCGGTCCCGCCGCCGCCTCCGCAGTGGTCCGAGCCGGAGTGGGAGCAGGTCGCGCCCGGGATCGAGTGCAAGCTGCTCGCCAACGACGCGGAGCGGCACAAGGTCAGCATGCTGGTGCGCCTGGCGCCCGGCGCCAGCTACCCGCCCCACACCCACGCGGACGTCGAGGAGCTGCACCTCCTCGACGGAGAGCTCTGGATCGACGAGCGCAAGCTCTTCCCCGGCGACTACAACTACGGCCCCCCCGGAGCCAGCGACCAGCTGGTCTGGAGCGAGACCGGCTGCACCTGCGTCCTCATCACCAGCACCAAGGACGTCCTGCGCTGAAGCGGGCGCGAGACGGGTGGTAGAGGATTCCTTCGCCGCGCCGCCCGCCGACCAATCCAGAAACCCGCGCCTGTCGTTTGGCGTGTATGAGTTCGAGTTCGGACCCTAACCGCTGCGCGAAAGCCGAGGCGACCAGCGCCTACGCCCTGCAGGCCTTGCCTGCGGGCGAGGCGGCCGAGGCCGAGGCCCACATCGCCGCCTGCGCGGACTGCCGGGACGAGCTGGAGCGCCTGCGCCCGGTGGTCGAACGGCTGGTGGCCT
>Ga0196964_10000751_pt1 | contig 18193 bp, 23 predicted proteins | sample S1_10metaG_FD_148615 | JGI IMG/M metagenome (GOLD analysis project Ga0196964, IMG submission 148615) | Soil microbial communities from Anza Borrego desert, Southern California, United States - S1_10 | ecosystem: Environmental > Terrestrial > Soil > Desert | place: USA: California | collected... | reverse complement strand
TTGAAGGCTGCGAAGAGGGCGAGAACCTGCAGGCTGAGCACTCGACGCCGGAAGTCTGGCGCCACGGCAAGCCCGATCAGCTGATGTGCGTGGCCCATCACAAGATCAAGACGCGCTCGGACATCAAGAAGATCTGGAAGGCAAATCGGCTCAATGGCGAGGCGATGAGTCAGTACGAGCGGCGGAAGAAGTTTGGCGCGCAATTACACGGACGTGGATTCTGGAGGCCGACATGATTGTGAGGATTGGTGGAGAAGAGTTTGAGCTTGAGGGCGTGAGGTTTGGGACGACGCCGGCGTGTCGTTTGCGGCGGCGGAATGGACCGATGCTGACGACGGAGGATTTCGCGGCCATGCCGGCGCATCATCGGCTGGCGCTGATGGCGCTGATCGAGGGCGAAATCGCAGAGGCTGATCCGAGACGTTGATTTGGCGTCGCCAGCTGGCGCGGGCCGCGCTGTCGTGCTTCGCATCGAGCCGCGGCATGCGCCGCGTCTCGCCCCTCCGGGCTTTCATCGCTGACGCGGGAGGTATGAGTGCCATCGTGCTCGCGCGCGTCAAGCGACGGCTTCGCCTCCTTGGCGCTTGACCCGCGCTGCGCGCGATAGCCGAGCCGAGCTTGTCGGGACGCGGAGCGTCGCTTCAAATCATGTTCGACCTCGCCCTACTCGGGCGGAGGGCGAACACCGAGCAGAGGCGTGGCTTCAGGCGCCCTTGCCGCGTTCAAGGATGGGTTTGAAGCCGCCCCAGAACATGCGCTTTCCGTCGAAGGGCATTGGCGCCGATGGCTGCGGCGCCTGCATCATCTTTGCGTTAGCCTTGTCACGCGTTTCCTTGTCGGGCCAGACCGCCCAGCCGAATACGACAGCTTCGTTCTCCTTGGCCTGCACGGCGCGCGGAAACGATGTCACCTCGCCCATCGGCACGTCGTCGCCCAGGCATTCGACGTAGGACGTGCAACCTTCGTCCGTCCAGAAATGAAGCATGGATTCGGAGAAGGCTTTGTACTCTTCGATCTTATCTTTCGGCACAGCCAGCACATAGGCGTCCACATAAGCCATGGGATGTCTCCTCTGCTCGATCCGGCAATGATCTAGCCCCGGTTCCGCAATTCTTCCATGCCTGCGCCGGCTCAATCTGACGCCAGTTCATTCGACGCTGTCGACGCTTCGGCCTCTGGCGCAAATCCGATAGGCTCCCATGTCGAGGTGGAGGTGATCGCGATGCGCCCTGTTGTAGGCGGGCGTCAGAACGCCGCTGAAAATGGGACATGAACGGTCAACGACAGCGGCGAGAAAGCGGCCTTTGTCGGTGGCTGTTCCCCAATCTTCCAAGACCGAGATGCGTTCGCCATTGGCAAGGCGAAAGCCTGCAATGTCGAGCGCGTTTGCGCTTGCATGCTCGCTAATGCGTCCGACGTCGCGGTTATAGATATTGCGGCAGGCAAAGCTGCCGATCTGATCGATGCGCTCGACATTCGTGTTGAGATGCTGAAGCGCGGCCGGCTGCAGCACTTCGCGCTCCCAGATATACAGCGCGCTGGCCAGACTGCATGAGGCGGCGAATTCCCCTCCATAGCTCACGGTCGACTGTTCGAAGGCCACGGCATTGGTGAGCGGGCATCGGTCCGTGCCGGCGTCCGGCGCGGCGGGCCGTGTTTCCAGGCTCGTGGCTGTCGAAAGCGCCGCAATGCATGAAGCCTCGTGATCCATCAGCTGGCGCAGCTTCATGTGCGTCGCCATGCCGATGGGATGTTCGAGCGAGAGCTCGCCCCATGGCGCGTGCCAAGGCGGAATCTGGCGCACCGCGAAGATCACGAGCGCTACGGCCACCCCCAACGCGAGGAGCGGCGCGCTCCGGCGCAGCATCGTGATCGTAACTTCGCGCGGAGACGCCATGCGTCAGACAGCCGTGATTGACGGAGGAGGCGGCGGCCGATCGATCGGCGGCGGGTCCGGGACTTCTGGCGGCGGATAAGGCTTCGGGTCGTGCAGCGGCGCGGGCTCCATCATCATGGGATCGCAACGCGCGAGCCTTGCCACAGGCGCCTTTCTCAGCACATTGCAAGTCGCTGGGCGCCCGGATCTGGACTTACGTCCATGCCGCCGCTTCGCCGTCTCGTCCTGGTCATCTTTGCTCTGGTCGCCTTTGCTTCTCCAGCGGCGGCACAGACTGATTTGTGCGGTGAAGCCGGTCTCTTTGCGATAGCATGAAGCCGTCACACGCGCTCTATTCAGCAATCGCGATCTCTCACAATGCGGCTGTGACTTCGCGTTGGATTTCGGCTTGGCGGAATTTAGCCCTTTTGGCCTCATGGCGAAGCGGACTTCGCGGCCGCCACAAGTAAAGTCAGCCTGCAAGCGCGCGAGACCGACATGAAGCGCTTGGCACTCGGAAAAGGGAGCGCGATCAGATTCTTTGAATCGCTTGCATCATCCCCGCGGGCGCACCGCTCGCGGATGATTTCTTCCTGACGCGCGTTGATGGCTTCGCCACCGCGCACATGGCGCTTGCACATATCGATGTCGGCTTCCACGAGGTCAGCTCCGGCGCGAACGCGGGAGCGCTAGACAGTCTCTCAGCCGCCGACGCTCAAGACAGTGGCCGACGATGCGCGCAACCGAGCTCCACGACGCCTTTCGATCCAGAGGCTATCTCCACCGGCTCCCTCACGATGCCCCGTCTGAATGCCGCTGCCCGGCCGGTTGTGTCGCGCGCATTACCCTGCTCAACATCATCCATCGACGCAATTTGCCAAGAAGTCTCTCCCTCATTCCGCATCATCGTGCGCGTCAGTGCGCCAGCCGCTCCTTCTGCTGGGAAAGGTCTTGCCTTCGCCTTGAACCGCGCTCCACCCTCTTCGGCGTACGGGCCTGGGGCATTAACGGATGCGGGCCGGAGGGCGACGGATCGCCCTCCGGCCTCATTGCTACTGACGACGGTCCCAGCCGCGACGGGCGGCCTCGGCGTGACCGCGCGGATCGCCGAACCAGCCGCCGTGGCGCCCGCGCGTGCGACCCCGGTCTGACGAGCGTTGAGCCTCGTCATCGTCGCGGGCGCGTTCGCCGCCGCGCGCGCTTTGGCCGCGCGAAGCGAACGGCCGCCGTCGCCGCGGCGGCCTTCCCAGCCGCGCCGGGAGGCTTCGGAATGACCTTCAGGATCGCCGAACCAGCCGCGCCCCGGGTCATCGTCATCGTGGCCAAGCTGGCGCGCTCGCCGCGAAATGAAGCGATGGGGGCGGTCAACAGGCCTAACGATGATCGAAACCGCGAAGGCCCGGGAACGCTCCATGCGCACGCGCAGGGGCCGCGTCGTTCATCACAAACCGAACGGATAAGTCGCTTCGGCGCCCGCGCGCTGCGCGGTTGCCAATGGGCCCAGCGCCCTCGTCTCATCGAACCAGACGTAGGCGTCGAATTGTTCGGGCAGCGAGCAGGACGAATAATGGCTCCAACGCTCGGTCTCGGGCCTGTAAATGACGCCGATGAAGCGTTCGAGCCGCGGCTCCATGAGCGCTTCGCGCGCCTCGTTCTCCTGGGTGAGATCAAGCAGGAAGCGTGGTTTTCCGCTCGCATGCGCAAGGCGTTCATAGGAATTGCGCAATGACGGATTGATCGTCTTGACCTGCATCGGTCCGTCCCAATCGTCGGCGCAGGCGACCGTGCCTGTGTGGGTGCCGAAACCAATGAGGGCGGCGTCTTCGGCGAAGCGTTCACGGCAGAGCTGGCCAAGATTGAGCTCATCGCGCACTTGGCCCATCTCGGTCGCCGCGGCGTTGCCGATGTGCGAATTGTGCGCCCAGACGATCGCCTTGGACTTCGGACCTTTCGCGTCGAGCAGCGCGCAGAGCGTCTCGAACATGTGCGTGTCGCGGAGGTTCCAACTCTCTGCAGCCCCGTAGTACATAGCGCGATAATAGGCCTCCGCGTTCTTGACGAGGCGGGCATTCGCGGCGGCGTCGAGAAACTGCTCGCCGTCCTTCGATGCGTACTCAAGCTGACGTTCGAGCAGCGCGTTCAAGGTCTTGAGCACGCCCGCTTCGCAGAAGGCGTAGCCCTTGGAGATGGCCATCCGGCCATAACCTTGTGGTTCATTGGCCCAGGGCGTGAGGCAGCTATAACGCTGGCGCGCAGTCTTCGCGGCCTCAGGATCAATCTTGTCGAGATATTCAAGTACAGCGCGGATCGAGGCCGACAGCGAGTAAAGATCGAGGCCATAGAAGCCGGCGCGATCAGGATAAGCGCGTTCCGTGTTGATGGCGCGCAGCTCCTTCAAGAACGCATCGACTTCGGCGTTCCTCCACATCCAGGTAGGAAAGCGCTGAAATGCGGCTTCGGCGCCCTGGGCCTGCGGCCGATCGCGGACGAACCGATCGTAGGCGGCTGCGTCGGGCCAATCGGCTTCGGCCGCGACGATGGTGAAGCCATGGTTTTCAACCAGCCGGCGCGTAATCGCTGCGCGGGCGCGATAGAATTCACTTGTGCCGTGGCTCGCTTCTCCGAGCAGCACCACCCGCGCGGAGGCAAAACGGTCGAAGGCTTCGGCGACGCCCGCATCGTCTATATCAGGCAAGTCTTCCGCCGATGCCGCGACCTGCTGCGGCAGACTTTTGGGCGGCGCTGTCGGGCGAAAGCGAAGTGCACGCTCGTCGGAGGTTGGTTCTTCCCGCCATCCATGCGCGCCGATGAGCGGCACGAACGCGACGCCGCCGAGGTCATCCTCCTCGAAGTGTGTTGCGCTGATGCGCGTGATCTTCATCAGCCTCTGATCGCCAGCGACACCAACCGGAATGAGAAGCCGGCCGCTTAATTCAAGCTGCTCCTGCAGCGCATGCGGGATGGACGGGCCGCCCGCTGAGACAATGATGGCGTCGAATGGCGCCTCTTCCGGCCAGCCCAGCGTGCCGTCGCCGGCGCGGACTTCGACATTGTCATATTTGAGGGATTTAAGGCGCGCCGAAGCGATGGCCGCGAGGTCGGCGTGTCGTTCGATCGCGAAGACTTTGGACGCGATGCGGCTAAGCACAGCCGCGGCGTACCCCGACCCTGCCCCGATCTCGAGTACGCGATCATCGGGTTCAACGCCGGCGGCTTCGATCATCGCCGCGACGATGAAGGGCTGCGAGATGGTTTGGCCGGATTCGATTGGCAGCGGGCTGTCGGCATAGGCGAATTCCTGCAGCTCTTCACCAACGAAAAGTTCGCGCGGCACCTCGCGCATGGCGCCCAATATGGCTTCACTGCTGAGGCCGCGCCGCGCCAATTGGCGCTCCACCATGAGCGCGCGGGCTGCGGCATGCTCGAACTGGCGGGGCATGAGAGACTACTCGCCGGCGCGGTGCTTGTTGTGCTTGCTTTCCTGGTTCATGCCGCCGCGGCTGACCGGAAATTCGCTCTGGCGCTTGGATCGGTCCATGTTGGGCGCCGGCCGATCCTCATCGGCGCCATCTGCCGCCATGGCGCCCTCGCCGTCATCGCGCGGCATGTCAGGGTTGCGCTGCAGCGTGCGGCGCTGCTGTTCCTTGGTCTTTTCGCCTTGGCGGTTGGGCTTGGTCTTCGTCATCGCGGTCGCCTCCTTGAAGAGACAAACAGACCTGAATGCACGGCGTTCCGCACGTTTGGGAACCGATTGATGCGGCTCGGTTTTAGCTTGTGGTAACGATGGAGCTTCCCATGCCGCGCGGCGACAAGTCTTCGTATTCCTCAAAGCAGAAGCGCAAGGCCAAACACATTGCCGAAGGCTACGCCAAGAAGGGCGTATCAAAGAAGACCGCCAAGGCGCGGGCCTACGCGACCGTCAATAAGGAAAGCGGCGGCGGCAAGAAGTCGGGATCGGGCCGCGGCAAGAAGGAGAGCCATGCGTCGTCGCGCAAAGGCGGTCGCAAAGCCGCGAAAGGACGCTCACATGCCGCAAGCGTGCGCGCTGGCAAGAAAGCTGCCGCGACAAGAAAGCGCCGCAGCTCTTAGCTTCAGGCCGCGCGCTCGAACATGCCCGCCAAGTAAGCGAGTGCGTCTTCTCGTCGGCCAAACCAGCGGTTCACCGGCTGCGGCGCGCGCAATTGAATGTGCACCTTCTCGCCGAAGAGCCGGATGATTCCAAAGCCCGGAAAGCGCCCATTGCCGGGAACGCGGTTGTTCCAGCGTGTGCGGCGGCGATACGGATAGGGCCGGTAATCGTGCTGCGCGCCAAGGAGGCTGGCGCAGGCCTGGTAGAACCCCTGTTCCACCGTCTGTCGTTCATTCATTTCCATGCAATATGGGAACGGATCAGCCCACTCGCATCATCGCGCCGAGCATTCGTGCGATGCGCACTTGCATGGCGGAAGAGCTTCGGCGCAAAGCAGCCCGGATGCGCATCCGCGAAGGTCTAATGCTACCAGCAGCATAGCGGAACGAGAACCCCGCTCCGAGCGTCGATCGTTTGCAGAGGACTCCCAAAGGAGATGACCGGTGACTAAGCGAGCAAGCGGCAGCGACAAGAAAAAAGAGCCCGACAAGGGCGGCGACAGCGTCCGGAAGGCGCAGCAATGGGGCGGTGGTTCCAAGGCGTCCAAAGGCGCCGTAACGGAGACCGATCGCCGGAACGAGAACTCCAGCGCAAAGTCCTGAGGCGATCTCGCTGGGATGCATATCAGGCTTGGCCTAAGTTGGATCCCACAACCCGTCGTTTGCTTGGCGAAGACCGCGATTAACGCGACTGGCGTCGACACACGGACGAAAACTTCAGGGGCCGTGCGCCAATTGCTCGAACGAAATGAGGCGCTGGCTGCTTTCGTCCCAGAGCGCCAACCCGACGGAACGAATGCTGTCAACGAGGCTCAGCTTGCTGACGGATTTGAGTTCAGGATGGTCACGCAAGACACGCGCCAACCGATAGAACGGAATCCGGCTCGACACGTGGTGCACGTGATGGATGCCGATATTGGCGGTCATCCACCGCAATGGCGGCGGCAGGTCGTAATACGAACTGCCCCTGAGCGCCGCTTCGGTTGCGTTCCAGCCCTTCTGACGCGCCCAATACGTGTCTTCGAACTGATGCTGTACATAAAACAGCCAGACGCCCACGGAAGCGGCCAAGACGATGGTCGGCAGGTGCACGAGCAACATCCCCTTCCAGCCGCCGAGCCAGATAGCGGCGCCGACCAGCACGGCGATCGCCGCATTGGTCGCAAGCGCGCTCGCCCATGGACGCCAACCCTCCCGCATCAATCCTGTAGGCAGGCGATGCTGCAGCAAGAATAGGAAGGCGGGCCCAAGGCCGAAGATGACGGCCGGATGGCGATAAAGACGATAGCCGATCCGCTTGAGCCAGGGCAGCGCGCGATACTCTTCGACGGTGAGGGTCGAGACTTCGCCGATGCCGCGCCGGTCGAGATTGCCCGAAGTGGCGTGATGGATAGCGTGCGTCCGGCGCCAGCAATCGTGCGGCGTCATGGTGAGGACGCCGATGATGCGCCCGAGCCAGTCGTTCGCGGCGGCGTTCTTGAAATAGGCTCGGTGGCTGCAATCGTGCTGGATCATGAAGAGACGCACGAGGAATCCGGCTGCGGGAACGGCGATCAAAAGAGCGAGCCACCAGAGGCCAAAGCTCGCCGCCGCCCAGGCTGCGACCCACAGCAGAGCGAGCGGACCTGCGGTCACGACGAGTTCGAGGACAGAACGCGTGAGATTTGGTTGGTGATATTGGGCCAACAGCTTGCGCCATGGGCGCGCTGTTATCGCTTGATCGGACACTTGGCGGAAGCTCGAATTTGTTCGGCGCAGGTCGCCGGGAGAAAAGAGATCGCCCGCGGACCTTTCGATCCGCGGGCGCGAGGTCGCCCGCGCCGCCTTCAAGACGGCGCGTGCTGGTTAGGCCGCGACCAGATTGGTGGCGGCGAACTTGCCGCTGCGGCCATCCTTGGTTTCGTCAAAGGCGATCTTTTGGCCTTCGGCCAGCGTGCGCATTTGCGCCGCTTCGACGGCGCTGATGTGAACGAACACATCCTTGCCGCCATTGTCGGGCTGGATGAAACCAAAGCCCTTGTCAGGGTTGAACCATTTTACTGTTCCCGTGGTCATGGGAATATCCTTACGTCATAAGCGGCGGCCGCGCAGGAGGCGCGACGCCTAAAGTATCGAAGCTGTTGGAAGATTGTGGCGGCGGCGCCCGCTTTTTCAGGGGGAAGCCCGCGTCGTCGGCCGAAACTCGATGCTCGCTTTATAAACGCGCAATGCGTCGAAACGGAGGCCCCTTGTTAAGGTGTCATCCTCACCACGCGTAACGCTTCGCGTACTCTGACCTTGGGTAGAGCCGGATTGCTTCGTCGTGAAGCCATTCCGCCGCTGCGGTCCAGACGCCGGCCAGGCCTTGAAGGTGTCAGGCCCCGTGCGTCGGGAGCGATAGAACTTCCGCTCGGCGACGCGGCCGTTCATGTCATCGCCAATCCATACACGGAAACCATTATCCCAGAACGAAGACATGCCAGCGTTGATCTCGGACTCGTAGAGTTCGCCGAGGACCTTCAGCAAGTCTGGTCGGTATGCCGCCATCTCAGTGCTTCCGCTTCTGGTCCCCGCGGTCGCCTTCACCCTTCTTCGCCACCTTCTTCGACTTTGTGCGGCGGTCGGCGGCGAGCGACTTGGATTGGTCGTCGCTTTCCTTGAACTGCCCGCCCCTGCCGCGACGCGCGTAGCGTTTGTCAGAACCAGTATCGACTAATTCACGCGGCATTCGGAGCTCTTTTGTTTGAGATGCAACGCGAGAGGCAGGAACCGGTTGCTAGGTAGCGGAACCGGACACACAGCGATCCTGTTCGCGCACTATGCAGGTTCATCCTCGCTCTCAGGCGGGATCGAAGAAGCGGGCGTCCGACCCGTTTCCCGGCTTCGTTGAACCATCCTTCGCCTCGCTTCGCGCAAAGCCGCCCGAAGGCGAGCGCTGGATTCATGAGATCAAGTTCGACGGCTACCGCACGCAACTGCATGTCCAAAACGGCCAAGCGCGCGCGCTGACGCGGCGCGGCTTCGACTGGACGGCGACGTTTAAGCCGCTCGCCGAGGCTGTGAAGACGCTCGGCGGCAGCTTGATCATGGATGGCGAGGCAATCGTCGCCGGCCCAGGCGGCAAGCCTGATTTTGCCGCGCTCCATGCCGACTCGGCGCGCGGCAGAACCGACCGGCTGAGGTACTACGCCTTTGATCTCCTCTATCTCGATGGAGAAGATCTGCGCCCATTGCCCCTCGTCGAGCGGAAGCAGCGTTTGCAACAAGTGCTGGAAGGCGCGCGAAACGTTCTATTGTTCAGCGATCACTTCGAGACTTCTGGCATCGATCTTTACAAGCGCGCCTGCGAGCTAGGCCTGGAAGGCGTGATCAGCAAATTGCGCGATTCGCCTTACCACTCTGGATCGACAGAGAGCTGGATCAAGTCCAAGTGCGTCAACCGGGATAACTTCCCGATCATCGCCTTCGTGGAGAAATTGGAAGCACGTCCTCGCCGCATTGCGTCCCTCTATCTCGGCCGACGCGATGGCCACCGCCTTCTCTATGCCGGCAAGGCGCAAAGCGGCTTTCGTGACGCCGATCTCTACATGCTGCGTGAGCGGCTTGATCCTTACATACGCAAGACCTCTCCTCTGTCGGTTTCGATCAAGAAGCCGAAAGCGACCTGGGTTGAACCTGTTGTCGAAGCGGAAATTGCCTTCAGCGGCGTCACCGCCGACGGCTTGCTTCGCGCGCCAGTGTTCAAGGCGATCCGTGAAGACTTGTCCCCTCCGGCAGACAAGCTACCGGCGAGGCGCCCGGCAACGCCTGATAAAAACGCAAAGCAGAAGACCCGCAATGTCCCGCACGAGACTATTCTTCAGCTCTTGCCGGATGCGGCGGCGCCATCACCTGAGGAATTAAAGCGCTATTGGCGCAAGGTTGCGCCGCGCGCGCTAGAGCACCTCGGACGCCGGCCACTGAAGCTCGTGCGCCGCGTTGGCGATATCGTATTTTATCACAAAGGCCCGCTGCCGCCGATTCCGGACGCGGTGCATCAGATTCGCATCGAGAAGCGCCGAGGCGGCGAAGGCGTTCGGGTTTGGGTTGATGATCTCGAAGGTCTCTTAGGTCTGATCGACATGGATGTCGTGGAAGTTCATCCCTGGAACGCGACGATAGGTGATCTTGAGCATGCTGACATGCTTGTCTTCGACCTTGATCCCGGCGACGGTGTTGAATGGAGCTTTGTGACCGATACTGCCCTCAGGCTCAAAGATATGATCGAGGAAGCCGACCTTGGATGCTGGCCGAAGCTCACGGGTGGAAAAGGCATTCACATCATGGTCCCGATTGAGCCGGACATGGATCATGACGAAGCGCGCGAGTATGCGCGTGATCTCTCTTCACGGCTCGCTTCGACCAAGCCGGACAAGTACACGATCTCAAGCGCAACTGCGCGTCGTCACAGCCGCATCTTCATCGACTATCTGCGCAATGGTCGGGGCGCGACGGCTGCAGGCGCATTCTCTCCCCGCGCACGGCTTGGCTTTCCGATCGCAGCGCCGGTCAGTTGGAGACAGATACAGGCTGGCATAAACCCGGGCGCCTTCTCACTCACAACCTTGCCGCGGGCAAGTGATGCAGGTTAGCTGCGGGTTGCTGAAAGACGCCGCCGAGCGCGGTGCGCCGCTGGGCGTGTCAATCGATCGGCCCTAGCGCGACGGTCCGAACTCCTTCAGGGGGCTTGAGCGCCGCGCCAGCGCCTGTGATCTGCGATATAGCGCGGAACGGAGGCGGTGAGGACTCGTTGCTTCAAGCAAGTCCGCTGGAGAGCATCATGAGCCAGGAACATCTATCCCCGCCGTTCGAACCGCAGCCGCAACCCATGCCTGGGTTGACGGATAAAATGGTGCCCAGGCCCGATCATGGCGAAGAAAGTTACCGGGGTTCGGGCCGGCTCAAAGGCAAAGCGGCGATCATCACCGGCGGCGACAGCGGCATAGGCAAGGCCGTTGCGATCGCCTTCGCGCGCGAGGGCGCCGACGTGCTCGTCAGTTACCTCAATGAAGACGAGGACGCCGAGGACACCAAGCATTGGATCGAAGAAGCAGGCCAAAGGGCCGTGTTAGTTCCAGGCGATATCAGCGACCCGCAACAGTGTCGGCGGGTTATCGATGAGGCGATACAGACGTTCGGACGCATCGACATTCTGGTGAACAATGCGGCTCACCAGGCGACGTTTGAAGACCTGAGCGACATCAGCGATGAGGAATGGGATCTCACCTTCCGCACCAACATCCACGCCATGTTCTATCTGGCCAAAGCGGCGCTTCCACACTTCAAAGAGGGCGCGGCGATCATCAATACGAGTTCCGTCAATGCGGACACGCCGAAGCCAACGCTCTTGGCTTACGCCACCACCAAGGGTGCGATCCAGAACTTTACCGGCGGCCTCGCACAATTGCTCGCCGACAAGAAAATCCGGGTTAATTGCGTGGCGCCCGGCCCGATCTGGACGCCGCTCATTCCAAGCACAATGAAGGAAGACGAGGTCAAAACCTTCGGCCAACAAGTTCCGATGCAGCGGCCGGGACAGCCCAAGGAATTGGCGCCCGTCTATGTGATGCTTGCGTCCGATGAAGCCAGCTATGTCTCGGGCGCGACGGTCGCTGTCACCGGCGGCAAGCCCATCATATGACAGGAGCAGCGCATTGTGCGGGCCGAACCGGCGCGGCCTCCAGGAACGCCTGACTTGGCCGCGCATTTCGCTTGAGGGCTTAACCTCTGCAGGGCGTGCACGTGATGCCGCAGACCGCGTCCGATCTGTGCGTTGAGACGCTGATTGATTGGGGCATTGAGGTCATCTTCGGCCTGCCCGGTGACGGCATCAACGGCGTCATGGAAGCGCTGCGGACACGACAGGACAGAGTTCGGTTTGTCCAGGCGCGCCATTGAGGAAGCGGCGGCGTTCATGGCGGTCGGCTACGCGAAGTGGACCGGCAAGCTCGGCATCTGTCTGGCGACGACTGGGCCCGGCGGCGCCAACCTTTTGACCGGCCTCTACGATGCAAAGTTCGACCGCGCGCCGGTGCTCGCCATCACGGGCCTCCCGTATCACGACCTCATCAGCACCTATACACAGCAGGACATCGACCACACGAAAGTGTTTCAGGATGTAGCCGCCTACACCACCGCCATCTATGGCGCCCAGCACGTGCGCCAGGCGACCGCACTCGCCTGCCGAACGGCTCTGTCAGAACGATGCGTTGCGCACCTTGCTTTCCATCCGACGTGCAAGAGCAGACGCTGGAAGATGATGAAGCCTCTCCCAGACACAAGGCTGAACCCACCACGCTCTTTGTCGAAGAACCGCGGCTGCCCTCGCAAGAGGCGATCGCTCGGGCCGCTGAGATCCTGAATGCAGGATCGAAAATCGCCATCCTTGCAGGCCAAGGCGCGTTGGGCGCCGGTCTTGAGCTTTCGCGCACAGGCGAATTGCTAGGCGCGCCCATCGCCAAGGCGCTACTAGGAAAGGGCGTGCTGAGTGACGAGCAAGCGCATGTGACCGGAGGGGTCGGCTATTTGGGCGCACGGCCTTCGCAGCAGGTGTTCGAGGCGTGCGACACGCTTCTCATCGTGGGCTCGAGCTTTCCTTACATCGAATACTATCCCAAGCCCGGCCAGGCGCGCGCGGTTCAAATCGACATCGATCCTGCTCGCATTGGCCTGCGATATCCGGTGGACGCCGGCATTGTGGGCGACGCGCGCGCCGCGCTCGCGGCACTGAATGGCCGGCTCACGGCAAAGAGCGACAAAGCATTCCTGGAGCAGGCGCAAGTCTGGAAACGAGAATGGCTCAATGCGCTTGAAGAAGGCGCGCTGCGTCCCGGCAAGCCGATGAAGCCGCAACGGGTTGTGTTTGAGCTCAACAAACGCCCGTCCGACGGCGCCATCATCGCTTGCGATAGCGGGCATAATACCGGACTTGCCGCGCAATATCCGTCGAGCTCTCGAACCGCATTAACGAGATTATGCGCGACCTGCCGCCGGACACTCAGCCAGCGACCGTGCTCACGGCGCTCTGTGCTGTGATGGCGCGCCTTCTCACCGTGCTTCGCGAAGAGGATCGCAAGCCTGCGTTCGACGCGCGATGGCGCTCATGCGCGAGCACGCTGGCATCCGCGCGAACTGAACGGGCAAAATTCTGCGTAGGAAAGAATTTGCGCGTTTCGCGATGAGCGGCATTTTGCGCTGCCCAATGTTCTTCACGTTATTCGCGCTTCGTTCACGAAATACTCTGGGCAAGACCGGTTGCCATTGGTTGCAGACAAATCTGGAAAGCCTTTTGTTTCAAGCGCTTTAGAGCGTTTAGAACAAACCCAGATGAGCTGCTTAGAAGGCGGATGCTCTATCCAGTTGAGCTATGGGGTCTTTGCTCGGTGTCGGGGATTAGGGATTAGGGATCGGTCAAGCCGAGGTACGCGCACGCGCGCAACCTAATCCCTAACCCCCAGTCCCCAATCCCTAATGAGACCAGGGCTCTCTTCTGCGGAAGGCGAAATTATCGCTGTACGATTTGATCAGCCGCTTCGTTTGCGGCGGCTCGACCACCTGGTGCGGGATGCCGTGTTCGCGCGCGAAAGCTATGGCGGCGTCCTTGGTATCGAAGTCGATGCGGACCTGGCCGTTGGTGTCGGCTGAGCTGATCCAGCCCATGAGCGCGTCCGGGCGCAGCGCGCGTGCGGGCTCGAACTCAAGGCGCCAGACTTTCGACAGCGCCTTGCCCGACTGCATCGCGTTCTTCGGCGGCTGATAAATTCGCGCGAGCATCATGGCCTCTTCTTGGCGCGAGCTACACGAGGTCCGCGCAAATGAAAAGGGCGGCCATATGGCCGCCCTTCCCGAACCTTAGTGTGCGCTCAGTTCAGCGCTTCCTTCAACGCCTTGCCGGGCTTGAAGCGGGCCTTCTTGCCGGCAGGCACCTGGACCTCTTCCTTGGTCTGCGGGTTGCGCGCCGTGCGCGCGGCAGTTTCCTTTACGTCGAACACGCCGAAGCTCGGCAGCCGAATGTCTTCGCCGCGCTTGAGCGCCGACGTGATTGCATCGAACACCGCGTTGACCGCCTCTTCGGCCTTCATCTTGCTGTCGCTCATGCGCTCTGCGACGTCGGCGACCAATTCCGCTTTGTTCATTTTGAACCCCCGTACACAGCCGTTCCCGGCGCTATCGACAGCGACGCTAGGGGCAATTCGCGCGCTGGCGCAAGCGTTTGCGCCGATTTCCGCGGCATTGTTGCGGGTGCGAAAACGTGCGCCCTAATGCGGGCGCACGCCTTCGCGGTCGGTTCCGCCGTCGCTCTTGCGGTTCTCGGCGAGTTCCTCCTCGTCAGTCCACTCGACGGGCGTCAGCGGGCGCGTGAGCGCCTTGGCGAGCACCTCATCGACAGTGGAGACGGGGATGATTTCGAGACCTGCCTTCACGTTGTCGGGAATGTCAGCGAGATCCTTCTCGTTGTCCTTTGGGATCAGCACGGTCTTGATGCCGCCGCGGAGCGCGGCGAGCAGCTTTTCCTTGAGGCCCCCGATGGGCAGCACGCGCCCGCGCAAGGTGATCTCGCCGGTCATGGCGATATCCTTGCGGATGGGGTTCTGCGTCAGCACCGAGACGATCGCCGTCGCCATCGCGACGCCCGCGGACGGACCGTCTTTCGGCGTCGCGCCCTCGGGCACGTGGACGTGAATGTCACGCGTGCGGAAGACGGGCGGCTTCACGCCGAACGCTAGTGAGCGCGAACGGACGTAAGAGCTGGCGGCGGAGATCGATTCCTTCATCACGTCGCGCAGGTTGCCGGTGACGGTCATCGCGCCCTTTCCAGGCATCGAGACGGCTTCGATCGTCAGAAGGTCGCCGCCGACTTCCGTCCAGGCAAGGCCCGTGATGACGCCAATCCGGTCTTCGAGGTCCGCCTCGCCGTAGCGATACTTCCACACGCCCGCATAATCGGGGAGATTCTTCTCCGTGACCTCGACCTTGGTCGCCTTCTTCTGCTCAAGCTGACGCACGGCTTTGCGCGCGAGGTTGCCGATTTCGCGTTCGAGCGAACGCACGCCCGCTTCGCGCGTGTAGCGGCGAATGAGGTCGCGCAGCGCATCTTCCGAGACGCTGAACTCTTCCTTCTTCAAGCCGTTGTTCTCGTACTGCTTGGGCAGCAGGTGGCGTTTGGCGATCTCAAGCTTTTCATCCTCGGTGTAGCCCGGGATGCGAATGATCTCCATGCGGTCAAGCAAGGGCTGGGGCATGTTCAGGCTGTTCGCCGTGGTGATGAACAGCACGTCCGAGAGATCGTAATCCACCTCGAGATAGTGATCGTTGAACGTGGAGTTTTGCTCGGGGTCCAACACTTCGAGCAACGCCGCCGCCGGATCGCCGCGATAATCGGCGCCGAGTTTGTCGATCTCGTCGAGCAGGAAGAGCGGATTGGCGCTCTTGGCCTTCTTCATTGATTGGATCACGCGGCCCGGCATCGAGCCGATGTAGGTGCGGCGGTGGCCGCGGATTTCCGCTTCATCACGCACGCCGCCGAGCGACATGCGCACGAAATCACGACCGGTGGCCTTGGCGATCGAGCGGCCGAGGGAGGTCTTGCCGACGCCAGGCGGACCAACGAGGCACAAGATGGGCCCCCGCAGCTTGTTGGTGCGCGCTTGCACGGCGAGATATTCGAGAATGCGGTCTTTGACCTTGTCGAGCCCGTAGTGATCCTCGTCCAGCACCTGCTGGGCCGCGTCGATATCCTTCTTGACCTTCTTCTTGTTGCCCCATGGCAGCGAGAGCAGCCAGTCCAGATAATTGCGGACGACCGTGGATTCCGCGCTCATCGGCGACATCTGCTTGAGCTTCTTCAGCTCAGCATCGGCCTTGGTGCGCGCTTCCTTGGAGAGCTTGGTCTCCTTGATCCGCTTTTCGAGCTCGTTGACGTCTTCGCGGCCTTCGTCGCCATCGCCCAGCTCGCGCTGGATCGCCTTCATCTGCTCGTTCAGATAATACTCGCGCTGCGTCTTCTCCATTTGACGCTTCACGCGATTGCGGATCTTACGCTCGACCTGCAGCATGCCGATCTCGCCTTCGATCAGCGACATCACGCGCTCGAGGCGCGTCGGCACGTCGGAAATCTCAAGCAGCTGCTGCTTGTCCGGAATCTTGATCGTGAGATGAGCGGCGACAGAGTCAGCCAGACGCGCCGGCTCGTTGATCTGGCCTATGGCCTGATGCACTTCCGGCGGGGTCTTGCGGGAGAGTTTGACGTAATTGTCCCACTGATCGACGACCGCGCGCGCCGTGGCGCGGGCTTCGGCCGAGTCGGCGTTCTCTTCGGCGATCTCTTCGACTTCCGCCTCGAAGTAGTCTTCACGGCCCGTGAATTTCTTGATGCGGGCGCGGTAGCCGCCTTCGACCAGAACACGCACCGTGCCATCCGGCAGCTTCAGGAGTTGCACGACCGTAGCGACGGTGCCGACCGTGAAGATGCGATCCGGCGCTGGCTCGTCCTCGGACGCATCGATCTGCGCGGCCAAGAGGATCTGCTTGTCCTTGCGCATTACTTCATCGAGCGCGCGAACTGACTTTTCGCGGCCGACGAAGAGCGGCGCAGCCATCTTCGGATATACGACGATGTCGCGCAGCGGCAGGACGGGAAGAACACGGCTCTCAGCCATCAACTTGCTCCTTGCTGCTCACGCGTGGATCAGGGAACCCAGCCCAGCGCGCCCGCAGCCTTAACGTTAGAAAATGTGGAAGGGTTCGCACGCCGCTTCAAGTGCCGCGGCGACACAACCATGTGGACGCGCGCGTTAGTGCGCGCAGACGCGAAGACGTCAGCGAAACGGTTAGCTCGTTAAGCTTGTATTCAGCCCGCCGATTCCTGGCCGTTACGCCGTTCGGAATAGATTTGGAGTGGCTTGGCTCTGCCTTCAACCACGTCGGCGGACACCACGACTTCCTCGACGCCGCGCATCGACGGCAGCTCGAACATCGTATCGAGCAGGATGCTTTCGAGGATGGAACGCAGTCCGCGCGCGCCCGTCTTGCGGGCGATCGCTTTGCGGGCGATGGCGCGGAGCGCTTCATCCGGGAAGGTGAGACGCACCGTCTCCATCTCGAACATGCGCTGATACTGCTTCACGAGCGCGTTCTTCGGCTCAGTCAGAATTGTCATCAGCGCTGGTTCGTCGAGATCCTCGAGCGTCGCCAGCACTGGAAGACGGCCCACGAATTCGGGAATCAGACCGAACTTCAAGAGATCGTCCGGCTCCACTTCGCGGAGAATCTCGCCCGTGCGGCGGTCTTCTTCCGAGCGAACCGTGGCGCCGAACCCGATCGAGGAGCCCTTGCCGCGCTGGGAGATGATCTTGTCGAGCCCCGCGAACGCGCCGCCGCAAATGAAAAGGATGTTCGTGGTGTCGACTTGCAGGAATTCCTGCTGCGGATGCTTGCGGCCGCCTTGCGGAGGAACGGAAGCAACCGTGCCTTCCATGATCTTCAGCAGCGCTTGCTGCACGCCCTCGCCCGACACGTCGCGCGTGATGCTCGGGTTGTCGGACTTGCGCGAAATCTTATCGACTTCGTCGATATAAACGATGCCGCGCTGCGCGCGCTCGACGTTGTAGTCGGCGGCCTGCAGCAGCTTGAGGATGATGTTCTCAACGTCTTCACCGACGTAACCGGCTTCGGTCAGCGTCGTCGCGTCCGCCATAGTGAACGGCACGTCGATGATGCGGGCCAGCGTTTGGGCGAGCAGCGTCTTGCCGCATCCGGTGGGGCCGATCAGCAGAATGTTCGACTTCGCGAGTTCGACGTCGCCGTTCTTGGCGGCGTGGTTCAGCCGCTTGTAGTGATTGTGCACGGCGACCGAGAGGACGCGCTTGGCATGTTCTTGGCCGACCACGTAATCGTCGAGGACGCCCTTGATCTCCTTCGGAGACGGCACGCCTTCCTTGGATTTGACCAGCGAGGATTTGTGTTCCTCGCGGATGATGTCCATGCACAGCTCAACGCACTCGTCGCAGATGAACACAGTCGGGCCCGCAATCAGCTTGCGAACCTCGTGCTGGCTCTTTCCGCAGAACGAGCAGTAGAGAGTGTTCTTGGACTCTCCGCCGGCCGTGCCTTTGCTCATGCGCGATCCTCGAGGGGCGTTACCCAGCCAACCTAGTTAGGGAAAACGGCGGG
>Ga0196964_10000750_pt1 | contig 18222 bp, 19 predicted proteins | sample S1_10metaG_FD_148615 | JGI IMG/M metagenome (GOLD analysis project Ga0196964, IMG submission 148615) | Soil microbial communities from Anza Borrego desert, Southern California, United States - S1_10 | ecosystem: Environmental > Terrestrial > Soil > Desert | place: USA: California | collected... | reverse complement strand
CGCGACTTCGTGGGTGACATGGCCGAGACGGTGGCGCTGATCTGGCCAACCGATCCGGCGCGGCGTCCCAACCGCGAGCCAGAGCTCTCCGAGGTGGTCGAGGCGCTGAAGGAGGCGAAGCGCGGCGAGGTCGAGCGGCTGATCGAGGGCTGGCTGGACGCGCTCGACGCCAACGGCCGCTGGGCTCTCCTCAAGCTCGTCACGGGCGCTTTGCGCGTAGGCATGAGCGCGCGGCTGGCCAAGACCGCGGCGGCGATGATCCGCCCGGACCGCAAGCCCCTGCCGCCCGACCCCGAGGATCCCGCCGAGCAGGGCGAGCCACTGGAGCCCGTGGACGTCTCGGAGATCGAGGAGGTCTGGCACGCCGTCGAGCCGCCCTACGCCGACCTCTTTGCATGGCTGGAGGGGCTGGCCGACCGGCCCAATGCGGAGAGCCCAGGCCGCTTCCGGCCCGTCATGCTGGCGGTGGCGATCGATGAGGAGGTCGACTTCGGCAAGCTCGACCCGGACCACTACGCCGCCGAGTGGAAGTGGGACGGCATCCGCGTCCAGGCGGTGATCGAGCAGGGCGTGCGCAAGCTCTACTCCCGCACAGGCGACGAGATCAGCCGGTCATTTCCGGACGTGATGGAGGCTCTGACCTTCGAAGGCGCGATCGACGGCGAGCTGCTGGTCATGCGCGACGGAGAGGTCTGTCCCTTCGGGGAGCTGCAGCAGCGCCTGAACCGCAAGAGCGTCGACGCCAAGCTGATGAAGGCCTACCCGGCAGCGATCCGGGCCTACGACATCCTGCACGACGGGCGGCAGGACACGCGTGGCCTAGAGTTCCGCGAGCGGCGCTGGCGGCTGGAGGCGTTCGTGGAGGCCCATCCCTCGGACCGGCTGGACGTTTCCCCCGTCGTCCCGTTCGCCTCCTGGGAGGAGCTGGCGGTGCTGCGGGCGGATCCGCCGGTGGGGGCCGCGGCCGAGGGGCTGATGCTGAAGCGGTGGGATTCGGAGTACGTGGCCGGTCGCCCAAAGGGTCCCTGGTTCAAGTGGAAAAGGGATCCGTACCGCATCGACGCGGTGCTCATGTACGCCCAGAGAGGGTCTGGGAAGCGGTCGAGTTTCTACTCGGACTACACCTTCGGCGTCTGGACCGAGGAGGGGACCCTGACGCCGGTCGGGAAGGCCTATTTCGGCTTTACCGACGAGGAGCTGAAGCAGATCGACAAGTTCGTCCGCGACCACACCACCGAACGCTTCGGTCCGGTGCGCCAGGTGCGGGCCGACCGCGACTTCGGCCTGGTGTTCGAGGTGGCGTTCGAGGGGCTGCAGCGGTCCACCCGGCACCGGTCCGGCGTGGCCATGCGCTTTCCGCGGATCGGCCGGATCCGCTGGGACAAGCCGGCGCGCGAGGCGGATACGATCGAAACCGTCCAGGCGCTGCTCGAGCGCATCGAGGCGTCGGGTGGGCGGGCCTGAGGCGGAACCGCAAGGCTTCCCGGCTGTTCTGACCCCCGGGCGCTTGCCACGGGAAATCATGAGCTTACCGAACGACTGGCTGACCGAAGGGCGAGCCCTCCTCTCCGCAGACACGGCCATGTGGGCCAAGACCTGGGACGTGGTCGGCGACTTCGCCGTCAACCTGACGGTCGCCCTCCTGATCCTGATCGGCTCGATTTTCGTCTCCCGCTGGGCCGCGCGGGCTGTGCACGGAGCGCTGCACAGGCTGCGGGCGACCCGGCGCGACGAGACCCTGGCGGACTTCTTCTCTCAGGTGGCGCGCTGGGCGGTGCTCATCATCGGCGGCATAGCCGTGCTGCAGCGCCTGGGCGTCCAGACCGCCTCGATCATCGCCGTCCTCGGCGCCGCCTCCCTGGCCATCGGCCTCGCGCTGCGGGGCACCCTGTCGGACCTCGCGGCTGGCGTGATGCTGCTGATCCTGCGGCCCTACCGCGTCGGCGACCAGCTCGAGATCGAGGGCCACATCGGCAAGGTCATCCACCTCGACCTCTTCAACACCGACCTGATGACCACCGACGGCCGCAAGGTGGTCATCCCCAACTCCAAGGCGCTGTCAGATCCGCTGGTGAACCGCAACGGCTACCCGCAGCGTCGCGTCGATCTCGCCTTCGGCGTCCACTACGACACCGACATCGATCACGCCTTCGAGGTGATGCGCCGCACAGCCGAGGCGGACCCGCGGGTGCTCGCGGACCCGCCGGTCTGGACCGGACTGACGGACCTGAAGGACAGCGCCATGGAGGTGACCGTCTACGCCTGGGTGAAGTCGCCGGACTGGTGGGAAACCCGGTGCGCGCTGCGCAAAGCGATCAAGGAGGCCTTCGACCGCGAGAAGATCATCCTGCCGTACCCCTACCAGGTCACCGTCATGGACCCGGCCGATCTTCCCGTCGCGGCCAGGCCCGAGGATCGGCCGCAAGACGAGGGTGACGAGGCGCCGCGCGGGCACTAAACCCCCCGCCCATGCGCTACGACTTCGCCTCCGACAACACCGCCGCCATGGCGCCCGAAGCACTGGACGCCCTGGTGGCGGCCAACAGCGGGTTCGCCCGCTCCTACGGCGCCGACGAGGTGAGCGCGCGCTGCGCCGACCTGATCCGCCAGCGCTTCGACGCGGACGCGGAGGTGCGGTTCGTCTTCTCGGGCACGGCGGCGAACTCCATAGCCCTCGCCATGCTGGCGCGGCCGTTCGAGGCTGTACTGGCGCACCAGGCGGCGCACGTCTGTACCGACGAGACGGGCGCTCCGGGCTTCTTCGGCCAGGGCGTCGGCCTGATCGGACTGCCGGGCTTCTCCGGCAAGATCGACGAGAAGGCCCTGAAGGCGCAGCTCGAGGAGCCCGAGGTCGGTCACAGGCAGCCCGCGGCGGCGCTGTCGCTGACCCAGGCTACGGAATATGGCGCGGTCTACGACGTCGATGAACTGCGCCGGCTCATCGAGCCTTGCAAGGCGAAGGGCCTGGGCGTGCACCTGGACGGAGCGCGGCTGGCGAACGCGGCGGCCGGGGGCTTCGACCTGCCGGAGGTGCCGAGGCTCGGTGTCGACGTGTGCGTGCTCGGCGCCGCCAAGGCCGGCGCGCACGGCGTCGAGGCGCTGGTGCTGTTCGATCGATCGCTGGCGCGCCGCCTCGACAATCGGCTGAAGCAGGCCGGCCAGACGGCATCCAAGGGCCGCTTCCTGGCCGCCCCGCTCCTTGGCCTGCTGGAAAGCGGCGCCTGGGAAGGCCATGCCGCCCACGCCAACCTGATGGCCCAGCGCTTGGCCGAGGGCATCGCCGCAGGCACCCCCTTCGCCCTGGCTCACCCGGTCGACGCCAACATCGTCTTCGTCCGCATGCCGGTGAAGGCCTACCGCCGCGTCAACGAGGCGGGCTGGGCCTGCTACCAGTTCGACGACGGCTCCGTGCGCTTCGTCTGCTCCTGGCAGACGACGGAGGAAGCCGTGGGCGAGCTGCTGGAGACCCTGCGGAGCGTCGCCTGACGTCCAGGGCACATCGCCGTCATTCCGGCGGAAAGTTTTCCAGCTCGATGGTCCGTTCGATCGTCATCCGCACCATGCAGCTCATGGCGGTGACGCGGCTGAGTGTGCCCCAGTCCTCGTCCTGCAGCGCCCGGCAGTTGGCGTCGCGGAAGGCGATCCAGGCGCGCTGGGCGGTCTTCAGCTTGTCCTTCTGACGCGCGTTCAGTCCGTCCATGGCCTTTGCGTAGGCCGCGTTGAGCGCCTTCTCCTGCACCTCGTACTCGGCGGCCATGCAGCCGGTCATGTCGGGGGTCGAGACCGCCTGATCGAGGCAGGATCGATAGGCGGCCGTCTCCCTCGCTTCCACCTCGTCTCCCGGCTCGTTCCGGGCCAGCGCGGGCGTGGCGGAGACGGCCATGGCGGCGAGCGCGATCAGGAAGCGCATGCGGGACCTCCCCAAGGAGGTCAGACGATACCCGTCTTGCCGATGGCGTAGAAGCGCTCGGCGCGCTGGTGCTTGAGTTCGTCGGCGGAGAGCTGGGCGAGCGCCTTCAGTTCCGCTTCGACGGCGTCGCCGACGGTCTTGATGGCGGCCTTGCGGTCGGAGTGGGCGCCGCCGGCCGGCTCGGGGATGATCCGGTCGACGATGCCGAACTTCAGCAGGTCGGGCGCCGTGATCTTCATCTGCTCAGCGGCGTCCTTCGCCCGTGATCCGTCGCGCCACAGGATCGAGGCCGCGCCCTCGGGCGAGATCACCGAATAGATCGAGTGCTCGAGGATCAGCACCTTGTTGGCCGCGGCGAGCGCGATCGCGCCGCCGGAGCCGCCTTCGCCCGTGACCGTGGCGACGAACGGCACTTCCAGGGTCAGGCCGCGCTCCGTCGAGCGCGCAATGGCCTCGGCCTGGCCACGCTCCTCGGCGCCGATGCCGGGATAGGCGCCGGCGGTGTCCACGAAGGTGATTACCGGCAGGCCGAAGTCCTCGGCCATGTCCATCAGGCGGACGGCCTTGCGGTAGCCCTCGGGCCTGGCCATGCCGAAGTTGTGCTTCAGCCGGGTGGTGGTGTCCCAGCCCTTCTCGTGGCCCATGATGACCACAGCCTGGCCGCGGAAGCGGCCCAGACCGCCGACGATCGCCTGGTCGTCGCCGAACTTGCGGTCGCCGCGCAGCTCGACGAAGTCGCTGATCAGGCCTTCGACGTAGTCCTTGAAGTGCGGGCGCTCCGGGTGGCGGGCGACCTGGGTCTTCTGCCATGGGTCGAGGTGGGCGTAGGCTTCGCGGCGCATCTCCTCGACGCGGCCGCGGAGCGCGGTGATCTCCGGATCGATCTTCGCCTTGCCCGAGCCTTCGGACAGGCGCTCGAGCTCCTCGATCTTGGCCTCGAGGTCGGCGATCGGGCGTTCGAACTCGAGATAGTGGCGGGCCGGCGGCGTCATCCGCTTATGTCACCTGGGGCTTGGATGCGAGGCGGCGGAAACTAGGGCCAAGCCTTCGCCGCGGCAACCGCGGCCTTAACGCGCGGGATCAGGTTTTGGGCGCGGGCGGGGCGAGACCGGGCGGGCCGGGCTGCTCCGCCCGCGGCGTCGGAGCCTCCGGCGCCAGGCGTTCCTCGATTGGCGGCCTGGCCATGCGCATGGCGATCACGCCGACGATGATGCCGGCCAGGAGGGCCACCAGGATCAGGCCCCAGATGCGCGAGTTCGGCTTGGCTCCTCCGGTCGGGGCGACCAGCTTCTCCAGCGGCTCCGGCTCGACCATCAGGCGGTATCCCCGCGACGGAAGGGTCTCGATCAGCTTCGGCTTCCTGGCGTCGTCGCCGAGCGCGCTGCGCAGCAGGGACACCGCCCGCTGCACGGCCTCGTCGACGACATGGAGCCCGCCCCATACGCGGGCGATCAACTCGTCCTTGCCCACCACCCGTCCGGGGTTGGCGGCGAGATAGGCGAGCACCGCCATGACCTTGGGCTCGACCCGGATCAGCTCGCCGTCGCGCATGAGGATGCTCCGCTCGGTGTCGGCGACCACACCCCCGACGACGAAGAAGCGGGGCGGGGCGGTCCAGGGGCCGGAGCGTTCGGTCATGGGGGCAGGGTGGCTTCAGCGGACGGTCCCTGCAAGCGCGCCGGAGCTCAAGCCCAGACGTGCCCAGGCGGCTGTCGCTGCACAAGTGTTCATTAGACAAGTTTACAAAGCAAACAAGTTCAGCCATAGCTGAGCCGCACTGGGAGGCGGACATGGGCGCAGAGGGTTCATCGGCGGGCGGAGAGCGGCTGCACGGCCTGGACGCCGTGAGGAGCTTCGCCCTCATCGGCGGCGTGGCGCTGCACGCCACGATGTCGTTCTTCCCGAGCCAGCAGGTGTGGATTGTGAAGGACACGGGCGAGAGCGCCGTGCTGGGGCTGGTCTTTTACGTCCTGCACATTTTCCGGATGGCCCTCTTCTTCCTGCTGGCGGGCTACTTCGGCCGTCTGCTGCTGCAGAGGCGGGGAGCGGGCGGTTTCGTGAAGGACCGGGCGCGGCGCATCCTGGCGCCGCTGCTGATCTTCTGGCCGATCGTCTTCCCGCTGATCGTAGCGTGCCTGATCTGGGCGGTGGTGCAGGCGAGCGGCGGCAAGCCCTTGCCCCGGGAGGCGTCGCCGGCCTCTCCGTTCACGCTCGAGGCCTTTCCGGTGACGCACCTGTGGTTCCTCTACATCCTGGTGCTGCTCTACGCAGGCTGGCTGGCGCTACGCGCGCCAGTGGTCGTGCTGGATCGCGGCGGCGGGCTCCGCCGGCTGGCCGACCATCTGGTCGCGCCGCTCACGGGCTGGGTCGGGCCGGTGCTGCTCGCGGTCCCGGTGGCGGCCGTCATGGCCTCGGATCCGAAGTGGCTGCCCTGGTTCGGCGTCAGGACGCCCGACACCGGACTGATCCCCAACCTGCAGGCCCTCACCACCTACGGGCTCGCCTTCGGGGTCGGCTGGATGGCCCATCGGGCGCCGCAGACGCTCGAGCGCTGGCGCGCGCGTTGGCCGGCGACCCTCGCCCTCGCCGCGGCGACGACAGCCGCCTGCCTCTGGCTGATCGGCCCGGAGCCGCGCGTGACGCCGTTCGAAGCCGGCGAGGCGGCGCTGCCCTACGCCGGCGCCTACGCGGTTGCGCTCTGGAGCTGGACGTTCGGCCTGATCGGCCTGGGTCTCGCGGCCTTCTCCCGCCGCAGCGCCGTGCGCCGCTGGATCGCGGACTCCAGCTACTGGGTCTACATCGCCCACCTGCCCCTGGTGATGGCGCTGCAGGTCTGGATCGCGCCCCTGGCCTGGCCGGCCTGGGTGAAGTTCCCCCTCGTGCTGACCGCAGCCCTGGCTCTGCTATTCGGCAGCTACCAGCTGCTCGTCCGCCACAGCTTCGTCGGCGCATTGCTCAACGGCCGCCGTCGCGCGCGGCAACCCGCGCCCACTGCCGTCCCGGCCCCCTCGATCTGAAGGACACGACCATGAACGCGAACCGCACCGACGTCGTCACCCTGGCCGTGCTGCTGCTGGCCTTCGGCGGCTATGGCTTCACCGCGATCACCACACCGATCTCTTGGCCCGCGGCGCTCGGCGAGACGTTCGGGCTCTACATCGGCCTGACCGTGGCCATGGTGCTTTTCCACGTAGTGGGCGCGGTCTCGGTCGCGCTGGCGGGCGGCGGCGATGTCACCGCGGACAGGGCCCGCGAGCGCGAGATCGGCCGCCGCGCCGCGCGTAACGGCTACTTCGTCGTCATGATGGGGCTGTGGGCGCTGCCGTTCCTGATGCTGGCCGACGGCGGGGGCGGGGTGCTGGTCCGGGCCGTCGTGGGCCTGCTCGGCGCAGCCGAGATCGTTCGCTACGCCTCTCGCATCGCCTACCGCGGCTTCGGCGGCGCCCAGAATCAGTGGCTTCAGGCAAGCTGAGGCCAAGGGGGAGCTCCCATGACCGATCCCGTGAAGACGGCCCAGGACGACCTGGCCTTCATGCGCAACCTGGTCGACCAGGGCGGGCGCGCCGGCACGACCGGCGGCTCGCTGTTCCTGGCCGGCGGCCTGCTCTACGGCCTGCAGTGCCTGTTTCATTGGGCCCAGTTCCGCGAGCTGATTGACCCACCGGGGGTGGTCAACCTGATCGGGGCGCTGGGGCCGACGGTGGTGTTCGTCGCCCTCCTGATCGTCGTGGTCGCGCGCGATGCGAAGTCGACGGCGACCGGCGGCGCCTCGCGCGCGCTCCAGGCCATGTTCGCCGGTATCGGCCTCGCCAACCTGGCCATGGTGCTGGTGTTCGGGGTGAACGCGGCGACCCACCCCGGCTTTCCGGTCTGGCTGTTCTACCCGCCGGTGATCTTCGCCCTGCAGGGCGCGGCCTGGTTCGTGGTCTGGCGGCTGAGGAAGCGAGCCTGGCTGGGAGCGGTGGCAATCGGCTGGTTCGTCGCGGCCGTCGCGCTCGGCCTCTCGGTGGACATGCTCGAGCGCTACATCCTGATCGCCGCGGCCTCGCTCCTGCTGCTCATGGCCATACCGGGCGCGGTGATGATGCGCCTCGCCGCGAAGGAAGCCTGAGGCTCCATGGGCGCGGCCGATATCGGCAGGATCGACGAGATCATCCACGGCCGCCTGCGGCTGGGGATCATGGTCTATCTGGCCGACGCCGAGGTCGCGGAGTTCACCGAGCTCAAGAACGCGCTGGAGGCCACCCAGGGAAACCTGTCCGTGCACCTTCGCAAGCTGCAGGACGCCGGCTACGTCGAGATCGACAAGAGCTTCGTGAACCTGAAGCCGCTGACGCGGATTCGGATCACCGCCCAGGGCCGGCGCGCGTTTGCGGATTACCTCGCGGCGCTGGAGAGCGTGGTGGGACGGAAGGGTTAGAGTCCCTCCGCTGGATGGGGAGGGTGGCCCGGAGGGCCGGTGGGGTGGACCCTGGCTGCGGTCATCCTTCCGGGAGATGGCGGAGGCTCCACCCCATCCGTCGCTTCGCGACACCTTCCCCATGAAGGGGAAGGACCCTTGCCGGCTAATCCTCTTCCCGCGCCAGCGGGTGGGCCTCTTCCACCACCTGCCGCAGCCGGTCGCCCATGACGTGGGTGTAGACCTGGGTGGTTGAGATGTCGGCGTGGCCGAGCAGGGTCTGGACGACGCGCAGGTCGGCGCCGCCTTCGAGCAAGTGGGTGGCGAAGGCGTGGCGCAGGACGTGGGGGCTGACGCGGGCGGGGTCGATGCCGGCGTCGATGGCGGCCTGGTCCAGCAGCTGGGCGAAGCGGCGGCGGGTGAGGCGGCCGCTCGCGCCGGTGGACGGGAAGAGCCAGGGGTTTGTCTGGTCGCCCTTGGGCAGGAACGCGGGGCGGGCGTCGAGGTAGGCCCTCACCGCCGCGCGGGCGGCCTCGTTCAGCGGGGCCAGGCGTTCCTTGCCGCCCTTGCCCTTGACGATGAGGAAGGCCGGGTCGCGGGCGAGCGCGTCCAGCTTCAGGTCCAGCAGCTCCGACACACGCAGGCCCGAGGCGTAGAGCAGCTCGACCATGCAGCCCAGGCGCAGGCCCTGAGCGCCGTCGCGCGCCGAGGCGGCGGCGATGAGGCGCTCGACCTCCTCGCGGGTCAGCACCTTGGGCAGCGACCGTGCCTTCTTCGGCGCCTCGACCCGTCGCGACGGGTCGTCCTGTCGCCAGCCCTCGGCCAGGCAGAAGCGGTAGAACTGGCGCACGGCCGAGCGGCGGCGCGAGGCCGTGGCGGGCGACAGGCCGCGGCGGGACAGGTCGGCGAAGTAGGCCTCGACATCCTCCTGGGCGGCGTGCTCGAGCCCGCCCGACCCGGCGAGGTGAGCCTCGGCGTCCTCGAGGTCGCGGCCGTACGCGGCCAGGGTGTTGGGCGAGGCGTCGCGCTCGACGGCCATCATCTCGAGAAAGGCCTCGGCCTGGCGGGTCAGGACCACGGCGTCCGGTCCTGCGAAACTGTGGCGGTTGCGGACCGGCGTCGTGTAAGGATCGGCTTCCCCATGAACGCTTCCTCCGACGCGCAGCCTTCCCATACCACGGCCCCCGGCGAGTCGCTGCGTGACCGGTTGGGCGAGCGCGCCATCGCGCTGGTGGGACTGATGGGCTCCGGCAAGACGACGGTGGGCCGGCGTCTCGCCGCCGCGCTGGGGCTCAAGTTCTGCGACGCCGACGCGGAGATCGAGGCGGCGGCCGGGCGCAGCGTGTCGGACATCTTCGCCGAGCTGGGCGAGCCGGAGTTTCGCGCCGGCGAGCACCGGGTGATCGCGCGTCTGGTCAGCGACGGGCCGCTCGTGCTGGCGACCGGGGGCGGCGCCTTCATGCACCCGGGCACCCGCGCCCTGCTGAAGGAGAAGGCGGTCACGGTCTGGCTGAAGACGGACATCGAGGTGCTGGCCCGGCGCGTGGCGCGGCGGGACACCCGACCGCTGCTGCGCGGCAAGGATCCGTTCGAAGTGCTCTCGGCCCAGGCCGAGCTGCGCTACCCCCACTACGCCGAGGCTGACATCGTGGTCGAAGCGCCCGACTCGGCCCACGACCAGGTAGTGGACCGCATATTGACCGCGCTGGGGACGCACCTCGCATGAGGCGGATCGAGGTCGCCGGCGAGGGCTTCCGCCCCTACGCCGTGCTGGTGGGCGAGGGCCTGCTGGCCAAGGCGGGCGAGTTGGCGGCTCCGCTGCTGCCCCGCCGCCGCTGCGCCGTGGTCACCGACGAGACGGTGGGCTCGCTGCACGGCCCCGCCCTCATCGCGGCGCTGGAGCGCGCCGGGGTGGCGTCGACGGTGGTGACTGTGCCGCCGGGCGAGGAGTCCAAGTCCTTCGGCCGGCTGGAGATCCTGTGCGACCAGCTGCTGGCGCTCGACCTGGACCGCGGCGACCAGGTGGTCGCCTTCGGCGGCGGCGTGGTGGGCGACCTCGCGGGCTTCGCGGCGGCCATCTACAAGCGCGGCATCGACTTCATCCAGGTCCCGACCACCCTGCTGGCGCAGGTCGACAGCTCCGTGGGCGGGAAGACCGCCATCGACACGCCGCGAGGCAAGAACCTGATCGGCGCCTTCCACCAGCCGCGGCTGGTGCTGTGCGACCTCGGCGTGCTGTCGACCCTGCCGGAGCGGGAGCTCAGGGCGGGTTACGCCGAGGTGGTGAAGTACGGCCTCCTGGGCGACGCGGAGTTCCTGGGTTGGCTGGAGGCCAACGGAAAGGCGGTGCTGAACCGCGAACCGGAGCCGCTGGCGCACGCGGTGGCCCACTGTGTGCGCATGAAGGCCGAAATCGTCGCCGAGGACGCGCGGGACCACGGCCGCCGTGCGCTGCTGAACCTGGGGCACACCTTTGGCCACGCCATCGAGGCGGAGACCAGCTTCGCCATGCTGCATGGCGAGGCGGTGGCCTTGGGCTGCGCCATGGCGTTCCGCTTCTCGGCGCGCGAGGGGCTGTGCGAGGCGGGCGACGCCGAGCGGACCGAGGCGGTGCTGGCCGCCGCCGGGCTGCCGACGCGGCTCGGCCAGGCGCCGGGCGGGCCATTCTCCGCCGCCGCTCTCCTGGGACACATGCGCCAGGACAAGAAGGCCGAAGGCGGATCGTTGGTCTTGATCCTCGCGAACGCTATAGGGAACGCCTTCGCCGCCAGGGGCGTGGATCCGGACGCCGTGCGTGACTTCCTGATTACCGAAGGGGCCCAACCTTGATCGTCGGCACCTATGCGGCGCTGGCCGTGGGCCTGATCGTGCTGCTGACGCTGTCGGGGCTGATCTCGGCCGCCGAGACGTCCATGACGGCCGCCAGCCGCGCGCGCCTGCACCAGCTGGAGCGCGAGGGCGATCGCGCCGCCGCACGCGTCAACAAGCTGCTGGCCGACCAAGAGACGATGATCGGGGCGATCCTGCTCTCGAACAACGTCATCAACATCCTGGCCTCGGCCCTGACGACGGCGGTGCTGGGCGCGGCCTTCCCGGGCCCGTTGGGCATCGCGATGTCGACCGGCATCATGACGGTGCTGATCGTCGTATTCTCGGAGATCCTGCCCAAGACCCTGGCCATCACCCGCTCCGACTCGGTGGCCCGGTTCCTGTCGTGGCCGACGCTTTGGACGGTGCGCATCTTCGGCCCGCTGGCCAACGCGGCGCAGTGGATCGTGCGCCTGACCCTTCGCCCGTTCGGGGTGAAGATGGACATGGGCATGGACGTCCTGGCGGCCCACGAGGAGATCCGCGGCGCGGTCGAGTACCACCACTCCGAGGGCCTGGTGGAGCAGCGCGACCGCCAGATGCTGGGTGGGGTGCTGGACCTCTCGGAGCTCACGGTCGAGCAGGTGATGGTCCACCGCAAGAACATCTCCATGCTCGACGCCGACCTGCCGCCGCGCCAGCTCGTGGCGGAGGCGCTGGAGATCGGCCACACGCGCATCCCGCTGTACCGCGAGGACCCGGAGAACATCGTCGGCGTGCTGCACGCGCGCGACCTGATGCGGGTGCTGGCGACCGACACCGTCGACCGGATGAAGATCGACGAGGTGATGGCCGAGCCGTGGTTCATTCCCGAGACCACCAACCTCAAGGACCAGCTGCAGGCGTTCCTCAAGCGCGGCCGGCACTTCGCGCTCGTGGTGGACGAGTACGGCGCGATCATGGGCCTGGTGACGCTGGAGGACATCCTCGAGGAGATCGTCGGGGAGATCGACGACGAGCACGACCTGACCGCCCAGGGCATCCGCAAGCAGGTGGACGGCTCGGTGCACGTGGACGGCTCCGTGCCCATCCGCGACCTCAACCGCGCCATGGACTGGACCCTGCCCGAGGACGACGCCGTCACCGTGGCGGGCCTGGTGATCCACGAGGCCCAGGCCATTCCCGAGCCCGGCCAGACCTTCATCTTCCACGGACACCGGTTCCAGGTGCTGCGCCGCCAGCGCAACCAGATCACCGGCATCCGCGTCTCCGCGCCCCTGCCGCGCGAGGAGTCGGCGTGAACCTGACGCCGAGGGTGCTGGAGGACGGCTTCGTCCGCCTGGAGCCCTTCGACGACACCCATCGCCAGGGTCTGCGCGACGCCATCGCCGGCGACGAGGCGATCTGGGCGCTGATGCCGAAGAGCGGCTACGGCCCGGCGTTCAATGACTGGTGGGCGAGCGCGGTCAGCGACGACAGGCGTATCGCCCACGCGGTCCGGCGCGTGGCCGACGGCGAGGTGGTCGGGACGTCGAGCTACTTGAACATTCACCAGGACTTCGGCGTGGTGGAGATCGGATGGACCTTCTACCGGGCCGACGTGCGCGGCACGGCGGTGAACCCGGCGTGCAAGCGCCTGCTGATCGGGAACGCCTTCGACGCCGGCGCGCGGCGCGTCGCTTTCCACGTCGACACCCGCAACGGGCGCAGCCAGGCCGCCATGGCCAAGCTGGGCGCGGTGCGCGAGGGCGTGATCCGCGAGCACATGGTCACCTGGACCGGCCACGTGCGGTCCACCGCGGTGTTCTCGATCCTGAGGGACGAGTGGCCGGCGGTGCGCGAGCGGCTGGACGCGCGGCTGGCGGCGGTCGGCTGAGTCGCCGAATTCCCTGTTCTTCCCTGTTCCATAACAGGTGCGCGCCGGAGATTCGTTGAATTCATTGTCCTTTCCCGAATTAACAGGGAACTCTGAACAGGGAATTCGCATCGCCGGAACAGGGTCTTTCGCGTCCGGAACAGCGACTGTCCGGGCTGGGTGAAGAAGCAAAGGCCGAGGGTCGGGGAGCCGCGCGCGGGCCGGCGAGGCGGCCAGGTGCGCGAGCGCTCGGGCGTTACGGTGAAGCCCCGGCGACGGCCTCGTCGCACGAACCTGTCGGGAGATCCTGAAGACAGTGATCTGGACGCGGGTGCGGATCGGCAGAGGCGCCGGGACGGCGCGGCGTCAGAGGGGAACGGGCCTCGCCCGCATCGCTCCCTTGTGGCCGGCCTGAGGGCGCATCCCGTCCGGCCGCCAGGGGCCCGGGAACGTCGACTGTGAATGAGCGTCCGTTGGTTCGGGGAGGGGTGTCAATCCGCCGACCGGAGCGCCTCAGACGGACGGGGCGCCGCCTGCTGACCGGCCACGCCGCGCACGGAAGAAGTCCCTGAGCAGGGTCGCGCTCTCCTCCGCCATCAGCCCGCCCTCGACCGCAGGCTTCCAGTGGCAGGTCGGGTGGTCGAACACCTTGGCGCCGTGGGCCACGCCGCCGCCCTTGGGGTCGTCGGCGCCGTAGACGACGCGGCCGATGCGGGCGTGGCTGATCGCGCCGGCGCACATCGGGCAGGGCTCCAACGTGACGTAGAGGGCAAGGCCGGTGAGGCGATAGTTGCCGCGGATCCGGGCGGCCTCGCGCATGGCCAGGATCTCCGCGTGGGCGGTGGGATCGTGCAGGCCGATGGGCGCGTTGTGCGCCCTGGCGATCACCTCGCCGGTCGCCGGATCGGCCACCACCGCGCCGATCGGGGCCTCGCCCGCGGCGGCGGCGGCTTGCGCCTCGGCGAGCGCTATGCGCATCAGAGCCCGATCATGGTCCGTCATACCAAAGACAGCGGCGAAAAGCCGTCCTCCGGTCAAGCCGGAAAAGCCGCGAAGCCCGGCAAAACCGAGCGCGGCGCCAAGCCGGAGAAGGGCGCGAAGCCCGCCAAGCCCGAACGCGGCGAGCGCGTGGCCAAGGCCCTGGCGCGCGCCGGCGTGGCCTCCCGGCGCGAGATCGAGCGACTGATTTCGCTGGGCAAGGTGGCGGTGAACGGCCGGCTGATCGACACCCCGGCCACCTTCATCCGCAAGGACGACATCCTGACCGTGAACGGCGAGGTGGTGGACAAGGCCGAGGCGACACGGGTGTGGCGCTACCACAAGCCCGCCGGCCTGGTGACCAGCCACCGCGATCCGGAGGGCCGGCCGACGGTGTTCGAGAACCTGCCCGAGGGCCTGCCGCGGGTGATCTCGGTGGGGCGCCTCGACCTGAACTCCGAAGGCCTCCTTCTGCTGACCAACGACGGGGAGCTCAGCCGCGCGCTGGAGCTGCCGGCGACCGGCATCCGGCGCGTCTACCGGGCCCGGGCGCACGGCCGCACGACCCAGGCCGAGCTCGACAAGCTGCAGGACGGCATCACCGTCGACGGCGTCCGCTACGGCTCCATCGAAGCCAAGCTGGATAAGGCCAAGGAGAAGGACGGCGGCTCGAACCTCTGGATCACGGTGTCCCTGAACGAGGGCAAGAACCGCGAGGTCCGCCGGGTGCTGGAGGCGATCGGGCTGAAGGTGAACCGCCTGATCCGCCTGGCCTACGGGCCGTTCCAGCTCGGGACCCTGGGCGTCGGCGAGGTCGAGGAGGTGGGCCCCCGCGTGATCCGCGAGCAGCTCGCGGAATTCATCGAGCCGGAGAACATGCCGAAGGGCGACCGGGTGCTGAGCCCGCCGGCCAAGCCGTCGCGCCGCCCGGCGCCGAAGAGCGCGCTCGCCAACCCGAAGGCCAAGCCGAGCCGGGTGCGCGCCGCCGTGGCCGAGCGCGAGGCGCGCGAAGCCGAGCGTCCGGCCCGCGCGCCGCGCGTGGATCGCGGCGAGGGCGGCCGCGGCGATCGCCCGCAGCGTTCGCGCCGCGACGAGGGGGACCGCCCCTACCGTCCGCGCCGGGAGGAGGGCGACCGTCCTCGCGGCGACCGGCCCTACCGCCCGCGCGAGGATCGCGATGGCGGCGAGCGGCCGTACCGCCCGCGGCGCGAGGAAGGCGACCGGCCCAAGGGCGACCGTCCCTACCGCCCGCGCCGGGAGGAGGGTGACCGTCCTCAGGGCGACCGGCCTTACCGTCCGCGACGCGAGGAGGGTGACCGTCCGCGCGGCGACCGCCCGCAGCGCCCCCGCGGCGACCGGCCGGAGCGCGCTGAGGGCGAACGCACCTTCAGGCCGTGGGAAGAGCGCGGCGGCGGCGGCGGCGACCGGCCCCGCAGCGGCGGCCCGCGCAAGCGCCCGGAGGGCGGCGGCGAGGATCGTCCGCGCGGCGGCCGTCCCGGCTGGGCCAAGCCCCGCCCCGAGGGCGAGCGCGGGGGAGACCGGCCTGGCGGCAAGCGTCCGTTCAAGCCCCGCGGGGAAGGCGGCGGCAGCGATCGTCCGCGCGGCCCCGGCGGTCCGCGCAAGGGCCCGGGCGGCTCAGGCCCTCGCGGCGGACCGCGCAAGCCGCGGCCGGAATAGGGCTCAGTAGATCCGGGTCGTGAGGTCGATGACCTTGCGCGGCTCGTGGGTCAGGAACAGGTCCCGGTCCGGACGGCCGTCGACGCAGGCGGCCGCATAGCGGTGCTGCTCGTAGAAGAATGACCGGTTCGACCCACCCATCGAGCTGCGGAACCGGCCGTTCCAGTCGATCACCGCCGACTGGCCCGGTTCGAGCGTGATGAGCGGGCTGGGCAGGTGCGCCGGCCAGGCGGTGGCGCGCATGCCTTCCCAGGGCGGCATGAGGGTGAGGGCGAAGGCGCCTCGGCCGACCGGCTGCCAGCGCAGGTTGGCGACGCTGGTGGTCGCCTGGTCATGCGGCCCGACCAGGTCATGCAGCTCGCGCACCTGGCCGATGCGGTGCTCGGTGCGGAAGTCCTCGGTCTCCATGCGCCGCACCTCGTGGGCGAGCACGTCGGCGGGACCGGCGTCGTAGGTCGCCAGCGGCAGCGGATAGGCGGGCTCCGGCCTCGGCCGGGCGGCCGCGGCGGCGCGAACCTGCTTGGTCCAGCGCGACCAGATGTGCTGGACGACGAGCACCTCAGCCCTTCGGCCGCAGCCCGCGCGCCAGGCGCCGGGCGCGGTTGAACACCGTGAGCGCGCTGAGCGCGGCCAGCAGCGCCAGGGCGATCAGCAGGGCCTCGCCGTGCCAGCCCCACGTCCATTCCAGCATGGACACCAGCGCCCCGGCCGACAGGATCGCCATGCGGCGTCCCTTGCCGACGGGGCCGACGCGGTTGATCGCCACGCCCGCGCCGCGGCCGAGCTCGCGCACATAGGAGGCCGTGACCGCCAGCACGGCGCAGAGCCAGCCGAGCGCCGGGCTCAGCACGTCCCCGGCCTGCAGCGAGGCGTAGCCGGCGCCGACCAGCAGCAGCACGTCGGCGATGCGGTCGGGCAGGGACTTCCACAGCGGCGTGGCCGGACCCTTCACCGCATCGTCGGTCATCAGCCGGCCGACGACGGCGCAGGTCATGCGAAACTGGATGCTGATGACGGCGAAGCCGAGCCAGACGACGCGCGCGCCGCCCTCGCTAAGGCCCGCCAGGCCGAAGGCGACGCTGCCGCCCAGCGCGAAGCCGACGCCGGCGATCAGCACGGCCTCCGGCGACACCTGCGCCTTCGACAGCGCCTGCGCCAGAGACGCGCCCAGCCCCTCGTCGCGCGGCCGCATATGACCGTTCGTGACGCTCATGGCCCCTCCTGCCCCAGCGTGGCCGTATAGAGGAACGCGCGAACCGTTGCACTGGCTCCGTGGCCGGTCCATGCAGGCTGCCTTTCGACGGAGGTGCGGGTTGAGGATCGTCGCCGGACGCTTCAAGGGCAGGGCGTTGCACGCGCCCGAGGGCCTGGGCACGCGCCCGACGTCCGACCGGGCGCGGCAGGCGGTGTTCAACATCCTGGAGCACGCGCCCTGGTCGGCGGGCCTGCACGAGGCGCGCGTGATCGACCTGTTCGCCGGCACCGGCGCCCTCGGTTTCGAGGCGCTGTCCCGCGGCGCGGCCTTCTGCCTGTTCGTGGAGACCGACGAGGCGGCGCGGGGCGCCATCCGCGAGACGATGGACGCCTTCGGCCTGTTCGGCGTGGTGCGGGTGCACAGGCGCGACGCAACCGATCTGGGCGTGAGGCCGGGCTCGGCGGGCGAGGCGTTCGACCTGGCCTTCCTCGATCCGCCCTACCGGAAGGGGCTGGGCGAGACGGCGCTGGAGCGGCTGCGCGAGGGGAATTGGCTGAAGCCGGGGGCCATCGTGGTGTTCGAGCGCGGGGCGGACGAGGGCGAGTTCGCGGTCGAGGGGTATGAGGCGCTGGACGCGCGCGACTATGGGGCGGCGCGGGTGCATTTCCTGCGGTTCGTGGGGTGAGGGCGGGGGCCGGCCCCAATCCTTCCGTCATTCCGGAAGCGGCGCAGCCGTTATCCGGAACCCAGCAAGCGGAACGGCTCCGCTCGGCCTCTGCTGTCCGCCTTCATCGAGGTTGAGGTTGCTGGGTTCCGGCTCTCCGCCCCTGCGGGGCTGCGGCCGGAATGACGGGAGGTGGGGTGGTGAAGGGGTGAGCGTCCGCTCAATCCCAACCATTCATCTCTTGCCGAGATCGCAGCGCCCGGGTCAGGCGTGTCAAGGACGAAGCCCCTCCGGGGCGCGTTCGGCGTCCTTGACACGCCTGACGCCGGGCGCACCCCTTGCCAGCAAGAAGCCATGGCTTCCTCCCTTCGGGATCGAAGGAGAGACGACGGCAGATGAAGGCGCTCGGTCCAGTCATCTGTAAGAAGCCGCTGGGGCGGCGGGACTAGCCCTCCGAACGCATCTTCGGAGCTCGCCATGACCGACGCCGCCCTTTCCCCGAAGCCCCGCCGCAGGGCCAGCCGCTATCTGTGGCTGCTGGTGGGTCTGTTCCTGATCGTCGCCGCTGGCTCGTTCGGCGGGTTCTGGGTCGCCCGCTCCATGGACGCCGACAAGCCGGTCCTGGTCGCCATGCTGGTGGTCACCGGCCTGGCGCTCGAGGGCGCCATGTGGACCACGGCCGCGTCCGTGGGCCTCAGCATCTTCGAGACCCGCAAGCGCATCTGGCGCGTGCTGA
>Ga0196964_10000749_pt1 | contig 18232 bp, 5 predicted proteins | sample S1_10metaG_FD_148615 | JGI IMG/M metagenome (GOLD analysis project Ga0196964, IMG submission 148615) | Soil microbial communities from Anza Borrego desert, Southern California, United States - S1_10 | ecosystem: Environmental > Terrestrial > Soil > Desert | place: USA: California | collected... | reverse complement strand
CGTGCCGGTCTGGTGGTGGATCGTCCCCTGGCGAGGATCGTCCCACCAGGCGTAGGCCACCCGCTGGCTCGTCGCCGGGTCGGTCGTCTCCGTGCCGTTCAGCGCGATCTTGGAGTTGGCGGTGATCGTGCCGGTCACCGCGCCCCCTGTGTAGGCCCCGCCGTAGCTGGCCGCCGACGACTGGGCCCCACCCAGGTACTCCGTGTACAGATAGGTGTTGACCGCCTTCTTGGTCTTGCCGTCCGCCTGGCGGGTGGAGACCGTGTCGGTCGTCACCAGCGAGTCGGCGTTGTAGGTCGCGACGCGGCTGTACGCCACCGTCGCGCCGTCGTCGGCGTACTCGGTGTGCGCCGTCACCCGCCCCATCAGGTCGCGTGCGTCCTTGGCCCGCACCACGGCGGAGCCCATGGCGGTGGTCGAGGTGTTGACGTCGTAGTGGGTCTCCGCGATCGACACCTTCTCCAGATAGCGGTCGGCGGTGTAGTCGTAGGTCTCGATCCGGTCCTTCAGATAGGTCCGGCTGACGGTGATGTCGTAGATCTCCACCCCGTCGTAATAGGTGGTCCACAGGTCCTCGGTGACCGTGCGCGAGGTCGTCGCCGTCTTGCGGTTGCCGGCCGCGTCGTAGGTCAGGTCGACCCCCTGTTCGCCCCGCACGATGGTCCCCGACCCGCGCGCGCCGGACAGCAGCCCCTTGGCGGTGCTGAACCGGTTCAGGGCGTCGTAGCGGTACCAGTACACCTGCTCCTTGGGCGTGGAGCCGCCCAGCGGGTCGGCGTAGTCCGCCTCGATCCGCCGCACGTTGCCGTTCAGGTCGTACTCGTTGGCGACCGACACGCCGTTCAGGCTGTCGTTCGCGGTCAGCAGCCGGTTCAGCGCGTCATAGGTGGCGCTGGTCGCCTGCCGAGCCTCGGTGTGGGTCTGCTGGACCCAGCCGATCTCGTGCTCGTAGACGCTGGTTGTCACCGTGACCGTGTAGTCCTCGTAGGTCCGGTTGCCGGCCGCGTCGTAGACGTAGTTGGCCGCGGTCCCGGCCGAGGTGTCGGTGACGCTCTTCAGCCGCCCGGTCGAGAAGTAGGTGTTGACGATGTTCTGGCCGACGCTGTTGGTCTGCTGCGTCAGCCGCCCGGCCTTGTCGAAGGTGAAGCTGTAGCTCGTCCACCCCAGGCCCGTGCGCGCCACCGTCCGTCCGAAGTAGTCCTCGCTGTCGCTGGCGGTGCGCCCGCTGACATGGGTCGTGGTCTTCACCCAGCCGCCGAACGTCCCCAGCCCCGTCGTCGCCAGCGTCCCGCTCCAGGCGTAGGCGTACAGCGTCGAGTGCCCGCCGAAGGTCGTGGTCTTCGAGACCCGCCCCTCCAGGTCGTAGTCGGTCGTCTGCTTGACCGTGGAGCCCAGCTGCGAGTTCCACTGCTGGATCCGCCGCCCCAGCCCGTCGTAGGCGAAGCTCTCCGTCAGCGCCGCCGCCGAGCTCCCGCCGTTGCCGATCGTCCCCGCCGGCCGCGCCTCGTGCGTCAGCACCGTCAGCCGCCCGGCCTTGTCGTACTCCCGCGTGGGGATGCCTGCAGCCCGTGACTAACGCCCCGGTAGCGTAGGCGGTGACGTAGCGCTTGCGCGTCCGTCGACGGCGAGTTGTTGACCTGGGAGCAGCGAGGCCTATCTTTCAGTGGCGGAAGCCTGTCAGATGAACTCAGACATTACTCCCCGCTGGATCGGACTTGCTTCAAGGCTCTTAAAAAGACACTTAGATCTTCTGGCGGCATGCCGTTGTCGATTTTCTGCAGCCATTTATCATAAGCAGCCCTCATAATTATCATTCCCTGATCACTCAGATCTGCAGATGAAATCCCAAAATTATCATCGATCTCCCCCTCAGGACACGCAATATTCCTTGCAGTTAAGCCGTTCTCTTGAAGGAAACTGGCTATGACAAAAAATCTTCTAATAATCTGCTCTCGAGTCTCTGTGTTTCCAGACGTATTTGTGTGCCAAGAAACCTGATCAATCATAAACGGAGCCGTCATTAGTTCTTCCTTATAATTCTGGTTGGCACCTCACGAATGTCTAGCAATTGACCAGTGTCCCGATCTCTAATGAAGTGTCCCCCACTCTGGCGGATGCGCATTTCCTTAGCGATTTGCGAGGCCTTCTTTGCGCTCACACTAGTCGCCTCCACTGAGTCAAGTATTTTGCCATTTTGAGTCACAACGAAATCAATGCGCCGAGCTTCACTGCTCAGCGGATCGATCGCACGTTTTCCATCCGCCGTCCGCAGGTATACCTCATTCTGAATGTTGGCACCGGGGTATTTCATACTGAGCTCAGCTCGCACAAGCGCTTCTCTGCTGGTGCCAGCGAGCTGGTTAGCTCGTATTCCAGATTGCGGTTTTCCCGTTTCAGGGCCTCGCACGGGAGGCTTCGGTCCCAGCAGCGTTGGGCGGGGATAGAGACGCGCGCCGGCTACTCCCGTCACCACCGCTTCCACGCCGGCCCACTGCACCATTCCCTGGTGCCGGCTCGCCTCGTCTTCCCCGAGCACGATGCCGACATCTCCACGAATCGCTGCGTACGGACTGATCGCGCTAAAGCCGATCATCTCCATGTTGCGGCGGCGGGCGGCGTCGGCTTCCGGATCGTAGACGCCGGCGAGTTGGACCCGCTCCTTACGCATGGCGTTTCCGGTGTCGCGCCACTGGTAGGTCACGCCGTTCTCCACGAACGGCGCATGGGGGTCGTAGCGCGCAGGTCCCTGGGATTTCAGACGATCAAACGTGCTCGCGGCTATGGATTGGCTCACCCAGGCGTTGTCGCCCTGCCCAGACAAACCGCCGCCGAATGTCGAGAGTTGGTAACCCGTCACGGAGGTGTCGAGTTCGTATGATGGCGACGGCGTCGAAGGAACGTGTTCGACGTAATTTGCGACATTCACACTGTCAAACGAAGCAGCTGCCGCATTAATGACGGCTTGGCTCACATGCGTGATGTCTCCGTAGTCGTTGGCGTACCTCCCTATGAGTTCGTTGTACGAAAAGTATGTACCGTTGATGGGATCGCTGGCGCCAGGCATGAAGTATGCCACACCAGTTCCTCCGTCTGGGGCATAGTCGTAGTCTCTTGAGCTTCCCGGATGAAGGGCGACCGGCTTCATGTCGGTCCCCTCAAGTGCGTTTGTTACCTTGATATGCGGAGCTATACCGTCGCCGTTTCGGTAATCCTCCATAACGATGTTTACGACGTCCAAGTCATCCGGATTTTGGTTGATGGTAAGCCTTACTGGACCGTCCTCCCCCTCGATCGTAACGGAGCGGTCGTAAGTGCTGTCGATTTCACTATCACCCTGTGCAAGCTGCCCGAATCGGGGCTTCGGCGGCGCGCTCATCTTGTCGGCGATCATCCCGCCGATGGTGTTGCCGATGATCCCCGGCAGGGCGCTGACCAGGTTGTCGCCGAAGTCGGAGCCCTCGACCAGCGACTGGGCCGCGGCCCCGGCGACGCCTCCCGCCACGTTGCCGATCGCGTTGTCGGCCCAGCCCGGCAGGTCGAACCCGTCGAGCGCGGCGGACACTCCGGTCGAGACGCCCGCCCCCACCGCCGCCACAGCCACCCCGGCCCAGCTGAACTCCTTCTGCAGCCCGAGCGCCTTGCCGACGCCCTGGCTGATGATGCTCGCCACTCCGGCGCGCGCGGCGTTCTGGACCGCGGCGCTGTTGCTGAGTCCCTTGAAGAACTTGTCGACGCTCGAGAACTGCCCCAGCCCCTTGGTCACTCCCGCCGTGATCGCCGCCAGGGCCACCGCGTTCCAGCTGAAATCCTCCTGCACCCCCATGGCGATCCCGGCGACCTGGCTGACGGTGCTGCCCGCCGCCGCCGACGCCGCCGCCGCGAACACTTGGCCCACCTTGGTCGCCGCCATCGGGCCCAGCGTGTTCCAGGTCGCCACCGTGACGACCACGGCGATGACCACCATCAGAATCACGCCGATAACGCCGCAGTTGTTCTTCTGCCGGGGCGGCTTCGGCACGTTCGGCGTCAGGTCGCCGATCGCCTTGTTCGGGTCGTAGGGGCGGAAGGTGTCGTCGGTGTTGTGGAAGTTGGAGACCCGGTTCGGGATCTCCAGCGTCATCCCGCCGGTGATCGCGTCGGCGCTGGTCAGGCCGTTGGCTTCGGCGATCATCCACCACAGCGAGGCGTCCCCCCACGCCGCCGTCGCGATCGACTGCAGGGTGTCGCCGTCGTGGACCACATAGGTCGACGCGGTCCCGCGCGTGCCGCCGGGCGTGATCGGGTCGTAGGCCTGGTCGAAGTCGGCGTGGGCCTTGGCCGAGCCGTAGCGGTAGAGGTTGGACGTCGCGACCGTGGTCGAGCGCTGGTTGATCGCCGAGGCGTAGTCCCCGACCTCGGCCGTGCCGTTGTTGGAGGTCTCCCCGTACTTGATCCCGCCGATGTAGTGGTACTTGTCGGTCGGCGTCCCCCCCATCGCGTTGCTGGTCTCGGTGCGCCGCATCACCTGGCCGGTCGGGTCGGTGTCGTAGGTGACGGTCCGCTGGGTCCCGTCGCCGACGAAGGCCGAGGCCAGCCGCCCGCCCGCGGTGTAGGTGAAGGTCGTCTGCATCGGCGTGGCCGAGCCGGTCTGGTGATGCAGGCTCAGCTGCCGCGCGTCGTCCATCCAGGTGAAGGTCGTGCGCTGGCTGGTCGCCGGCTCGTTGCTCTGGCTGCCGCTGGTGGAGATCTTGTAGTTGGCGGTGATCGTCCCGGCCACCGCCCCGCCCGTATAGGCGCCCGAGTAGCTGGCCGCCGACGACTGCGCCCCGCTGACGTACTCCGTGTACAGATAGGTGTTGACCGCCTTCTTGGTCGTCCCGTTCGCCTGGCGGGTGTTCACCGTGTCGGTCGTCACCAGCGAGTCGGCGTTGTAGGTCGCGGTGCGGCTGTAGGCGACGGTGGTCCCGTCGGCCAGATACTCCGTATGCGCCGTGACCCGGCCCATCAGGTCGCGCGCGTCCTTCGCCCGCACCACGCTGGAGCCCATCGCCGTGGTCGAGGTGGCCCCGTCGTACTCCGTCTCCGCGATCGAGACCTGCTCCAGGAAGCCGTCCTTGGTGTAGTCGTAGGTCTCGATCCGGGTCTTCAGGTACGTCCGGCTCTGCGAAACCTCGTAGTACTCCACCCCGTCGTAGTACGGGACCAGCACGTCCTCGGTGACCGTGCGCGAGGTGGTCGCCGTCTTGCGGTTTCCGGCCGCGTCGTAGGTCAGGTCCGCGCCCTGCTCGCCGCGCACGATGGTCCCCGACCCGCGCGCGCCCGACAGCAGCCCCTTGGCCGTCACGAAGCGGTTCATCGCGTCGTAGCGGTACCACAGCACCTGCTCCTTCGGCGTCGAGCCGCCCAGCGGGTCGGCGTAGTCCGCCTCCACCCGCCGCACGTTGCCGTTCAGGTCGTACTCGTAGGCGACCGACACGCCGTTCACCGTGTCGCCGGCGCTCAGCAGCCGGTTCAGCGCGTCGTAGGTGGCGCTGCTCGCCTGCCTGGGCTCGGTCCCGGTGGTGTGGATCCAGCCGATCTCGTGCTCGTAGACGCTGGTCGTCACCGTGACCGTGTAGTCCTCGTAGGTCCGGTTGCCGGCCGCGTCGTAGACGTAGTTGGCCGCCGTCCCCGCCTGGCTGTCGGTGACGCTCTTCAGCAGTCCGCTCGAGAAGTAGCTGTAGGCGATCAGGCCCACGCCCATGGTGGTGCTCAGCTGCGTCACCCGCCCGGCCTTGTCGAAGCCGTAGTTGTGGCTCCATCCGCCCAGGTTGGTGCGCGCCACCGTGCGCCCGAAGTAGTCCTGGCTCTCGCTGGCGGTGCGGCCGCTGACGTGGGTGGTGGTCTTCACCCAGCCGCCGAACGTCCCCAGCCCCGTGGTCGCCAGCGTCCCGCTCCAGGCGTAGGCGTACAGCGTCGAGTGGCCGCCGAAGGTCGTGGTCTTCGAGACCCGCCCCTCCAGGTCGTAGTCGGTGGTCTCCTTGACCGTCGAGCCCAGCTGCGAATTCCACTGCTGGATCCGCCGCCCCAGCCCGTCGTACGCGAAGCTCTCCGTCAGCGCCGCCGCCGAACTCCCGCCGTTGCCGATCGTCCCCGCCGGCCGCGCCTCGTGCGTCAGCACCGTCAGCCGCCCGGCCTTGTCGTACTCCCGCGTGGACACCGCCCCCAGCCCGTCGGTGAACTTGCGCGCGTCGCCGAACACGTCGTAGGCGACGTAGGCCGTGGTGTTGTCGGCGCGGAACTGCGCCGTCTCCACGGCCTCGCTACCGCCGTGGCCGGTGTGGGCCAGCAGGGCGCGCTTGTTGACGTTGCCGTTGGCGTCCTTGGTGGCGATCAGCCGGCCCGAGACGTCGAAGTAATACTCCTCCGTCGGCCGCCCGGTCGAAACCGCGCCGTTCTCGGCCGTCCAGGAGACGGTGGGCGACTGCTTTTTGATCAGCCGGCCCATGGCGTCGTAGGTGAAGTCGGTGACCCCGCCGCGCGCGTCGGTCTCCTGCACCACCTCGCCGAAGGCGTTGTAGGCGCGCGAGCGCACGATCGTGCCGGACGCGGCCGTGGCCGGGGCCGTGGTGGAGAACTCGCGGAACGGCTCGGTCGTGGACAGCGCCATGCCGCGCTTGTCGTAGGACGTGAAGGTGATCGCGATCCCGGTCTTCGCCACCGCCCCGACCGCGTTGGCGCCGCCCGTGGTCAGGTGGCTCAGCGCCGCGTCGATGGTCGAGTAGGTCGACAGGTCCGCGCCGGTGCTGGCCAGCGTCAGGGTCGCGTTCCCGGCCTTGTCGTGGACGTACAGCCGGGTCGTGCCGTCGCCCCCGGTCGAGCGCCACATCCGCCCGCCCAGGTCGTAGTCGAAGGTCTCCTGCCACAGGCCGTTGACGCCCTTGCCGGTGACCTGGCCGAAGGCGTCGTAGCGGACCTGGTGCTGGTCGCCCAGCACCCAGGCCGTGCCGTTCCAGGCGGCGTTCGCCTGGAAGGTCGCGCGCCCGGCCGCGTCGTAGCGGTAGGCGGTGGCCTCGGTCAGCGTGGTCCCGTCCGACTTCAGCCGGCTCCAGCTCTCCTTCACCACCCGCCCGGCCGCGTCGTAGCCGAAGCCGCGGGTGAAGCCGGTCGCGTCGGTCGAGGACGCCAGCCGACCGCCCGCGCCGTAGACGTAGGTGGTGATCCGCTGGTCCGCCGTCTGCGCCCCGACCGCGCCGACCGAGGTCTGGGTCAGGTTGTTCAGCCCGTCGTAGCCGTGGCTGGTCCGCCGCTGCACCGAGGCGCCCGCGTGGTCGGTGAAGGCCGAGGTCGTCTCGTGCCGCAGCCGCCCGGCGGTGTCGTAGGCGTAGGCCGTGGCGTCGCCGTTCGCCTCGGTCTTGCTCGTGACCTGGCCCAGGCCGTTGTAGGCGTAGGCGATGGTGGCGGAGGTCGCCCCCGCCGACAGCACGCCCTGGCTCGACAGCTGGTGCGCGGCCAGGCCCGAGCGCGTCTCGGTCAGCCGCCGGCCGTTGCGGTCGTAGGTGAAGGTCGTGACCCGCTTGGCCGGGTCCGACAGCACGCCCGAGCGCAGGACCGCCGGATCGTCGCCGATCTCGATTCCGTTGCTCGACGCGGGCTTCTGGGCGAAGCGCTCCTCGACCAGGACGTTGCCCTCCGCGTCCAGGGTCCAGGAGGTCAGGTAGCCCTCCGCGTCCACCTGGGCGATGCGGCGGCCCAGCTTGTCGTAGAAGGAGAAGGTGGTGTTCCCCTCCCCGTCCGTCTGCGCCGTCGCGTTGCCGGCCGCGTCGTAGGCCGTGGTGGTGGTCGCCGAGGCGACCGAGGTCTGGTAGACCCCGTTCACCAGCTCGCCCACGCGCAGGTTGGCCGTGGTGCTGGACACCCGCCGGTTGTTGCGGTCGTAGGTGTGGGTGGTCTCGCGGACGGCGCCGCTCGCCGCCGGCGGCGTGCCGCCCGCCGACGCCGGATGCGCCACCGCGGTCGCGTAGACCTTCTCCGACACCACGTTGCCGTTGGCGTCGTAGGCGTAGACGCCCAAGGTCCCGGTCGGGCCCAGGTCGGCGATCTTGCGGTTCAGGTCGTCGTACCAGGCCAGCGTCCGCGCCCCGGTCGCGTCCACCGTCTCGATCGCGTTGCCGCGGGCGTCGTAGGCGATGGTCTCGGTCGGGGTGACCGTGCTCGTCGTCAGCAGGTCCTGCGCCACGACCTGGACCGCGTCGCCGGTCTTGGCCGTCATCCGGTCGGCCTTGTCCCAGACGAAGGTCGTGGTCCGCTGCTCGGCCGCGCCGGACGCCTCCACCGACTTGGTGCGGTTGCCGCGGGCGTCGTACTCGAAGGTGTTCACCACCGAGCCGGACCACTCGACCGTGTTGTCGGCCCGCTTCAGCTGGATCGCCGTCGTCTCCGACAGCAGCAGCCCGCGCTTGTCGAACAGGTTGGTGGTGACCCCGCCCAGCTTGTTGGCGACCGTGACCCGGTCCCCGAAAGCGTTCAGCCCGTAGCTCTCCACGAACCCCATGGCGTCGGTCACCGACACCACCCGGTCCAGCCTGTCCCGCGTGATGGTCGTGGTCGCGTCGCCCGCGCCGGTCACCACCGTCGGTCGCGTCGAGGCGCTGGGCGTCCCCGTCGTCTTCGCCGCCCGGCGGGTCACCGAAGCCGCCTCCCCGCCGATCGTATAGGTGGTCTCCGTCGCGTACCCCTCCGGGTCCACCTGCAGCGTCAGCCGGTTCAGGGCGTCGTAGTAGAACCAGCCGACGTTCCCCCTGGGGTCGGTCACCTTCACCAGATTGCCGAAAGCGTCGTAGACGTTGGTCGTCACCGCGCCGGAGGTGGCGTCCAGCGGCACGGTGACCTTCGTCGTCCGCCCGAGCGCGTCGTACTCGCGAAGCGTCGTGAAGCCGCGCCCGTCCTTCTCGCTCAGCATCCGGCCCAAGGCGTCGTAGCCGTACTCCGCCGTCGCCGCCTCCGCCGTGCCGTACGCCCGCGTCTCCGCGGTCACCCGCCCGGCCCTGTCGTAGGTCCTGACCGTCGTCGAGGCGTCGGTCGTGCCGTAGGCGACGGCGGACTCGACGACCTGCCCCAGCGCGTCCAGCACCATCCGCGTGCGTACGCCTGTCGGATCGTAGGTGTCGGTCAGTCGGCCCGCGGTGTCGTAGGCCAGGCTGGTCGCCGCCGCGCTCGCGGGCGGGCTGGACGGCAACATCGCCTTCACGATCGTCGCGGTGTCCGTGTCGGCGACCGTGTAGCGGTCCGCGTAGCGGATCTGCTTGGTGACGTTGCCGAGCGCGTCGTACTGCGTCTCGGTGACGTAGCGCTCGGCGTCCACCGCGTACACCGCCCGCCCGGCCCCGTCGTAGAGGGCGCGGCTGACCCGGTTGTCGGCGTGGCCCGCGTTGGCGCTGGCCCACGTCTGCATGGCGGCGACCGTCGGGTCGCCCGAAGGGGTGTAGAGGGCGGCGTAGCGCGTCTGCTTGGTGACGTTGCCGGCCGCGTCGTAGCCGTAGGCCGTCACCGCCCCGGCCGCGTCGACGGCGAACGCCTGCCGTCCGGCGGCGTCGAACACCGCCCGCGTCGTGCGGGTCCCCGCGTCGGCGGCCAGATTGTCGGCGGCGATGCGGCTCTGCACCGCCGCGAGCGTCCAGGCGGTCGGCGCCCCCATGGCGAGGCCGTACTCGATCCGGCGCAGCACGTTTCCGGACCCGTCGTAGACGTACTCAGTCGGACGCGAGAGGGCGTCGACGGTGAAGCGCAGGCGTCCGTCGCCGTCGTAGACGTAGCGGGCGACCTGGTCGTTCGCAGACGTGGTCAGGGCGGCCGTGACCGCCGCCGCCGTGGCGGCCTGAGCCATGCTCGCCAGCGTCGCGGCCGCGATCGGCGTCGCATAGGCGCGGGTCTCGATCACCCGGCCTTCGGCGTCGTAGACGGTCTTGGTCACGCCGCCCAGCGCGTCGACCGACCAGATCCGCCGCCCCTCGGCGTCGTTGACGAAGCGGGTGAGGTTCCCCAACGCGTCCTTGGCCGCGACCACGGCCCCGGCCTTGTCGTAGACGTACTCGGTGGTCAGGTTCAGCTTGCCCGCGCCCGGGTCCACGATGGTCTTCGTCAGCCGATCGGCCTTGTCGTAGACGTGTTCGGTCGTGCGCTCGGCCGAGGTCCCCTTGGCCTCGGTGACGGAGAGCGTTCGCCCGGCCTTGTCGTAGGCGTACTCGGTCGTCAGGTTCAGCCGGCCGAAATCGACCGTGTAGGTCGTGGTCCGCCCCGCCCGGTCGTAACCGATCTTGGTGACCGCGCCGGAGGGATCGGTGACCGACACCTGCCGGCCCTGGCCGTCGTAGGCGTAAGTCGTGACCAGGTTCAGCCCGCCGTCGTCGGCCTTGCGCGTCAGCACGCGATTGGCGGCGTCGTAGCTGTAGGTCGTCTTCGACCCGCGGGCGTCGATCGTCTCGATCAGCCGCCCGGCCTTGTCGTAGGCGTTGGTCGCCTGGGCGCCCGCCGCGTCCGTGACCGTCTTCAGCGCGCCGTCCTTGTCGTAGGCGTAGCTGACGGTCCGGCCGCCGCCGTTGGTGAGACTCACCGTCTGCCCGTGGGCGTCGCTCACGGTGGTGGCGACCAGCCCCTCGGGGGTGGTGACCGTCACGGTGCGGTCGAACGCGGTGTAGGCGTAGGTGGTGACCTTGCCGGTGCGGTCGGTCACCGTCGTGACCTGGCCGCGCGCGTCGTAGGTGAAGGCGGTCGCCTGGCCCAAGGCGTCGGTGGAAGTGACGGTGCGGCCCGCCCGGTCGTAGCCGGTGGAACGCACGGCGCCGTTCGCGTCGGTGGTCTGCACCGCCCGGCCGAAGGCGTCGTAGGCCGCGGCGGTCGAGATGTTCAGGCCCGAGGCGTCGCGGGTGGAGCTGAGCAGCAGGCCGCGGCGGTCGTAGACGCGGTCCGTCTGCACGGTCGAGCTCCCGGCCGGGTCGGTGAGCTTTCCGAGCTGGGACACGGTGGCGGTGAGTTCGCGGAACGCGTTGTAGCCGAAGCTGGTGGTCACCCCGAGCGCGTCGGTCGACTGCAGGACCGTGCCGTCGACGTCGTACTGCACCTGGTTGGAAGAGTCGGTCTGCGCATTGGCGACCGCGCCCACGGCGGTCGTCAGGGCGGTCGTGACCAGCCCTCCGGTCCACCCCGCGATCGTCCCTGACGCCAGCCGGGCGGTGTAGGCGAGGACCTCGGTTCGCCGCCCGAAGGCGTCGTAGCGGTGCTCGATCGTCTCGCCGAGCGCGTTGACCTCGAACCGAAGGTCGCCGTCCTCGTCGTAGAAGTACAGCGTGCGGTTTCCCGTCCCGCCGGATCCCTCCGCTTCGGTCTTCGAGATCAGCCGGTCGGCCTCGTCGTAGACGTAGGTGGTTCCCCAAGCGACGTAGACCGCCGCGCTCGAGCCTGGTGCAGCCGCCGCCAGGGCGACGCTTCCCTCGCCGCCCAACTCGCCGGTGAGCCGACCGCGGGCGTCGTACCGGTAGGTGAGGGTCCGAGCAGCCCCTGTTCCGGACGCCGCCGTGCGGCCGATCAGGCGACGCTGGTTGTCATAGGTATAGGTCGTGACCTCGGTCGCCCCGCCGTTGAGCGCTTTCGTCTCGGTCAGCACCTGGCCGCAGAGGTTGTGAGTGAAGGCGGTGGTCTCGCTCGGCCCTGCCGCCGACGCGGCGGCCAGGTCGGTCAGGCCGGGCCGCGTTCCGGCGATGAAGCTCGCCAGCGTCGCGGTGGAGATCCGATGGCCCCGGATGGTCTGATCGACGTCGCCGCGTGCGGAATAATTGTAACGGACGACGTCGCCTTCGCCGTTCACCACGCCCCGCAGCAGCCCGCGTCCGTCGTAGACGCGCCAGCTGTGAACGTCCCCCACCGTCGTTCCGACGCTCGTCAGAAGCTGCGCGAAAGTTCCGGCCGCACGAAGGCCGGCAGTGGTCGCGGTCGCGTAACCTACGGTCTGAACCTGCCGTCCCGCGGCGTCGTAGACGATCCGCGTCAGGAAACCCTCGGCGTCAAGGGCGCCGATCTGGCGGCCCTCGCCGTCGTAGAAGACGCGGGTCGTCCGGTCGCTCGCGACCGCCGTCACCGAGACGGGCGAGGCCGGCGCGGTCGTCTTCAAGCCGGCGACGGCGGTCGGCGTGAGCCGCGTCGCGTAGGCGGTGGTCGCGGTCAGCCGCGAGGCGCCGTCATAGGCGAAGGCCGTGACCGACCCCTTGGCGTCGATCGTCTGCACCAGACGGTGGGCGGCATCGTACACGCGCCATTCCCAGATGTCGGAGGCGTCTCCGGCCGGACGGAGGGTGTCGATCGACGGGTTGGCGGTCAGGTCGTCCAGCGACGACAGCTGGCTCGAGCCCAGTGCGGTCTTGTATCGAACCGTTCGGGAGAGCCGCCCGAACGCGTCGTAGACGTACTCGCTCAACGAGCCGTCCGCATCGACGTCGCCGACCTTGCGGCCGGCCGCGTCGTAGATCGCGCGCCGCTTCAGCCCGCTGGGGTCGATCTCGGCCCGAAGACGACCCAGTTTGTCGTACTGGTACTGGGTTGTGGCGGTCGTGACGCCGCTCGCGGCCTCCGCGTGGCTGATCAGTTCGCCGGCCTTGTTGTAGACTGACGTCTTGGTCAGGCCGCTCGACAGGGAGACCACGGTCGTGGTCGCCGCGTCGTTGAACTGAACCGTCGTCGTCTGGCCGTTGAAGTCGGTGGCGGCGACGACGCGGCCCAGGCCGTCGTACACCATGGTCTCGGCCGCGGTCTGGCCGTCGTGCTTCCAGCCGAGCAGCCGCCCGGCCTGGTCGTAGGTGTAGAGCCGCTTGTCCACCACGCCGGCCGTGTCTCCCTCGCCGGTGGACAGGGCTTTCTCGAAGCGGGCGACGCTCGCGACCGACCCGCGGAAATCGTAGGCCGTGTCGGTGCGCTGGACGGCGCTCTTGTCGACGAGCCCGGCGGCCCAGGTCTCCATGGTCGACAGCGCTACGGACGCGGTCGCGCCCAGCCCGGCCGTGGAGTAGGTCGCGGCCGTGTAGGCGATAGACGCGGTCTGCCGTCCCTCGGCGTCGTAGCGGAACTCGGTCACCCGGCCCTCCGCCCCGACCACGAAGCGGAGGTGGCTCTCGGTGTCGTAGACGAACCGCGTGGTCACCGGATCCGACGGCTGCCCGGCCCCCGCCCCGTCGGGGTCGGCGACCAGATAGCGCGTCTCGGTCAGCAGTTGGTTCGCCGTCCCGTAGGTCCGCGTGACGGTGTTTCCGGCCTGATCGCGCTCCAGCGTCAGGTTGCCGTTCGCATCGTACTCGAACGCGACGAGATCGCCCGCCCCGTCGCTGACCGAGGTCAGGTCGCCGTCGGCGTCGTAGGTGAAGTCGCTCGCCTTGACCGTCGCGCCCGCCGCCGTCTCGACCGCCGAGCGGGTCAGCCGGCCCGCCGTGTCGTAGGTCAGCTTGACCTTCTGCCCGTAGTGGTCGGTCACGGTGGTGACCCGGTTCACGGTGTCATAGGCGAAGCTCGTCGCGCGCAGGTCGCCGCTCGCGGCCGTCTGCGACAGGCCGGCCACCCGGTGCTCGCCGCCGACGAGCGTGTAGGTCACGTCCAGCCGCGATCCGTCGCTCTGGCTGATCCAGGCTATCCGCTTGCTCGTCCCGTCGTAGCCGTAGGTGGTCGTGTACGTCTTGCCGTCGGCGATCACGCCGTCCTCGGGAGACAGGTCCACCGTGACCGTCGAAAGCCGACCGTCGGAATCGTAGCCGTAACGCGTTCGCGTCAGGGTCTTTGAAACCCCGCCGTCCGTGTAGCCGGTGGTCAGCTGGGTCAGCTGCGTGCCGGTGTAGACGAGGTCGGTGTACTCGCCGCTTGCAGTGGTCACCCGGCTGATCAGACCGTTGGCGTAGGTGAAGGCGAGCGCGGCGCCGTCGGTGTCGGCGCTGGAAACGATGCGGCCGCCGTTGTTCGCGTCGTAGGTCTCGACGACGCGGCTGTTCCCGTCAGTCCAGGTCCAGGTCGAGCCGCTGAAGCTCAGGGTGTCATAGGCGCCCGCCCCGGCGGTGGAGACGTACAGCCCCCGCGTCGTGTCGTAGGCGTAGACCGACTCCGACCCGTCCCAGTCGGTGCGCGTGACGGTGCTGCCGGCGGTGTTCACCGTGCCGGTCAGGCCGCCGACCAGGCGGTGAACGCTGGTGCGCCAGTTGTCGCCGTTGTCGTCGGTGAAGCCGCCCTGGCTGTTGTAGGTGCGGGCGATCGCGCTGTCAGGCCCCAGCCCGATCAGCATCTCGTCGGCGTTCTGGACCACCAGATTGCCGGTGGCGGCGTTGACGTAGACGTTGTCGGACGCGCGGCCGAGCCCCGCCTGTCCGACGACGCCGCGCGATCCCAGCACGAACGCCGAACTGCGCTCCAGACCCAGCCCCGAGCCCGCGACCAAGGCGACCATGCGATATTCCCCCGACAGCATGAGGGACGCGAAACACAGCCCCTCCTATGCTGTAGTCGGCGGTCGGCGGCTTTCGTTTAGCGATATTTTCCTCCAGCTGCGATCCGGGGTTGTGGAGGGGGCGCGAGGGCGGTTAGCTGCCCCGACCAACGGGAGATCGACATGACGAGCCAGACGCCGATATCGGCGGGATCACGCGCGGCGCGCCTGATCGGCTACCTGGAACAGGACCCCGGCAATCTCGGCCTGATCGACGCCGCCGCTCAGGCCGCCTACGACGAAGGCGACCTGTCGACCGCCGCGGCGTTGCTGTCGCGTCATGCGGCGATGGAGCCCCTCCCGGCGGCGCTGCGCAATCTCGAAGGCCTGGTACGTCTGCGCTCAGGGCGGATCGACGAGGCCGTGGATATCTTCTCAAGTCTGCTGGCCCAAAGCGGCGATGCGCCGGAACTGCGCTTCAATCTCGCCTGGTGCGAAGCCCTGAGGGGTGATTTCGCCGCGGTGGATCGCCTGATCGACGAGACTGTCGCCGCCGCCGCGCCCAGGGCCGCGGCGCTGAAGGTCGAGGCGTTGCATCACCTCGGACGACTCGAGGACGGCCTGGCGTTCGGCCTGGGCTTCGCCGAGCAGTTCGCCGACGACCGCGACCTGGCGGCGGCGATCGCCCTGGTGGCGCTGGACCTGGAGGAGACCGAGCTCGCCCGGCAGTACGCAGCTCGTGCCGACGGCGCCGGCGAGGCTCTCTCCACCTTGGGCGTGCTCGCCCTGGGCGAAGGGGACACCACTCAGGCCCTGACAGCGTTCGATCAGGCGTTGGCGGCTCGGCCGGACAGCGCACGGGCGCTGCTGGGGAAGGGTCTGGCGCTGATGCAGGCGGGCGAGACAGCCGAAGGGAGTCGTCTGGTCGAGCAGGGCGCGGAGCGGTTCGGCGACCATCTCGGCTCCTGGATCGCCGCAGGCTGGGGTCGCTTCGTCCAGGGCGACCGGGCCGGAGCGCGGGCATTGTTTGAAAAGGCGCTGGCGCTGGACGACGGCTTCGCCGAAAGCCACGGCGGGCTGGCCGTGCTGGACGTGCTGGACGGCGACCTGGCGAGCGCCGAGCGGCGGACGGCGGTGGCCCTGCGCCTGGACCGTCAGTGCTTCTCCGCGGCCCTGGCTCGCAGCCTGCTGCTGTCTGCCAAGGGCGACGAGGCGGGGGCGGAGCGGGTGCGGACCATCGCCCTGAACACTCCGATCGGCGCTGGCGGCAAGACCATCGCCGACGCCCTGGCCGGGCTGGGGTCCAAGCGGCGCTGACGGATCACCGCGCGGCGGCGCGCAGCTCCCCCACCACCTTCTGCATCAGCGCCCGCCCGTCCGGATCCTCGCTGATCGCGCCGGTCACCTGATCGACCACCTGCTGGAACTTGGCGTCGTTGACCAGCTCCGCACCAAAGTGCTCGGCCAGCACGTTCTGGATCAGCGCGCGTCCGAGTTGGCGGTCGTCGATACCGTCGAGCGAAGCCAACGCCTGAAGATCAACGCCGGACGAACGCCGCCCGTGGGTCTTCGTCTTGGCCGGACGCGCGCCGCTCCGCTCGCTCAGACGCTGACGCAGGATCGCGACGAGGCGGTCGGTCTGGGAAACGGCGATCATCGCGAACGTCCGGGCCGGTGAGTCGGCGGTAGGCCCGGCAGGACTCGAACCTGCAACCAGACCGTTATGAGCGGCCGGCTCTAACCATTGAGCTACGGGCCCTCCGTCGAGGGGCGTCCGGGGTAGCAAATCCGCTTCGCCTTGCGAAGGCCGCTTTGGTGAACGGCGAAGCCCGGCGTACGGTCACGCCCGGTTCAGGCGCGCATGGTCACGCTTGCGCCCTCATCGACGGACACCTTCGCCGATGTGGACGCGGGCCGCCGAACGAGCCCGCCGCCTTGGAGACGAAAACATGAAGACCCTCCTCCGCTCCGCCCTGCTGGGCACCGCCCTGATCGCGGCGGCGAGCGTTCCGGCCCTGGCCCAGGACGCGCACACCATGCCGGCCCCCTACCCCGGCCAGATCGTCGTCATGCAGCAGGGGCCGAGCCTGAACCTGTCCGCCTACGGCGAGACCCGGGTGGCGCCCGACATGGCGATGATCAACCTGGGCGTGGTCACCGAGGCCGCGACCGCGTCGGAAGCCATGCGCCAGAACCGCGATCGCATGATCCAGGTGATCGCCGCCCTGAAGAAGCAGGGGATCGCTGAGAAGGACGTGCAGACCTCGGGCCTGAACCTGTCGCCCCAGTACACCTACCGTGAGAACCTGCCGCCGGAACTTCGCGGCTACCAGGCGTCGAACCAGGTGACCGTGCGGGTGTTCGACCTGGCCCGGATCGGCCAGGCGGTGGACGCGGTGGTGTCGGCCGGCTCCAATCAGGTCAACGGCATCTCCTTCGGCCTGAAGGACCCGCAAGCCGCCGAGAACGCCGCGCGCCTGGCGGCGGTGAAGAACCTGCAGGCCAAGGCCCAGCTGTACGCCTCGGCCACCGGCATGCGGATCAAGTCGCTGCGCACCCTGTCCGAAGGCGGCGGCTACGCCGTGCCCCCGCCGGTCGCCTACAAGGTCGAGGCCGCCATGGCCGACGCCGGCGGCGCCTCCACGCCGGTCGCGGCGGGCGAGCTGACCCTGCGGGTGGACGTCAGCGCGGTGTACGAACTGGAGAAGTGACGCCGGGCGCTTGTCGTCTAAAAACAGAGAAGGCCCTCTCCGGCGGAGAGGGCCTTCTTCGTTTCCAGCCTGGGCGCGCCGCCTAGTGGGCGACGTTGCGCCAGATGCGGCGGTAGGAGACGTAGGTGATGCCGGCGAACAGGGCCAGGTAGAGCATGACCGACACGCCGGTCTGCTTGCGCACCGTGGCCTTGGGGTCCGAGGCCCAGGCGATGAAGGCGGCCACGTCCTTCGACTGCTGCGCCACAGTGGACGGCGTGCCGTCGTCGAAGGTCACCTGGCCGTCGGCCAGTGGCGGCGGCATGGCGATGAAGCCGCCGGCCGGCACGTGGTCGTGGTCGCCGGTCCAGTAGGCGGCCAAGTCGCCGGCCATGTAGGGGTTGTAGTAGACGCCCGGCTGGACGTTCAGGCCCACGGGCGGCTGCCGGTAGCCGGTCAGCAGCGAGTAGATGTAGTCGGCGCCGCCGTGGCGGGCCTTGGCCATCACCGACAGGTCCGGCGGATAGGCGCCGCCGTTGCCGGCGCGCGCGGCCGCTTCGTTGGCGTAGGGCGAGGGCAGGCGGTCGGCGGGCGTGCCCTTGCGGGTGATCGCGTCGCCGGTCTCGGAGTCGACGTCGGGCACCTCGTACTCGGCGGCGATCGCCTTCACGTACGGGTTGTCGTTCGGGTTCGAGTGCTCCTCGCTCCAGAACGGGCCGTTCTTTTCGCCGAGGTTGCGGAACGACACCAGGTTCATCGAGTGGCAAGCGGCGCAGACCTCGCGATAGACCTTGAAGCCGCGTTGCAGCTGGCCCTGGTCGAAGGTCCCGAACGGGCCCTCGAAGCTGAAGCCGCCGTCCTTGGGGTGCTTGGCCCCGCCCGCGGCCTGGGCCGCGCCGGAGGCGAGCGCCAGGCTCGCGACGGCCGCGAACGCGAGGGTTTTCACAAACGAGAGCTTCATGGAGCTCAACCCTTCTTTTCGGCTTCGGCGTGGCTTCCGGCCGGCACGGCGCCGGGGGCGGAGAGCACGGGACTGGAGATCGATTCCGGCACCGGCAGCGGCGTCTCCCGCAGGCCCACCACCGGCATGATAACCAGGAAGAAGATGAAGTAGTAGGCGGTCAGGATGCGG
>Ga0196964_10000748_pt1 | contig 18238 bp, 10 predicted proteins | sample S1_10metaG_FD_148615 | JGI IMG/M metagenome (GOLD analysis project Ga0196964, IMG submission 148615) | Soil microbial communities from Anza Borrego desert, Southern California, United States - S1_10 | ecosystem: Environmental > Terrestrial > Soil > Desert | place: USA: California | collected... | reverse complement strand
ATTGATAATTACGCTATTGTAATGTTGAACATTAGTTTCGATTCCGGGTAAGCCCAGCATCTTGGCCAAGTCAATGACCCACAGCACTTTTGAACGCCGATTCAACAATCCCATGACATAGGAAGGCATATTGGGCATGGCTGTCAGACGCCCAACGGGTAAGACAAAAACCTCCTGTGCCTGACTCATGGATAAAACAGCTGGTGTTTGTTGACCAAACTGAAATTTGAGATAGGCATCCCCCAGATTTTTTTTGTTGGGATTGGGCTTCGTGATGTGGGCGAGTGCTGAACTATTCATTGACAAAAGAAATAAGAATTATGATTTTTGGGTACAATCTCCAGCCCTTGTGGGGGTTAATAAAAGATGTGGGAAACGTTCTGTCAAGAGCCTCTGGTATACCACCCTATCTATTTCCGTCTTTAGTCTTGATTCTTCAGAATGGAGCGTCTCGTCAAACGGCAACGGCTTTGATGGCACGAAGAATTTGTTCGCGGGTAAAAGGTTTGGTTAGGTAGGCATCGGCACCTTGTTTCATTCCCCACAGCCGATCAATTTCCTGGTCTTTAGAAGAACAAATGACAATGGGTACCTTTTCGGTATCCGGATGAGTTTTGAGGCGGCGACATAACTCAAAACCGCTCATTCCAGGCATGACGACATCGGTAATAATCACATCTGGCTTTTGCTCCAAAACCTTATTGAGAGCTTCTTTAGCTCCAACGGCATTGATGACGGTATAACCTCCTTCTCTCAGATAATGGCTAATTAATTCCAGCTCTGAGAGGTTATCATCTACGATTAAAATTGTGCCCATCAAAGTTTTACTCATGCTTCCTGGCCTCACAATTAATTAACTCGACTCTTGCTAACTTGGCTCCGGATAAGGTGTACAGATTCTCCACTTGTGCCGCAATTGACGAAGGTGATCTCAGGTATGAATCAAGCACAAGTGAAGACTCCCTACGATAAGTGCTTAAACACCATTTTTAGTAATTCCGACTGGTTGAAAGGCTTGGTCAGGTAGCCTGATGCTTTGACCAGTTTAGCCTTAGCTCGGTCGAGAAATCCTGTATTTCCAGTCACCATAATGATTGGGATATTTTTGAACATCGAATGCTTGCGTAAAAGAGAACACAGCTCATAGCCATCTAAGTTGGGCATTGCCACATCCAGCAAAATCAAGTCCGGCTTAATCCGGACAATTTGCATTAACGCTCTTACCGGGTCATTAATCATGACAACGGAGAAGCTTTTGTCATCCAAGAAAGAGTTGATGGCATTTAAAACGGTTGGACTGTCATCAATACAAGCAATCGTATAGGTGCTTTTTGAGAGCGCCTTACCGGGGTTGATTCCAGCTATAGTCGTAGGGTGTGTTGGGGGTGCTGTATTACTCTGTACAGGATTTTTGGGAACTACTTCTAGCTTGGTCGGAGCACCGTTTTGAACAACCTGAGACGGCGGATGTTCTGAAGCTACGCTGGTTGGTTGTACAGTCTGTTGTCGTCGTAGCTGTTCGTGGCAGCGTTCAACTATCGTTCGCAAATCGAGGCGACAAAATTTAGGGAGTTCCTCTAATTTGTCTTGTTCAATTAATTGATAACTTCCTTCTTTTACTGAAAGAAGTGACACAATTACTTCTTCTGCCAATTCTTCGATGAGATTGGCGGCATCTTGCTCCCTGAGATACTGTTGATTGACTAACCAGCAAATGGCTTGGTATTCAGGATTTTGACTGGACTGACTCTCCAAGTCGGATTCAAATATTAGACGAACCTGTACTCGAACTGCACTAACAAGCGTAGGAATTTGACGGCTGAGGCGACGCAAATGACGGTCGAGTCGCTCAAAGGGGTCTACTGAATCTGAGGCATAAATCAGTTTTCCCTGTTCTAGATAAATTGACCAAGAAACAGATCCACTAGATACTTGTAAACACCCATTAGCCTGACGACTAGATAATTGTGCTAATAACGAAAGTGGGTTTAGCCTTTGGGAAGATCTGTAGCTAGCCATAGACATGGTGTTCATTTGTATCTACCTGGGTCTCATCCAATCGTTGAAACTATAAGGGTTGATTTGGTCTAACAATTCACCCTCGATAAAGCAATAGATTAGGCGGTTATAATACCCCTAACTTGGCTATTCTAGGCTAATCGAACAAATCAGAGAAAATCGCCCTAAAAACCGATTCAAAAAAATTGAATCTTCCCTTGTTAATCCCTGAATAGCGAAAAAAGTGAATAGCAAATCTCAAGCAAGGAGTAGCTGCCTACCCGAATTTATATTTTGAAGATAGATGGCCCCTTCTAGGCGTAGGCGTAACTATTTTCTTCTCTAAAGGACGGCGTCTTCTTCTTGTCGAGAGCGTTGACCTTCTGTTTGCCTCTCACGGCGCGCTATCAAACCCATCAAGCTGGCTGTAACAACCGGTTGCTTGTATGAAGAGTCACGTCAGATCATCTCTCGAAGGATAGCTTAAGTGAGTTGATTGTAGAACTCAAGAGCCGTTATACATCCTCTGGAAAAGAAAAATTTCAGTTAAGAGGGTAGATGAATAAGTAATGGACTTATTATTTATAAGTTTAACAGGCTTTGCTCAGAAAACAGGTAAAGTGCCCATGAAGGGCTATAAAAGTCAATGAAGATAATGTGAGAGGATAAATTATGATTTTTCGAGAGAATAAAAGACTCTATTCATTACCTTTTTTATCTCATATCGGCAAAGGAAACGATCCCACCAACAAGTGCTTGTTGGTGGGTAATTTAACTCAATAAAATGTGAATTTTATCCGAGATTATGGACTTTGGCCCTGCACTCGGTTGCCACAATTCAGACTTTAATTCAGTGTCGTCAAAAGCCGTTTAATTTTGGCTTGCTGCTGTCGTTTTAATGACTCCGGGAAACTTAACTCAATCGCATAAAGGTTCGTGTTTTCACTCTTCGTACCTTTTGGATGCCGGGGTTGATCGCTACCCTTGTCTGTCACGCGTGCATGGAGGGTGGTGTTCTCTTGGATGACGGTTTCCGATTCAACGCGTTGGGGCGTCGCGTCCTTTGGCGTCTTGGCTTTCGCCGTACTGGAATGGCCAAAAGTAGGATTACTCAACGGTTCTATCAATTCCACCTTCGCCAACAAAGAAGTTGGCTGCGAGTCATTCTCCTCCTGACTCAACAACAAACCAATCACCGGTTGTGTATTCTGCATAACCTCCAGATTGAAAATATCGCTGCCATCGATTTCTAAGCGAACATCCTGCGTCCCGATTTCCGTCAGCGTCGCTGTATAGGAGTGTCCTTCCCAACCTTCCCAATAAAGCTGTGCAAAACCATTCACCTGCTTGCGGACTTTGACGCCAATCGCAGGGCGGAATTCACGGAAGACGCGTTTGATACTCGTAATGATGAACTTGAGCGATTCAATCGGATCGTCCACCTCGGTGCGCGTCTGAGAATACCACTCTTTCACATCACAATAGATAACCAACGTCAGGTCATCAATCTGGGTGCGCGTGGGTTCCACAAAGTCAATAAACAACCTAGCTTGAAGTTTACTCGTGGCGATCGCGCGAATCACTTTTCCCGATAGGAGTGCCCGCGCCCCGAAGTCTCCCACCAGCTCAATTTTGACTTCATCGGGGATATTCGGCCATTCATCCAGCAGAACCTGGCAACCGCTTTCACTCACATCCACCGTCGTTCCTTGCCAACTCTGAGAACCTTCGTGAATGATGGCTGTCAGCTTCCGAGGTAGGCGGTGTGCCCGACGCAGTTGGGGCTGCTCAAAAGCGACTAAAATCGCTGCTAACACCAAGGACAAATTAAAAACACACCAAAAAGTATTGATCAGAACCGCCTGAGTATCCTCCGGCGAAAGCCATAACCAAAACGGCACTGCCAGCAAGGATGCGCCTCCAATAGCCCCCACAATCACCAAGTACCGCACAGAGTCGAAGTCAAAGCTGCGCTTGGTAACGCTCAATCCCTTATCCGTCACGTTAAACGAACCCAGCTTGGGGTTAACCAGAGCTAACAGCGTGACAATTCCCGCCTGGAACGACATAGCAAACTCAAAAATCTCGTTCCAGAACGAAAAACGGACGTGCTTGTAAGGGATGTGGTTGGTCTGCATCGACAGGATAATGTGAGGCAGGGCGTAGAACAAGGTTTCTAACCCCAACCCTTTTACCGAGTTGATGCCAAATAAAAGAAACAGCGGTGGCGCAATAGCGTACATCAACCGGGGAAAGCCATAAAAAAAGTGTGAGGTGGCACTGAAGTAACAAATCCGTTGGGGAATCGTTAAATTCAGTTTTCGGTTGATCAACGGGTTTTCAATCCGCAGAATCTGAGCCATCCCCCGCGCCCAGCGCACCTGTTGTCCCACATAGGCGGAGAATTTCTCCGGTGCTAAGCCCGCCACCATAATTTTGTCGTAGTAGACCGACTCGTAGCCCAAAGAATGCAAGCGGAACGCCGTGTGGCAGTCTTCCGTCACGGTTTCGGTAGCAATTCCCCCAATTTGCAGCGCATACTCCTTGCGAATCACCGCCGCTGAACCGCAAAAGAACGCCGCATTCCAGAAGTCGTTGCCCTTTTGCAGGACTTTATAAAACAGCTCATTACCAACGGGGATTTTCCCCTGAGTCAGGAGGTTGCGCTCAAAGGGGTCTGGGTTATAGAACCAGTGAGGGGTTTGTACGAAGGCAACTTTGGGGTTAAAAAAGAAGCCGACCACATTCATCAAAAAATCCTTGACTGGCATGTGGTCGCAGTCGAGAATCAGCACCAGGTCGCCTTCGGTCACCTTAAATGCGGTGTTGATATTCCCGGCTTTGGCGTGGTCGTTATTATCCCGTACCAGCATTGTTGCGCCCAGTTCCTCACACATTTGGCGCAATTCTTCTCGGCGGGCTTTATACTTTTCCGCACGTCCATCATCTAGGACGTAAACACGTTTTTTGTCATCAGGATAATCAATTGCTAGAGCGCATAGAGTTGTCTTGCGGACAATCTCAACATCTTCGTTATAAGTGGGAATGTAAATATCAACCTTGGGCCATTGTTCTTGGGGATAAAGGGAGAGATCAATAGGCTTGCGGTCTTTAATTTTTAGGGTTTGAAAATAGGCGAGAACCAGCGTACAAATCGCATAAAGTTCTGCCGTAAATAGCAAGAAACAGAAGAATCCGTTAATGATGTCATCGAAGTTGAGCGTGTAGTTGACGCGGTAATACAGGTAGCGTAACGTTGTCACCACGCTCACAACGATCAAAAACAAATGAAGGTACTCGCTCACTTTTTTAGTGGGTTGCTGCTCCTCCATCTGAAGAACAATGCGTCCCACGGCGATGAGCACAGCGGCGACTACCCCTTGCTGCCAAATGGCTGGACGTACCGCGATGATGGGAATAGACAGCCAAATCAGCGACACAATGAGCAGCAGCAGGTGAGTGTGGGGCAGCGCCTGTAGAACGGCGTCAAAAGCCTGAGGCACGCGCTCGACAAGCAAGTTCGATAGCCGCTTCCGTTGCTCGTTAGAAATTCCAATGTGTTTGCGACTTGGCTTCTCTCTGACTTTTGAGGATGTACTCGTCATTGGCAAGTATGAAGTATGAAGGATGAAGTCTGAAATATTTTGTGTGAAGTGTGAGGCGTGAAGAGCGTTGTGTGAAAAGACGGGGCAACGCGGCTGTCTAATCACTTAATTTTTTTCATCCTAGGTTATGTCCTCCTAGGAGTTTCGGTGCCACCCTTGTTATCCTTGACACTTCACACTTTTTTATTTCTCCTGACCAGCAATCTTTTTGAGATACAACTGGATAACGCCGTAAAGAATCAGGCATGTTGCCACCATGGCTGGAGCCAACATGAACCAACTTCCCGATACGAATCGGAAAACTCGGCGTTGTACAGGTGTTTTATCGACGGTACGCTTCGGTTCACGCTGCAAAAACTCTAAATTATAAGCATTGGGGTCATAAGCTTCGGGGTTAGCCGTATTCGCACTGATGAGCACCGTGTCTTCCTTGAGTTGGAAGAACAAGGGGTCTTGGCGAAAAAAGTCTTGTACTTGCTTTAAGCCGTTTTCCGTTTGAGCGGTTAGGGCTAAGAGAATGCGATCGCTAGCGAAGGGTGAGATAATTTCCTTGATCACGCCATCGGAGTCTGGTAAGGTCTGAATCTCACTCAGATTCTGCTGACGTTCCTGGCCTTCTTTGATCTGAAAGTCACCGGCCTTGAGCGCTTCTGGGAACGGGAAGGTCTTTTGGGTGCCAATTCCCACCAACTGGTGCTTTTTGAGCTGTTCGGGCGTTTTGGAAGAACCGGCGTAAACCGCTAACTGCACTGACTTGGCTTTGCTCAAGCGACCCAATCTTGTGCTGAACTCCAGTAAGGTTGAAATCTCAGTGGGTGAGGGCTTTTTGGGAACCACAATCGCCGTCGTCGATAAGTCTTGAGGTGCCCCAAAGGGGAAACCGTGCTGCAATAGTCTAAGGTCTGGCAGTTGAACCGCATTCGTGCTCTTGAGATTAAAGCTGGTATCGGCGTGCAACGTACCCCAGAGCTGTTGGTCGGTCACCCGGCTACAAGAACGACGCTCCCGCGCATCCAGGCGAAAATCCACCTCAAGTTTTGAGGTGGGTTTAATTAAATCTCCAGGCAGGGCCACTTTCAGAGTCTCGCGGGTGCCCCCATTGATGGAGGTGAGGCGTTTGCCAACCAGCGCCACTCCATCTAGCTTGACTTCCACGAGGGAGGTTTTGGCATTAATTTGTGGGCCATAGCTGTAAACCAGGTTCATGGTATTCCCCTGCCCAAACTGAGCATCGGGTACCGACTTGAAGTCAACTACAATCGGTGGGGAATCCGAACCCCGAACCGTGACATCTTTGAAGGGTTGGTTATCGCTTCTCTTGAGGTCGCTGAGTTTGAAGGTGTCGGTGGGGGGCAAATACCCAGGCCAATCGCGGGGGGCTGGGGATGGCACCTGGGTCAGCTTTTTGACGATGATACTTTGACCGGTACCAATTTGGCGGTCTTTAGCCTGGACTAAAAACTGTACCGCTTTGGCGACGCCAGCCGGCCCGTTGCCCGTTGCCACGAGCACGGGGGATTTTTTGTTGGGGGTGGTGGTTAACATCAAGACCCCAACGTCGGGCGGGTAAGCCTTCTGCTTATTATCGAGAACCTGATTGTCTTTCAGACTCAGCGGCAGGTCGAGAGACTTCAGGGTTGGCTGCTGTTTTGGGGTGCCAATGACGAGCAACCGCTCAGGGGGAGCGGTTTTGGGTACGTTTTTGTTAACTTCATCCAGGGTTTTGACGACGCGGGTATCCACGCGGCGGAATTCGGCTAGGCGTCCGATGGTGGCTTGGAGGCGACTGGCACTCGTGAGCCAAGTGTCGTCAACGTCGCTGGGCAGCAGATAAGCGATTTGATTGGGAAATAGGCTGAGTTCGTCAAAAATGGGGTAGGGGAAGCGACTGAAGTCGAGGGTGACCGGTTGAGACGCGAAATCAAAGGTGATTTTGGAGTCGGGCAGTATCTCCGTCCACAGGGAAGGGTCGAAGGGGTCTTGGGTACAAGTGGGGGAGTTATTTTGCAGTGCCCCAATTGTGAGTTCGTTATAATTCTGAAGCAGCTCGACGGGCACGTTGAACACCGAATTCCCGATTTCGCCATCTTTGCGGTTGAGCGGGATACTGCCGATGGTCGCACCGTTAATCAAAACGGTCAGGTTCGAGCGTGTGGCATAGAGAGCTGGGGAATGGCGATAGCGGATTTGGGCTTTGACCGTTTTGATTTTCCAGTCGCGGGGACGGGTAAATCCGAGTCGCGCTTCGTCGTAAATCCCCCGCAAACTGAAGCGTTTACCCACCACCGGCGAGCGATTGAATTCTAAGACGTAGGGGTCTCCCGTGGGAGGCGCAGCGACTTCTGGCCCTTTGATGGGTGGATTGGGGAGGTTAACCCCGCCAGTGGAGCGTTCTTTGGTTTCGTTAATTGTGCCTTCGCGGAACGTCTCCGTTGACGTGGAGGGGGCTTCACTCTGGGCTATAGCCAAGGTGCCATAGAGTCCGAGGAGGACGGCGCAGCAAAGTGACAGCAGCAAGCGTCGAGACTGTTGCCGGAAGCGATGTCGGCGGTTCGTTCGACGACCCGAGCTCGCTCCTATGTTTCGATTGAGTGCGGGTAGATGGGCAAATGCCTTGCGATAAAAGGGTTTCATGCCTCGCTCTGGGGTGAAGTCTAACTTACAGGATGCTGCCCTTGATGGCCATTCCCTTCAGGGGATTGGATTGGTTAAAAAAGTCTTACCTGACTGGTACTAGCTGTGGTTGTGTGAGCACAATTGTGACTGGAGTCAGGAGATACCAACTACTTGATACAGAGCCTTTACAACTTGATCCGGATGAGCCAGTTGGTCGGAAATTCTGCTCTCCTCCCGTAGGGTTGGAGATGGGTTGGCGCGGTTTTTGCCTACAGAAGAGAAAATTGCTCTTGCCTTATTCTTGAATGAGATAATTGCGTTCAGGTTTTTTGGCTATAAAGCGATGGCCCAAAGGGCACCCGCGTTGCTTTTCGAAAAGCGCTTCTTGCATAGAAGAGCTCGCTCTCCTGAGCACCCCATTGCTTTCACACAAACGGTTCGCAAGCCCTGATGTGGATTAATATCTTGCTGTAGGCTCTACACGGAAGTTCTACACGCTCCCGCCTAAAGGCAGGGGTTTCTGACTCAGCAATAGAGCGCATGGCATCAATTCAGTTTTAACAAAAATTTTTCTTAAACTTGTGCGATTTCTACGAATATGCCTCATCCCATCCCGACTTCCGTGTCTATCGCTGATTTTTCCGGATGGCGCGAGACATTTGTTGAGTAAGAGAAAAGGTAGATGCACCCTGGTTTTCCCTCGCCGCGCTTCAAGCATAGCGGTGGGGGTCTTTTTTTTAAGTGCCAGTGGGCGTTGAGCGTCTATCTGTAGAGTTCGCTAGACCCCGAAACTGGGTTATACCATTTCACATTTAAGGCGCTACACATCGACCTGACTAGCCCCCCAAATTCCAGGGGGAAGAAAAGTATTTGTAACAATCATTATTTAAAATATTCAATATCTAAATGACTTTGATTTTTTTGGTTAATTAATTCAGATGCCGCGAAAATTTGTCTAAAATTTTCAGGGATGAATGCAGGCAAATACTTACTTTAAATAGAAGCGAAAATTAGAGCAAATTTATAAACTTACTTTTAATTCTGTCAGTCCATTAAATGTAATAACGCACCGCTATGAGCGGGTGCGTTACTAGGCATAAAATGGCGTAATCGAGAGAACTATAATAATAGTATTTGCGTCACACACCCGATAATAAATACACTAATCAAGGGTCTCAACCCTTTATATGTTCTGACTAGAGACTTCCTTATAAGGCTCTGAATAATCAGAATTAAAGGGATCTACATACAGATTAAGCTTTTGCTTGAGAATCAGCCAGAAGAAAGAAGGCCCATGTACTAAGTACCGCTTCCATAGCCTTTTGGGTTCAGCTAGCAATCTGTACAACCATTCCATGCCGATTTCGCTAATCCACTTGGGCGCTCTTTTGATATTGCCCGCTTCAAAATCAATCGTCGCACCAATGGCTAGGAAAATCTTGATGTTGGTAAATTGGTCTTTGTACTTGCTGATAAAGTTTTCTTGTTTGGGAGCGCCAACTCCTACAGCCAGGACTGTCGCGCCTGATTGGTTAATCAGTTCAATAATTTTCGCACATTCCTCTTCATTTTTTTCAAAGCCAAATGAGGGAGAATGTGCGCCCACAATCATGGTTCTTCCGACTTGTGCGTTAATCTTCTCTTGAGCTTTAAGCGCTACCCCTTCGCGAGCTCCCAGTAAGAAGATTTTAATATCTTCATTGTTTTTGTGATACTGGTAAAACGCTGGAAAAAGGTCAGAACCAGAAATTTTCTCTTTGATGGGTGTTCCCAAAAAGCGAGAGATAAAAAACAGAATTTTGCTGTCACACAATTTGTAGGTGGCATCCTTGTAAGTGTTGACAAATTCTGGGTCACTTTGTAACTTCATTAAGTGATCGACATTCGGAGTAAAAACAACCCCGCTTTTACACTTTTCAAAGAATTCTGCCTGTGATATATTATCAATAGAGATATTTAGAAGTTTAACTTTGCTCATCTGAATTCATCCTACTTTTACGTGTCCTTGAGGCTGTTTCTTGGAAAATTCCCTTATCCAAGTCAAGGAACCTGTTTGCTTCATAAACCTTCAACTAACTATACGGATTCATTTCGTTGCCCTGCAAGCAAAAGGGCTTGGATTCATAGTTTCTTTACGGGAAATAAACGTCGCTTCACTGTTTCTTTATTCCCTCCAAAAAGGCTTAAAAAAGCCGAAAATTCTATCTGAAGAGAGTTTTAAAATTCTCTCTAAAGAGAGTTATTCTTACTCGCTACCTGAAGGCAGATAAAAGAGCAATCAACCTCGGATAGATTAAGAGTGCGTCGCGCCTTCAAGCGGGCACCCACTGCGCCCGCATCCACTAGGCTTAAAGCGGGAATGCGTTACTGCAAATACTCAGCCGGTGCCATTGGAGCATTCGTTCGACGTTTATTGGGTTGTTCAAACTTGTTCGTATTTGGCGGCTCATCAATGAGCAGGTACCGAGGTCCCCAGCCACCATTAAGGTCATCTGGGCGTTTTGGGGGGGCTGTTGTTTGACCAATCGGTAAAGCCACCGTCAGAATTTGACTAGCCTGAACATACCGTTCCCCCTCGACTGTATTGCGAACAATGTTACTAACTAGCTTGATGTCTTGCTTTTGTAATTGTTGTTCGAGTTCCGACAACGAATCCGTTGGCGCAACGGTGGCTAGGAAGAGTACTTCTGATTCGGGTTTGAACGAAATTCCCAGTTTCGACTGCTCCAGTTGCCAAGCTTCTTTAAACTGACCATTCGGTGCCACTTTCCAGAGATTTAGGGCGGCTTGCCATTTCCCTTTATTTACCTCAACATCTTGATAAGCCAGAATTGAATAGGTTTGATGCGGCTTGAAGTTTTCAGTTTCAGCCTTACCGACTTGCAGATAGCGAACAGCCGCGACTCCGATGCGACTCTTGTCTGGAAGATTGGTGGTTCCTGCTACCGTATAGACTCCCGAACGTTCTGCGGGAGTCACCCCAAGTTTAAAATCCGCCTTTGTTGATAAGTCCGGTATTAGACTAGGTAATTGCCCTGCTTTTAAGGACACCTCATTACATCCCGTGGTTAAAACGGCGAGGAGGGCAAGCGTCACTCCTCCTCGGAGACGATACCAAATGGGTGAGGTTAGGACTTTCTTTTGGAAAGAAGGGTGAGACAGAATTCCCATAGCTGATAGCTGAATTGATTGATAAAAAAGAGGAATGAGAGCGGGTAGATAAAAGGTTTCAGAAAACCGATGCGCCAGTCTTCAAATCTTTGTAAAATCCTGCTCTGAACTATAACGAATGTAAGAGCAGATTCTCGCAAAAATGACTCAGTTTTCAGATGGCTCAGCACCCCTATCGTCAAAATTCAAGACCTAATCATCCAGACCCACCAGGATTTCCACTTTTGGGTGAGTTTTTTGTCTAAAATCCTATCTCGACCGTAACATAGGGAGACTTCCGCCTAAGCGAGTCCTAGTTGGTTGAGCGTTTTGTGTTGAATCTCGGAACCTTGGGTGAGTGGCGCTCCTCTGTGCTAGGGATTGCTCCTTCCGTTTACAAGGGTTGTCTCTTATTACTCTCCCTCGTACAGGTCAGCTAATCAGTATGACCCGGATAACAAAAATAAACTTTATTCTTTCTTTATACTGGCTGAGACAGTTCTTCGTCAAATCTTTATCAATTCAGGTTACAAAGGTAGAGAGACCCCATGTTCGCGCCGATTGAGTGAGCCATTTTTAGCCTCCTTCAAGGTAAGAAAAGGACTTGTCGGGTTGAATGGCTGTTCAAGAGTTTTGATTGCAGGAGCGCTCGCACTCTGTATTTCTGTCGAGCCTTGCCTTCCGTGAGAACTCGCAGGAGTTGGCTACGCCAAAAAAGCGGCAATAAGAGAGCTAGTGTACGGCGAACTCGGGCGAAAACGTTCTACCCGTGTTGATTCAATCGAAAGGAAAACCTTGGTTTTGCTGTGAAATTGGCTGGAGCTAAAGTAACAAAAATTAAAACAAATAACCAGGTTTTTGTTAGGAAAACGGGAAACATAAGTTTTGAAAACAAGTCTCACTTAAAAGGTGCATTTTTCGGTAAAGATTAGGATTTAAGCGGCGGCTAGATAGTTAAATAAGGTCTGCAAATGGATTGAAAATTGATTCAAATTTCATCCTGTTTGTCGTTCATTAGCTAAATTTATTCAAGTCACTTAACGACCCTAATTATCCAGAGAAATCATAATTGTTAATTACCTCATTTTTGCTTCCTATATCAAGGAACAAAATCAGGAAACTTGAATCAATCAATAGGAGAGATGAACTCCATAAATCTGGGCTAAAGAGCGACAATGCCGCTTTTCAGGGTGAAAGCTTATCTCACTGAACGGGAGCCATGATTGGCGGAATTGTTCCGACTTGAGAGACTCTTCATTACGCTGATTTATTCAGAAATGATTATTTTTTGAAATGAAGAAACTAAACGACTCAATTTAGAGATTATCTTTAACCGTTGCTTTCTACCCAGCAACAGCTTTCATGGCAATCTTCCAGTGGGATTTTTTGCCAAGAAAGCTGATGAGACCTAATTGGAAGAATTGTCCGGAGGCTCTTTTCCCGCCTTGAACAATAAAACAACCAACAGTGTTGCTACCCAAGTCCGCCTAGATGTAGCTGTGGTGTTCATGAGAGACATAAATCAAAAAACTAGTGATACTGATAAGCAAATAGCGATTATGCATAGTACCGTGCCAAATGCAATCGCTAGAGAGCGGTCTGTTTGGCTGAGTTACCTGAAGACCCTTGGAGCGATTTCAACTGGAGGATTATCCATCTTTGCGGTTGCTGCCTTCTTGGGGATAAAACCAGCTCAAGCTAATATTACAGACCAAGCCGCTAATATAACGAATCAGACGGCTGAAGAAGAACAAGCCAGTCTTACCAATTCCCCTGAGAGTGAGCTTGATGCTCCTGCCAAATTCAGTCAAGGTCAACCAGAACCAGCCGGTTTGGCACCTACTCAACGGCTTGAGGCGTTAGCCCAGCCAAGCGTAGCCCAACAGGACACAATCACGTCAAGAGCTCGGATTCCTGCGTTTACCTCAAAAAGTCTAACTCAAGCTACCGAATATAATTTTGCCCCATCGGCTATAGAGACAGGGAATTTCTCCTCGTTACAACCGCAAGCCTCTACTAAGGAGGCTGTGAACACGGTACCGATTGCCAATTCCCTATCAAGAGCCAAAGACGGGACAACCACCCAAAATCCCAACTCTCCGCGTCACGTTTCATCCGACAAACCCGCGACGGTTCTTCCGGCGTTTGTTCCCCCGCCAACGGAGCTTTCAGAGACACCGAACGCGGTTGAGCCTCAAGTTCCCCAACTTGAAGCACAGACAGAGTCACCCACTACAATTGTTCCAGGAGTTAGAGCCGCCGCGACGGCCTTTTCCCCGACCTTAGATGGGGTTGAGTACAAGGTTCTGGAAAAGTCGGCACAGGGAATGCAACCGACAACGATTCTCCCGACGTTTGCCCTTTTGGATGCGCCTGCACCCCTTCCTTCAGCCCTTGAACCCCGCGTGCCCCAGTCCGTGGCAGAAGGAAATCAACCCACAACGATTCTGCCATCGGTTGCTCTGCGTGATGTTGATGCACCCCTGAACTCAGTTGAACCCCGCGTGCCCCAGTCCGTGGTAGAGGGAAATCAACCCACAATGCTGGCTCAAGCCATCGACACCAGAGCAACCGCCGCTACGTCGGAGCCATATTCGGGTCCAGGCGCTGCGCGTCTGCTGGGGGACAACATTCAAGCCCAATCCTCGATAGACGCCGCCCAAGAGGCACAATCAGAGAACGCCCTAAGAACCAACAATCCCTTAGCTCCCTCCCTCGTGTTCCAAGGCGGTTTTATCACCCAGGGAGAAACAGGAGCACGGGCGCGGTTGACTGGACTAAAGCCTGTTTCTCCCAACTTGCTGTTTGGGGGAACGGTAGATTTAACCACCGGAGAGGGGTTTTCCGACACCGCCGGAACGGGATTAGATATTACTGAACTGTATGTTACGGCCTCGTTACCCAGCTATCCCAACCTGCGCTTCACCGCCGGTATTTTGGATCTGACCTCGTATTTTGACCGCAATAGCTTTGCCAAAGATTCCCTCACCCATTTCTTCAACCCGGTGTTTCAAACTAACCCGGCACTGGCGAGAACGGGACTTGGCTCTCGTCCTGCCGCCCTGTTGAACTGGGATATCTCAGACACTCTTAATGCCAGAGCCGCTGCTTTTTCGTCCTCTCGAAGCCTGGGAGAATTAGCCGTTGATGGCTTTGCCGGCGAGTTGGCTTATCGATTTGACAACGGGATTATCCGTGCCACCTACGCCTCCGATCGCGACGATCAGAGGAATGGATTCGAGGAAATCTACGGAATTGCGCGAGGCAATGGGGAATTGGGTCCCCGCACAAGCGATCGCGAAACCTCCTACGGCATCAATGCGGAATACTATATTCCAGAAATTAAGATGGGGCTGTTTGGTCGCTACGGTCACTACCAAAATACGAGCATGGATCGGGGTGGAGATACCTACAGCGCCGGCTTCAACTTCTTAGACCTATTTATGAAAGATGACCGCTTAGGGTTCGGCTATGGGCGAGATTTGTCCAGCAGTAGCCTGCGCCGCGCCAATAAGGCGAAGCTGCCGGATGTGTGGGAAGTGTTCTATGATTTCCGCCTCACATCCTATCTCCGAGCCGGTGTGACGCTACAAGCCCGCGATGAGTTTTCCGATCTCGTGGCTGGGTTCCGGGTAAAAACCGAATTCGATCTTCTTAACCTTGGGAGGGCTTTTAAATGATGAGATCGGAGTATTCTCGCCTATGGAGCAATTCTCGCTGGTCACGTTTGTTGACCTGCTTCATCATGTGCGGACTAGCGGGGGGACTGCCCCTCATCCCTGTGGATGGAATCGTCCCATCGGCTGAAGCACAAGCGATTCCGGCTGCCGTGCGTCGGGGACAATCCCTGCTGCAAAGGGGATTGGCGAATGATGCGATCGCCGCCTTCCAACAAGCCCTCCGCAGCTCTCCCAACTCCTTAGAAGCCAAATTAGGATTAGCCCAAGCCTATCAAAAAGCCGGCAAAGACGCCGAAGCGTGGGGGGCTTATCAACGCGTCCTCGAACAAGCTCCCAACAACGTCCCCGCCCTCAAAGCCGTGGGCGTACTCGGTGGTTATCGTCCCGAGTGGCAGGTTCGGGGGATTGAAGCACTCAACACCTTATTAAGCCAAAACCCCAACGACAACGAAGCCCGCGCCCAGCGTGCGTTGCTCTTAGGATTTCAAGGGCGTTATTCGGAGTCGTTTGCGGATTATCAAGTTGCCTTAGCCAACAATCCCTCCCCCGACACCCTCCTGGGAGCCGCCAAAATCTATACTTACAGCGGCAATTATCAGCAGGCGCTGGAATTCTTTAGGCGTTACCAAGCCACCGGGAAAAAGATTACCGACTATGGCGTACCCCCTTATGCGATCGCCCTGCGGAAAACGGGCAGTACCGCTCAATCGGTGCAAGTCCTAGAGCAAGAGCTGCGTAAATCTAAGAAACTCGATGGGTTAGCGATTGAACTGCGATCGGAGTTAGCCCAATCCTATGCCGCCAATGGACAGATTGACCAAGCCTTGGCAACTCTAGAACCCTTGCGAGGCAGACAGGATTCAGCATTGCCCTTGGCGCGTGCGCTCACCACGATTGGTCGAGAGCAGCGGCGAACCGACCTTTACTCCGAAGGCGTCGCGCTTTACAACTCAGTCCTGGCGTCCACACCCAATCCCAACCCAGCGTTGGTGCGAGAAATTGCTGATGTCTTAAGTGAAGTGCCGTCGGAACGAGCTCAGGCGCTTTCCCTGTATCAACAGGCAGCAGCGGCGCAACCGAATAATAAGACCCTACAGCTAAAGCAGTTAATCTTAGCCAACCAACTGGGTCAACTCTCCCAAGCCGAATTCCGCGATCGCTTGCTGTCCCAATTCCAACCCCTGCCTGAGGATGCCACAGATCGACTGGCGCTGGCTCAAGCGTTGGTGCCCATCGACCCACCCGACCCAGAATTACTGCCCATTTACGAGAGTTTGCTGGCATCGAACGTGGATGCGCCGTTCTTGAATGTCCGGGTGGCTCAGATGTACCTCCAGCGCAATCAAGTTGCCCAAGCGAGGCAGGCTCTAGCGGCTTACCAAGCGACGGCAATGGGGGCGAATGACTTGACGCCGGAGTTATTGCTGGCGGATCTTGACCGTCGCGAGGGGAATTTGGAAGCCAGTGCACGGCGGTATGAGTCGATTATTAATCGCAATCCCTCGGATAGGCTGCTATCGAGTGCCCTGCGAGGGTTAGCGGGAATTCGCGTGGCTCAGGGAAGAGCGGATGATGCGATCGCCATTTACGACCAACTGCTCACTCGCGACCCCAACGATTTGGTCGTGAAATTGGGACGCGCTAGTCTCGCTTACCAAGCCAATCGCATGACGGAAGCCGAAGCCTCGTCGGTTCTCAACGAATGGCTGCAACAAAGGCCGAATGATGCACCACCAGAATTGTTCAGTCTGGTAGGCTCTCTGCCTGCATCGGCTGAGCGGGAGGCGCTGTACAATTCTCTGTTGGCGATCGACCCGGATAACACGGGGGTACAGCTTCGCAGGCTTCAGGTGATTGCCAAGCGCGATCCCGCAGCGGCGAAGGAAGAAGTGGCGAAGTTAATTGCCCGTAACCCAAATAATATTGGGGCTTACTTCGTCCAGGCTGACTTAGCAACGGCGCTGAAGGATTATGAACTCGCCATTGCGTCTTACCAGGAGATTTTGCAGCGGGAGCCAAATAATACAGGAGCGCTCTTAGGTTTGGGAGGCGTTCGCTTTACTCAGCAGAAATTTGCTGAGGCGAGGGAAATTTACCAGCGGGTACTGAAAATTGAGCCGAAAAACTTAATCGCCCGTACCAACTTGGCTGAGCTAAATGTTGCGGATGATCGGCGCTTTACGGCACTGGATCAGTTCAAGGAATTGAACGCGGAGCAACAAGCGCAGTCTGGGCAGACGAATCCTGAACTGGATAATCGCATCCAGGAGGTGGAGGTGGATATTCTGAAGCGGCGCGGGTTCCAGCCGCCTTGGGAACGGTATTAACAGAAGCGAAGGTTACGAATAGATCCCCCCTAGCCCCCCTTATAAAGGGGGGTTTTTTGCATTATTGAAGAAAAGGTAACCTGGATGTGTTTGCACCTGCCAACTAATGATGAACACCTGGGAAATCAGCAGAAGCTTTAGAGAAGACAATACGCTCTCGCACTCCAACCGCCCCAGTATGCCTCTGCTTGAGCTGGACGAAGACGAGATGGAAGTGTTTTGGAATTACTGGGAGCAGCTCAAGGAAATTGGTGTAGATCCAACTGACGACCATCTCCAAGAAACTCTAAACGGTAATATTCGTAATATAGAGGATGCCATTCGGGCGCTAATTCAGTACGATAGCCGCCCCGGACATCGATGGGGCGATAAATCCCACCCAACGACATTTCTGGTCAAAGCTTTAAGGGAAGGCTGGAAACCTTCTAAACCCAAATCTTCCAGAACTTAAATTACTTAGGCGTGCCGTTCGGCGTACAATAGCTGCAACTAGATATGACAAAGCCCCCTGCTACAACAGGAGGCTTCGTCACTCAAAAATTTTCAACGGAGAAAACCGCGAAAACCTTGCCAATTACTTAATTCAAGGTTAGCACGGCTTTCTCCCAAAAGGAGAAGTCATGACTGAAAATATAGCCTTTGAGACACCCCACAGACCCGATACTACTGGCGTTCGCTACACACTTTGGACTTCACAGCACGATGACGCCGCCGCCGACCTGACGCCCTGTGCCGCACGGCTCTATCGGTGGATGCTGGAACAAGCCCCAGGCGGTGTTTCCCAAAGCGTTGACTTAGCCGACTTTCAAAGCTCCACCGCGAGCAGAAAGCGGCAAGCTGGCTATCACATCAAACACATTTT
>Ga0196964_10000746_pt1 | contig 18248 bp, 13 predicted proteins | sample S1_10metaG_FD_148615 | JGI IMG/M metagenome (GOLD analysis project Ga0196964, IMG submission 148615) | Soil microbial communities from Anza Borrego desert, Southern California, United States - S1_10 | ecosystem: Environmental > Terrestrial > Soil > Desert | place: USA: California | collected... | reverse complement strand
ACGCTGCAGGTGCCGTTCGCCATCGGCGACGCCACGACGCTGACCGAAGCCGGCTACGTCGGCGAAGACGTCGAGAACATCCTGCTGCGCCTGCTCCAGGCCGCCGACCACGACCTCGACGCGGCCCAACGCGGCATCATCTACATCGACGAGATCGACAAGATCGGCCGCAAGAGCGAGAACCCTTCGATCACGCGCGACGTCAGCGGCGAAGGCGTGCAGCAGGCGCTGCTCAAGATTCTCGAAGGCACGATCGCCAACATTCCGCCGCAGGGCGGGCGAAAGCACCCGGAACAGAAGTACATCCAGATGGACACGAGCAACATTCTGTTCATCGCCGGCGGCACGTTCGAAGGCATCGAAGAGCACATCGCCAACCGCATCGGCAAGAAGCGCATCGGCTTCGGCGCGGAAGGGCGCGACGAGGGGCAGCTCAAGGACCGCGCCAGGCTGCTGAAGTTCGCCGACACAGACGACGTGCTGAAGTTCGGCATGATCCCGGAACTGATCGGCCGCTTCCCGATCCTCTCGGCGCTCGAGCCGCTCGACGAAGCCGCGTACATCAGCATCCTGACCGAGCCCAAGAACGCGCTGGTCAAGCAGTACAAGAAGCTGATGGAACTCGAAGGCGTGAAACTCGACTTCGAGATGAACGCGCTGAAGGGCATTGCCAGGAAGGCTGCCGCCAAAGGCACCGGCGCGCGCGGTCTGCGCAGCGTTCTCGAAAACGTGATGCTCGAACTGATGTATGAGATCCCCTCGCGCAAGGATGTGACGCAGATCACGATCACCGCGGAGATGGTGGAGAAGGGTGAGCGCGCGTTCGAATCCAACAAGCTGGTTCTTCCGGGACAGCCCGCGGGCGAGAAGCTGCCGGACAGCCGCCGCGAAAGCGCCTAACCGTCGTGGGGGCGTCTCGCCCCCATCGCCGTCGTTGGGAAAGCGCGCGGAATAGCTCGTAGGGTGGGCGTCTCGCCCGCCTCCGCCGTTGGGCAAGATGCTGCAGAGATGTCTGAAGTCATGACGCCCTTGCCATCGGCTTTGATGGTGCAAGAAAAGTATAGATCGTTCTGAGCCGGCTTTAGCGGCTGTTTTTCTCGCTGCGAGCACCTATGACTCTTTGGGATCGCCTCGTCATCGGGTTTAAAGGCGGAGTGCGGGTCAAGCTTGCAGCGAAAGGCGCGTCTTCAGACGAGGCGATTGGGAAGCTGAAGCTCCTGCCGCCGGATCGCGCGCTGTTACTGATCCGCAGCATCGCGCCCGAAGCAGTTGGCACGGTCGACGTGAATTGTGATGGCGAGCGCTGGATCATTTCTGTCTCAGGCCAGAACTTTCCCGAAGGGTTCGAGCAGCGGTTCCGCAACATTCTGGTGAATAAGTGACAAACCGCGTCCTCGTCACCGGCGCCACAGGCTACGTCGGCCGCCACGTGGCCGCGCGGCTGACGTCCGCCGGTTTCGCGGTGCGGGCGCTCGCGCGCACAGGCTCGGACACGAGCGTCATCGCGCGTCACACGACCGATGTCCATCGTGGCACGATCACGAATCGCGAGTCGCTCCGCGGCGCATGCAAAGACTGTTTCGCTGTCGTCCATCTCGTGGGGATCATCAACGAGGCCGAGGACACGTTCGAACGCATCCACGTCGAGGGGACCTGGAACATTATTAACGAAGCGACGGACTCGGGTGTGTGCCGCTTCATCTATCTGAGCGGGCTGGGTTCGCGTTGGGACGCGGCCTCGAAGTATCATCGGACTAAGTTCCAGGCCGAGGAACTGGTCAGGCGCTTTACGAAGGAAGGCTACAACTTTCCAGCGTCGGTGATCTTCGGACCCGAGGACGAATTCCTTAACCTGTTCGTGAAGTTCGCGAGGAACATCATCAACCCGAAATATCCGCCGTGGCCGATCATGCCGCTGCTTGGCGGAGGCAAGTCCGTCTTGCAGCCGATTTGGGTTGAGGACGTGGCAGAGGTACTGACGCGAGCGTGCGACCGCGCCTTTCCTGAGAAGCTGCCGCCAGGAACATACCACCTTGGCGGCCCGGAGGTGCTCACCGTCCGCGAGATCATGCAGATCGCCTGCGATGCCGCAGGCAGGAAGCGCGTGTTCGTTCCGGTCCCCATGTTCGCGGCCAGACTCATCGCCACGGTGATGGAGAAGGTTTCAAGCAAACCGCTGCTGACGCGAGACCAACTCATCATGCTCGGAGAAGACGGCACGGCGAAGAACAATAAGACCAGGGAGATTCTCGGCCGCGAGCCGCGAAGCATCCGCGACTACGCGGAGAAGCAGTTTACAACTCCGTGACTCTCGACATCGGACAATCGACATCCGACATTACTTTGGCTTGCAGCACCGGAACCCAAGACGGTCCGGGTTGCCTTCGGAAGTGAGCAACCGCGCGCGGCAGGAGACGGTCAGGTCGGGGACGCCGGTGAGGCTGGTCCACTCGCCGCCGTAGATCGTTTCCGTCTGTTCGGTCTCCGTCCATTCCGCGACGTTGCCGGACATGTCGTACACGCCTTCAGGCGTCTGACAGCGGCTGAAGTAGCCGCTGACGAACGGCCTCCTCTGCGACTCGCTGGCGTAGCCGGTCGCGCAGGTGTTCGGCACGTAGCTCTTGCCGTACGGATAACGGCGGTCTCCGTCGCCCATGCAGGCACGGAGCCACTGTGAGGAAGTGCAGACCTTCTTGCCGGCATCGCCGCACTTGCGGCGCGCCTTGCTCATGATCTCGACGGCAGTAAAGCCGCTCTCCGGCATCTGGCCCGCGCGGTTGGGGAATTCATAGCGATCGATGAGGAACGCTCCGATCTTCTGCGCGCCGAGCTGTGGAAGGATGACGTTGCCTTCCGGGATGAGAGCCATGTTCTCTTCGGCCGTGTTCATCGCGGCGCGGATCTGCAGGTCGTCGTCGCGCGCGTCGCGTGAAACCCACAGCGTGTACTGCTGCGCGCCGGCGTCCTTGCGCTGCAGCGTGACGACATACAGGCCCGGCTCGAGTTCCTTGCCCTTGATCGGCGTTTTGCCGAGAAGCGTTCCCTTGTCCTCGGGATCGCCAGGCAACTGGCGGCCGGCGCGGTCGAGGATGCGGCGTGCGTACACGTCGGCGGGAGCGCCGGCGGCTTCGATGTTCACCGCGCGGATGCCAAGGGCAGTGTTCAGCAGCGCGCGCGCGTCCGCGTTGTCCTTCTGGCGTTTGAGCGCTTCGCGGGCGGCGAACTCGGCGCCGCTGAAGTTGGGCAGATCCGTTTTTCCTTCCGGACCCGCGGGTAGCGGATCAAGGAACACGCGCGCGCGGTGGACGAACCCGCGGACTTCTAGATCCGTCTGCATTTTGCGCAGCGATTCGAGCGCTTCTTTGACCTCGGCGTTCTCAGGTGCGAGATACTCGGCCTCGCGGTACGCATCCAGCGCCTTCTCGATGGCTTCCTGGGCCTTGTCGGATTGCGCTTCGAAGCCGGCGCGTGTGGACTCATCGAGTTCCGCGAGCGTACTCTTTGCGCCTTTGAGAAGCTTGCGCCCCGCGCCAACGGCGGTCTCGATCTTTTCATTCCGCTCGCGAATCTGTTCTTGGGCGGCGTCGCGCGACTGCTTCACCGTGTATCCGATCGCGGCGAAGATCGCGAGCACGACGACCGTGGACGCGATGGTGATCTCGCGGTGGCGGCGCGCCTTGCGGATCAGAGCGGGGATCAGCCCCAGCGGCTTTGCAGCGATCGCCTCGCCCATGTTGAAGCGGCGGATGTCGTCGGCGAGTTCCTTGCAGTTCGCGTACCGCTGCGCCTTCTCCTTCTCCAGACACTTCATGCAGATCGTTTCGACATCGCGGTGGATCTTTGGATTGATCTGCCGAGGCGGGATGGGCTGGTCGTCTACGACCTTGCGCAGGACCGCCATGATCGTCGGCCCGTCGAATGGCGGCTGCCCGGTCAGGAGTTCGTACAAACACGCGCCCGCGGAATACAGGTCGCTCTGCGCGTCGACCTGGTCGAGCTTGCCTTCGGCCTGCTCGGGTGCCATGTACGACGGCGTGCCCATGGTCGTCCCGGCCTGCGTGATGTCGAGGTCCTCGTCCACGCGCCGCGCGAGGCCGAAGTCCATGAGCTGCGCGCGCTCGAACTTGTCGACGAGGATGTTGCCGGGCTTCACGTCGCGATGGACCACGCCGTTGAGGTGCGCGTGATGGAGCGCCTCGGCGACGCCTTCGATAATCCCAAGGGCCAGACGCGGGGAGATGCGCCCTTCTTCTTTGAGCTGTTTGGCGGTCTTGCCTTCAATGAAGTCCATCACGAAGTACGGTTTGCCTTCGTGAGTGCCAACGGCGTAGATCGGAACGATGTTCGAGTGCTGCAGCCGCGCGGTGGATTGGGCTTCGCGCTGGAAGCGCTTGATGTCTTCGTCGGTCGCGCCTTCACCGGCGAGAAGGACCTTGATCGCGACCTGGCGCCGCAACTGCGGATCGCGCGCCTTGTAGACGATGCCCATGCCGCCGCGGTTGATCTCTTCAAGGATCTCGTACTCGCCGATCTTCGACGGCATGCGGCGCGAGGTCCGCTTCGTCGTTTCGGCGGTCTCGCCTTTGACGCGTTCCTCTTTGCCGTTGGCTTTCGGTTTATCGCCGACCTTCTCGTGTTTGCCCGTCGGCTCCTTCTTGATCTGCTGCGGCCCGGTGGGCTCCTTGCGGATCTTCGGCTGCTGTTGCGGTCCGGTGGGAGTCTTGCGAACCTGCGCTTCAGCGGCGGCATTCAAAACCGGATTGGCGGCCGTCGGTGTCTTCTTGACCCGCGGCGGCTCCGCTTGCGGTGCAACGGTCGAGCCGGGAGGGATGAGCGGCGGCAGCGTGTCTTCGTTCGTGCTCGCGACAGCGGCGACCGGCGTCATCACCAGCGTGCCGGCGTCGAATTCGACCCCGCACTCGCCGCAGCGGATCGCCTTCAGGCGCTCCTTCGACGCAAGGTCGGCCGCGGTGAGATCCACTTTCCGGGTGCAGTGAGGGCACGACACATGCATGCACCTATTTTAGAGCTTTTTTCAGTAGACTTCAAAGGCGGATGCGATGGAAGAAAACCAAGCTTACCGCGCCGCGGCCGCACGGGCGCGCGTCAATCGCCGGGCACCAATGGGTTCCATGAAGCAATCCCAGGGCGCGACGATCTGTACGCGGCCTTTCAGCGCGCGGTAGATGTCCGGCAAGTCGAAATGGTTGAGTACACCGCGCGGCATGTTGCTCGCGGGCCAGCGAACGACGGGGTTCGTGGCCCATTCCAAATACGACGCCGGCGCGTTGATCAGCGTGACCTTCTTCACGACATGGTTTGCCAGCACCGCTGCATACGCTGCATGGAGAGCGCCCTGTCCCCGTCCGATGAGCTCGATCGATTTCACACCTTCGCTCGCCAGCAGATCGATCGTGCGCAGCACATCAAACACGCGTCTCCCGAAATAACTCTCACCGAACATGACGCCGTGGCCGTGATGCATGTAGTCGTACTGGTACGAGGCGAAGAAATCGGAGTCGGGAGGGCGGACAGGCATCGAGTCTCCCGTGCCGCGAACATCCAGCGCGTAGAACGCGTCCTGCTGAAGATACCGACCGCCGAGCTTCGGATCGCAGAGTTCGGCCTCAGCGCTGAGGTGCGGCAGATAGAGCGTAATCGCGGGTTCGACTTCCAGCGACACGCCGGGCTCTTTCGTGACCTTCTGCAGGAACGCGCGGATGCCGGACTTGCAGATGTCGCGGTAGCGGACGGATTCGGTTTCGACCGCGTAGCGCGCGGCGCGATACCCGGCGAACGTATTCGGACGCAGCACGCGGAAATGTGGCGGGTTCTTCGCGCCGGCCGGCGTGCCTGCGGTCTTATCGAGGTTGAGCACCGAGCGGATCGCGCGTTGCAACGCCGCACCCGACAGCGTTTTTCTTCGCGAGGACTGCTCGCGCGCCGTCTGCGCGGTCAGCTTGTAGATTGGAGTACTGCCGTACGCGACGACGTTGCCCTTCGGTGTGACCAGAAGGTTGTCGCCATTGTCTTCGATCTTGCTATCGGGAATGGCAGTGTGAATCGTCCCTCGCTGGCGCGTCGGGCTTCCAACTTGCCGGCAGAAGAACTCGACCATCGCTTCCTGTGCGTGCCACGAGTAGCGGTGCGGCTCGGGGCCCATGAACATCTGCGCTTTGTCGCGCGCCCCGAGAATCCCGTACACGCGGCGGATTTCTTCGTGGGCCTCCACCAGTCCGCGACGATCAAAGAAATCGCGCCGTTGGCCGAGCAAAATCACCGGCTTCGGCGCGCACGCGATCAGGAAGTCCGCCATCTCGAGTCCCGCGCCAAGACATCCCGGCGGGTACTGCTCACAGTCGGCCGGAAGTTCGTTCTCGAGATTGTGGAGGAAGGTCGTGACGAAGCAGCTCGGGGCGGCCATCGTCAGGCGCGGCTCAACGGCCCACGTCCACGTGGTCATCGTGCCACCGCCGGAGTTTCCCGTCATGCCGATGTGGCGCGTGTCGAGCTCCGGGCGCGTGAGGAGGTAATCGAGCGCGCGCATGTTGTCCCACGCGCGCCACATGCCGAAGAACTCGCCAATCAGCTCGAGCTGCTTGCCGATCATGTTGTGCGCCTGGCAGCAGTTGTCGGAGAGCCCGTCCTGAAGCTCCTTGCCGAGTCCATAGAACTGGTCGCGCTCGCCCTGGTTGATCGGATCGATGAGCAGCGTCATGAATCCGTTCAGCGCGAGGCGCTGGGGGAACGCCTGGTAGCCCTGAAGCTGCTTGCCGTTTTGCGAGTGCCCGCAGTCGGCGATGACACCGAAGGCCTTCTTCTTCTCGCTGACACCGTGCGGGATGTAAAGGTTCGCCGTGACGAAGAAGTTCGGACGGCTCTCGAAGAGAATTTTTTCGATGCGCGCGTAGCGGCTCTCGTGAACGCCAAGCACGCGCGCGTTCAGCGGCGTGCGCTTCGGGACCGGCGAGAACGCGCGGTGGATCGCGGCCTGCACGCGCTCCTGGTAGCGCCGGACATCGCGCGGACTTTTCAGCTCGGAAAGACGCGCGCGGCGTTCGAGCCGCATTTCGCGGACGCGGCGCACGTCGTCGTCGAGCACCATCATGGGGTGGGCGAGGCCCGTCAGAGCGGGAGTCTCTCTCGCGCCGGTCTTCAGCGCAGGTTTCAAGACGGAACCTTCGTTCGCCATGGCACTCTCCAGAGGAAGACGAGTCCTCGGAAGAGTACCACATTTCGCTTCGAAATCGAAACTTTCGTTATGAAAGGCGACGCGTGCGGGGCATTACAGCGGCACCAGCTTCAGCGCATTCTTGGATGTGATCTTCTCGAACGCATCCTGTGGCAGTTGCGCCGAGCGGATGAAGTCCATCAGTCGGTCGTCGAAGCAATCTCGGCCGTAGAGGAGCTTCTCCTGGAAGTCGATCAGGAACTTGCGGCCACGCCCTTCCGGCCCGCGCGTCAGGGCGTTCAAGCCCGAGCCCGCGCTGAGATCGGCGTAGAGATTCTTATACTTCGACAGCAGTTCAGGAACGCGGCCTCCGGGTGTTGCCTCGCCCTTCGGATATGCCGATTCGTCTGTGTATCCCGTTCCAGAAATATGCCGCCAGAACCCGGGCGCGTGACCGATGAAGATCGTCTCGGGACACAGCTTCAGGACTGTTTCGAGACGATCGATGTCCACGCAGTACCAGTAGTCGCGCGCCGGCGGCTTGGGCCGTTCCTTCAGCGGAATGTCGATGTGGAAGACGACCGGCAGGCCAAGCTTCCCGCAGACTCGAAACATTTGAACGACGTCGGGATCGTCGAAGAGGATGCGTAGTTTCAGCTCGCCGTAGACGCGCACGCCGTACATCTTTACCGCAGCCTCGAGGCGCTCGATCGCGTCCGGCCGCCGAGGATCCGGCGCATACGCGGGCACGAATCGCTTCGGGTAAAGCTCACACGCGCGCGCCACATCTTCGAAAGGCATGCCCACACGCATGGGGTCGAACGCGTTGTAATAAGCCTGATCCCATTCGTGCTCGGGAACCTCCCACGTCAGGAGCCACGACACATCGATGCCCGCGCGGTCCATATCCGCGACGACCGCGTGACAGTTCTTGCCGTGCCAATTGGTGTGCTGGTGCGAATCAATGATCATGCAAGGCTCCGAAGGACGCTTACTGGATTAAACCACGCTTCGCGGCGTGCGCCACCTTGTTGATCGCATTCGCGTACGCTGCGATCTCCCCGGCCCGGTCATGTTTGAACCATGGAACGCTGAAGATACTGCTGGCGACGCCTTCGGAGACCGGCAGTCGCTCGATCTCGGTCTTCTGCACACGGCCAGTCCCGTAAATGTCGGCGCCATGAAAGACGGAGTGGAGGTGCAGCGGCTTGTTCGCGCCTGGCGCGCAGGGCACGCCTTCGGCCCGCAACGCTTCGCAGAACTTCTCAATCTTCAAGCCTCCAAGTTCCTCAGCGTTGTAGTGCGCGAGCGGATAGTACCAGCCGCCCATGCTGCAGTTCTCCTGCCGGACGCGATGCAGGCGGATGCCGGGGGTACCTTCGAGCAGATCGCCAAAGCGGTTCATCGCGCGATCGATCTCCGCGCGACGTTCGGCATAGTGTTTCAGTTGGACGCGTCCGAGCGCGGACGTGAGTTGATGCATGCGGTACTTGAAGCCGCCGAGCGGCACGCCTGCGTATTGAGTAAGTTCCGGATCGGTGATCGCCACAGTCGACTTCGCGTAACGGCTGGGACCTCCGGTCCGTTCGTAATGTCCGAACGCCGCCGCGCGCTGCCAGATCGATTCGTCGTTGGTGATCAGCATGCCGCCTTCCCCGCACGCCAGCGACTTGCCGCTCATCAGGCTCATGCATCCGACATCGCCCATCGTCCCGGCGAGCCGCCCCTTATATAGGGTCCCGTGCGCGTGGCTCACGTCTTCGATCAGCTTGACCTTGTGGCGTCGCGCGATCTCGAGCAAGCGGTCCATGTCGCAGGGATAGCCTGTGTAATGGACGGCGACGATGGCCTTCGTGCGCGGCGTGATGCGGCGCTCAACGTCGGCAGGATCGATGTTCAGAGACTCGCGTTCGATATCCGCGAAGACGACGCGTGCGCCCAGGTTCAGCGCCGGCATGAGACTCGCCCAGTACGTGAGGCTCGGCCCAATGATCTCGTCGCCATGCCGCACTCCGCAGGCCCACATCGCGGCCTGTAGAGCGGCGGTGCCGTTGTTGTGCGCCAGCGCATACCTGACGCCGTGCCACGCCGCCATCTCTTCTTCAAACTTCAGCGTCACGTCGATGCCTGACATCTTCCCGGCGCGAAGAACTTCCAGCACCGCCGCCTCATCTTCTTCTGTGATGATCGGCCAATGGAACAGCGACGGGTCGGTCGCCTGGACCGCTTTCGGTCCACCATGGAGAGCGAGCGTGGGTGCTTCGGTTGCCGAACTCATTTGGAACCTCCCTGCCGCAGCGCAGACGCCACCTTGCGGATCGCCTCAATTGTCTGCTGCGCGTCTTCGTCGGTGAAGAATTCGCTGACGGGAATCTTGACGACCTCACGGACGATCGCTTCCGCATTTGGACAGAGGCCCGGCTTGTATTGAATTTCTGGCGCGAAAGAGAAGGGGAAGTCACTGCCCGCGAAACCTTGGCGCTTTGTAAAGACATCGTACAGGTACGTCGCTCGATCGACATATCCGGCGGTCGCGCTGACGCCTTCAGCGTTGAGTGCGGCCACGAATGCAGCGCGCGGGCCAACGATCTTTTCGTCGATGCGGAACATGTAGAACCAGTAGCTGGCTCTTGCGCCGGGTACGAACGCCTGAGGGATGATGCCCGGAATGTTGTTGAAACCCTGGTGAACCGCATCGCCGTAACGTCTACGGCGCGAGACAATCGAATCGAGCTTGCCGAGTTGCGCGAGCGCGACGGCTGACGTCAGTTCATTGATACGGTAGTTCGGCGCGGTGAAGAACGGATTGCGATCAGCGCCCGCGCGGCGGTCGTAGCACTTGTCCGCGAAGAGCTCGGCGCGATGCGCGAGCTTTTCGTCGTTGGTGACGACCATGCCGCCGTCGCCGGCCGAGATGTGCTTGAAGTCGTTCAGCGAGAAGCAACCGATGTCGCCGATGGTCCCGCAGAGCTGGCGCTTGTATTCGGTGTGATACGACTGAGCGCAATCTTCGATCAGCCAGAGATCATGCTTGTCGGCAATGGCCTTCAGCGCGTCCATATCGCACGGCGCGCCGGTCAGATGGACTGCGACGATTGCTGTGGTCTTCGGCGTGATGCGCGCTTCCACGCTCTTCGGGTCGATGGTGTAGTTACTGCGGTCGAGGTCCGCGAACACCGGCACGGCTCCGCAGAGCAGAATGGCTGAGCACGTTCCCATGTCCGTGATCGACGCCGTGATCACTTGGTCGCCAGGCTTGACGCCGCACGCTGCCAGAGCGATGTGAATCGCGGCCGTTCCACTGCTACACATGACACAGTTGCGGATGCCGTATCGTGCGGCGAAGGCTTCACGGAACTGCTTTGTCTTCTGCCCGCTGGCGAAGAAGAGCGTCTGCTGATCGAGCGCCTCGGCGCAGGCGCGCTTCTCTTCATCGCCGAAGCGAGGGCCGCTTCCATATGGAGTGGGCTTGGCTTTGGGGCCGCCATTGATGGCGAGAGTGGCTGTCGGGGCGCTCTGGACGGCTGGCATGTTCGGGTCTCCGTGGGATTGTGGCATCCACAGAGGCAAGAGGCCTGCCAGACTGCTGAGGAGCAGCACAATTCGTAAGTATCGGCCCGAATTCAACTTGTCTGTCACACTAGCATCGCGGCATGTCAGTAAAATGACAGGAAGAAAGAGAGACGCGTCGCGACATGTCAGAAAAATGACACCTACTTGCGCCGAGACCTGCTCTTCTTAGTCTCAGGCCAGTTTGCGAGACCCAGCCGCTCCATCTTCTGCAGCAGAGTCGTACGCTGGATCTTCAAGCGCCGCGCCGCTTCACTACGGTTGCCGTCGGTGTTTTTGAGTGCCTGCAGAATCAGCGCGCGCTCGATCTGCTCGAGCTGTTCGTCCAGGCCGTCGGCTTCCTGTCGCATCAGTTCGGTCAACAGATGCGCCAGTCGCGCGTCGGCTGAGATTTCATCCTGCGGCTTGTCGTTTCGCGGTCGAATAGTCTCCGGAAGATCGTGCGCGGAGATCACTGGGCCGCGGCTAAAGACGACGGCGCGCTCCACGATGTTGCGCAACTCGCGCACGTTTCCCGGAAAGGAATACGCCTGCAGCGCGTCGAGAGCCTCAGGCGTGAACGCCTCGAACGCTTTGCCCGAGGCCTGCGCAAACCGGAGCGCGAAGTGGTAGCTCAACGACGCTATGTCCTCGCGGCGGTCCGACAGCGGTGGCACGCGCAACGTCACGACATTCAGGCGGTAGAAGAGATCCTCGCGGAAACGCTTGTGCTGAACCAGGCCGCTGAGCGGTTCATTAGTGGCTGCCACGACGCGAACGTCGACTTTAAACTCGCGGCTGGCGCCAACGCGCCGCACGTTTCCTGTTTCGAGCGTCCGTAGAAGCTTTCCCTGGCAGGCGCTCGACATCAGACCGATCTCATCCAGGAAAAGTGTGCCGCCGTTTGCTTCTTCAAAGAGGCCGACGCGTGTGCTGTCAGCGCCGGTGAAGGCGCCTTTCTCGTGCCCGAAGAGCTCGCTCTCAAGCAGATTTTCGGCGATGGCGCCGCAGTTCACGGCCACAAAGGGTTGCCCCGCGCGGCGACTGGCGTCGTGAAGCGCCCGCGCGACGAGTTCCTTTCCGGAGCCCGAAGGTCCTTCGATCAGCACAGGTGTCGGCGTCGGCGCGACCTGGCGGATCTCGTCGCAGAGCTGTTTCAACGCCGCAGACGAACCAATCAATCCGCTCAGCGCACCCGGCCGCTGCTTAAGCGCTTCGCGTTGCGACCTGGCATCCCGCAGCGCCGCGCGGCGGCTGACGGCGCGTTCGATGATGCTCACGACGGCTTCATCGCTTTCGTACGGCTCAGTGACATAGTCAAACGCGCCGCGCTGCATCGAGTCCACGACCACGCGCGGATCGCGTTCATGCGTGGAGATGATCACGGGCTTCAGCGGATCGGCTTTTAGGATCGCGTCGAGGACATCGAGCCCCCACGCGCCCTCCATGCGCAGGGAACAGACGATCACGCCTGCAGGATGCTCGGGCGCGATCTTCATCGACTCGCCGCCGTGGATGACTTCCTCGACGGTCCACGGTTTGGTTTTCAGCAGGTTATAGAAGCTCTCGGTGAAGCCGCCGAGCAGCAGGACGCACTCTTTGGGTGACTTGGGTCGATGGACCACGCTGAGCGGCATGTGGGAATCGTCACTCCGCACGCCGCTTTCGTCAAGGAGCGTGAATGCAGCCGCTTCCGCTCTTGAGACCGTTTGCCGTCGCAATGCAGTTGTGGAAGCAGGTATAGCGCGAATATGCCGCTGTGGAGGCGCACGGAGGCGGCACTGACTTTGCGACGATTGCACCCGAGACAAGCTGCCCGTCGGCGGCGTTCTAGGTGGGAGTTCGGGGACAATGGAAATCGCAAAGATGACGCAGGGCGCGGCCGATAAAGCGCAACAAGAAGAGAAGAACGCTCAGGCCGGCTTCGACATCAACGTAGGAGACATGGAGCGCTGGGCTTCCGGATTCGCGGGTGCGGCGCTGGGGCTTCTCGGATTGAAACGCGGCGGTCTGTTGGGGCTGGCGCTCGCCGGTGTCGGTGGCAGCCTGCTTTATCGCGGCGCGACGGGCAAGTGCCACCTGTATAACGCGCTCGGCATCAACACCGCCGGCGCGAACGAGAAAGGCAAAGGCGTCCAGCAGGGGATCCTGATCACGAAGAGTGTCGTGATTCGCAAGCCGCGCGCGGAACTCTTCCGCTTCTGGCGCGACTTCACCAACCTGCCGCAGTTCATGAAGGACCTCGAAAGCGTCGAGTGCTTCGAAGGCAACAAGTCGCACTGGGTGGCGAAGGGTCCGATGAACACGACGCTGGAATGGGACGCTGAGATTATCAATGAAGTCCCGGACGAACTGATCGCCTGGCAGTCGCTCGAAAACGCCGACGTCCGCAACGCGGGATCGGTTCACTTTACGGACAACCTCGGCGGTGAAACGCACGTGAAAGTCACGATGCAGTATCTGCCGCCGGCCGGACGGCTCGGCGACAAGGTCTCGAAGTGGGCCGGTACGAACCCTGCGGAGTTGCTTGAGGAGAATCTGCAGCGCTTCAAGCAGCTTATGGAATCCGGTGGCGCACAGGAAGTCAGCGCGGGATCGGCCGACGAAGGTGCGGTCGGAGTCTCCGGGACGTAAGCGCCGCACGCACGGGCAGCCAACAGCAAGGCTGCCCGTGGCACACGGCTACTGGCGGCGGGCGAAGGCCAACGGGCTTTCGCCCGTTGCCGCTTTAAACGCGGCGCTGAAGCGCTGCAGCGTTGAATAGCCGACTTTCTCGGCGACTTGAGTGGCATTGAACTGTCCGGAAGCAAGCAGAGCTCGGGCCTGTTGGATGCGGTAGGCGGTGAGCGCCGACTTCGGTGACATTCCGCGCGCGGACAGAAACACTCGGCGCAATTGCGTGGGAGAGACGTGTACGGCAACCGCGAGCTCGTCGACCGTGAGCCCGCTTGCCGCCTGCTCCCGAATGATATCCTCCGCCCGCGCCCAGGTTTCCATCCACTCGGCGCTCGTGTCTGGTCGGCGCGGTTCTTCGGCTGCGCGGCCGGGCTTCCGCGTCGCGCCAATCGCCCGGTAAAGTTTCTCGACAAACGAGAGCACGTCATCGGTTTTGAGTACGCGCTGGCCACGTGCGTCGTACCCTGATGACGATTCGAGTTCGAGGAAGCGCCGGTACCACGGCGCGGACAGCCTCAGCGGCGGACGCGGCGCATCCGGCAGCCATGTGTGTGGCGCACGAAACAGGATATTGACGATGTGTGCGCTGCCGTCGTGGCCCTTTCTCTGCCGGATGCCATAACGCACGCCGCTTCGGATCAAAGCGAAGGTGCGTGAAGGCGCGGGCCACCAGCGCCCGTCGGCGAGTATTTCGAGCTCCCCCTCGAGCACGGCGAAGATCTCATCTTCGGTCGCGCGGCCAGGCCCGACCGTCTGCTGCCGGGGCTTGTGCTTGCGGTGAACGACCGCCCAACCTTCGTCGTAAGCGGCGATGACTTCCGCCCCGACGCTCCACCGCTTTTTCTTTGCCATCGAGTGATTCCGATCCGGTTGAAAATGATAAACGTGCGGTCGCTCTTCGCAACGCTGAGTCTCTCTTTGCCGAGTATCTTCCGAATGAACAGTGCATCTGAGGCGGGAGGACTGGGACATGGCCAAGATCGTTTTCGTCGGTGGCGGCAGTTACTCGTGGATGCCTTCCATACTGGGTCGCATGTTCAATACGCCCACGTGTCAGGATGACCAGATCGTCATCATGGATACGAACGCCGAACACGCGGAGGACGTTTATCAGCTTGGCCTCGCGCTGAAGAAGCGCTTTAAATCGAACATTCCGATTTCCCGGACGACCGATCTCTCCACGGCGCTCGATGGCGCAGATTACGTCTCGCTGACGATCTCCACCGGCGGCCTGGATGCGATGAATGTCGATATCGAGGTCCCTGAGAAATACGGCATCTATCACACGGTCGGCGACACGGTCGGACCCGGCGGCATGAGTCGCGCGCTGCGCAATATTCCTGTGATGCTGCATCTCGCGCGCGAAATGGAGAAGCGCTGTCCGAACGCGTGGCTGTTGAATCTTTCGAATCCACTCACGACGCTGACGCGTGCCGTCTCACGCGAATCGAAGATCAAGACCGCGGGCTTGTGCCAGGGTGTGGTTGAACACGTCGACTATCTCGTGAAGGTGCTCGGCGAGACGCCTGGAAAAGACGTGCAGTTCACGACCGCCGGCATTGATCACTGCCCCTGGCTGCTCGACCTGAAGATCAAGGGACGCGATGGCATTCAGATGCTGCGTGAGCGTGGGCTCTGCAGCGCGGACCTCGATGCGTCGAAGGTTCAGCAGACGCGCGACAGCCACCTCGACATCTTCACCGGCACGCGCGCGGGCTTCGCGATCTGGAGTCAAACCGGCTACCTGCCAGGCATTGGCGACCGGCACATGGTGGAGAACTTCAGCCAGTTCATCACCAGCAAAGAGCAAATTCAACGCTTCGGCATCATTCGCACCAGCATCGCCGACCGCCGCAAAGGCTACTCGATCTGCAAGGAGCGCGTGAAGAAGCTGATCGCCAGCCCTGAGGCGCTCACGATCCCCGACACGCACGCGCCCGTGATCCAGATGGTCGACGCGCTCGAGGGCCGAAAAGACTACCTGACAACGCTGAACGTTGAGAACGTCGGACAGATCCCGGAGCTTCCGCTGCGCGCCAACGTGGAGACGCTCTGCTACATCGACCGCAACGGCGTCCACCCGCTGAGCATCGGTACGCCGCTGCCGAAAGTGATCGACGCCGTCGTGCGGCCGCACATTCTGCGCCAGGAAGGCACGATCGAGGCGGCCCTCACGGGCGACTTCGACCACGCCGCGGCGCTGCTCGCGACCGATCCGCTTGTGAAGAACAGCATCACCGACGCGCGCGCAATGCTGAAGGAGATGCTGATCCGCACCCGCGAATGGCTGCCGCAGTTCAAGCATTTGAATTAAGAATCCAGAATCCAGAATCCAGAATTCAGAAGCCAGAAGAAGAAGCGAAACCAAGAGCCAAGAGCCAAGAGCCAAGAGCCAAGAGCCAAGAGCCAAGAGCCAAGAGCCAAGAGCCAGGAGCCAGGAGCCAATGCCATGAAACTGACCGCCTGTTACCTCTACACCATCGACATGTACGGCTACCCGCCGACCATCGAACAGGGCCTCAAGGCCATCGACGATCTGCGCGAACTCGGGTTCAAGTACATTGAACTTGAGGGCGTTGGCGAGGAGCACATCAAGGCCGTTCACGCGCAGCGTCAGCGGTTTAAGCAAACGCTTGACGACCGCGGCATGGCGTGCGTCAATTTCTGCCCGGTGCTGCGGCCGCTGGTCAGCATGGATCGCAAAGTCCGCGAAGCCGCTTACCCCGTCTTCCGCCTCGGCGCGGAGACCGCGAAGTACTTCGGCGCGAAGACGGTCCACATCGCCACGTACCTGCCGCCGATCGAGTTCGTGGGACCACAGCCGTATGTCGGGAAGCTGCGCTTCGGCGAGAGCTACAAGGTCAAGCTTCCGAATGATTTCTCCTGGGACAAGCAGTGGGATGCGCTCGCCGACAGCGTTCGCACCTGCAGCGACATCGCCAACGACTACGGCCTGACGCTGATCATCGAGCCGCGCGTCGGCGAGATGATCTGCTCGACCGACAGCATGCTGCGCCTGATGGACCACGTGGAACGGCCCAATTGCAAGGCCAACTTCGATTGCGCGCACCTGAACGCACAGAAGGAAATCCTGCCGCTCTCCGCGCGCAAGCTCGAAGGCAAAATCGCAGGGTTGCATCTCGCCGACAACGACGGCAGCGACAACCGCCATCTGATGCCGGGCGACGGCAACGTGGACTTCGAAGGGCTGTTCGCGGAACTCGTCCGCCAGAAGTACGACGGGCCGGTGGGAATCGATCTCGGCAGCCTCCCGGACCTGGGCCTGCGCTATCGGGATTGCGCTGTGTATCTGCGGAACCTCTCGAAGAAGATGGGCTTCACGCTGGAAGGCTGAGGTCGGCGCTCAGGCAAGTCCAAGTAAGTACCGAACTTCCGGGGGTGGAAAGAAATTTTGAAAAATCCGCGGAAAAACGTCCGAGGCAAACTGGTCTTAAGTATAGGGGAAGAGGCAGGGCATTACTTCTCGAGTGACCTGGGCAGAAGGGTGCTGCTCGTCAGCGGCACGCTCTGCTCGCTCCAGTCGGCCCGATCCGTGAGGCGGTAGCGCAGGTCGCCGAGCACCAGCGCCGCGTTGCGCTCGGTGACCACCGGAAAGCGCGCAAATGCACGCCACGCTTTGTACTCCGGTGTCTCACTGATCTCGGCGAGCCCCGGGTGGTCCAGCCGCGGGTTGATCTGTTTGTGCCGTTCCGCGGTGCCTTTGATCAGGTTGACGCTGATCTGTTCGGCAGATGTCTGCGTGTAGGCGATGACTTCGTAACGCCACGGAACCGCAGGCACGGGGTTGGCGGCGAGCCTCAGCCCCGGCGTTTGATGGCTGCCGGTCGCTTTCAGCGACTCGTACGCACGCGAAACGCTGGTGCGGCTGGCAAGAAAGAGCGCGGCGACGTAGACGGTCCATAGCAGCAAGCCGAGGCGCGCCGGAACCATGGGAGAGCGCGCCGCGAAAATGGTAATCCGCAGCGTCACGAGCATCGCCAGCAGCACGATCCAGATGCCGACGGCCGCAGACGGAATCATTCCAATGCGCGCCACCTGAACCATGATCGCGGTCGTGCACGCGGCCAGAAAGAGGAAGACGTTGCGCTGCAGGCGCGAGCGCCGCGTGCCCGCAAAGATGGCGCCGCCGGCGATCAGCCACATCCACGGATCGGCGATGAACGCCAGGTCGCCGAAATAGCGGCGGTCGTTGTACGGCAGCAGGAACTTCACACCGTACGTGTTGAACCAGTCGAGCAACAGGTGCGACAGCGCGCCGACAAAGCAGACGAGCAGCGCGGGCAGGATGCGCGGCGGCTCGTGAATGCGCTTGCGCAGCAGCCAGCCTATCAGCCAGACGAGTACCGCCGCGCCGATCGAGAGCACGGCCGCGCCAATCAGACTGTGGCTCAAACCGCGGTGGTACATCAGGTAGTCGGGCTTGGATGCAAAAGGATCGATCAGCGTCTCGAAGTCAGGCAGGTTCGCGCTTACCATCATGACCGGAGGGACCCAGGGTCCGAGCCGGTCGAAGCCGGCTCGCGAAAGCAGCCAGCCGCAAAGCGTGTGAGTGAGGTTATCCACGATGTGGCTCTTGGCTCTTAGCTGTTGGCTCTTGGCAGGTGGCTTCTAAAAGCGGCAACCAAGGCACAAAGCAAGCCTGGAAGAAGACAAGGAAAATTTGTTCGTCCGAATTGATCCATCGTCGCTAACCGTTTTAAGAGCCAAGAGCCAAGAGCCAAGAGCCAAGAGCCAAGAGCCAACCTACACCGCCGCAGGTTTCTCGATGACCGCAGGTTCGATGCGGCTGCTGGAAGAACTGGCCGACCCATCCACGCTCAGATTGCCCCAC
>Ga0196964_10000745_pt1 | contig 18256 bp, 13 predicted proteins | sample S1_10metaG_FD_148615 | JGI IMG/M metagenome (GOLD analysis project Ga0196964, IMG submission 148615) | Soil microbial communities from Anza Borrego desert, Southern California, United States - S1_10 | ecosystem: Environmental > Terrestrial > Soil > Desert | place: USA: California | collected... | reverse complement strand
CTCATGCTTTAAGGAAGTCTGAAGCTGGCATAAATCTTTTTTAGTTTCCCCTGATTACACTTTCTACGAACATTTCATTGATTTAGACAACATTTTCAACCAAAGCATGGATACACAGATTTATCCCGGAAGTCCTTTTCCATTAGGGGCTACATGGGATGGGAGAGGCGTCAATTTCTCAGTTTACTCAGAAAATGCCACAAGTGTGGAATTATGTCTCTTTAACACGATCCAGGATGAATCGGAATCCATCCGGGTGCGGATGGCAGAGCGTACCGGTCACATCTGGCATATTTACCTGCCGGGCATCAAGCCTGGTCAGCTCTACGGTTTCCGCGTCAACGGGCCGTATGACCCCGCTAACGGACACCGTTTTAACGTCAATAAGCTTCTGATAGATCCCAATACAAAGGCGATTGCCGGCACTATAGACTGGCATGACTCCCTCTTTGGCTATGAGATAGGACACCCTGATGAGGACTTGAGCATGAGCACCACGGACAGTGCCCCATTCATGCCCAAATGTGTGGTAATCGATCCGAGCTTCGACTGGGAGGACGATCGCCCGCCCCGCATTCCAATCCATAAATCGATCATCTACGAGGCACATGTAAAGGGTTTTACCAAGCTGCATCCCGATATCCCTGAGGAAATCAAAGGCACTTATGCCGCTCTGGCACACCCCGTCACCATCGCCTATCTGCAGGAACTGGGCATTACCGCCATCGAGCTGATGCCAGTGCATCATTTCCTGACCGACAGACACCTGAAAGAACGTGGACTGAAGAACTACTGGGGCTACAATACTCTGGGCTTTTTTGCTCCTGATATTCGTTATGCCAGCAGCAAGGGTGCGGGCGACCAGGTCAACGAGTTTAAGAACATGGTGAAGCAGCTTCACCGGGCAGGTATTGAAGTGATCCTTGACGTTGTCTATAACCACACCGGAGAAGGTAACCATATGGGCCCGACACTCTCGTTCCGGGGGATAGATAATGCCTCGTACTACAGACTGACAGAGGATAAAAGGTTCTATATGGACTACACCGGCACGGGAAACACATTGAATGCCATGCTTCCTAATGTGCTCCGGATCATCATGGATAGCCTCCGTTACTGGATCCTGGAAATGCACGTAGATGGTTTCCGCTTTGATCTCGCATCTGCTCTGGCCAGAGAGCTGCATGAAGTAGACAGGCTGGGTTCTTTCTTCGACATCATCTATCAGGATCCGGTGATCTCTCAGGTAAAGCTGATCGCTGAGCCCTGGGATATCGGGGAAGGCGGCTACCAGGTAGGCAATTTTCCTCAGGGCTGGAGCGAGTGGAACGGGAAGTACCGTGACTGTATCCGTGATTTCTGGCGGGGAGCAGACAGCATGCTGGGCGAGTTCGCCGAAAGGTTTATGGGTAGCTCTGACCTTTATAAGGGAGATTACCGGACACCGGCCGCCAGCATTAACTTTATTACGGCGCACGATGGGTTTACCCTCCATGATCTGGTGAGTTACAACGAAAAGCATAACATGGAGAACGGGGAGAATAACAACGATGGCGAAAGCCATAACCGTTCCTGGAACTGCAGCGTAGAGGGAGAAACCGACGACCCGCTTGTCAACAAGCTTCGTGCAAAACAGAAAAGAAACTTCCTGACTACCCTGTTCCTGTCGCAGGGGGTGCCGATGCTGCTGGCCGGTGATGAGATCAGCCGCACCCAGCGGGGCAATAACAACGCCTACTGCCAGGACAATGAGATATCGTGGACCGACTGGGCAAAAGCTGATACAGAACTGCTGGAGTTTACCAAGAAGCTGATCCGTCTCAGGAAGAGCCATCCAGTATTTTGCCGGAAACGCTGGTTTCAGGGGCAGCGGATCCGGGGTATTGGTGTTGAAGATGTTGCCTGGTTCCTGCCCGATGGCTCTGAAATGAACGAAGAACACTGGAAAAACGATTTTGCCAAGTCTCTCGGTGTTTACCTGAACGGATATGGTATTCATAGTCTTGATGAACAGGGCAACCGGATCGTAGATGACAGCTTCTATGTCATCTTTAATGCCCATTACGGATCTATCAGCTATAAGCTGCCGCCAAAGAAATACGGGGAACAGTGGACCAAGATTTTAGATACCGCTACCGGAACAATAGAGGATAGCGAGGACCAGGGCGAGCAGTTCAGCTCTGAAGACACAATCACGGTCAGAAGCCGCTCTGTGGTCGTGCTGAAGCATCCTAACAAACGCTGATGATATGGATATCCAGATTGATAAAAGAACAATCGGTGTAAATTTTACCCGTGACGGCAAGGCGTCTGCGTGTGTATGGGCTCCGGAAAAGCAACGAGTTACCCTGCTGGTCAACAGGAAAGATAAAGTCCCTTTGCAGCCAGACGAATTTGGTTACTGGAAGTCGGAAGCTCTTGCTATAAAGCCGGACGATAAGTACCAGATAATTATTGATGATCGAGATCCTCTTCCGGATCCTGCGTCGCTGTCGCAGCTCGATGGGGTACATGAAGCCAGCAGGGCAGTGGACCTGGGAAAATTCCAGTGGACTGATAAGGACTGGAACAATGTCCCCCTAAAGGATTACATCATTTACGAGCTTCACACAGGGACGTTTACAGAGGAAGGCACTTTCGCCGGGATCGAGTCCAGGCTGGATTACCTGGTCGGACTGGGTGTTACGGCTATCGAAATAATGCCTGTGTCCAGATTTCCTGGCGGACGCAACTGGGGCTATGATGGTGTATACCCCTTTGCGGTACAGGATACATACGGTGGGGCCGAGGGCTTACAGCGTCTTGTCAACAGCTGCCATGCCAAAGGAATTGCCGTGATCCTCGATGTAGTGTATAACCATATGGGCCCTGAAGGAAATTATCTTGATGCCTTCGGACCGTATTTTACCGATAAGTATAAGACTCCCTGGGGACGGGCACTCAACTTCGATGATGCCTGGTGTGACGGCGTCCGCAGGTTCTTCATAGAGAATGTGCTGATGTGGTTCCGCGACTTCCATATTGACGCCCTGCGCATGGATGCCGTCCATGCGATCAAGGACTTCAGCAGCAAGCATCTGCTGCGGGAAATCCGGGAATATACCGACGCCCTTATGGCGGCGACAGGCCGTACATATTACCTGACCATTGAATGTGATCTGAACGATACCAGGTTCCTCGACGATATGCAGGAGGGTGGCTTTGCGATGGATGCCCAATGGATAGACGAGTTTCACCATTCGCTGCGCGTCACTGCGGGCGAAGAGCGGTCGGGATATTATTCCGATTTCGAAGGGATCGCGCATCTGGCTAAAGCCTACAAGGATGCTTATGTCTATAACGGGCAATACTCCCCCCATCGCCACCGGAAGTTCGGCATGCCTACCAGCAATCCCGGCGAGCAGTTTATTGTATTTTCCCAGAATCACGACCAGGTCGGCAACCGTATGCTTGGTGAACGTACCAGCGAGCTGGTAAGCTTCGAAATGCAAAAACTCATGGCAGGCTCTGTACTGGTAAGCCCTTATCTGCCCATGCTTTTTATGGGCGAGGAATATGGGGAGACCAATCGTTTCCAGTACTTCATCAGCCATACCGATAAAGAGCTGGTAGAGGCGGTTCGGAAAGGACGAAAGGCGGAGTTCGAGGCATTTCATGCTAAGGGAGAGGCGCCGGATCCGCAATCAGAGGAGACTTTCAGAAACTCTGCCCTGCAATGGGAGCTGACTGAAAGCGAAGGGCATCGTGAACTTCTGGACTTTTACAGAACCATGATCGCGCTTCGTAAATCGCATCCTGCACTGTCTAATACAAACAGAAACAACCTGGACGTTATCTGCGATGAAGACAAGAATATAATCGTTCTGCGCCGGTGGGAACGTGGTCACCAGGTGCTGTGCCTGATGAACTACGCGCCGGAGGCAAACAGCGTTTCGGGATTGCCCGTTGATACCTCATGGCACTGCATCCTTTGCTCTGCCGACAGGCGCTGGCTGGGCAACGGCGAAGTTCCCCAAACTATTGGCCCGGACGGCTCTGTACAATTGCCGCCGGAGTCCATCACTATTTTTTCGAACCGTTAATTCTCTATGTTATCTCCTATTGCTACCTACCGGATCCAGTTCCATAAGGAGTTCAGCTTTGCCGATCTCCGGCAGGCACTCCCCTATCTGCAGCAGCTCGGAATCAGCACGCTGTATGCCTCGCCGGTGTTTCAGGCTACACCGGGCAGCACCCACGGCTACGACGGTGTGCATCCGCATAAGATCAATCCTGAGATCGGCACTGAAGCCGACCTGCGCGAACTAAGTAGTAAGCTTCGCGCTGCCGGAATCAACTGGCTGCAGGATATTGTACCCAACCATATGGCCTTTCATCCGCTGAATGACTGGCTGATGGATGTAATGAAGAAAGGCAGGCAGTCTGAGTATGCTTCATTTTTCGATATCGACTGGGAAAGTCCGGTCTATGATGGAAAGCTGATGGTACCCTTCCTGGGGGGAAGCCTGGAAGACGTCATCGAAAACGCGGAGCTGAAGCTGGAGCCAGGTGATAATGGCAGCTATTTCCTGGCATACTACGATAGCAGATACCCGTTGAATGATGAATCGGTGGCGCTGATAGAAGCGGAGCGTGGCAACAACTCCGGGAAAGCATTTACAGAAGATAAGGCTCTGGTGAAACAGGTTGCCGCCATGCAGCATTACAGGCTCTGCCACTGGCAGGAAACAGATGCTAAAATAAATTTCAGACGTTTCTTTACGATCAACGGGCTTATCTGCCTGAACGTCCAGGATGAGAAGGTCTTCCAGACCTACCATAAATACATCAGGCAGCTGGTGGACGAGGGGGTCTTCCAGGGGTTGAGGATAGACCATATTGACGGACTGTATGATCCACAGACCTATCTGGACCACCTAAAGGATATTGTCGGTGAGCATGGATATGTCGTTGTAGAAAAGATACTGCAGCTTGAGGAAAGCCTGCCGGAGCGCTGGGCAGTGAAGGGAACGACGGGCTATGATTTCCTGGCCATGGTCAGTAATCTGTTTACAAACAGGGAAAGCGAGCCGGACTTTACGTCATTCTACGAAAAGCTGACAGGCTCCGGGACCCCGGTGGAAGAACAGATCCGGGAAAAGAAAGCCTATATCCTGTTTCAGCACATGCAGGGTGAACTGGATAACCTCTTCAGACTGTTTGTCAACAGCGGACTTGCCGATATCAGGGAGGGAGACAGCGAGCTGCTGAAGCAGGCAATTGCCCGGCTGCTGATAGAGTGCCCTGTTTACAGGTATTATGGAAACAGACTGCCGCTTGATGATGAAGAGCAAAGAATGCTTGCCGGACTTCTGGAAAAGATCGGACAGTTGCAGCCGGAGCTCCAGCCTGCCCTGGACCTGCTGGGTGACGTACTGCTGAAAAAGCCTGCGGAAGGTAATGAAGACTATAATAAGCGGGCGGCGCATTTCTATAAAAGGTGCATGCAGTTCAGCGGTCCGCTGATGGCAAAGGGCGTGGAGGATACACTGATGTATACCTACAACCGTTTCATCGTTCATAACGATGTAGGAGATGCACCCGAGGCTTTTGGTATCAGCAAGGAGGCATTTCATAAGATGATGCTGGAGCGGCAGAGTAAATGGCCGGTCACGATCAACACCACTTCCACCCACGATACCAAGCGGGGAGAGGATGTCAGGGCCAGGCTGCAGGTGATTACTGATCTCCCGCGTCAATGGTTCGGGGCAGTAAAGGAGTGGCAGGAACTGAACGCCGGCTTTAAAAAAAACGGGTTCCCGGATAATAACGACGAGTACTTTATTTATCAGACTATTACCGGGGCATATCCCATGCCGGGTGCCGGCGAGGATAACTTTACCCGGCGCTTGGGCGAATACATGTCTAAGGCGCTCAGAGAGGCAAAGGTCCACTCAAACTGGACAACGCCCGACGAGGAGTATGAAACCGCTGTCGCGGACTTTATCCGCAATATTCTGCAGCCGGACAGCAGCTTCATGACCAGCTTTGCCGCCTTCCACAGGAAAATCTCGGATTATGGCATCGTCAATTCGCTTTCTCAACTGCTGCTCAAGTTTACCTGTCCCGGTGTGCCCGATGTGTACCAGGGTACCGAACTCTGGGATCTCAGCATGGTGGACCCGGACAACAGACGCGCAGTGAACTATGAGCTCAGACACCGGATGCTCGAAGAGATCGGGAAGATGAGCGGGGAAGACCTGCTGTCAATCCTTTGGCAGCGCCGCTATGAAGGACATATCAAGCTCTGGATGACCCGGCTGCTCCTGCAGTTCCGGTCCCGGGAAGCGGATCTTTTTACCAGAGGCAGATACGTGCCGCTCAAAACTGAGGGGCGTTACAAGGATCATGTATTCGCATTTGCCCGTCACTACGGGGACCAATGGCTGCTGGTTGCCGTTCCGCTTAACATTGCCGCCCTCTGCGAAGAGCACCATACCGATCTGGCTTCCTTCGACTGGCGCAATACGAGGATAAGCCTGCGCGAAGAGATGCCTGTATGCTTTACTCATATTCTGTCCGGTGAAAAAGGAACGGCAACAGATTCCCTGTTCGTTCGCGATCTGTTCGGCAAGCTTCCTTTTGCTTTTGCGCGTATGGAAGCGGCCACAAGGAACCGTGCGGCAGGAGTGCTTCTGTCGATTACCTCTCTTCCGGCAGCATTCGGTGTGGGAGATATGGGTCCTGAGGCTTATAGTTTTGCCCGGTTTCTGAGTAAGGGGCGTCATAAATACTGGCAGCTCCTTCCATTGAATCCTACCGAAGAAGGATCAGGACATTCTCCTTACAGCTCCTACAGCAGCATGGGTGGAAACCCCCTCCTGATCAGTCCGGAGCTGCTGGTCAGAGATGGGCTGGTAGCGGAGCCGGAGCTCGAGGGCCTACGGACTGAGCCTTCCGCCACTGCCGACTATGCAAAAGCTGCCAGTGTGCGTGAAATAGTGTTCGATATTGCCTGGAAGAGATTCCGTCAGCCGCAGTTTGCGGACCTACAGAGGGAATTCGAGCATTTCTGCAAACGGGAAGCCTACTGGCTCGATGATATGGCCCTATATACCGCGCTGAAGAAAGAACAGGGAGGTAAACCCTGGTATGAATGGGAAGAAGCGCTTCGCCAGCGCAACTCCTTTATTCTGCATACGGCGGCTCTCAACCATAAGGAAGCGATCAGAAAGACCAAGTTCCTTCAGTTCCTTTTCTCACGCCAGTGGCAGCAGCTCAGGGAGTATTGCACGAGCCTTGGCATCAGGCTGTTCGGTGATATGCCGTTTTACGTGAGCTATGACTCTGTGGACGTATGGGCAAACAGGCATATCTTCTGTCTGGATAAGGAAGGCAGGATGACCGGTGTGGCAGGCGTCCCGCCTGATTATTTCAGCGCAGACGGGCAGCTCTGGGGCATGCCCACATTCAACTGGGCTGCAGTGCGTGAAGAGAACTATTCCTGGTGGATACAGCGGCTTAAGAAGAACATGGAGCTTTTCGATCTGCTCAGGATCGATCACTTCAGGGCACTCCAGGACTACTGGCAGGTACCTGCCGGCGAGGATACGGCCCGGAATGGCGAGTGGCTGCCCGGACCGAGAGAGGAGTTTTTCAGCGTCGTAGAACAACACCTGGGCAGCCTGCCCTTTGTTGCCGAGGATCTTGGAGACAGGATGGAGGCGGTTTATGAGCTCCGGGACCGGCTCGGACTACCGGGAATGAAGGTGTTGCAATTTGCCTGGGGCGAGCATATGCCGCGGTCGGTTGATATTCCGCACAATTATACGGAGAACTGCATTGTGTATACCGGCACCCACGATAACAATACTACTGTTGGCTGGTACCGGGAAGAAACCAACAATGCCGACCATGAGCGCATGCATCATTATCTGGGATTGAAAGTAAAGAAGAAGAACATCCATGAAGTGCTCGCGAGGATGGCCTATGCTTCGATAGCCCGGATAGCCATTGTCCCGATGCAGGATATACTGGGGCTGGATGCGTCGGCAAGAATGAATACACCGGGACAGGCGGCCGGCAACTGGTCCTGGAGAATGCTGCCCGGCGAGGCATCGGCTAAGGTTGCGGCTATGCTCCGGGACTGGGCTTTGACATTCAACCGGGGTTAAAAAGGAAAAGGTTTCGGGGTTACCGAAACCTTTTCCTTATATATACGTTTCCCCCTGTTATCTGCTGCCTGTTGAGCTGCGCTGGGAAGACTCCGCCTTGCTGTTTGTATTGGTGGCGCCGGCAGTTGTTGTAGCAGTGGGGTAGTTCGCCGTATTGGTCTGGTATGCGCCCTGACCCACACGGATACGGTTTTCTACATGCAGTACTCCGGATACGGATTCTGCAATGTCTTCCGCCCTGCGCTTAGCCAGCTTTTCATTTACGGATCCGCTCAGCGTTACTTCCCCGTTGGCAACTGTCACCTCCACATCCGAAGCATCAATCCAGGGATCCTCGTAAAGCCGGTCGTTGATGTCTTCGCGGATGCGATCGTCCGATCTGCGGTAGCCCTTGGGTCCGCGTCCGCGGTGCCCACCTTCCCGCTGCTTATCCATTCTGCGTCTGCGTTCGGCATCCTCATCGCCGAACCAGCTCGCTACCTCATCCGTTGTGCGGTCCCACCAGTCACGGTCGTCATCACCGCGATAGCGTTCATAGTCCCTGTTGCTGCCCATCCGGTTGCGGTATGAGCGGTTATAGTCATTGCCGCCGTAAGAATCTCCGAACTCACCGCGGTAGTCCATGTCGCGGGAGCTTCTCAGGTGCTGGATGTCCAGCCGGTCCCTGCCGCCGTAGCCGCTTTGATAGTCGCTGCCGTATCCGCCACGGAAGCTTTGCTGCCCTTCATTATACCCCGAGCCGCCATAGCTGCCATAGTTTCCGTAATTGTTGCGCTGCCCGTAGTTATAGTCACTGTCCGAGTAGCTGCCGTAGCCGCGCTGCATGCTGCGATAACGGTCTCCATACTCTCCTCCGTAGCTTCCTGACGTATTGTAGCCTCGTCCGTAGCCGCGCCCGAAGTTGCTGGCTTCGTAACCATAGTTGTCATAATCGTCATTCCCCCGGTTGCGGGTATTGATCCTGGGGTAGTCGTCATACTGGTCCCGGTTGCCGTAGTTGTCTGCACGGTAGCCATCGTCTTCCCACCAGTCGCCACCCGTTGTGCGACGGTTGCGCTCATTTGGATTGTAGTTTGCCATAGTTTTAGAGGTATTTTAGCGTGTCCACCAGGGCAGCAAAACCGTACCATTGCGGAGGGGTACAGCGGTCGCAGAGAATTAGCTGAAGACGAGCTGAAAATAAAAAAAGCCCTGTCGCTCAGAGCTTCTTTTACACAATTCCACACAACATGAAAAGTTTCCCATCAAACTGGTAAAACAACCGTACCAGCATAGGGTATATTGGAAAAAGCCAGCAGGGCAGTTCTCGTGAACAGGTCCTGCCGGCTCCTGACCGGGGCGGAAAAATCGGATATAAAACCGCCTCTTCAGTTTCCGTATAGCTCTACAATAAAAGTATGCCCCGGACCGGGAAGGTTATTTCTTGATGCTATGCCGTCAGACGCCGGAGAATGAGCGGGTTACAGCCGGTCACAGCATTGAACTTACTGATCAGAATGCCGGTTCGGAGGCGTTTCCTACAGTCATCTAAATGTTTAAAATTCACTAAAATAAATACTAAAGGCAGCATATGGCCCGTTCTTTTATAGGTTAGAAATGTGTAAGAAATGGGTGACATGGATAGTAAAATGAATGAACGGATAAGGTTTAGCATCAAGGGACCGGAAGGTGAATACAGAGGTGAAGCTGTAGGGGATGAGTTGCAGGATAATGCTAGGTATAGCGTACGACTGGCGACAGGTGAAGAATTTGAGATGAAAGCAGTGCCGCAGCACACGGGAAAGTATGGATGGGCTGCCGAGGGTAAAGGCAATATCAGGGGATTAGTACCGGTTGTCGGGAGTATCATTGAACGTTATTTCAAACGGAAACGGAAGAGTACGGAGCTTTAATCAGGAATGCTCACATATACATTTACGAACGGAAGCCTCTGATCTGATCAGGGGCTTTCCTATTGACGCATGCCGGCAGGCATGATAATACTGGACTTTCTGGTGAAAGTCGGTCTCTATGAAATATGTCAAGTCCCTGGATAGCATCCGCGCTATCGCTGTGCTGCTGGTGATTGTAACACACTGGTTTCCCAAAGATCTGTTCATTTACTCTGTGGCCAAGGCATTCAATGGTGTAGATGTTTTCTTTACGCTTAGTGGTTTCCTTATCACCGGCATCCTGCTTCAGGACCGGGCAGAGGCTGAGCAGTTCGGACAAAGCCGGATGCAGACATTTAAAAACTTTTTCTTCCGTAGGGTGCTTCGCATCTTTCCGATCTATTACCTTACAATCTTTCTTATTTACCTGTATAATCCAAGCGGTGAGGATATCCAGTTCCGTTACTTTCTCAGCTTTACTTCCAACTTCCACTATTATGCGGAAAGAAGCTGGGGAATGCTGGCGCACAGCTGGTCGCTGGCTGTAGAAGAACAGTTTTACCTGGTGTGGCCATGGGTAGTATTATTTATCAGCCGTAAGTGGCTACCGTACATGATGGTGCTGTTTATCTTTTCAGGCATTATCACCCAGCAATTGCTGGACCCAAATGAGTTTTCCTGGATATTGCCTATGCCTTGTGTAGATGCGCTGGCGCTGGGCGGATTGCTCGGATGGATAATCTATGCCAGGCCAGATTCGCTGGAGCAGGTATACCAGTCTCTGCGACGGATTGCCATGGTTGCCCTTGGCTTTACTCTGCTCCGGATCGCCTTTCATCTGTCCTTTCCTTCGACCCGCACACTTACCGCATTTATCACCCTCTGGGCTATCTGTTACTGTCTGGTGCATGACGGTCAGCGCTTTCATCAGTATTCGCTTATATTCAATAATAAGTTCCTGATCTTCCTGGGGCGTATGAGCTACGGTATGTACCTGTTCCATTTTCTGATACCCTATTACACCAAAGATGCTTTCACCTGGGAGTACCAGCACATCGTGCTGCCTGCAAGTATCAAGGATCATTATGGCTTTTACCTGGCTCAGAACTTTGTCATCCTGATCGGTGTGAGCTGGCTATCCTTTCACCTGATCGAGCAGCCGGTGCTGAGACTTAAGAAGTACTTCAGGAACCGGCCGGCGGCACAGCCCGGCTTGCCTGGAACGGCGGAACCTGTGACCGTTTCAGGCTGATAAACCTGCCCCGTTTGGTCGGCTCTGGTCTCCGGATGCGGCGGTCAGCGTCGGAGTCTGCGCGTGGTGTATTGTTCCCGGTTCAATAATATTCAGATCTAACCTTTCGCAAGGAAAACGTCAACATGCAGTAACCGTCTGTAAATCTGTGTGTTAAAGCGAACTGCAGGAGCTCCGGCGTGTTTCCCTTCATAATTGATAAACCACCCGGGAGTTCCCAAAATATAGCAGGCGTATGGAGTGCCTATGGAGGGGGTATGGAACGGGTATGGAACGGGTATAGAGCGGCCTGCCTCCAAACCCGCTCCAGCTACGGAGTTCCGCCGGAGTTAACATGGGTGAAAAAAGCACCAAAATTAACTGGTATGAGCCCTCATCACCTTCTCCGCTCCCCTTTTCCTTTTGCTCCGCACTGTTCCTGTTCCTTCCCCTGCGGGACGGCTTTGCCTCCTGTGTGCCTGGCTAATGCATTGGAATGCAAGCTCCTATACTGCAAGTACGGAGTTGATACGGAGCAGCTAAAGGGCGGTTACCGTGCCGGCCCAGGACTACCGGGCAGAATATTCAAAAGCAGGCTATCCTGGCGAATCCATACTTTTGAGGTCTATATGAAAGCGATGATCTTTGCCGCCGGGCTGGGCACCCGGCTGAAGCCGTTCACCGACCATCACCCCAAAGCGCTTGCCGAAGTGAATGGAAAAACGCTGCTGGAACACGCGATCCGGTACCTGCAGAAGCACGGCATTGAAGATGTGGTAGTGAATGTGCACCATTTTGCCGATCAGATAGAACAGGCAGTGAAAGATAACGATGGCTTTGGCAGCTGGGTTACCATTTCCGACGAGCGGGATACTGTATTGGAAACAGGTGGCGGATTGCTGAAAGCGGCGCCTCATTTCGAAGGGGAGGACCATATCGTGGTGATGAATGTAGATGTGCTTACAAACCTGGACCTGAGCCGCATGATCGCCGCCCACCTGGAAGACGATACCATAGCCACGCTGGCTGTAATGGACCGCAACTCTTCCCGGAAGCTGCTTTTTGACGAGGCAATGAATCTGTGCGGATGGACCAATATCACAACCGGCGAGGTCCGGGCTGCCCGCGAGAATACATCATCCAGGCCGTTTGCCTTTAGTGGCATCCAGGTCGTCAGCAGCAAGATTTTTGCCATGCCGTTTACAGGGAAGTTTTCGATGATCGATGTGTATCTCCATTATGCCAGGGAAAATACTGTTAAAGGATTTGACCATACGGGCAACATATTTATAGATGTCGGTAAGCCGGAAAGCCTGGAAAAAGCCGGCTATCTGTTTGAGTAAGCAGCCTTCACCAAAAAATCTATGATCATGAAACTACTTCCGCTATCCGCCTTGCTTTTCCTGCCGCTATGCCTGGCAGTTTCCTGCGCCGACCGGTCTGCGGGCAATAATCCGCAGCATGCACCCGGAGTTGCCGCCGATGCCGCCGGGAACATAAAAGCGGAGACAGTTAGCTATGGCAGTGTGTCCCGGCCGCTAAAGGGCTATATCGCTTATAACCCCGAACTGAACCGCACCCAGGCGGTAGTGCTGGTGATTCACGAATGGTGGGGGCTGAACGATTATGTGCGCAGCCGCGCCCGTCAGCTTGCAGCGCAGGGATATTTTGCATTTGCCGTAGATATGTATGGGGAAGGGGAGACAGGCAGCACACCAGACGAGGCCAAAAAGCTTTCCGCACCTTTTTATGATAAGCCAGAGCTGGGCGTAGCCAGGCTTCGGGATGCACTGATCAAGGCGGCTGCCTATAAGTTTGCGGATACATCCAGGGTTGCAGCAGTAGGTTATTGTTTTGGGGGTGCCGTAGCGATGAATGCAGCAAAGCTTGGCTTTCCGCTGGATGGGGCCATCAGCGTGCATGGCAGTCTGAAAGGCGTGCCTCCGCCCAGGGGAATGAAAACAGAGTTCCTGGTGTTGCACGGGGAGGCAGATGCCAACATACCCCCGGCGGACGTGGCGCAGTTTAAAAAAGAAATGGACGCTGCCGGCGCCCGTTATACCTTCCGGTCATATCCGGGCGCTACCCACGCTTTCAGTAACCCTGAGGCGACGGAGAAAGGCAAAAGGTTTAAGATGCCCATCGCTTACAACCCGGCGGCAGATACGGCATCCTGGAACGAGATGACCGTTTTCCTCGCGCGGCTTTTTCCGGCAAACTGACCCTGGCCGCTACTCTATTATCCGCATTATCAGCAAGAAATCGGCTGCACAGGCATACAGTCTATGCAAAAGCTTGTTAATTTGGAACTACATGAGGAGTGTTCTTTTTACCTGCTTATTCATAATAACGACCGGTACCCTGAATGCGCAGTCCTGGAACGATTTCAGGTTTGAAACCGGTGATCTTTTATTCCAGGACCTGGACTGCGGCGAGGTCTGCAACGCGCTCAGGAAAGTGACCCCGGCAACGGGCAGCCGCCATTATACGCATGTTGGAATGGCCTATGTGGCTGGAGATTCTGTCTGGGTGCTGGAGGCTTACGGACAGGATGTGCACCTTATATCCCTGTCGCGGTTCCTTCAGCGGCAGCTTGATGGCAAAGGGCGTCCCAAAGTGAGTGTGGGACGGGTAAACGCCAGCCACCAGGGCCTTAACGGCCGGGCAGCCGGATTTATGCTTCAGAAACGGGGTACTCCCTACGATCATGATTTTACGGCCGGCAATGAGAAGTTTTATAGCAGCGAGCTGATTGCCGAGGCCTTTAAGGATGCCAATGGGGGCAAGCCGCTCTTCGACCCTGAGCCAATGAGCTTCAACGACCCCGGCGCCAACAAGACACACCCGCTCTGGAAGCGGTACTTCGATGAGATCGGGGTTGAGGTCCCGGAGGGAAAGTCTTCTATCAGTCCGGCGGCGCTGGCAAATGACGAGGTGGTGGAGATGGTAGCTTCTTTTTACTAGCTTCAGCAATGATTCACCGGCTGGGATACGGCTATTTCAGTATCATCCGGCAATAAAAAAGCCGCCCGGGTAGGGCGGCTTTCTGAATATGGTTTGAACAGCTACTAGTAGCGGTAGTGCTCAGGCTTGAATGGTCCGTTCTTAGGAATACCCAGGTATTCGGACTGCGCATCTGTAAGTTCATCCAGCTCCACACCGATCTTGGAAAGGTGCAGGCGGGCAACTTTCTCATCCAGGTGCTTAGGCAGCACATATACCTTGTTCTCGTAGTTCTGGTGGTTGTTCCAGAGCTCGATCTGTGCCAGGGTCTGGTTAGAGAACGAGTTGCTCATTACGAAGGAAGGGTGACCGGTAGCGCAGCCAAGATTTACGAGGCGGCCTTCAGCCAGGAGGATGATATCCTTGCCATCGATATTATACATATCTACCTGAGGCTTGATGGTATCCTTGGTGTGTCCGTAGTTGTCATTCAGCCAGGCAACATCTATTTCGATGTCGAAGTGACCGATATTGCAAACGATGGCCTTGTCCTTCATCAGACGGAAATGCTTTTCCGTGATCAGGTCGCGGCAGCCGGAAGCGGTAACGATGATATCTGCCTCTTTTACGGCGTCCACCATCTTCTTTACTTCAAAGCCGTCCATGGCAGCCTGCAGGGCGCAGATCGGGTCAATTTCCGTAACGATAACACGGGCACCGGCACCACGCAGGGACTCTGCAGAACCTTTACCTACGTCACCGTAGCCACCAACAACAGCAACCTTGCCGGCCATCATCACATCGGTAGCGCGGCGGATCGCATCCACCAGGGATTCCTTGCAGCCGTATTTGTTATCGAACTTGGACTTGGTTACGGAATCGTTCACATTGATCGCAGGCATAGGCAGCGTGCCTTTCTGCATTCTTTCATACAGGCGGTGTACACCGGTTGTTGTTTCTTCGCTGATACCTTTGATGTGCTGTACCAGTTCGGTGTAGTTATCCAGCACCATATTGGTCAGGTCGCCACCATCGTCAAGGATCATGTTCAGCGGACGGTCTTCGCTGCCGAAGAACAGGGTCTGCTCGATGCACCAGTCTGCCTCAGCGATTGTCTGTCCTTTCCAGGCGAATACTCCGATACCGGCAGCGGCGATAGCGGCAGCCGCATGATCCTGGGTAGAGAAGATGTTGCAGGAGCTCCAGCGAACCTCGGCTCCGAGCTCCACAAGTGTTTCGATCAGCACGGCTGTCTGTATGGTCATGTGGAGGCAGCCGGCAATCCGGGCGCCTTTCAGGGGCTTCTGCGGACCGAATTCGGCACGGATAGCCATCAGGCCGGGCATTTCAGCCTCAGCCAGCTTTATTTCCTTACGGCCCCATTCAGCCAGGCTCATATCCTTCACTTTATAAGGAAGCTTGAAGTCAATTTGGTTGCGAGTGGTAGTACTCATGATATTTGGACTTGTTTGTTTATAAAGAATCGCAAAGGTATAGAAATATATCCTATACCGCTGTTAATGAATCGTTGTACCCTGACAATTTATGAAGCGGAATTGTTGCTGAGGAACTCCTTAATTTTCACCCGGGTAGCTTCCGAAACCGGCACCAGCGGCAGACGGAGGTATTCTTCACAGATACCCATCTGCGACAATACGCACTTGACACCGGCAGGATTGCCTTCGGTAAACAGGAGGCGGATGCCTTCAATAAGCTTATAATGATTGATGCGGGCTTTATCGAATTTATTTACCAGGGAAGCATTTACCAGGTAAGTAAAGTCTCTGGTGAAGCAGTTGGCGGCTACGGAGATGACCCCTTCCATGCCCAGGGCTACCTGCGGCAGCACGAGGTCGTCATCGCCGGACAGTACCGCAAAATGGTCTGGCTTACCCTGCACCAGGTCCATGCATTGGGACAGGTTGCCGCTGGCTTCCTTGATGGCAACGATATGGCTGAACTCCCTTGCCAGCCTCAGCGCTGTTTCCGGCAGCAGGTTGCTGCTGGTGCGCCCGGGCACGTTATACAGGATAATGTCCTTGTCGGTGTTTTCGGCAATAGCCCTGAAATGCTGGTAAAGTCCTTCCTGGGTGGGCTTGTTATAGTAGGGTGCTACGGTAAGGATGCCTGAAACCCTGCTCAGGTCATATTCTTTCAGCAGGGCGACGACCTCCGCGGTATTATTGCCGCCAATGCCGCAGACAACCGGCACCCGGCCTGCTGCTTTTTCGGCAATAAAGGAGAGTAGCTGCTTTTTTTCTTCGGCTTCAAGGGTAGGGGTCTCAGCGGTGGTACCCAGTGCTACCAGGTAGTTGACCCCGCCGTCGATCACGTGGTTGATCAGTTTTTCAAGGGAAGGATAGTCGATCTCTTTTCTCTCGTTGAAAGGCGTTATCAGAGCAACGCCGATACCTCTGTATGTATTCTTGGTCATGATTCAAAATATCTGAGGGTAGCTGCTGAAATTCAGGGCCTCATCTAAACTTCTTCGTAAAATCCCATGCCGGAGAACTTGCGGATCCGGGCTTCTATCCGTGCATCCGGGTTCATGCGCAGGAGCTGGCTTAAGGCGCCTGTGAGGTAATTCTTTAATGTAGCCGCCATCTCCTCCTGTTTGGAATGGGCGCCTCCCAGCGGCTCGGCGATCACATCGTCCACCAACCCGAACCTGCTCATATCTTCGGAAGTAAGCTTCAGCTGTTCGGCAGCTTTTTCCTTGAAATCCCAGCTTCTCCAGAGGATAGACGAACAGGATTCCGGGGAGATGACCGTATACCAGGTGTTTTCGAGCATGGCCACCTTATCGCCGATACCGATGCCGAGCGCGCCGCCGGAGGCGCCTTCGCCGATGATCACGCAGATCACGGGTACCTTCAGGTTGATCATCTCGAATAGGTTGCGGGCGATGGCCTCTCCCTGTCCTCTTTCTTCGGCCTCCAGTCCGGGGTACGCTCCGGGAGTGTCTATCAGGGTGATAACCGGCCGATTGAACTTCTCAGCCATTTTCATCAGCCGCAAAGCCTTGCGGTAGCCTTCGGGGTTAGCCATGCCAAAGTTGCGGAGTTGCCGCATCTTGGTATTGACGCCCTTCTGTTGTCCGATGACCATGACCGGCATGCCATCCAGTTCGGCCATTCCGCCAACCATTGCCTTATCGTCCTTTACCTGGCGGTCGCCAAAGAGCTCGGTAAAATTGCTGAAGATCTTTTCGATATAGTATAACGTATAGGGGCGCTCGGGGTGGCGGCTAAGCTGTACCCGCTGCCAGGGAGTAAGGTTCTGATAGATCTGAGCCCGGGTATTCTCTATGGATTCCTCGAGTTCCTTGATCGCGCTGGACACATCCACCTGCTGGTTCTTTGCATGCATGTCCTTCAGTTTGTTAATCTGATTGTATAGCTCTTCCAGCGGCTTTTCAAAGTCCAGAAACTGCATACGGTACGTTTAGTGGCACAAATGTAACTCAAGAATGCACAGAATGTATAAATGGCATAAGCTGCTATCTGTGTGGGTTCTGTCAGGGCGTCTACTGCGACAGATCGGTTTTAAAAAAATTATTGGGAGGTATTTGCAGCTTTGAAAGTTTTGTCTTTATCTTTGCAACCCAATCTGAAGAAAGGGACCGGTAGTTCAGTTGGTTAGAATGCCGCCCTGTCACGGCGGAGGTCGCGGGTTCGAGTCCCGTCCGGTCCGCAAAAAGCCCCAGAGCAATCCGGGGCTTTTTCGTTTTATGTCGTTTTACGTTTACATTATCCGGTCGGAGCAGGACAAGAGTTATTATAAGGGTTTCACGGAGGATCCGCTGTTGCGGCTACAGCGGCATAATGAGGGTCAGTCTGCCTATACGAGGACGAAGGCGCCCTGGGTGCTGGTGTACCTGGAAGTGTACGAGACAAAACGGGAGGCGCTGATCAGGGAGAAGGCGCTGAAGAAGTATGCTATTGGTAATTGCTTTTACACTTCGCCGGCTTATTTTGGCATTATAACGTCTGGTAATGGGTTTTGAGATTGATAAAATAACAAACAGTATTGAAGATGCCCTAACCGGTGAAACCCTT
>Ga0196964_10000744_pt1 | contig 18258 bp, 14 predicted proteins | sample S1_10metaG_FD_148615 | JGI IMG/M metagenome (GOLD analysis project Ga0196964, IMG submission 148615) | Soil microbial communities from Anza Borrego desert, Southern California, United States - S1_10 | ecosystem: Environmental > Terrestrial > Soil > Desert | place: USA: California | collected... | reverse complement strand
CGTTTTGAGTTTTATACCCTACAACAGAAACTTCCCACTATACATTCACCACTAGAACAGGCAGCCATTTTCTTTGTCCTCAATCGTGCGTCCTTTTCTGGCACTACACTTTCGGGAGGCATGTCACCTGGTCACCCCCGATTCAACTTGTCCGCAATAAATAGGTTGGCGAATTTCAGAGTGAGCAATCTTCAGGTAGAGCATATGGATTTCCATGCATCACTTAAAAACCATCAAGATGACTTTCTGTATCTCGACCCACCATACCTCCTTCGAAATTCATCTCTATATGGCCACCGTGGAGACTTACATAAGCAATTTGATCATACTGGGCTTGCAGCGCTGCTTTGTAATCGAGATAGGTGGATACTCTCATACAATGATACTCCTGAGATACGCAGCATATACAAAGCCTTTACAGTTGTCAGACCTCGATGGGCATATAGCATGGGGAATCGGAAAAATTCTAATGAGCTACTTATTCTAAGTCATGACGTGGCGCACTTCGCGAGGAGTAGAGGGATTATAAAAGATGTACCTCACAATGTTAATCCAACCGCCTCAGAATCACAAAACGGCTAGGAGGGTAAACCTAACAGAGTATATACTCTCATGCTTGGCAGTTGTGGTTTGCCTCAAGTTCACCAGCCTCTACTAGTTGGTGACTTTAGGATACTGTTTATTCAAACATATTCTCTCACAAAAATTCACAAGTATGGAACGCAAAGAAACATCAGTACACAAAGACGTGTACGCATTCGTGACCGATCGGATTGTTGATCAGCTTAATAAAGGAGTAGTGCCTTGGAGAAAACCTTGGTCAGATGGAGGCATACCCAGGAACTTGATCTCTCACCGAGCGTACCGAGGCATCAATGTAATGTTGCTTGCATCTCTAGGATATGAGCAGAACTATTTCCTCACCTATAAGCAGCTCAAAACTGCCGGCGGCAAAATAAAGCAGGGGGAGCGGGGGCACTTGGTTGTCTATTGGAACTTTGCGGAATTTGACCTGAATGACGGTATCAATGAAAAACGAAAGATTCCATATCTACGATACTATACAGTGTATAACATTGCCCAGTGCGAAGGACTGGAAGAACTTATTCCTCCCTTTGATGTCAATGAGCTTAATCCAATTCCTGCCTGTGAGCGCATAGTTGCTGAGATGCCCAATCCACCAAAGATCCAGCACAAAGAGCAAAAGGCGTACTACAACCCGCTCATAGATGTAGTAAACATGCCAAAGCAGAATAGCTTTGACACCATCGAAAATTACTATGTTACGCTCTTTCATGAGTTAGTGCATAGCACCGGGCATATATCCAGGTTAAACCGGAAGGACCTGCTCCAGATGGCAGAATTTGGCTGTGACCCATACTCCCAGGAAGAGCTTGTTGCAGAGATGGGAGCCTGTTATGTTCTCTCCTATGCCGGTATACCATTTGAAATGGAACAGAGCGCTGCTTATATCGCTGGGTGGCTGTGCAAGCTGCAGTATGACCGGCGGTTTGTATTTAATGCTGCAACACTTGCCCAGAAAGCCGCTGACTACATACTTAATCTCAAGCCTGAGTTCGAACAAGCGCAGCGGGACCTTTCAGAATAGAAAAATCTTGATAGCCCAATATGACCTATTGGGCTTTTCTTTTAGGTATTTTTGAACCAGAAAACACATGACATGAGTCCGGATGAAATCAAAGAGTGGGAGAACGAAATATTTACTAAGCTGGTGATTGACTTACTCAAGCAGCAGCGGGCAGAAGGGAAAAAGGAATTCTTATTAGATAAGTACACAGTAGACCAAATGACGAAGGAACGGCTTAAGAAACTGTTAGTGGAGAACCTTGGAAGTGGTCAGAAATAGCTTGACAATCTCATGAAGGATCGTAGAATGTCTGTATGAAGAAAGAAAAGGTAACTTTTACTGATCCTGATTATGACGGAATTCTCTGCATTTGTGGTAATACACCCAATGGTAATGGGTTCTACCCATGTGATGAGCGCGGCAGAGAAATTGAACCTTTAGCAGGAGTCTGGAAAGATCTTTATGCATGTGATCGCTGTGGGAGAATGATAAATTCCGAACTTATGGAGGTAGTGGGAAATATCCAGGAATCGTTGAAGAAGGTATAATCTGTATTTCCCGGCATAGACACCGCGTCTTGAAACGTCCTATATTTATATCAATGGTAGCTCCTGATTGGCATATTGAGCTTAGACTGCTAAATGACTTAGATACTGTCTTTGGAGAGTATGTTGGTGCGCATAGAGATATCGTTAGACCAACCAAAGAGGACATCCAGATAACCTATGGCAAATACTCAATTCAGTTTTTTAGAAGCGCAATTAAAATCCTTGCCAAACACGAGGAGTATGAGCTATGCCAGGTGTTTCAAGAATTGATCAATGAGCATAAGAGTAATTGAGGTATTGCTTGAGATAGGGATGGCAATCTGCATCTTTGGAATAGGTTTCATTTTTGGTAAGGCCTATGGGAGAAATCGCGCCCTTGAATTCATGAAGAGTTGGGACATGAACAATCAAGACAAAAAATAAATCTCACAAGTATATCTGTATAGTCCCTTCTTTTTGCCCAGAAACACGTAGAAAAACGTGTTTTAAACGGTAGAGCCAAGACATATTAATAGTTTATTTCGTGCAAAATATTGATAGCTAATTCTATATCGAATGAAGCCAATTATTGCACTCCTTTCAAGTCTTCTCTGTAGCTCAATCCTATGGGCGCAAAGCGACTTTTATTACACTACGAATGGAAGTCCGTCTGTACTACTGACAAAAGTACCTGAAAAGTATACTGTTGAATTTCCTCAGGGAGTGACAATCACTGATGCTTTTACGGGAACCTGGCTTAATGCAAACTTCTATTTGGTAACAGACACTACGTCACTTGCTAGTATTGCGCCAGACCATATTGTTCGGTCGGTATTTCAAACAGCTAACGCACAGGAAATATATGAGACCGGGCAACTTATCTTACAGTTTAAGCCCCAAACTACTCCAGCGCAAAAGTCGAGCCTTGCTACAGCATATGGTCTAGAGCTGGTAGCTTCTAGTGATGTATATAGCCTCTATAAAAATGGGACTGCGGCTAAGGCACAAGCGATCTTTGAAAGTGGTTTAGTAACGTATTGCCATCCGAACTTTATACGTAAAGGAGAGCTTCTATCCATCCCCAATGACGCCTATTTTAACAAGCAGTTTTATCTCCATAACACCGGACAGGTCATTAATGATGGGAAATATGGAGTTAGTGATGCGGACATTGATGCCGCTGAAGCCTGGGACATTACCACAGGAGACAGCAGTATCATTATTGCTGTGATCGACCAAGGTGTCCAGAAGGACCATTACGACCTGCCGACCTCCCGTCAGGTGCGTCTTCCCAAAAGCAACATGGCAGATACGAACGTTGTGGGGTCTGGAAACCCTGAGCCATATAATGGATCAATGGACTGCGCACATGGTATGGCCTGTGCCGGGATCATTGCCGCAACCCAAAACAACTCCATAGGGATATCAGGTATAGCACCCAAGTGTAAGATCATGCCGATTCGCCTATTTGGAAACGGCAATGTGATCCAGGATATACAATTTGCTAACGCAATCATTTTCGCAGATACTAACGGCGCTAAGATCATTTCAAACAGCTATCAAACCGGCGGCTATCAAATCCCGGTAATGAACGCCGCGATTGAAAGTGCCATCAGCCACGGGAAGGTGGCTGTTTTCGGCGCAGGGAACACCCGATTACTTCCGCCATATTTCAATGATACGGGTACTGTTACCCACCCGGGCAATGCTCAGGTAAAGGGCATGATCACTGTCGGCGCATCAAATATGTACGACAGCATTGCCTTATACAGCCCAAAGTCTCATTTGATTGACATCGTAGCACCATCTGCAACTGGGGTTAATTGCCAGGCTCCGTACAGCCATTTTCCCAATGTTTGGACCTGCGACCTTAAATACATGAACGGGTACAACCCCTGGCCTTACGACAGCTCTACCTTGATAACCCAAGGACCGAATGGACCTGAGACAACATATATTCACCAGTGTGAGCGCGTAGCCGGCGGATTTGCAGAGCGAATTCCGGCATGGACCTCGCTTGCGACCGCGCCAGACAGCTTTGCCGCTGCCTTTACCGGACGAATGTCAGGCACCTCTGCCGCCGTTCCCCAGGTTGCCGGAGTGGCAGCCCTCATGCTTTCCGTAAATAGCTGCCTGAAACCTGAGCAGATTAAAGACCTGCTCCTGCAGACGGCGGATAAGGTTGGGGGATATAACTATGAATGGAGCATTGACAAAATGGGGCAATCGGAAGAAATGGGCTATGGTAGGCTCAATGCCCATCAGGCAGTGTATGCAGCCCAGATTACGAAGAAGACGACACTCGACCTCTATGTAAAAGACGATGTAAAGGATATCGGCATAGAGCCAGATACGCAGACAAATGTTCTCTGGGCAAGTCCGGACATCTGGATTAGAAACGATACCGCATTCTCCGAGTCACATCAGAATCCAGAATATACTGCTAGTACCCCCGTATATGTCTACGTCCGGGTACGAAACAAAAGTTGTATACCCTCCTTAGGAAGTAATGACAGCATCAAATTGTACTGGGCAAAAGCAGGTCCGTACCAGGATTGGCCCGACCCCTGGACCGGTGCCAATTCATCCAATCCAATATTGGGTGGTCTTGTCGCCGCAAAGCTCATTATTGCCATTCCTGCCGGGGAGTATAAAATCTATAAATTCGAGTGGTATATACCAAACCCTAATCAATATCCGCAGGACTTTTCATCCCTCGGAAATGGCGTCAATGATGCCTGGCATTTTTGTCTCTTGGCACAAGTGAAATCCCCTAGCGATCCGTATCCTTCCGGCATTAATATCAATGGCACCGTTCCGATGGGAGACCTTTTGAAAAAGTGCAACAATTTCGCCATGAAAAATATCATGGTTGTTGACTTTGAAGGCAAACCTTCGGGACGGGTTACCGGCGGTACTATTGCAATAGGCAATATGACTGGCAGTACTCACATGGTCAACGTACATTTTGACGCGTTAGGTACTCATCCCGTCACTAGCGAAGCGGAAGTGATAGTCTCCTTAAACCACTCCCTCTGGAACCTGTGGGTAGCAGGAGGGCAGCAAGGGGATAATATCCGCGTATATAACCGTTCAAACCGCCAACTCCAGATTACCGAGCCTCACGCTACACTTACTAATCTCACTATTACTCCAGGGACGCTTACTCGTATGAACGTCATGTTTAGTTTTGTCACTGAGGAGGTAACTGAGACCCGGACATTCCGCTATGGCGTCACGCAAACCCATATGGAAGGGGAAAATGAAATTGTTGATGGAGGACAAGGGTTTGATATCCGCAGATATGAGCGGGAACTCTTTGCTGCAGATGGCGGAAAGGACAAAATTGTCCAGGAAAGTCAAAGCGTCCTACTAAGCGCATCAGACATTAGCGAAGCGGCAACATATAACTGGTACGATGAGTATGACAGCCTCATTTACACCGGGAAGACGTTAACGGTATCTCCGGAGATCTCAATGCAGTATAAACTTGAAATCATCGCAGATATTGATGGCTTTGAAAGCTATGACGACATACTAGTCGAAGTTCAAGAGTATTACATTACGGCAATAACGCCAAACCCTGCTAGTTCTCAATTTACACTCAACTACCACGCAGATGGCGCAAGCTCTGCATACATTATGCTTATCAACCAGCAGAACGGGCAGGCTATAAATAACTACCTCATTAATCCTGCACAATCGCAGCAAACAATAAATATCTCTGGCTATCAAACAGGGATTTATAACGTGGTGCTGGTCTGTGATGGAAAAATCCGCGACACCAAAACGATTTCTATTTACTAACTTAATCTATCCTATGAAACGGCTTGTTTTACTATGTAGTCTCCTTTCTTTGCTCAGTTCCAAATCGGTACTCGGGCAAGGCATCATGAGCCTACATTTAGTGTCATACCCTAATGATACGTTTAAGCTCTTTATCAATACCATATTTCCGTATGGAGACGGGCAGATTCATTACCAAGAACTCTACAGCTATGATACTGTCACCCAAAATGACACGATCAAGCTGCGCGCTTTCTATTATGACTATGGAGGACCAAATTTATTCACGCATTATATTGACTCAATAAATCTCGGGCAAGTATTTCCTGGTCAAACCAATGTGCTTACGCTCTACCCGTTTACAACAAAAGAGATAGCACCTAACGTATGGGACTCTATGTCGTTTCAACAACCTGATACAAGTTTGCTTTTTCCTTGGATAAGCTTCATTGATGATCCGCATGTTTCCAGTCCATTTTCATTCTTTCCAAATCCGATAAAAGACATTATGACTATTAATCCGAAGATTACCACCTTCGGCTATGGAAAGGTCACCATTAGCGATGAAATAGGTCGAATACTACATCGTCGTAACTATACCTTTAATGGGTCCATTCAGATTGACATGAGTTCTTATCCTAAAGGGTATTATCTAATTGAGATTAGTGATGGAAGAAAAAAATCTACCCAAGGAGTAATACGTGAGTAGTTATATAAATAAAGACACAACGCCGACTGTAATCTTGGACTTTTAGATGTAAAAACTAAATTTTATGAATTATACTATGCCCAGCGAAATTACGGTTATGCCCGGCATTCGTATTAAGTATGGTAAAGGTGGTATACAGACGACTTTGTCCTATACACATTTAGAAGATGAAACTGATGTTAAAAGGCAAGTAGCTAAACTGAAAGACACGCTTTATAAGCCATATGACCCGGTATACGAGATCAAAAGTAAGTCTATTGATCAGCTCACCTCGGCTTCACTCCTTGATTTCAAAAAATTACTATTGGCTTCAGACAAGCAATACGCGGCTCTTTCTGAGGTCATTAGTTCGAAGAACGTTATATTGACCTTACGTCAGAACGGGATAAAAAAAATACAGAATAGTTTTTTCAAGTTTCTTTATAAAAGGAAAGAACAGCGGTTACAGGATGAAGCGGCTAAGCTGGCAGGAGAGATATCTTCCATAGAGTCTCAAATACCATTATCAATTGTGTCACTAGAGATTGATGCAGAGGAAATCTATCAAGACCAATACAGGATAGTGGAAAAAGCTTTTCGGCTCCTAATGCTCTCAGAGAAGAAATGGGACGTTACAAGCTCTAAGCGGACAGATATGTTTGTAGAACGAACCAGTGCTACAAGCGTAGTTACCAGAACAGAAATAGAACTTTCTCAAAAAGCACTGAATTTACTTCGATCAGACTTTAAACCACTGTGCTTTAACAATGCTAATGGAGGTGATTTATATCTCTATCCTGGGTTTCTGGTGGTTCATGAAAGTCATCAAGACTTTGCCATTATTGACTATACAGAACTCCAAATCAGTTTTCGTCTTGTGAATTTCCAAGAAGAGGATAAGGTTCCAGGTGATACAAAAGTAATAGGTAAGACATGGCTAAGGGTAAATAAGGATGGATCTCCAGATAGGCGTTTTAGTAATAACTATCAGATTCCGATAGTAGAATATGGTGAGCTGCATTTTAGTACAGATACTGGCCTTAATGAAAAATTTTCCTTTAGCAATGGTGAAATAGCCGAGCTATTCGGTAAAGCATTTGATGAATATATAGATGTGCTAAAAACAGCTAGAGGGCTCCTAAATGCTTTTAAGTAACTAAGAATCTATTTGAATTGTATATATGGCTCCTAGGAGCTTATTAAAAGCTGATTCGTTTAAATGAAAAATGATCGCGCTCACTTTTTAAAGAATATACAGGAAATTAAGAAAGCAATTACTCAGAAGAAACTGGTCATTTTTGTCGGTGCTGGTTTATCCGTTGATTCCGGAGGACCATCTTGGAGCGCCTTAATTTCAAAATTCGCTGAAGAAATTTCCTTACCCTATAACCTCAATGACAATCTGCAGATTGCTCAGATGTACTATAATGAGAGGGGACATAAAGAATTTATAGAAAAAACAAGGGAGGTGATGGCATATAAACGCCTTCATTATAACTCTCTTCATGAGGAAGTCTTTGCATTAGGTCCGGAGCACGTCCTAACAACAAATTTTGATAATCTACTTGAACAGGTTGTTTCTGCAAAGGCACATCCTTTTTCAATAATAAGAAAGGAGAGCAAGTTTCCATATTCTGAAAATACAAATCTGCTGGTTAAAATCCATGGTGATCTGGAAGACGAGGATATTGTGTTAAAAGAGGATGACTATTTGGATTACGCAGAAAAACGTCCGCTGCTTACGGCCTTTTTAAAAAGTGTCTTCACAACAAAAACTGTACTGTTCGTCGGATACAGCTTTTCCGATATTGACTTGAAAATAATCTTGCAAAGTGTCCGTGGAATACTAAATAGAGATTTTCAAAACGCCTATCTTTTATCAATCGAGGATGACTTTCATCCAACGATGAGAAATTACCTGAAGAATAAGGGTATCAATGTAGTGTGTTATAGCGACGCAATGGTTAATGACGTCGACTACATAAGTAACTATCTATTCAATGGAAATCGATTGCAAAAAAAACTTCTTCATAACTATGGAAATGTTAGATCAGAAAAGGGACAAGCGCTACTTCGTCTTTTACGATTTATAAATACATATGACGGTTTTTCAGAGGGACTTTCGAAAATGAATGCCCTTGATCAGATGTACAGTTCCTTAAAGAGATTTGATGGTATTTCCACTTTGTCAACTGGCTTTATCGGGCGGCTTCAGCCCTTTGCAGAGCGAGATGATATATATCATGAAAACTCAGCTAGTTTGATTATTGAGAACAAAGCAATCGCAAACTTTTTTACACTGTACTTTGATGCAGCAAAAAGTGAATTGAAGGAGAATTTCTTCACTGCTCATGGTATTTCTAAGACGAGTATACCTTCCTATCGAGAAAAGCTTACTAGCGTATTGAACTGGCTGCGGCTGGCAGGTATCTATAAAATTGAATTTTCTGTTCATGACGAGAATGGAGGACAAATCCCACATATCATCATATATACTCCAATACACTGCGATTGCCTCTCTTGTACGTACATTCAATTTGACTTCGCTGGCTTTCTTCAAAAACTTTCCGAGTATACAATTACAGACACAAGCGACATAAAAGATGATTTGAGGTACGCATATGGACACTATAAGGTTGGTAACTTTTCAGAGTCATTTCATTTATTTGAAAGAGTTGCAACCAAGGCATGGCAATGTAAGAATATGCTTATCTACTACGTTTCGAAGCAGAACATTAAGTACTTAAGAAACCTTATTGAAGGTCATGAACGGAACCGGGCTCAAGGCGAAATGCTTGTTTCAAAAAGTGATGAAATTGACTTGACAAAATTGCTTGCCCAACTGCCTGGAATGGATAAGGATACTTATAGCCTTCTCGTTCAAATTCATGATGATGATGTCATTAAGTCTACCGACAACACAATTAATAGATTTTTGCATGAATTGGCATCAAGCAATTTAAACTCAGTTCGCCAATTTGCTCCAATCAAAAATCCAGAGGAAGCTATTACTTATAGCCTCATCTCTTCATTTCTTTTCTATACCAATAATGGTATCGTATTTGATGAATTCACAAACTTTACCAACGTATTTGCCAAAGCAATTGACGTAATTATTACAAGTGCTGCTATTGCTCAAAAAAATAATAAAAGTCCTTTTTTCTTTCATTCAGAAACAATTCGCCTTATTATTTTATATGGTGATGCTAGTTCACTACATGAACTATTTATAGTTAATAATCTAAGAAAGATCAATCTTAAGGAGGATCAAGCTCTGAGCGTTGTAGGATTTGCTAAAAGCTTTTTTCAGTCATTTTATGAACTAGACTATTTTAATTCACCAGTATCAAATAAATTCACTGATAGACAAATCACAAACAGTCCTTCATTCTTCTTTTGGAAGATGAAGGCACTGGCGGAGAAGTTTATTTTAATCCTCTCGATGATTGATATTCCTACGCATGTAGGAACCGACCTTGTAAATAATTTACTTCTTTTCTTAGAATTGAATAAGATCACAAAGCCAATACTGTACTTGCCGTCGTTATTTCGGAATTTATCTGGTCATTTTAGTAAAGAAGATTTTGTACGGCTCCTCAAGTTATCCGTAGCCAGACCGGTTTACCTACATGACTCCGTTTATTTAAGAGCAGTTACATATGAAATTGAAAAACGATTCCCAGAGGAAAAGTTTACTCACGACGCGTTGATAAAAGACATAATCAGATTATGCACTGAAACAAATAGACGTTCCCTGGCGTACATTTATTTGTTTTCCATCGGCGATGAAAATGTCTGCAAGGTAGTCAAAGAAAAGGCTTTGAATCATTTGGATGTCGACTTTGATCTCCATTTTTACTGTAATCTATGTGATCTGCACATAATAGAACCTCATGAATATTTCGATAAAATATTCGGTCAGTTTGAAGGGATTAATGACACGATGTTGCAAGAAACTGCCCAAGGGATTTCAGAAGTTCTACAGAACCGTTTTTATAGGTTCTTAGTAACACTTTACCAGAGTAACGTACCACCGGATTTAATAGAGCCATACATTAAAGGAGAGCTTCCTCTAATGTGGAAATTCCTGCTAAATCCTGAAAGATTTGACTACAATTTCTTTCAAGCAAAATGGCTCATACAAGCCAATTACTCAGCTATTCTTAAGCGACTTCGGGAAATACCTCTTCTGCTTGAAAAAACCCATCAAGCTCTACAAGAAGAATGCAATGACCAACTAGGCAAGATATATTTGAACATGGTATGCCCATTAAATCTCTGAGATCAATTTCCTCGCCGGTAAAGCGGAATGACCGGAGCTTGCGGAGGGAATGGAGCTGCGAGCATCAATGACTGGGGCGACCAGGAAAGCAGGAACTGCGATGGTCGCACAGTGAAGGGTTTTGCGTGGCATGTAAATATGCGTGGGCCTGTGCCAGCAAAACCCGTAACGCAGGCATTGATCGCAGCGGCGAGCACAAAAGACTCTGGCAGCGGGTGGACTTCAAACGGCATGGTGCACTGGCTGTTCCCTGAAATGGAGCGGAGTGCCGAAGCAGAGCCTGCGGAGCTACTGGCTTTGTGTGTAGCTCTGTGGTTGGCTAAGTCAGTGGCAAAGCAAGAAGGACAACCAAGCAGGGAGCGACATGCAAGCAGGAGCATAGCGGAGCCACATGGTGTTTGAAGGACACAGGAGCTGCCCGAACGCAGAGTGGCAGCCCTGCAAGGGATATGACAAACCTGCGAAGCAGTCCGAAGGACAGCCTAGTCCTTGGAGCGAAGCGGAAAGGTCTTGGCTGGTCTGGCGTAGCCCTTGCGCTGCCGCTCGGAGTGAGACCTATTAACCGGAGGGCGTGGTGGGTGGGTCGTTATGGCTTTAGAGCAGAGCGGAGAAGCCATAAATAAATACGTGAGTTCGCGCACGTCAATTAAACTATTCGTAAATTTTAGGAATGAAAAAGAACCATACAATAGTAACATTTTTAAAATTTGGAGCCGAAGAGCATATAAAAGATTTGCATCGCAATGGTACGATTTTCATGAATCCCATTCAATACTTTAGAACCTTAGAGGATGAAGAATTGCGGGGTGACAGCTATGAAGGAATTAGCAAGATTACTAACCTTCCACCCGGACAGTTTGAAATTCCAGCAATAGGTTTTAAGGGGAACTACTTAAGTATTCAACTTAGAGAATCATACGAAACTATTTTAGGGAACATTTTTAGTCTTTACTGCATCTCATCACATGGATGGAAGCGCCCGAAAGATTTCAAATTTGATGAGAGAATCAAGCGATTTGGCTCTCATTGTCTTGTGGTAAAAGACAATATGACATTTCTCAGCCGAATTAAAAATGAACTGGAAAGACTGGATTTGAGATGCCGTCATGGTTTTATCGAATATTATGACAAGCACACAGTAAACAGAACAATTACACTGTTCGAGAAACCATTAGAGTTTGAATACCAAAAAGAGTTCAGATTCTATGTGGAAAGAGACTCGGATCAACCGTTTAAATTTTCGATTGGCAGTTTGACAGAGATTGCAGAAATCCATCCGACAGAAAGTATCCTAGATACTCTAGAATTGAGACCAGGACGGCAGAGTCAAATGGCGGGCAAATAAACTTCTTTTGCCTTGCACAGTGGTCTCACCAAATGAGGTTCTTGGCAATATATTGCTATGTAACCTTTCTAAAATAGGACAGTTTAAAATTGGCATTTAATTTCAAACTGAAGATGAAAAAGTCAAGATTTACTGAGACGCAGACTGTACTTGGGTTGTAGGAGTATGAAGCAGACAAGAATGTTGCCGACAACAACTTTCTGCCATTGTTTGGTGCGTTTAACGATTGATACAATCGCAGATAATTTCATGCAGCAATATAATATGACATCATTGCTTGAAGCCAAAGCACTTGTAAATGAATTCAGAGCCCTAGATCTTCAACAATCAACTATTGAAGATTTATTTATCCGTTTTAAGGAACTTACAAGATATATACCCTTTTTGACCACCATTGTACCCAAAGGAGCCACACTACATAGATTTAGGGTAAATACAGACGGCCAAACATTCAGCTCGTTGCGGGAAATATGGTACCCTCCGGTAGAGTATATTCAAAAGCCAGGACGTCTAAATGATGAAGGTGAACAATTGCTTTATTTAGCAAACCATTTTAAGGTAGCTCTTGCAGAAGCCAAATTGCCTGAAGGGACGTTTGTAACCCATCTGGAAGTTTTAGTTACTGAATCTATACGAGTCACGGAAATCGGTATGGATGAAATATTTAAGGCTGATCCGAGTACTTGGCAAGCAATTACTGAAAGTATTAAGACATACCGAAAGCACCTTTATCATAATTCAGCAGAACTATTAAAACTCGATCAGGAAATCAGGGACTTTTGGGTCGAGGAATTCACGAAAACAGTGCCAGTTGGGGAAGAGCATTTGTATAAGAGAACTATAGCGATTGCGAAGCAATTCATGGGGCCGGATGAAGTTGGTGGAATTATGTATCCAAGCATAGCATTTAAAGGAACAGGAATCAATATTGCGCTAAAACCCATATATGCGGACAAGTATCTGCGACCTGTCCGCTTAAATTTTCTAGAGGTAAAAGGCGAGTTCTTTCGTTGTCATGCAACATGCACTTCACTTTCCTTCCACAAGCCAATTATTTACGGGGATGTTATTGATGATTTCGACAAGTACGATTGTATATAACCTATATCCAGAGTAACATCGCAACGAGAATTATGAAATTCAGCTAGTAACGACAAAAGTCGGTGTAATTACTCTATTACTTTTAAGACTATGTTCACGGCGTAGAAATTCATAGATATTAAAGTCCTCCTTTTCGCCAAAGTCTATTTGGGCATTCGCTTTTGCTAAGATGTTGCCTAACTCTTTATCAGGAACTCTAGTCCGGGAAGCATAAATCGGCTTGTTATATTTCGATAGAGCCAATCGTTCCATATTTCTATCATCAAAGCCAAAGCCTAAAATAAAAATCTGCTCAGCCCAATTAAGAAGCTCTTCGACTCGTTGATAGCGATCATTTATTTCCGTTTCACTAATGATTCGAATCTCGGCCGCTGCAGATAACACCTCAAAGCAATCACGGCTTTGTCGATAGGGTTTTGCATCTCGTCCTTTTCCCCATGAGGGTGGAGCGACTACTCCGTGAATATGGAATATCTCAAAGTGTTTGGCCAACTTGAAGCATTCAGTAGTATCTTCATATGCAGAGAATGTGTTGATGAAGCTGTCCAGAATATAATGGTCGAGGCTGCGGTCATAGTTGTATGTAATTATTTTGAGGTTACTTTTTCGCAATGCGTCGGGGGACTTACCTAATTCGTTTAGAAGATAGTTATACCAGCCGTTCGTATTTGAACGCGAATACAGTAATTCGTTATTCTCATGCCCAAGAATAATATAAGCGATTAGAAGACGTCCGAGTTTTAAAAATTCAAAACGTTCTTCCAAAAAGGTATCAATAGTATTGAGGTAGGATCGGCTAAACCGTTCATAAAAGTCTACGATCTCCCCAGGGTTGATTTCGCAGTTCAGGAGAAGAAAGCTTAAAATGTTATCTAACTTCACTTCATCAGTTTCCTCTAATTTTCGTTTACTTTTTATTATTTGAAACCTAGCCTCAGAATACGTCAGTTTGTTAGCACGCTGTAAGTTCATGATATTTCGTTCTAGTTGCTTGGCTTCTTCAACAAACTGTGAAAGGAGTTCTAGAATCTCAGACTTTAGTTCCGGCCCCAGAGGATAGCCATAATCTTTACTAGCCCCTGCTCCAAGTATCAGAACGGTTTTTTGTGTAATCATATTAGTTATAATATTCGCAAATATACATAAATGTTATTATTGCATGTAAAAGGTGTAGACTTTACTTGTCTAGACTCAGGTGACTGGACAATGGTAAATAGGTTACAGGTACACGCTAGTGGTACTTAATGAAGCTGGTAACGAAATTGCCGACTCTCGCAAAGTACACTCCTGGGCTTAAGGCTGTAACATCGACAATATCATTGTTTGAAACGTTCTGTGTAACTAGTATTCTACCTGATACTTCCTGTATAGATAGTGTGGTTGCTTGTGTAAGTCCTTCAATATGGATACAGGATTCTGCAGGGTTTGGAACTATTCGAATAGGAGCTACAGTTGTCTGCGATATGCTACTAATAATCACTGAAAACTCTCCTGATTGCATCGAGCATCCCCAAGCGTTCGCAATTGAGACGCTATATGTGCCAGAAGTTGTAGCGATGTAATATGGGTTAGTCGCACCAGGAATAACCACTCCATCTAAATACCAAGTATACTGTGCGGTCGGATCGTCATAATCAAGTATACAGCTAATAGAGTCTGGTCTATCCCAACTCCAGATGCCAATACTTATCCCGCTCAGCGGACAGTTGTACAGCTTCCCAACATAGATATCCGGAGACCCTAAGTTACTTGCAAGGGTATGCACCCCCGAGCTATCCCGATATTGAAAGCCCCCTTGAAATCCATTAGTGACGTAGACCCTACTCATCGAATCAATGGAAAGCGCCCTGGGAGGTACATCACTGTTAGAACCCACGTAAGGTATATTCAGTTCATACTCGTTATTACCCTGGTCATTAACGAAGATGCCTGGCGTTGTATTACATCCCAAACCATAGTAGGTAAGTGCTGATTGATTCTTGAACCGGCTTGTGGTAAATACCATTGTCGGAGGTAAAAGACAAGGAGTAAGGCCAAGCAGGGTGCTTGGGGTTGTGCTAAAGGTAGCGGTGTACTCTTTGTGCCGTATTTCACTTGTTGTATTGTTGATCCAGGCAATCCGCCATTTGCCTGCTGGAGTGAACTCACCACTGATCTCATCGAATGGTCCTGCCGCACCTCCGAGAATTAACCCGTCCTGCTTTGCACCAATAATGAGCTGTCCGGTTTCGCTTGTGTACTTAGCCTCAAAGAAATCCCAATCATTGATACCCCAAGTAGCATAGTGTGTAATCGGGTTTGTTCCCTGGGTATCTGTTAGGTTGAGCTGATACTGGAATTGGCCCGTTATAAAGACCTGGCCATTGAGATATTGGATATTGTAAGCTCCGCAGGTTCCGTTAATCGTCTGTGCCCATTTTGCGGTTCCGATAGAATCATATTTTGCTATGTACAGTCCTGCACCTGAAGTCTGGTATCCTAGCGCGTACACACTGCTAGAACTGTCTGTAGAAATATCAACAGGAGTGTCGGTCCAAGATGATTGATCGTTTAAAAATGCCAGGGAGCCATCGGCATTGAGGAGGCACAGGTATGCACCTTGGCCTCCGCCTTGGTACATTTTTCTCGCGCTCATGGCGATTTTCCCCGTTGGAGTTATCCGTGTCCTAGTCCATTCAAAGCGTAGAAGGGGGAGGCCGCTAGTCATCGGTGGTATTTTGGCCCATTGTACATTACCGTCTGTATCGTATTTAACGATGAAGGGTGCGGCCTCCTGGGCACTCGGACTAGTAAGCGTATCCTGCCCGAGAATGATCTGGCCGATGAAGGAGCCGGTTGCATATACGTTCCCGGCAAGATCATTGGTGATTTGACCGGGATACTCGGTTCCTGAATCACCAATTTTATGCACCCAATGGAACTTTGCTACTTGAGCGGAGGCAGTATACAGTGCTAAGAAAGCAGCGAGGAGAAGAAATGCCTGTTTCATATTAGGAGTTATTTGAAACAAACGTAAGCAAAAAAGACAAATACTTCCCTATGGGGAAGTGTATTATTTTTCCTCCGGCTCTACTTTGAATCCCTTACACGGATTGAATGGTATCAGCCATTGAACAGTATATTATTGATAGAGTAAAAGAAATGAGGATTGAGCGTGGAATGTCCCAAGCTGATCTTGCATATGCGTTGAATGTGTCTCCGGGTTTCATTGGTAAAGTAGAAAGCGGGAAATACGGAAAGGCATATAATGTGGAGCATATTAATAGACTGGCTGGAGTTTTTGACTGCAGTCCAAGGTCATTCTTACCTGAGAATGCTTTATGAATACCTTGATTGATCTCTTCAGGAGCTATTTCAATTGCTTCTCAACTATAGTTATAATGAATGGTGGCAACAAAAAGGTAATGAATGATTAAATAATATTGCTTTTATCAACTAACGAATAATTAGCATGCAATTTATTTCTGATGATGGAGAAGATTACATTTTGATCTCTAGACAGTCTGATCTGGATGAATTGCTGGTTCGAATTAGTGATAAGCCCATTTTTGCATACTTGTTTAAGTTTTCAGATAGGGATTTGTTTGTCAGCCTACTTGAGCATTTTGAAGTTGACTACGACGAGTTCGTTACTAAATATTATTATTACGACACTCATCGCAAATTGCATATCTCTGAAAACGAATTTGGTTATGTATGGATTAGTACATCCGGTTTGATTGCAAGAAAAAAAGCCACATCAAATCGTGCCGTGAATTCTTGTTTTAATCAGTATACGGTTATCTCACTACTTATTAAAAAAGCTATAGAGGTCGTTCAGGATGAACGTGTTTATGATATTCAATCATATAACAATGGGCTTCTGTCGGAATTGTCACCAGCAATATTCCATAATCTAACGTTCTACGTTGAGGTGTTTTATAAAGCATATCTCTCTTTAGCGACGGGTAGCGTACCGCACGGCCATAAGCTTTCAGTGTTACACCAAAAAACCGTCAAGGTCACCTCAGAAAATAGACATGGGGATACCCTTTTGCAAGTGATGATTCTTGACCCTTTGTATAAATTAGTAGAGCATCTTGGAAAGATACCTGCTGGATTCAAGGAACAATTTATAAAATACGATGATAATCCCATGGATGACTCAGTAATCTTGTTTGAGCTTGATAGTTTACATGAGATGTCATCTACTCTCGAACTTTCGTATGATTTTATAACGGGTTATTTTTATGAGGGCAACGAAACTCACTATGTAGTGCCCGGCCTCTACCAAAAATTGTTGGAGAAGGCAAAAACAGAGAAACAAAAAGAAAGAATTCGTACCATGTATTCTCACTTAGCTGATTAGTTCCACTAAGCTGAGACGAAAACTATCAACGGCAGCAATTAACAGGGTCGTATCCAAGGAATTCGATGATCCGGCAATAATATCTGTTCTTAGGAATAAACCGTCCTTTTTCCCAGTTCCTTAAGCAATCCTCTGAAATCCCAAGTAGATTCGCCACCTCTTTTTGCAGAAGTTTTAAGTCATATCTGCGCTTCCGGAGGTGCTCACTGAGTGTATTAGGGTCATTTGGATAGTCCTCCGGCTGTCTTTTAACTCGCAGATCAAGGGTGGAAAAAGGCAACGCGTCCATGCAAATACGGAAAGTCCGCTAGCCTGAAAATAGGTGGGTTCAATTATACAAGTTTTCAATAACTCATCTGTTGAATATATTATAACGTAGCTCTTACAGTCTTGATTCAGATACGAGAAAAGCGATTTATTCTGATGCTTCTAAAAGCCATATAAATTTCCATAGTGACTATTAAATCAATAAGTATTAAATATTGAGTCAACCAATTATATTTGAGTATGACGGAACCTGGAAATAGACCGTTTTTTTTGCTAATTAAAGCTGTGCTGATCGCATTTGTATGCCAATTTCTTTTATTGGGAGT
>Ga0196964_10000743_pt1 | contig 18263 bp, 15 predicted proteins | sample S1_10metaG_FD_148615 | JGI IMG/M metagenome (GOLD analysis project Ga0196964, IMG submission 148615) | Soil microbial communities from Anza Borrego desert, Southern California, United States - S1_10 | ecosystem: Environmental > Terrestrial > Soil > Desert | place: USA: California | collected... | reverse complement strand
GCACTTCGAGATAAGCAAAATCCCGGCGTTGCTCCTGCCCCGCTCCCACTTCGTATAAGACATTCCCGTTTAATAATCCTTTCCATTCATTCATCACATATTCAGCCCTTCCCAGGATGGTCTCGTCTGCTTTTTGTTTTGATACCGTTTCATTTTCCACTTCGAGTTTACGAAATGTAGTATTCAGGTAAAATTGTCTTTTTGAATTAGCCAGCAACTCTGCCTGCACATTGAAATTATAGCTCCGGTCCGCTTCCACCAGTTCTTTACTGACGGGATATTTGTCTGAACGGGTAAAGAAGCTGATCCCATACCGGTTCTTTTTCGTTTCATCAGTGCGCATGTAAATCGCGTAGGAATCATATGAAAATGATAACGGGGTGAGCGTATCCGTTAGCTTAAATCTTGGATCATTCATTTCTGATGCATACTTGGCCCCGATCCTCCAATTATTCATCTTTTTTAAAACCTTGCTGACATCCACCACCGGGCGCAGGAACATTCCTTTATCCGTCGAGCCATTGAAATTGGTCAATACAAACTGGTTATTAAATGTCCAGCCTTTCCAGTTCGTAAGTTGATTCAGGCTATGCTGAAAACCTTTATAATCATCGCTTCGATTATAATGCGTGAACTGGTACGTGATCAAATTATTCTCAACTCCTTTAATGCCGGCTAAGGCCTTAATGATATTTTCGGTAGCCAAAGGCAATACCAGGGACAATCCCCATTCCCGTCCAAATTCCACGGCCCTTAATCTTTCGAGCGCCCGGAATTTATGCTGGACATGCTCATAATCCAATGCCGTGATCAATTGCAATTTTCGCCGGGCATTCAGCGTAGTTGCATTATTAAATTGAAATTTCCCGGCCCATCCCCTGTCGTCTCCATTGTCTTTTACTGAAAATGAGTTCAAGTCGTTATTGCTCGTGGCTACTTCCGCTTTGAATAGGGTATTTTTATCCAGGGTATAATCAGCACCAAAACTCAACATTTGTTGTTTCTTTGGTGTTACCAGGATTTGTACCGGTTCGAACTGGCCCTGCTTTACACCAGCCACTGGATAAACAAAGCGATACACTTTTCCATTTGCTCCATTAAAATCGGGAACATAATTTCCATTACCTGGTCCTACATCCACAAATGAAAGATTATACCTGGCTACCGCGGGATTGGTAGAATACCGGTAGAATGAGTCCACTCCGGGCGTTGGATCATATATCTTTTCATACAGGATCTTTCCGGTGGCAAACGTATCTTCAAAAACAGCCGGGTAAAAAGCCTGTTGAATGCTATCCCCAAGATTCGACAGGAACCTGATCTGGTTTACATCCAGGTCCTGGTTGATCCGGGAGTTCTTTGCATCACTGTTATTGAAAACTCCCACGCGCAATTTCAACTTTCGGTCTATTTCTAATTCCTCCCAACCAAAAAGATTCGCATTCAGATAATTCCGGTCGGCATATTCAAATTCCACCTGGATGCGGCTATCCTTTGTGATCATCCGTCGCGGCGTGAAAGTGATCTCAGCAGAATTATAATTGATCACATATTCCTGGTCTTCGCCCCGCTGCAACAATTCGCCATCCAGGAAAACCCGCTCTGTATTGGCCAGCACGATGAAGAAAAATTCGTTATTGGCTCCTTTTAATCGATATGGGCCCTGGTTGCCTTCAAGCGCCACAATGATATTTCGCGTGAATTTTCCTTTTGCAATCGACCCGCTAAGCAGGGTTTTGGAATTCAAACCGGGTGAAAGCCTGTTATTGGTTTGAAATGAGATCCCCTGCAACCGTTTATAAAAATTGAGAAAATAACTATCGGTCTGCCGTATATCGATATCGCCCAGGTTTAATTGCCATTGCTTTTTTTTAAACTGCAGGTAGACCTGGTCAAATTCGTTCAATTCCTGCGTAGTGCCATCGGGCTGGATTGGAATATTATTATCTGTGATCGCCGCCTGGATCTCGATGCTATCCCCCAGCATCCCGCCCAGTTGCATATTCAACGTGGAATTGACAACGGCATCCTGGCTGTTCCCAAAACCTACCTGTCTCCCAAAACTTCCTTCGGCTCTCAATGTGCCGAAATCAAAAATGCCTCGCTGTGATGACCCGGGATCGGGATCGAATGTAAATGGCTTGACATAAAAATTATTCATTACACTATCGTAACTGATCCTTTGCGCTACAGGGTTCAATTTGAAAGGAAATACGCGGTAAGTCACTCTTACACTATCAGCGAAAGGTTTCTTCGTCCAAAAGATCATCGCCTGGACCAGGTCTACCCGGTAGTCTTCAGCGGGGACACTATCGATCACGACGGTATTCGGAATGATGCTGGCGGTATCAATTCGAAGTGTGTCACTCATTGCTATCCATTTTTGCCGGAGGTTGCTTGATGGAATAACCGGCAGCTGGGCCGCGCTTCGAAAAGCCAGCAAGGCAAGGATCACCATAAACGGTATGCGTAACAATACCCTCAATAGCAATGAGTTTTGTTCAAAATCGTAAAAATGAGTGTTTTTATTGCAGCAAAGTTATCCCAGCCTGTTAATTCGGATAAAATGCGGCAAATTTGCACATTAAATGACCTTCTAATCCACTGTGATCCGGACGCAATGATGAAACTGTACATATCAGGAATAATTTTACTGCTTGCTTTTTCTCCTTCACTCAAAGGGCAGCGGAATAATATATGGTATTTCGGAAGTAAGGCCGGCTTAAGTTTCAATTCCCTTCCCCCCGTACCACTTGACAATAGCGTCATGGATGCCACCGAAGGCAGTGCCAGCATTTGCGATGAAGCAGGGCAGTTATTATTCTATACAAATGGCATATCTATATATAACCGGCAACACCAGTTGATGGCAAACGGGGATAATCTTAAAGGACATCTTTCCTCCTTCCAGGGCTGCATAATCATACCTCATCCCGCCTATGATTCCATCTTTTACCTGTTTACAACCGACGCGATCGAGAATGGCTTTGCGAATGGCTATAATTATTCGATCATTGACATGAGTCTTGACAATGGAATGGGTGCGGTCACTTCAAAAAATGTATTGCTGGATGCTAACTGCACTGAACGGATGACAGCCGTCAGGCATGAAAATGGTGTGGATGTATGGCTGATCACAAACGATCCCTATTCGAATGTATTCAGGTCCTGGCTCATCACATGTAATGGTCTGCAGCCAAACCCCGTTATATCAACAGCAGGGGAAGTCCTTGACCGGGATGTTTTGAATAAAGTAGGCATGATGAAGGTCAGTCCCAATGGGAGTTGGTTTTTGCAAACGCATTTTTCTGACGACGATCCATTCATTGCCCACTTTTTCCAATTATTCGATTTCGATGCCAGTTCAGGAATTATTTCCAATCCAAGAAAGATCGGCTACCTGAATACAAAATTTTTACTGGGCGAATTTTCTCCGGATTCCAGATTATTGTACATCAGCAAACCGCAGGAAGGAGCCATTGACCAGTTTGACCTGTCAGCGCCCGATATACCTACCATGGTCTCATCCCGCTTTACTCTTACTAATACGCCAGGTTACTATGGAATGCAGCTGGGGCCTGACCAGAAAATATATTTATCGCATCCAAGTCACAGCCTGGGAGTGATAAATAATCCGAACGTACAGGGAGCAGGCTGTAATTTCAACCGTGATCAGCAACCATTAGCGAATGGAGGATCGAAGCTTGGCATGCCGCAATTCATCAATGATCTTTCCTACGACCCTTCCAATGGTTTTACATATACCATCATAGATAGTTGCGCCGGAACTGTTCAGTTCAATGCCACTTCCAATTTTCCACCGCCGGTTTTGTTTAGCTGGGACTTTGGAGATGGAAATACTTCCACCCAGCAAAACCCTATTCATACTTTTAATCCCTCCAATCAAACCTATAAGGTCAACTTAAGGATCGCAGCCAGCCTGTTTTGTGGCAACAGGAGCGTTAGCCGTAGTCAAACGGTTCGGCCAATGGGACAGACAAATGAAGTTGAATTCAGCGCCGTATTTCGATGCGATTCAGGTTACGTTCGCTTCACGAATCTTTCGACTGATCTTTCTGCTAATTACATATGGGATTTCGGGGATGGACAGTTTTCTAACGATCTTCATCCCAGACATACTTATGCAAACCCGGGCGACTATAACGTGAAACTTAAACTGAATACCGCGCTTGTTTGCATGGCGGATTCTGTATCACATAAAGTGAGTGTAAATAGTTTTTCCGTGCAAACGATCCCCACGCAAACCATCCTGATCGGTGAATCGGTTTTCCTGAATGTATCAGGCGCGGGCAACAGTTATTTGTGGACCCCTGGCAAATGGCTTTCCGATTCGACCATCAAAAACCCGGTTGCAACGCCTGAGCAGGATGTCACCTATGCGGTTTTCGTTACCAATTCGGATGGTTGTGTCGCGGTTGATTCGGTATTTATTAAAGTGATCCCGATCGATGGGATTTATATGCCCGGAGGATTTACGCCGAATAATAATGGAAAGAATGACGTGATCCGGCCGACATACAGTGAAAAATTTACGCTCAGGGAGTTTAGCATTTATAACCGCTGGGGCCAACGGGTGTTTACTACTTCGCAAAGAAGTGTTGGCTGGAATGGGAAAGTGAATGGACTGATCCAGGATACCGGGGTGTACATCTGGGTGATTGAAGTTGTTGATAGATTTGACGATAAGAAATTTCAGCGAAAGGGTACTTTTGTGTTGATCCGGTAATAACTAACCATAAAATTTACCTACATGAAAAAGAAAAGTTTCTTATTACTGCCTTGCTTTTTCCTGGTGTTCTGCTGCATGGGCCAGGATGATAAGAACCAAACCAATAGTGGAGTAAGCAACAACATCGGCGTGGGGCTGAGCTTTCCACTGGGGGATTTTTCTAACACTCATACTTTTGGTGTCAGCCTGAATTATGCCTGGAGCAACGACCGCTACGGCAAGATGACTGCGAAACCTTTAAAACCACTCGGTTTTACATTCAATGTTGGAGTGGACCACTATTTTGGAAAAGAGGAATCAAGCGGGCCTTATACTTACGAATATCCAAACTACACCTACCTCCATGCCTATGGTGGCGCCCTGCATAATCCCTGCACAAATGGATACCTGGAATTAACAGGCGGACCTGTGCTTGGTTTGTGGGATGGCGGATCCGAATTTGGTTTCGGTGTGAACCTCGGGGGAAGCTTTGGTGTTTCTCGCAACATTGGCATCAATCCCAGTTTCACATTAATGAAAATTGGAGAGGGTGATGCCCAATTCGTAGGAACAATAAGAGGCCATTATAATTTTTAAAAAAAGGGGGGACCTGATTTATTTTTTTATACATGGTCTCGTATTTGGGATAAAGTCCTTTTTGTTATTCCCGCATCCCCAGTCTGGAGACTGTGGTTATTGAAATTACCTGCATCCCCATTTTACTAACCCCTGCATGGCGAGCCTGCACAGCAAATGCCGGGGTTAAGTTATAAAACAAAGGGTTTTTTATCCTTCCAACTTTCTTTTTTTATTAGTCAGCAGATAGACCTGCCAGCATGTATTCCTTATTCAGCCTTGCAATGTTGGTGATGGAGATCTCTTTTGGACATACCGCTTCGCAAGCCTGGGTATTTGTACAGGCCCCAAAACCTTCTTTGTCCATCTGGGCTACCATATTCAAAACGCGATTTTTTCTCTCTGGTACACCCTGGGGAAGTAATGCGAGATGAGAAACTTTTGCTGAAACAAATAATAAAGCAGAAGAATTCTTACAGGCAGCCACGCAAGCCCCACAACCGATACAGGCAGCTGCGGCAAATGATTTATCTGCCAGTTCTTTTTCAATGGGGATCGCGTTAGCATCAACTGCATTTCCCGTATTGACCGAAATATATCCTCCGGCCTGGATGATCCGGTCAAATGCGGTCCTGTCCACAACAAGATCTTTTATCACCGGGAATGCTTTCGCCCTCCAGGGTTCTACTACGATCGTATCTCCATTCTGGTATGCCCGCATATGTAGCTGGCAAACCGTATTGGCCTGCCAGGGTCCGTGCGGCCGCCCATTGATATACATCGAGCACATCCCACAAATACCCTCCCGGCAATCGTGATCGAACGCGATCGGGTCCTTTCCTTCACTGATCAATCGCTCGTTCAACACATCAAACATTTCCAGGAATGACATTTCTGAAGAAATATTCTCAACATAGTATGTTTCAAACCGTCCTTTTACATCCCGATTCTTTTGTCTCCAGACCTTAAGAGTCAATTTCATCGTGTAATGATTCATCAGGCTGACTTTTTATGTTTCAGGTAATTAAAATAATCTTTATAGTGTATCTTTCCCTTTCCAGTGGGTGTTGACCCATACCAGTAGACCCAGGCATTGACCAGCTTTCCTGATCTCAACTTCACTTTATCTTTTTTCCTGAAAAATTCATCTCCCTCGTATTTGTCGAGGATCTTGAAAACTTTTTCCGGGTTGCTGACAATAAAAACATCACCGATCACTTCGTCGTTTTCCTGTTCTTTAATCGCACCCGGGTAACGGCCAATATCATAGAGAGAGGCATTTACCTTTGCCCGCCCCAGGTATTTAATATCTGCAGCAACCTTATTTTTTAGTTTCAGGTTGTAGTCCTTGCGCAGGGTGCCATATACAAATAAATAATCTGTCTTTTCCATGATCAGTGTGTTTTGCAGACAAGTTGACAAGTTTACAGGGATTTGGTTAGTTAATATTTCCATTTCAACTCTTCAACTTGTTAACCTGTCGCCTTCAACTTATTTATAACTCCGCTGACTGGGCTTCACGACTTCATAGTTCAATTCTTCCCTGTGAAGTTCCCAATCCCCATCATTCTTCCATTCCCAGGCTGAGGCAAACATGAATTTTTTATCATCCCGCAGGGCCTCACCTTCCGGCGTCTGGTATTCTTCCCGGAAATGACCTCCACAACTTTCTTCGCGGTGCAACGCATCGATGCACATCAATTCTCCGAGCTCAATAAAATCTGCAACACGACTGGCTTTATCCAGTTCGGGATTCATTTCGCTGATCTCACCCGGAATTCGTACGTTCTCCCAGAAATCCTTTTTCAAATCACGGATCATCGTGATCGCCTCGCTGAGCCCAACCGCATTTCTCGACATGCCGCATCTATCCCACATGATCTTACCCAAACGTTTATGAAAACTTTCCACGGTTTTAGTTCCCTTGATATTCATTAGCCGATTGATCCTCCCTGAGACTGCCTTCTCTGTTTCTTCAAAGGCCGGGTGAGTGATTGATATCGAAGGAACACGTATCTCTTCCGATAAATAGTTTCCAATGGTATAAGGTATCACGAAATAACCATCGGCCAAACCCTGCATAAGCGCTGATGCGCCTAAACGGTTGGCGCCATGATCGGAGAAATTCGCTTCGCCTAAAACATACAGACCGGGTATTGTGCTCATGAGTTCATAGTCAACCCAAAGTCCTCCCATAGTGTAATGCACCGCCGGGTAGATCCGCATCGGTACTTCGTATGGATCTTCTCCCGTGATCTTTTCATACATATCGAATAGATTGCCGTATTTCTCTTTTATGACTTCCTTTCCCAATTCAATGATCTTTTCTTCATTGGTTTCACCAATACCTCTTTTCCCCAATTCCGTCCTGCCATATCTTTTTATCGCATCAGTAAAATCCAAATAGACCGCCTGCCTTGAACTGCCAACGCCATACCCGGCATCGCACCGCTCTTTGGCGGCCCGAGACGCGACATCCCTCGGCACAAGATTTCCAAATGCCGGATATCTTCTTTCCAGGTAATAATCTCTTTCCTCTTCAGGGATCTCTGTTGGCTTACGGTGATCGCCTGGTTTTGCAGGCACCCAGATCCTTCCGTCATTCCGCAGGGATTCCGACATCAGGGTTAGTTTGGATTGATGATCTCCTGAGACCGGGATACAGGTAGGATGTATTTGTGTAAAACAGGGATTCCCGAACCAGGCTCCTTTTTTATGTGCTTTCCAGATCGCGGTGACATTGCATCCCATCGCGTTCGTGGACAGATAAAAAACATTCCCATACCCACCGGTACATAACAGTACGGCATGACCGAAATACCGCTCCAGCTCACCCGTAATGAGATTCCTGCAAATAATTCCTCTTGCTTTCCCATCGATCATAACCACATCCAGCATTTCATGACGGGTGAACATGGCCACATTACCCAGTGCGACCTGTCTTTCCAGTGCCTGGTAAGCCCCGATCAATAATTGCTGGCCTGTTTGACCTGCGGCATAAAATGTCCGTTGCACCTGGGTGCCTCCGAAAGATCGATTACTCAGCAATCCGCCGTATTCCCGCGCAAAAGGAACACCTTGTGCCACGCATTGGTCAATGATATTTACACTGACTTCAGCAAGCCGATGAACATTTCCTTCCCGTGCACGGTAATCACCGCCTTTGACCGTATCATAAAAAAGACGAAAAACAGAATCCCCATCGTTTTGATAGTTCTTGGCTGCATTGATGCCGCCCTGCGCTGCAATTGAATGCGCTCTGCGGGGAGAATCCTGGAAACAAAATGCTTTTACTTTATATCCTAATTCACCAAGCGATGCCGCTGCCGAAGCTCCTGCGAGGCCCGTGCCTACAACAATGACCTCTAATTTGCGTTTGTTTGCCGGGTTTACCAGTTTACAATGTCCTTTATAATAGGTCCATTTTTGCTCTAAAGGTCCTTCAGGAATTTTAGCTTCAAGCATAGCCTGTTATTCTATCGTTGAAATTATTTGATCAATTATTGTATCCAATCCATCCAAAATGAATGCTCAACGGCATCAGGACAAATAATAATGGCACCAGGATCGAGAAACCAACTCCAGTCGCTTTCACCAGGGCAATATATTTTGGATTGCTTAAACCAAGCGTTCGAAATGCGCTCTGGAATCCATGCAATAAATGCCATGCAAGGGAAATGCAACCCACCACATACAATGCAACGATCCAGGGGTTCTGGAATACCGACACCATTCTCCCAAACAGATCATGCACTTCATACTCATAGCTTGCAGCACCCAACCCGTTGCGATAGATCACAGGATCTAAGCCTGTGACGCGGGAAGGAACCCAAAAATGAGAGATATGCATCACCAGGAATAAGAATAATAAAGTGCCAAGTAATCCCATTGATTTGCTATACCAGGTGCTGCCACGGGAACCCATGGGGATCTTATAATTGATATTCCGTTTAGCCTTATTTTGTGCGGCCAGTACCCAACCCTGGATGATATGAATGATAAATCCGACAAATAAACCTATTTCCAGCAACCGTATAACCCAACCATTCCCCATCCAGAAAGCGGCCTTATTGAACATCCGTCCATCATCTTTCGGATTGAAAAAATTCAGATCGTAATAAATACAGGAGTTAAGACTTACATGGATCACCAAAAAAGCAACAAGAAACAAACCCGTCAAAGCCATCACCCATTTCTTGCCAACCGAGGAGGTGAACAATGCTGACCATTTCATATGCAGGGAAAATTATAGAGCAAAGCCTGGAAATTTTCTGCAAAATTAACACCCGATTGCCAAAGGGGGAAATTGTTTCTTTTTAGCTGTATTATATAGTGAGATGTGAAAAGTGAGACGTGAGATGGATTCCGTTTGACGTTTGACGTTTTCCGTTTCAAGGTAACAAACTCTCGACTCCCGACTATGCCTTCAACCTCGCCATTAACTCATTATCTATCTTTTTAAATAAATGGAACGGTTTGTAAGTCCTCCAGTTTCCCAATTCCATCAATTCAATATAACGGTTAAGATGGGCTCTTCGGAAATCGTACTGGGTTTGTTCCGGCATATTAAGACAAACGACCCATCCATTTTCTTCAGTCACTTCATCAAAAAGTTCTTCGTAGTAATCGGAGATGTCGCTATGAAAATTCAATACATTTTCCCCGATCAATACAAATTTAAAGACCCCTTCATCCATGAATTTTTCCAATACCTCGCGTTTCAGCTCCATGATATCATTTTCAATCGCATCATTCCACTCGCCAATGAGTTCGATGATCGCATATTTCTCGGCATAATCAGCGAGCAAAACTTTCAGGTAAAGTGTCCGGCTGCCAAACTCATCCCATTGGGGATGGATATAATAATTATAAACGGTGTGAGTGAATTCGAATTCAGAGTAAGTTCTTCCGAAAAATGGCGACAGTTCGTCTTCCTCGCTCGTATATATATGCCTCCAATTATAAAAAGGTTCAATGTTATGCATAATTCAACATCTTTCATACCCCCAGACTCATCATTCATCATTCATCATTCATCACTCATGATCTGCCACTCTCAACAGCTTTCTTCACGCTCCCAAAGTTCAACAAAAGATTTTTGGCTCTATCGTAATCATGCATCTTTAATTTTTCCATAACCATTTTCACCCCGCGGTCCACCAACTTATCATTCGTCAGCTGCATATTCACCATCTTGTTATCCTCTACCCTGCCTAACTGGATCATAACAGTGGTGGATATCATATTTAAAACCAGCTTTTGGGCGGTACCGCTTTTCATGCGCGTACTGCCGGTCACAAATTCAGGTCCTACGATCACTTCGATGGGGAAATCGGCACAAGCACTCACCGGCGAACGCGGATTGCAGGAAATACTGCCGGTGATGATCCCCCGTTTTTGACATTCAGTTAATGCACCGATCACATAGGGGGTAGTTCCACTGGCCGCAATGCCAATCACCACATCTTTTTCATTCGCATTGAACCGCTGGAGATCCTTCCATCCCTGGTCTTTATCGTCTTCAGCAAATTCAACGGCAGTCGTGATTGCCTTTTCACCACCGGCAATGATCCCGATCACCAAACCGGGCGGCACTCCATATGTAGGGGGACATTCACTGGCGTCTACAATACCCAGTCGTCCGCTTGTACCGGCGCCGATATAAAATAACCGGCCACCCATCAGCATTTTATCGGTGATTGCTTCTACGAGTTTTTCTATCTGGGGAATCGCATTCGAAACCGCACCGGGAACTGTTTTGTCTTCATCGCTGATGTTGATGAGAATTTCACTGATCGACATTTTATCCAGGTGGTTGTAATTGCTGGATTGTTCAGTAATTTTCTCAAATTTCATGGTGTTGGTTTAGCTGTGAAAATCCGCCAGTCCCTCCATAGGGTTCTTCATGATCTTTCCCAGTCCGAATTCGTAACTATTGCAAAGTTCCTGCAACACATCCTTAAAACCAAATGCAACACTTCCTACAAAATTCACGGGCAGGGTCCAGACCTCCCGGTATTTGCAAAGATGATTAAAGAAAAAATCGTTTAAGCCATCCTCGATAATATTCTCGATCATATAATGACCCCGGTTATCGGCGAGAAATTTTGCAAACCCAGCCAGGTACCTGTTGGGCATGGGTTTCTTATATACATTTTCCAGGATCTCGGCGGCGTTTGTCGTGTACGTCAGATCGAATCTTCCTCTTAATTCATCATCGAAAGTTCCGTATAAATAATATTGCAATACTTTCTTTCCCAGGTAGGCGCCACTTCCTTCGTCTCCCAGCACATAACCCAGTCCCGGGCTGTTTTTCACGATCTTTTTCCCATCATAATAACAGGAATTGGAGCCCGTTCCTAAAATGCAGGCGATCCCCTTTCCTTTTCCGCAGAGCGCCCGCGCCGCAGCCATTAGATCATGCGTGACTGTAATATTGGCTTCTGGGAATACCTGTTTAACCGCTTTTTTAACTGATTTTGCATTTTGAGGGTTTGCGCAACCCGTTCCATAATAATGCACTTCATCTACCCGAATGTTTTTCAGTTTTGGTTTTAATTCCTTCAATAAAATATCTGTGATCTGTTCGGTCACCAGGAAATAAGGACTGATGCCCTGGGTGAAGATGGTCTTTGACCCCCTTGCATTGATCAATCTCCATTCTGCTTTTGTGGCACCACTGTCTGCGATCAACTTTACTTTCATGGTTTGTTTGTTGGCTAATCGATATTTGGCATTAAACAGCGATTGATACAGTCGGGGCAGGAATTAACTAATTCACAACCCAACTTTTTCTATTTTGCATGCCTGAACCGGTTCACCGGACAAATTACTAAAGATTGAGAACGGTCAATAAAAAATTGCAGGTTTGGTTGCCCCTGGTCTTTTCACTGGTGCTCATCGCCGGTATGTTTTTTGGCTATCGGCTCAAGGAATCTGGCGGGGGGAAGAAAGGTTTTTTTAGTACAAGTAAGCGTAGCTCGTTACAGGAAGCTATCGACTTTATTCGCCTTAAATATGTAGATACGGTAAATATTGATTCGCTGGAAGGAAATGCGATCGAAATGGTGATGAATAAGCTGGACCCCCATTCTGTTTATTTACCCCCTGTTGAACTGAAAGAAGCCAACGAAGACCTGGCTGGAAATTTTGAAGGGATCGGTGTTGAGTTCAATATTTTCAACGATTCGGTGAATATCGTGTATGTAATACCGGGCGGACCGAGTGACGGGGCCGGGTTAGAAATTGGCGATAAGATCATTTCTGTAGATGATTCAACGCTGAAGGCGGGGTCTTTAACCTCTAACGAGATCAAAAACATAATCCGTGGAAAACGAGGCTCTAAAGTCAAGTTGACGATCGTTCGTGGAAAAGAGCAAAAAATCATTTCTGTCACCCGGGGCACAATACCCATTCCTTCGATCGATGCTGCGTATATGATCGATCGGATAACCGGCTATATTAAGCTGAACCGGTTCACTGAGACCAGTTATGAAGAATTTATGCGTTCGCTGGAAGATCTCCAGGCTAAAGGCATGAAGGATCTCATTTACGATCTGCGTGGAAATGGGGGCGGATTTATGAATGAAGCGGTGGATATGGCCGACGAATTCCTGGATGGGGATAAATTGATCGTTTACACGCAAGGTGCCAACACCAGGAAGCGGGAATACCGTTGCAAGCGGGAAGGATTATTTGAAAAAGGGAGATTGATTGTATTGATCGATGAATTATCTGCAAGTGCCAGCGAGGTGTTAGCGGGTGCATTGCAGGATTGGGAGCGCGCGACCATTATTGGCCGGAGGAGTTTCGGGAAAGGATTAGTGCAGGAACAATATGACCTCAGCGATGGAAGTGCGATACGGTTAACTGTTGCCCGCTACTATACTCCCCTTGGCCGGAGCATCCAGCGTTCGTATGAGAAGGGGAAAAAAGTGTACCTGGATGAGTTATGGAACCGCTATTCATCGGGTGAAATGTTATATGCCGATTCAAACAAGATCTTTAACGGAAAAGTATACAAAACAAAAACCGGAAGACCCGTGTATGGTGGAGGTGGGATCATGCCGGATATATTTGTTCCCATCGATACCACTCATTACCAGCCCGCCATCAACCAACTTTTACTAAATGGAGGCTTCAATGGCTTTGTTTATAATTATTATTTGCAGCACAGGGAAGAATTAGAAAAATACCGGACGGTAGAGGAGTTTATTCGTGGATTTAATAAGGCCGAGGAAATGTGGCACGGCTTGATGAATTATGCCCGTCGGGATTCCATTAATCTTGACCAGGTAATGGGAAATGAAAAAACATCGCTGCAAAAAAGATTGAAAGCTTTGTTAGCGCGATTCAAATGGAGGAATACGGGATTATATGAAGTGTTGAATAGTGACGATCCGGCGATACTAAAAGCAGTAGAAGAGATAAAGAAGTCACCTAGTTGAATATAGTTTAATATTGTTTAATGTAGTTGAATATTGCGATCTCTTTAACCACCTTCAACTATATTCAACTACGTTCAACAACATTCAACCTGGCTCACTCTTTGTCCATCCAATGCTTCTTCTCAATCCGGTAAGAACTTACCAGGCCTAATCCTCCTCCGATAGCGATCAGTGCGAAATAAAGTCCGACCGGTTCCACTTCAAATGGCATGGCATAGACGTCGAGGAGGAAAGCAAGCAACAGACCGATACCAGCGCCGATCAGCAACAAGCCCCATTTCAGGTTTTTATATGGTGCGGGGCGATTGGCAAACTCTTTTGGATTCATTCCTTTTTCGATCATGGCCATATTCTGGCGGGTTTTCAGGTAAACAATTCCAAATACCATGGCGAATCCACCTGCAAACATTACAACAGGTACTAAAACTTCAGCTCCTTGCATAAAATAATTTTTTTTTGTTTCTAAATCGGTTCGGGTTTTCTTCTTGGTTTACTTCATTTGGGCCAGTTTACCGTTTTCGAAAACCGCTTACAATCATTATGACTACAGGCTTGAATAATTGGTTACAGCCGGAAATCCTGACCTTTATACCAATATAAATGTAACCGTCCTGGCGGATCATGAGTCCTATTACCGAATGTCGACCGGTCCAAATGATATAGAGATCATTAGCCAGGTGCTAAGCGGTGATTCACAGGCTTATGCATTCCTGGTCAACCGATACAAGGATTATGTGTTCACCCTGGCCTTGCGGATCGTTAAGAACCGGGAAGATGCTGAGGAAGTTTCACAGGATGTGTTTATTAAAGCGTACCGGGCCCTGGCTGATTTTAAAGGGGCATCGAAATTCAGTACATGGCTCTATACTATTGTGAACAATACGGGCATCACTTTTTTGAGAAAGAAAAGATTAGTAACCCAGTCGCTCGATAATGAGAAAGTATTTGAGATGGCTGAGAGCAGGGAATCCGGAATGAGTGCCAACCAGGTAGAGCAAAAATCAAAGCTGGCGATGGTGAACAAGGCGATCGGTTTGCTCAATCCCGATGATGCCGAGGTGATAACTTTGTTTTATAAAGGAGAACAGACCCTGGACGAGATCGCGCGGGTTTTGGGTATTGAAGCCAATGCGGTCAAGGTAAGATTGCATCGCGCCCGGGGCCGGTTAAAAGAAAAAATGGAAACCTATTTTGCAGCAGAAGTAAAAGACCTTAATTAATCTTTATTTATGAATAAACAGCAATCCATGGAAGAAAGATTATGGGATTATATTGACGGGAATGCGTCGCTCAATGATAAATCCACGATAGAAAAAATGTTGCAGGAGGATGCAGCCTGGAGATCGAAATACCAGGAGCTGTTGGAGCTACATGGTATGATCAATTCCACCGAACTGGAAAGCCCTTCCCTGCGATTCACCCGGAATGTGATGGAGGAGATCGCGCGCTTACACATCGCACCGGCTACAAAAAATTATATCAACAAAAAGATCATCTGGAGCATCGGCTTTTTCTTTATTGCCCTGGTTATTGGGTTTCTTATCTATGGATTTGGACAAATGGATTGGTCGGCCGGGGAAGGAAGCAGCCTGAGTGATAACCTGGGAAAAGTGGATCTCGCTAAATTTTTCAGTAACACCTGGGTGAACGTTTTCATGATGATCAATGTGGTCCTCGGGCTTGTGTTGATTGACCATTACCTGTCCAATAAAAAGAAAGGTTTTCGAAAACCCGTATAAAATTCGAACATCTTGACCGGTCAGCCCCTGTGACGATACTTCGACATTCGTATCTGAGCAGGGGTTATTTATTGAAAATTGAAGATTGAATATTGAATATTGCGAACATTCACTAAAGCTATTTACCATTCTTGACTCACGTCTCACGACTCACGACTCACGACTCACGTCTCACGTCTCACGTCTCACGACTTACGCCTCAAGCCTGAAAATCCTAACTTTGCATCAGACCAAATTTGCGCATGGATATAAAAAACAACATCCTCGAGACCATTGGCAACACCCCGCTGATAAAATTGAATAAAATCACTAAAGAAATTCCATGTACGGTACTCGCGAAAGTGGATTATTTCAATCCCGGTAATTCTGTTAAGGATCGCATGGCGGTGAAAATGATCGAAGTGGCTGAGCAGGAGGGTAAATTGAAACCGGGCGGAACAATCATCGAATGCACTTCGGGTAATACGGGTATGGGGTTAGCGCTAGCTGCCGTAGTGAAAGGATATAAATGCATTTTTACCACCACGGATAAGCAATCCAAGGAAAAAATGGACATTCTGAAAGCTGTTGGTGCAGAAGTGATCGTTTGTCCGACCAATGTGGAACCCGAAGATCCGCGCAGCTACTATTCAGTTGCAAAAAGACTTGCCCGCGAGATCCCAAACTCTTTTCACTGTAATCAATATGATAACCTGGCGAACAGGCTGGCTCATTATGAAACCACGGGACCGGAGATCTGGAGGCAGACAGATGGAAAGATCACGCACTTTGTTTGTACTGCCGGCACAGGTGGCACCGTCACGGGTGTGGCCATCTTCCTCAAGGAAAAAAATCCAGCTATACAGATCTGGGCGATCGATGTGTACGGATCGTTATTGACAAAATATTTCCGCACCGGTGAGGTGGATATGAACGAGGTTCATCCGTATATCAGTGAAGGTTTCGGGGAAGATTTTGTCCCGGAGAATTATGATATGAGCGTGATCGATCATTTCGAACAGGTGACTGATAAAGATGGAGCGATCATGGCCAGGCGCCTGGCAAAGGAGGAAGGCATATTCTGTGGGTATAGCGCAGGCAGTTGTATCCAGGGATTGATGCAATTAAAGAGTCGTTTGAAAAAAGACGACCTGGTGGTTTGCATATTTCATGATCACGGTAGTCGTTATGTGGCGAAGATCTACAATGATCAGTGGATGATCGAAAGGGGTTTCCTGGACGTAAAAACTTTCCGTGACGTCGTAAGCGCGCGTGGCGCCAAGAGATTAATAACCGTTGAACCCAACCAGACAGTTGCCGACGCTGTGCAGCTTATGCAGAAATATGATATTGAGCAGATCCCGGTAATGAATGGTGAAGGACCCATTGGCACTATCAGTGAGGGTGGACTCTTCCAGAAAATTTTCGCCAATCCTGAAATTAAAAATTCTACGATCGCCGAAGTGATCGAACCTTGTTTACCACTGGTTTCTTTTGATACGCCCGTTGAAAAACTCAGGAACCTGATCAATAAAGAGAATGGCGCGGTGATCGCCCGCGATGAAGCAGGCAATTACCATATTGTCACCAAATATGATGTTATTCAAGCCCTGGGCAATTGATCTATCTTTCTGAAGCAGAATACTTTCGGAACCTCGTCTCTATTTTCACTCGTAAAACTACCTATCGAATATTCCGGTTATTACTAGACGGGCAACTGCCGGGATTACTATTCAAAGCCTGGTTTTTATAGTAAAATAGTTGAGCAGTTTTGCTCTATTATTTTAAAGAACTCACAATTATTTTTGGAGCCTGAGTTGAATATCCTATTAGAAAAACCGGCTCTAAAACTAACCAAAACCGATCCTAGAAAAACCAATCCGTTGCTCAGCACTGCGCACTGAGTGTCGAAGTACCGGGAAAATCCAATGTCCGAATCCTGAAAGGCAACTTTCAGAAAAACCATCCAAGATCCTTGAAGACCGACTGAGAAGTCACCGTGTCCAAATCCATGAAAAGTATTATTTCCGGAACCCTCCTGCCGTCCTAAGTTTAGCGAAGGATAGCAGGAGGCGCGGTGATGATCAAAAAGATCTTTCCTCTGCTTGTAAAGCTTAGCCATAAAAAAAGCCATTCGCCAAAAGCGGATGGCTTTTATGTTTTCGGTATTGTCTGGGACCTATTTTAGGTATTCGGAAATTTTCTTTAATACTATTGAAACATTGTTTTCCACTTCACTATTCCAAATGAGAAAAATAGTAAACCGCGAAGCTCCCCTCCCGGTTTATTACACGAACGATTTTAGTTTCCACTCAATGGCTCACCACCACCTTACCCACTCCGATTCTTGCTCCATTGATATCCCAGACTTCAACCAGGTAAACACCACTTTGATGATTGCTGAGATCAAGGTGAATGCTCGTATAAGGAATACCCGTTGTCTCTGATTGTTTGATCACTAATCGGCCTTTGGAATCATATACATTCACCACCACGTGTTGCCCGGGTGTATTGTTGAATCGTACCTGGAATTGACCATTTGTCGGGCTTGGATAAATAAACAACCGTATAAGCGGTTCGCCCGTTATTTCCAGGCTGGCAGAAGTCATTGTGCATCCATTGATATCTATATAGACAGCTGTGTATACTCCTATATCGTCTACAGTCAGTCCTGATAACACCAGTGATGTGGCTCCTGGAATAGGAACTCCATTTTTCAACCATTGAATTGTTCCGCCCGGCGGACTGACTACTGCGGTCAGGTTAATGGTCTCGCCGGGCGTTAATATTGTT
>Ga0196964_10000742_pt1 | contig 18267 bp, 19 predicted proteins | sample S1_10metaG_FD_148615 | JGI IMG/M metagenome (GOLD analysis project Ga0196964, IMG submission 148615) | Soil microbial communities from Anza Borrego desert, Southern California, United States - S1_10 | ecosystem: Environmental > Terrestrial > Soil > Desert | place: USA: California | collected... | reverse complement strand
CGGTCAGGGTGGTCTTGCCGGCGTCGGGGTGGGAGATGATGGCGAAGGTCCGCCTGCGGGCGGCCTCGGCGGCGGGGGCGAGCTTTGACATGTGGGCGGGGGGTTAGACGCCCGCCCGCCGTTTGTCACCCTTGGACGTCGTTAGACGCGGCGGATCACTCAGCCGCGGAGCCCGCTTTGCCTTTCGCCTCCTGCATCAGCTTCCGGGCCGCTTCAGCCATCTCTCCTCCATGCGGGTTGTTGGCCAGCGGCTGCAACAAATGGGCGGCGAACTCGTAACGCTCCGCCGTCATGAGCGCGGAGGCGGCTTGCCAGCGGATCGGCGCCACCTGGGGCGCAGCCTCGTGGGCCGCGAGCAGCGCCTCGAGATCGTTGTCCGTGGGATAAGTCGGCTCGATCGCGCGGGTGCGCACGTAGGCGTACAAGGCTTCGAATCGCGTCTGATCGGCTTTCACCGCGCGACCCGCAAAGGCGCGCGCTTCGCGGTAGCCCTTCAGCATCCCGGCGGCGTCGGACTCCTCGACTGAGTCCATGCGGCTTTCGGCCATCAGCACCAAAGCATCGATGTTGCCTGGATCGTCGGCGAGCAGCTTCTTCAGGACAGCTTCGCCCGCATGCCTGTCACCGAAGCCGATCTCGGCGCGCGCATGAGTCAGCTGCGCAAACGCGTCGTCTGGATATCTCTTCGCGACCGCCTGAGTTTTCTTCAATAGTCCAGGGCGATCTTTCTCTGAAACACCACGTTTGATGTGCAAGCTGTCCAGAAGGATCTCGTCCGCCGAGGGCGGTGCGGGCGAGAGGCTGACTTCTGCCTTTGCGAAAACCGCACCGTCGTAACGTATGAACGGGAGCGCGCTTCGCAAGTACTTGCGCAACTCTCCGCCAAGTTGCTCGGGCGTGTAGCCGGTGGCGGTCTTGAACGCCGACAAGGAGTCGGCTCCGCGGCCGAGCTCCTGCAAGTATTTCTGGAATCTAAGATAGCGCGAGGAATCGCTCATGAACCAATGAGTCAGCAACCAGGATTGGGCGTAATACATCGCCCGATCCTCTGACAGGCGAAATTGATGCCCGCTCTTCGTCAGCAAGTCTTCAAAAGCTATCCAATCCCCGTTCAGTAGATTGAACCCACGAGCACGGTTGTGCTTGCCGATAATGGCTTGACCAACCTTCAACTCTGCGGTGGCGAAATACTCGGCATATCCCTCAGTCAGCCATGCAGGATAGCCGTAAGGAAAGTGAGCAAGCATGAAGTGGTGGGCGTATTCATGCAGTATGATGTCGTCGCCCAAGGACCAAATATCGTCACCTCGGTCCCGGATAGCGACGGCGAAAACGTCAGCGGTGGATGCGGAGTAAAACCCGGCCACCGACTCGGAAGCCCACGGAGCGGCCCTCTGTAACTCGTTGTGATTGCGAACCAGATAGATGGTGAGCTTTCTGAGCGGCGCCTCGCCGATTTTCATTCCGTGCTTGTACCGAAGAACGGTGTCGAAGAGCTCCAAACGCTCGGCGTAGCTTCTCAGCGTATCTTGAGAGCCGTCGCCGTAGACGACGAAGTGGAGCGTCTCCGCCTTCTGCCATTTCGCTTCGGCTGTTTCCGGTGCGATCGCCAAAAGCAAGGATACGAACGCGACCGCCCCCACTCGCCTGATCCAGTCGAGCATAATGTCCCCCCGAGGCCGTCCCCGGTGCAAGCTTAACCGCTGCGGCGGCGAAAGGTCGAGACCTTCGGGTGCGGAACAAGGTCACGCCCGTCCGGTTGTGCCCGGTCGACCAGGAGAGCCGCCCGATGACCATGAACGACCCGAACCGGAACCGCGACGACGGCCGTCCCGCCGCCGCGCCCCCCTGGCGCAAGTGGCTGCCGTGGATCCTGGGGGCGCTGGCGTTGCTGATCCTGTTCGGGTTGCTGCGTTCCTGCGGCGACCGCGAGGTGGCCGACACCGAAATCAGCACCGTCCCCGGGGCCGCGCCGGGGTCGGCGCCGCCGATGCCGGCGACGACCACGACGACCGTGGTGGGCGCGCCGCAGGCCGTGACCCTGCCGGGCGGCGCGGCGGTCCAGGGCGTTCCGGGCGGCCTCACCTACGACCTGGCGCGCTATCTGGGTTCGACCGAGGCGGCGAACCGCCGGTTCACCTTCGACAACCTGCATTTCGACACCGGGGCCGCGACGCTTCGCCCCGAGTCGCAGGCGACGCTGAGCACGGTGGCGCAGATCTTGACCGCCTACCCGCGCGCGGCGGTGCGGATCGAGGGTTTCACCGACGAACGCGGCGACGCGGGCGGCAACAAGCAGCTGTCCGAGGAGCGGGCCGCCAACGTGGCACGAGCCCTGGTCGGAGCCGGGATCCCCGCCGAGCGGGTGCGCAGCCTGGGCCTGGGCGAGCAGGCGCCGGCAGCGACCAACGCCACGGAGCAGGGTCGAGCGCAGAACCGCCGCACCGACCTGGTGGTCACGGCCAAATAAGGCGCCGCCGTTCACGGAGCCGCGTCACACCGAATTGGGCGCCTTCGTGATTGCCACCGCGACGCGACCTGACGCAACGTAACTCCCGACGCAGACGACGTCGCACACCGTGGAAAAGGCGAGGGAAATCATGCTGCTCGACCAAGACTACGAACTGCTGGCCAAAGCCGAACGAGAGCCGGTCGCGCGTGTCTTCCTGCAACGGGAAGGCGAGGTGTGCGAGGACGACCGGGCCGAGTGCCGCACCGCCGCGCGGCTGGTCAGCTTCGGCCTGCTGGAGCGGGTCACGCCCGGCAAGGCCGAGCGCAGCGTTCACGGAGACTGCTGGTTCGACGTGCGCCTGACCCCGGACGGCGCGGCGGCCTTGCGGTTGCGGCGAATGCTGGCGGCCGAACGCCGGGTCGCTCCGCCCGAAGCCCCGATCGCCAAGGCGGGCCGGGGCGCCGTCCGCGCCGCGGGCCAGGTCGCGGCGATGCTGGTGCTGGCTGTGGGCGTGACCACGACCTTCGGTCCGCTCCAGGCGGCGGCGCGCCAGGTGGTGGCGGCGGTTTCCGGTCCGCCGGAGACCGTGCTGGCGCAGGCGCAGACCAACTGCGAAGCGGACGCGCGCATGGCCCAGGTCGAGACCGCCTCCTTCGCCCGCTCCTGAGGCTCAGGAGCGGCGCTTGTGGGACGGGTTCTCCTCGGCCTGGAGTTCGTCCAGCACCGCCTCCGGGGCGACGTTCTGCTTCAGTTCGTGAAGCTCCGGATCGGCGCTTTCCTCCACCCCCATCTTCTGGGCCATGGCCGAGACCAGGCCGAGCGTGCGGGTGATCTCGTGCTCGGCCAGCAGGCTGATCTGCAGGTCCAGCTCCGCCCGCCGCTCGGCGATCGCCGCCTGCCGGTTCTGGCTGATCAGCACGAAGGTGGACAGGAAGATCGCCTCCACCGAGGCGGCGGTGGCCAGGATCACGAAGGTCGGATCGAAGCGGGGCACGCCCGGGATAACCCCGACGTTGACCGCGACCCAGGCCGCCACCAGGGCAAGATGCAGGTAGACGAACCGCATGCTGCCGGTGAAGCGGGTGATGGCGGCGGCCAGCTTCTCCTCGCGGCTCGCTTCCTTCTCCTCGCGCCGGCGGCGCTCCTCCAGGGCGCGGATGTTGCGTTCCAGCACCGAGGCCAGGCCCGGGGGCTCGGGCGGCGGCACGGTGGGGGCGGGGCGTCCAGGGTTCATCCCGCTTCAATTCCCGCCGCAACGGCCCGTTCCGGAACTCTGGAGGCGCGCACGAGTTTGAGGCGCTGAACCGGCCGCCGCCGGTTCTCGGTTCAACAGGTCAGCGTATGGACACCCCGCGTCGGCACCGGGCCAGCAAGGTCGGCGCCATCATCCTCTGTCTCGCCTCCATGGCCGCGGTCGCGGCCCTGATCGTCGACGGGCTGCGGTAGGCCGCGACGGAGACGAGGCTTCATTTCCGAGGCGGAACCGGCTACACGCCCCTCCCCGGCCCGTTCGCGGCCCGCGGCCGCGCGCGCCGCGAACCCCTCAGCCTTCGAAACCGGTTATACGGCGCTAGAAGCGACACAACCGTCCGCGTCCACCCGCGCGGCCGAACAGGAGCGTCATGACTTTTCCCGCCGTGAACCCCGCGCTGGACCGCGCCCTGGCCGACCAGGGCTACGTCCAGCCCACCCCGGTGCAGCTGGCCGTGCTGGAGCGCGGAGCCGAGGACAAGGACCTGCTGGTGTCGGCCCAGACCGGCTCGGGCAAGACCGTCGCCTACGGCCTGGCCATGGCCTCGACCCTGCTGGGCGGGGCGGAGCGCTTCGCCGACCCGGGCGCGCCGCTGGCGCTGATCGTGGCGCCCACGCGCGAGCTGGCGGTGCAGGTGCATCGCGAACTGGGGTGGCTGTACGCCCAGGCCGGGGCGCGGCTGGTCACCTGCGTCGGCGGCATGGACCCGCGCAAGGAGCAGCGGGCGCTGGCGGCCGGCGCCCACATCGTGGTCGGCACGCCCGGACGCCTGCGCGACCACCTGGAGCGCGGCCACTTCGACGCCTCGGCGCTGGACGTGGTGGTGCTGGACGAGGCCGACGAGATGCTGGACCTGGGCTTCCGCGAGGACCTGGAGTTCATCCTGGACGCCACCCCGGCCGAGCGGCGGACCCTGCTGTTCTCGGCCACCATCGCCCGCGAGATCGCCACCTTAGCCAAGCGCTATCAGCGCGACGCGATCCGCATCAACACCACCGTCGAGAACGAGCCGCACGGCGACATCGAGTACCGCGCGGTCCGCTGCGCGCCCAACGAGGTCGAGCACGCCCTGGTCAACCTGCTGCGTTGGTTCGAGGCGCCCGGCGCCCTGGTGTTCTGCTCGACGCGCGAGGCCGTGCGGCGGCTGCACGCCAACCTGTCGGAGCGCGGCTTCGCGGCCGTGGCCCTGTCCGGCGAGCTGACCCAGAACGAGCGCACCCACGCGCTGCAGTCGCTGCGCGACGGGCGGGCGCGGGTGTGCGTGGCCACCGACGTGGCCGCGCGGGGCCTGGACCTGCCGGACCTGGGACTGGTGATCCACGCCGACCTGCCGATCAACCGCGCGGGCCTGCTGCACCGGAGCGGGCGCACCGGGCGGGCCGGGCGCAAGGGCGCTTCGATCCTGCTGGCGCCCTACAACCGGCGCCGCAAGGCCGAGCAGCTGCTGGCCGCCGCGGGCGTGGAGGCTGCCTGGGGCGCGCCGCCGACCCCCGACGAGATCCGCAAGCGCGACCAGGAGCGGCTGCTGCAGGACCCGGTGCTGACCGAGGAGGCGACCGAGGAGGACCTGGAGCTGGCCCGCGCGGTGCTGGCCGGGCGCACGGCCGAGGATGTCGCCACCGCCTTGATCCGCATGTACCGCTCGCGCCTGCCCGCGCCGGAGGACGTGTTCGACGCCGGCCCGCCGCCGGAGGAGAAGCCGCGCAACTTCGGCGAGAAACGCGCGCGCGCGGAGCGGCCGGAGCGGGAGCGCGACGGCGAGCGCAAGGGTTACGGCGCCCGTGACGCCGACGACACCGGCATGACCTGGTTCCGCCTGACCATCGGGCGGCAGAACAACGCCGATCCGAAGTGGCTGATCCCGCTGATCTGCCGCCTGGGCCACGTGACCAAGGCCGAGATCGGCGCGATCCGCATCTTCGACCGGGAGACCAAGTTCGAGATCCGCGACGAGGCGGCCCCGAAGTTCTGGGACGCGGCCGAGGGCGCGTCTGAGAAGGGCGTGCGGATCGAGCCCGCCGGGGCGCCGGCGCGCAAGGGCGAGGACCGGCCGGAGCGGAAGACCTACGGCGACGCGCCGCCGATCAAGAAAGCGGGTGCGTTCAAGCCCAAGCCGAAGGGGTACGGCGCGGCGGCCGGCGAGACGTCCGCGCCCAAGAAGCCGGGCTTCAAGAAACGCGAAAGCGCCCCCGGCGCGCGCGCCGAAGGCGGACCGCCGCGCAAGTTCGCGCGGGCGGCGGACACGGGGCCGAAAAAGAAGGCCGGACCGAAGCCCAAGCGGTGATCCCGCTCAGGCTTCGATCCGGCGATCTGAAAATCAGGCTTCCGGGGCGCGCAGGTTGATCGCGGATTCGCGACCGTCACGGCCCTTTTCGATGTCGTAGCTGATCCGGTCGCCCTCTTGAGGGTCGCCGTGACCGGCCCGTTCCACCGCGCTGACATGGACGAAAACGTCCTTGCCGCCGCCTTCCGGCTGAATGAAGCCGAAGCCCTTGGTGGGGTTATACCATTTAACGACGCCAGTCGGCATTGCAGTTCCTCTTAGTCCGGGCGAGCGGCCCTTGCGCCGCCCTTTTGCCCAAGCCTTGCGCGCGCTGCAACAGAGGCGAAGCGATTCCTGTTCCGAAACTCGCCTGCGAAGCGTAAGATAACATCGTTCAGCCTGCGTTTTCCCTTCACCCCGCACGGGGTCGACCCGTGCAGAAGCGGGTCCATGCGACGCGAAGAGGCAGAGGCGGCCCTCAAGGCCCACTACTCCACGGCCATTCAGCCGCTGGTCAGCGACATCGTGGAATTCCTGAGCGCGGCGCGCGCCGACCTCGGCGGCGATCTGGACCGGCTGCTGGTCCTGCTGGTGATCGCGCTCCAGACCGCCTCTTCCCCGGAATTCCGAAGCCTGCCTGCGGATGTGGCGCGCACCGGAGACGATCTGGACGAGTTCGAGGGGCGGCCGACCAACATCAGCTCGGTCGCGGACTTCACCGGCATTCCGCGCGAAACCGTGCGCCGCAAGGTGGCCGAACTGCTGGACGCCGGCTTCATCCACCGCCACGGCAACGACCTGAAGATGTCGCCTGAAGCGCCGCGCCGGCTGTCGCATCTGGTCGACATGGTGGTCGCCAACTCCGCCCGCGCGCACGCCCTGATCGACGGTTTGGAAACAGCGAAAAAAATCTGAAGCTTTGCCGCAACCTGTCGGTCGCGAGATCATTTGACAGGCCAGTACACAGGCGACGACGAGTTCGCGGCGGCCCAGGCACCCCCCCGACGCATATGGCCGCCGCGCTGAAGGCCTCCCGGATGTCCCCCCTCCGGGAGGCCTTCTCTTATTCCGGATCGACCGGGGCGCCCTATATGTGCGCCATGCCCGAGACCTTCCGCCGCCTGTCGCCCCTGTCCACCGGCCTCCGCTGCAAGTGCCCGCGTTGCGGGAAGGGGCCGCTGCTGAAGGGCTTCCTGACCATCCGCAAGGAATGTCCCGCCTGCGGGCTGGACTACGGCTTCGCCGATCCGGCGGACGGCCCGGCGTTCTTCGCCATGTCCGGCGTCGGCCTGGCGGTGATGGCCATGTTCCTGATCGTGGAGGTGCTGTACCGGCCCGAGCCGATGTTCCACTTCGTGGTGACGCTGCCGCTGCTGGTGGTCGGCTGCCTGGCGGTGCTGAGGCCGATCAAGGGCTGGCTGGTCAGTTCGCAGTTCTACTACCGCGCCGAAGAGGCGAAGTGGGACAGCCCGGGCAAGCACGGGCCGTTCTGAGGCGTCAGGCCGCCAGCCGCCGCCACACCGCGCGGTCGGCGGTCTTCACGTCCAGGCGGCCGGTCTCGGCCTTGACCTGGAGCGTGTCCAGGGTCGCTTCCGGCAGGCAGGCGAAGCGCACGCCGACCTCTTCCGGGGCGCAGTCCTTCGCCGGGGCCACGAACAGGGCGGCGTTGATCTCCGAACAGCGGCCGGCCAGCAGCCAGGCCAGCCGTCGCGCCCGCTCCGGATCCTCCCGGTGCAGCGTCGGCGCCTCGGCGTAGAGCTCGCGCCCGAGCTGGACCACGTAGTCCAGGCTCAGCCGCTCGAACCGCCGACGGTCCGCCGGCGAGGCGTCGAAGCCCGCGTCCAGATCGATCACCGTGTCGTTGAGCAGGAACAGCAAGCGGATACGCCTCGCGTCTCGAACAGGAGGCGACCCTAACCCCGGCGGCTTTTCGGTCCGGTTGAGAAACGCGGTTAAGGATTCTCCACCGGCTCGGTCAGGAAGTGGCGGCCCTCGACGTCGTCGATCTCGACCAGCCACAGGTCCGGATCGATGCGCGTCTGGCGCTGGACGTAGGCGTCGATGGCCGGTTCGTCCTCGGCCTTGACCGGGCGCATCCACACCCGCTCGCCCTCGCCGCGGAACGCTTCGGCGTACAGCCGCGCCCAGCCGGCCCGGCGGTTCACCACCTTGACCAGCACCGTGCCCGCGCGCGCGTCGCCCTTGCGTTCGATCATGGCGAAGGCGCCGCCGGCCTGGGCGCGGCGGATCAGGGCGCCCACCCAAAGGTCGGTGGAAAGCAGCAATGGCTTAACCCTGTCTCGCAACCGAACCGAAAACCGGCCCGCGTAAGGTCATCCTCGAAAACAAGGCCCGGGGGAAGCGCGCCGGTCGCGCCGCCGCCCCACGGGCCGGAACGACAGGTGGTGGAATGACGGCTCTTTCGCTCAGGCGGACGAGGAGGTTCGGCGCGGCCGCGTGCCTAGTCGCGGCTCTGGCCCCCGCCGCGGCGGCGGCGCACCCGGCCGATCTCTATTACGAGCGCACCCTGATGACCGCCGCCGGCGCCCGCTGCGGGCTGTTCGAGCCGCGCGTCTCGGCCGCGCTGGACGCCGCCGCCTGGCAGGCGCGCGGGGCGGCGCTGCGCTCCGGAGCCGACGAGGCGGCGCTGCGTCAGGTGCGCGCCCGCGCCCTGGCCAAGGCCGGCGCCGCGCCGTGCGCCTCCACCGACCTGAAGACCGCCGCGGCGCGGGTGAAGGACGCCTTCGCCGGATGGGCCAAGGTGAGCCGCATGACCTTTCCCGGCCAGGCCGCGCCGTGGGTCGCCGACCGCACCGCCTATCGCTCCGCCCGCTGGAAGCTGTCGCAGGGCGCGCGCGTGGGCTTCGACACGGTGACCTTCGGCTACGCGGGCAAGGGCGAAGGCGCGGCCCTGGCCGCGGTCGCGGCTTTCAGGGACGGCGCGCGCCCCTACGCCGCCCGACTCGTGCTGCGCGATCCGACACGTGCGGCCAAGCCGTGGCTGGTGAAGACCGGCGGCGTTCCCCGCTCGGCCCTGGCCACGGTCATGGCCGAGGCGGCCGCCCCGGCCGAGGCGAGCCTGGCGAACGGGGCGGAAACCGCCCTCGCCTTCCGCTTCCCCGCCCGCGCCGCCGACCGGATCGCCGCCCTGGACCCGCGCGAAAGCTTCCAGATCGAGTTCCTGTTCGCCGACGACACGGTGCGGACCGCGCGGCTGGAGGTCGGCGACTTCGCGGCCGGGCGGGCGTTCCTGGCGATGGGCGCGCTCTAGCTTTGTCCTTCTCCCCTTGCGGGAGAAGGTGGTCGCGTGAGCGACCGGATGAGGGGTGTCGGCGCCACATCATCTGAAGGCCTCGGAACCCGCGCGGGGACATAACCCCTGACCGGTCGCGCTCGCACCCCTCATCCGACCTGCTCCGCAGGCCACCTTCTCCCGCAAGGGGAGAAGGGAAGGACGATACACTTCCTCATTTCCCCCTTCGGCCTTATCTGTCGCGGATCGAAGTTCCGCGAGGACCCGCCATGGCCGACTCCGCTCCTGTCGACACGTCCTACGACGCCGCCCGCTTCAAGCGCGCGGGCCGGGGCCGCATCTACGACTCGATCGTGGACACCATCGGCGACACCCCCCTGATCCGCCTGCCGCGCCTGGCCTCGGAGCTGAACCCGAAGGGCGAGGTCGTCGCCAAGCTGGAGTTCTTCAACCCGATCGCCAGCGTCAAGGACCGCATCGGCGCGGCCATGATCGAGGCGCTGGAGGCGCGCGGCGTGCTGAAGCCCGGTTCGGTGATCGTGGAGCCCACCAGCGGCAACACCGGCATCGCGCTCGCCTTCGTCGCCGCCGCCAAGGGCTATCGCCTGATCCTGGTGATGCCCGAGACCATGTCGGTGGAGCGCCGCAAGATGCTGGCCCTGCTGGGCGCGGAGCTGGAGCTGACCCCCGGCGAGAAGGGCATGAAGGGCGCGATCGCGAAGGCCAACGAGCTGCTGGCCGAGATCCCGAACGCGGTGATGCCCCAGCAGTTCGACAACCCGGCCAATCCGGTGGTCCACCGCGTCTCCACCGCCGAGGAGATCTGGAACGACACCGAGGGACGCGTGGACGTGGTCGTCTCCGGCGTCGGCACCGGCGGCACCATCACCGGCGTCGGCCAGGTGCTGAAGTCGCGCAAGCCCTCCGTCCAGATGATCGCGGTCGAGCCCGAGGCCTCGCCGGTGCTGTCCGGCGGCGATCCGGGGCCGCACAAGATCCAGGGCATCGGCGCGGGCTTCGTGCCGTCGATCCTGGACCGGGGCGTGATCGACGGGGTGGAGCGGGTGTCCAACGACGACGCCTTCGCCATGGCCCGCCGCGCCGCCAAGGTCGAGGGCCTGCCGGTCGGCATCTCGTCGGGCGCCGCCCTGACCGCCGCCTTCCGCGTGGCCGCGCGCGAGGAGAACGCGGGCAAGCTGATCGTCGTCGTCATCCCGAGCTTCGCCGAGCGCTACCTGTCCACGGCCCTGTTCGAAGGACTCTGAACCAGGGCGGGCCGAAGCCGCCATCCGGCCAAGAGGCCCAGTAGCGCCAGGACCGCCATCGACAGGTAGCCGAGCGCCCCGTAGGCGTCGAACAGCGGACCGGAGAAGACGGTCGCCAGGCCGATCAGCACGCCGGCCGACAGGGCCGAGCTCAGCACCTGGGCGGCCGAGGCGCTCTCGGGCGGGGCCAGGCGCTCCAGGATCTGCAGCCCGGCCAGGAAGCTGGCCGCGAAGGTCAGGGCGTGCAGCAGCTGCAGCGGCCACAGCAGGGCGAGCGGCGGAGCGAAGGCCATGGCGGTCCAGCGCACCACCGCCGCCGCTCCGCCCAGCATCAGCAGGCCCCAGGGACCCACGCGGTTGCGCCACGGCTCCAGGAACCACATGAACACGATCTCGGCCGCCACGCCGGTGGCCCACAGCAGGCCGGTCAGGCTCTCGGGTATGCCCTGCGCCTTCCAGGTCAGGGTCGAGAAGCCGTAGTAGAAGGCGTGCGCCGCCTGGATCAGGCCCACCGCCGTGATCGCGGTCATGAAGGTGGGGTCGGCGACCAGCCGGCCCAGCCCCTTGAAGCGGTCGGCGCGGCTGAGCCGTCCGGCCTCGTGCACCGGCTCGGCCGGCGGCAGGACGGCGGCGGACAGCGCGACCAGCAGGGTCGCCGCCACCACCCAGGCCATCACCGCGTCGGAGGGCGCGCGCACCAGCAGCGCGCCCATCGCCACGTTGGCGACGATGAAGGCCAGCGAACCCGCACCCCTGGGCCAGCCGAAATTGAAGCCCTCCTTGCGGGCGAGCTTCATGGTCAGCACGTCGGTCAGCGGAATGATCGCCCCGGCGCAGGAGGCGGCCACGAACCAGAGGATCAGCTGGACGGCGAACCCTTGGCTGAAGGCCAGCGCCGCGTAGGCGGCCGTTGCGACCGCCGCCAGGATCATGATCGGCGTGCGGCGCAGGCTGAAGCTGTCGGCCCACACCGCCACCAGGGGGCCGGTGACCAGCCGCGCCAGCATGGGTACGGCGAAAATCACGCCGATCTCGGCCCCGCTCAGCCCCCGCTCGCCGAACCACAGGGGCGCGAACGGCAGGGCCACCCCGGTGCCGGCGAACATCAGCGAGTAGAAGGCCGCCATGCGCGGAGCGCTGCTCATGCGGGCGGGTTAGCAGAGTCTCGCCTCGTTTTCCTCCGTTCACGACACACGAGGCGCTCACGACGCGAGGCCCCCTTGACCTGAACCTGTTCGGCGTCAGACACAAAGCGCCATGGCCGCTTTCGTCACCGACACCGATCGCCGGGGGCTTCACCCCGAGATCGAGCCCTTCGCGTACGGGTGGATGCCGACCGGCTCCGTCCACGAGATCTACTACGAGGAATGCGGCGCGCCGGGCGGCAAGCCGGCGGTGGTGCTGCACGGCGGCCCCGGCGGGGCGGTCAATCCGGGCATGCGCCGCTTCTTCGACCCCAAGGTCTGGCACACGGTGCTGTTCGACCAGCGCGGCTGCGGCAAGTCGCGGCCGAACGCCTCGCTGGAGGACAACACCACCTGGGCCCTGATCGAGGACATCGAGCGGCTGCGCGAGCGCTGCGGCGTCGACCGCTGGACGGTGTTCGGCGGCTCGTGGGGATCGACCCTGGCGCTGGCCTACGCGATCCGCCATCCAGACCGGGTCGAGGCGCTGATCCTGCGCGGCATATTCCTGCTGACCCGGCGCGAGCTGCTGTGGTTCTACCAGGACGGGGCCTCGATGCTGTTCCCCGACGCCTGGGACCGGTTCGTGGCCCCGATCCCCGAAGAGGAACGCGGCGACATGATGGGCGCCTACCACCGCCGCCTGACCGGCGGCGACCGGTCCTCGCAATTGGAGGCGGCCGTCGCATGGTCGTCCTGGGAGGGGGACACCATCTCGGTGCGCGGCCCCGACGCCCGACCCGACAAGTTCGCCGAGGCCGAGTTCGCCCTGGCCTTCGCCCGGCTGGAGTCGCACTACTTCGTCAACGGCGGCTTCCTGCCCGAGGACGGCTGGCTGCTGAACAACATCGACGCCATACGGCACATCCCCTGTTGGGTGGTGCAGGGCCGCTTCGACGTGGTCACGCCCCTGGAGGGGGCCTGGAAGCTGAAGAAGGCCTGGCCCGAGGCGCGGCTGGAGATCGTCGGCGACGCGGGCCACGCCTCGACCGAACCCGGCATCGTCGACGCCCTGGTGCGCGCCGCCGAGGCGGCTTCCAGGCTGTAGCCCTCAGGACTTGGCCGGGGCGGCCGGCGCCTGGGCGCCTTCGGCGGCGGCCTTCTCGAGCTTTTCGCGCAAGGCGAAGCCGATGCGGCGGGGCTCGTCCTTCTCGCGCGGAAGGGAGGTCAGCAGCACGTTCAACTGCTCGTAGTGCTGGATCAGCCGCACTGGGCGGCCGTGCTGGTTCTTGCCGTAGAACAGGATCAGGTCCGGCCCCCAGAAGCCCAGGTCCTCGACATGGAAGGTCTGGTCGCCGGGAGCGCCGACCAGGCGCGCGCCGATCTCCTCGTCAGGGCTGAGACCCTTCTCGTAGTCCTCGATCAGCCGGCCAAGGCGCAGGAACGCCCATTCGGCCGGGTTGGACATCCGCGCCTTCAGACCCTCGGCCATGGCGTGAGCGTCCTCGGGCGCGGTCCAGGCGGTGACCGGAACCGGCGGCGCCTCTTCGTCCGAAGACCGGGGCGCCTCCCCCGCGGCGGCGGCGGACGGCGCGTCGGGATCGACGTCGGGCAGGTAGCGGGCGGCGGCGTCTTCGTCGCGCGGATCGGGGTCGCTCATGGGGCGACCCTAGAAGGCGCCGGCGGCGATGAAAACACCTGGGACGCGCGTCAGGCTCTGCACGAAAGAAAGGTTCACCAAAGGCACAAAGGAGTCACGAAGAACACGAAGCTCGACGGGGCCGCGCCGCACCGAGCCCGTCGTGTCCTTGGTGTGGTCTCTTGGTGTTCTTTGTGAAGAACCTCTGAGGCTCCGCCTCGGCAGATCCTACATCAGCTGGCCGCGGCCGCTGGGCAGTTCCTGGTAGCGGTGCACGCGCACGCCCATGACCAGGCCGAAGCCGATCATCAGGCTGAGCATCACCGTGCCGCCGTAGGAGAGCAGCGGCTGGGGCACGCCGACCACCGGCGCCAAGCCCATCACCATGGCGCCGTTGATGACCACGTAGGAGGCGAAGGTCGCGATCACCCCCGCCGCGCCGAGCCGGCCGAAGTGGCTGTGCGACAGGCTGGCGATGCGCAGCGTCGAGGCGACGACCAGGCCCATGACCAGCAGCACCGCGAAGGTGCCGACGAAGCCGAACTCCTCGCCGACGGTGGCCAGGATGAAGTCGGTCTGCTTCTCGGGCAGGAAGTCGAGCTGGCTCTGGGAGCCCAGGCCGTAGCCCTTGCCCAGCAGCCCCCCCGAGCCGATCGCGGTCTTGGCCTGGATGATGTGGTAGCCGGAGCCGGAGGGATCGGCCTCCGGGTTCAGGAAGGTCATGATCCGCTGGCGCTGGTAGTCGTGCAGCACGAAAGTGATGAACGGCGGCAGGGCCGCCAGGCCCGCGGCGCCCAGCGCGATGATGATCTTCCAGCTGAGCCCGGCCATGAACATGATCGAGCCGCCGGTGATCGCCACCAGGATGGCGGTGCCGAGGTCGGGCTGGTGGGCGACCAGCAGCACCGGCACCCCGACCATGGCCGCGGGGACGATCAGCTTCCAGTGGAAGCGGGCCTCCTGGGCGGTCGCGCCGTGGTACCAGCGGGCCAGCGCCAGCACGACGCCGATCTTCATGATCTCGGACGGCTGCAGACTGGTGAAGCCCAGGTCCAGCCAGCGCCGCGCGCCCATGCGCACCTCGCCCACCGCCTCCACCGCCAGAAGCAGCAGCAGCGCCAGGAAGTAGATCGGATAGGCGGCCGCGAACCAGACGCGCAGGTCGATCAGCGCCAGGCCCAGCATCATGATGAAGAAGATGGCGAAGCGGGTCATATGGTTCGCCGCCCAGGGGTCCCAGGACTGGCCCGCGATCGAATAGAGCATCAGCCCGCCGACGCCGGCGACGAAGGCCAGCAGGCCCGCGAGCTTCCAGTCGATCTCGCCGATCTTCTCCGACAGGCGTTCGCGCTGGCCGGGACGGGTTAGGGCGCTGGCGGTCACGTGGGTCGGCCTTGGGTTTGATCGGGCGACGGGGCGGCGGTTTCGGGGCCGCCGGTGCGGAACACGTCCGGCTCCTCGATCGGAGCGTCGGGCGGCGGCGCGGCGGGCTCGGGGCCCTGCGGATAAGGCTGCTCGATGCGCGCGCGCAGCTCCGGGTCCTTCAGCAGCACCACCTTCATGATGTCGCGCGCGCGCGGCGCCGCGTCGGCCGAACCGCCGGCGGGCGCGTGCTGGACCAGCACGGTGATGGCGTAGCGCGGATCGTCGTACGGCGCGAAGGCCACGAACCAGGCGTGGTCGCGCTTGGACCATTCGGCGTTGCGCGGGCCGCGGCTCTCGCCGGGCTTGTAGTCGCGCGACTGGGCGGTGCCGGTCTTGCCGGCCATCTTGATCGGCCCCAGACCCAGCTGGCTGTTGCGGTAGGCGGTGCCGGTCACGTCGTTGGCCACCGCCGCCATGCCGCCGCGCACCAGCGCCAGCCGTTCGAGCGAGAACGGCATGTCGGGCGCCTCCGCCCCTGAGGGCCGCTCGACGCCGCCGACCGACTTGATCAGCCGGGGCTGGATCGCCTTCTTCATGTTGGCGAGCCGCGCGGTCATCACGCACAGCTGCAGCGGGTTCACGTTCAGATAGCCCTGGCCGATGCCGTAGGACGGGCTCTCGCCCGGCCACCACTTCCACTGCCCCGGATTGTCCGGCTGGCGCTTCTTGAAATAGGCCTCTTTCCAGGCCCGGTCGGGCACCACGCCGGTCTTCTGGCCGCCGATGCCGATGTCGAACTCCTGGCCCAGGCCGAAGGCGCGGGCGACGGTGGCGATCTTGTCGGGGCCGATCTCCAGCGCGACCTGGTAGAAGTAGCTGTCGCACGAGCCCTTGATTGCGTCGTGGAGGTCGACCGAGCCGTGGCCGCCGGCCTTCCAGCAGCGGAACGCGCGGCCGAAGTACCAGCTGCCGGTGCAGGTGACGCGCCGCTTCGGGTTGATGCCCGCCTCCAGCGCGGCCAGGCCGGTGATCATCTTGAAGGTGGAGCCCGGCGGGAAGGTGCCCGAAAGCGCCTTGTCGAGCAGAGGCTTGCGCTCATATTCGGCCAGCAGCTTGTAGGTCGCCGACGGCACCCCGGCGACGAAGGCGTTGGCGTCGAACGACGGCGCCGACACCATGCACAGGATGTCGCCGTTGCGGACGTCCATGACCACCGCCGCGCCCGACTCCTCCCCGAACACCTCCAGCGCGCGGTTCTGGACGTCGGCGTCCAGCGTCAGCACCACGTCCTTGCCGGGGACGGCGGGGCGGCTGCCCTCCACGTCCTCGCCGACTACGCGGCCCTTGACGTCGACCTCGACCTTCTGGCCGCCCGGCTGACCGCGCAGCTCCTTGTCCAGCGCCTTCTCGATGCCCTGCTTGCCGATCCGGAAACCCGGGTGGAACAGCATGGGGTCGGGTTCCTCGCCCGACTTCTTGACCTTCTCGATGTCGCGGTCGGTGACCTTGGCGACATAGCCGATCACGTGGGCGAAGGCGCCGGTGTACGGATAGAAGCGCGCCTCGTGCATGTCGGCCATCACGCCCGGCATGTCGGTGACGTGCAGGTTGACCTTGGCGAACTGCTCCCAGGTCAGGTCGGTGGCGACCGGCACCGGGGCGAAGCGCGGGCTCTGGGTGATCTCGCGGATCAGCCGCCGCCGGCGGTCGGCGGTCTCGGGGATCAGCAGCTCGACCTGATTCAGGGTCGCGTCGAGATCCTTGGTCTCGTCGCGCACCACCAGCAGGCGGAAGCTCGGCCGGTTGCCCGCCAGCACCACGCCGTTGCGGTCGAGGATGCGGCCGCGCGGCGGCGGGATCAGGCGGAAGTTGAACTGGTTTTCGGCCGACAGGGTGCTGTAGCGGTTGGCCTGCAGCACCTGCAGCTGGGCCAGCCGTCCGGCCAGCGCGGTCAGGCCCAGCGCGGTCATGCCGCCCAGCATGAAGGAGCGGCGCAGGAACCCGCCCTGGCGCTCGTTGACGTCGGTGAAGAAGATCGCCGGTTCGCTCATCGGAACCTCACGTCGCCGTCGTCGAAGCGCTGGACCAGGTGGTTGGCGAACGGGAACAGCAGCAGGGTGACGAACACCTGCCAGCCGACCCCGATCAGGCTGGGCGCGGCCTTCACGTCTAGCATCACGAACAGGTAGGCGAAGGTGAAGGCCAGCACCGTCCCGCCCACGTACCAGGCGAACAGGGTGGGCGTGTCCTGCCCCAGGATCAGCAGCCGCGTGAACAGGATCAGGCCGTAGACGAGCAGCAGCGACAGCGCCCACAGCCCGATCGGCGCGTGCCACAGCAGGTCCAGGAACAGGCCCAGCACCAGCAGCACGCCCGGCGCGATCAGCGAGGGCCGGATCAGCGGCCAGGCGAAGGCCAGCGGCAGGGCGAACACCGGCTCGGGCAGGTGCAGGCCGAACAGCCGCACCGGCGTGGCGAAGGCGATCGAAGCGGCGACCACGGCCAAGGTAGGCCAGCCGATCCAGTCCCACGGCCCGACGACGCGGACCGCCGTGCGGGGGCGTCTCACCACGTCAGCCTCCGGGCCTGGGCGGTTGCGGCTGGGACTTCTGGGCGGGCGCGCTCGGCTGCGGCCGGGCGGCGGCGGGCGGCGTGGTCGCGGCGCCGGCGGCGGGCGAAGTCGCGGCGCCGGTGGTAGTCGGCGCCGGTGCGGCGGCGGCCGGGGCGGCGCGCGGGGCTTCCGGCGGCGGAGCGGTGCCCAGGGCGGCCAGCGGCGGCGGGTTCAGCGCCTCGGGGCGCACCAGCTGCGAGAAGTCCTCGAACATCAGCACGCGCACGAAGTCCACCGCGCCCCGGTCGGAGAACAGCTTCACCCGCCAGGTGCCGTCGATGCCCTTGGCGGCCACGCCCACCGGCAAACCGCGCGGAAGCACGCCGCCGTCGCCCGAGGTCAGGATGCGGTCGCCGTTCTTGATCGACTCCGGCCCGCGCAGGAACTCCAGCTTGGGATTGCCGCTGCCGTCGCCGACCAGGATGGCGCGCGCGTCGCTGCGGTCGATCAGCACCGGCGTCTTGGACGCCACGTCGGTCAGCAGCAGCACGCGGCTGACGCTTCCGGTGGTGCCGACCACCCGGCCGACCAGGCCGTGCTCGTTGATCACCGGATTGCCGATCTTCACGCAGCCCTTCTGACCGTCCAGCGTCGAGCAGTCTCTGGAGCCGACGTCGATCAGGCGCGAGTTGACGAAGGGCCCGCGCGACTCCGACACCGCCCGCGCCGTCACCATCGGGATCGGCGGCTGGGTGCGGATGTTCAGCATCGCCTCGTAGCGGGCGTTGACGTTCTTCAGGGCGATGGCGGCGTCGCGCCAGGTTTCAAGCTCGGCCACGCGCGCCTTCAGGCGGCGGTTCTCGGAGACGGCGAAGAAGTAGTCGTCGATCCAGTCCGACGCCTGCCCTGCCCAGCGCACGGGCGCGGCCAGCACGCCGTTGGTCGGCGCCGCGACGCTGTCGAACACCTTGCGCGCGCCGCCGTAACCGTCGGCGTCCAGAGTTTCGCGTTTGTCGCCGAGCAACAGCAGAAGCGCCACCGCACCGGCCGCGATCAGACCGATCGCGGCGGTGAAGGTCAGCGGCACCTTCAGGTTCTCGAAC
>Ga0196964_10000741_pt1 | contig 18284 bp, 11 predicted proteins | sample S1_10metaG_FD_148615 | JGI IMG/M metagenome (GOLD analysis project Ga0196964, IMG submission 148615) | Soil microbial communities from Anza Borrego desert, Southern California, United States - S1_10 | ecosystem: Environmental > Terrestrial > Soil > Desert | place: USA: California | collected... | reverse complement strand
AGACGGTCACGGTCACAGTCGTCGCGGCTAACGTTGCAGACACGGACGCGATTGATCCTCCGAACAACATGCTGGCGAATTATGTTTACACCTTTACCATCGACGCCCAACCGACGGTGACCTCCGCAACGCCCACCAATGGCGCCACGAGCCAGCCGAGCAATGTGAATATCGCCGTAAACTTCAGCGAAAATGTCACCGTTACCGCTTCGTCATTCACAATCTCGGGAAGCAGCAGCGGCGTGCACACCTTTGTGCTTGGCGGCAGCGGCAGTTCCTACACGCTCAATCCGGATACCGATTTCTCCGCGTCTGAAACGGTGACAGTGACGGTAGTCGCTGCGAACGTTGCCGATGCCGACAGCATTGATCCGCCGGACGCAATGGCAGCAAATTTCGTCTTCAGTTTCAGCATCGATGCGGCGCCGGCCGTCACGACAACCACGCCAGCCGGCGGTGCGACACAAATCGGCACGCAGACCAATCTGACCATTAACTTCAGCGAAGCCGTGAACGTCACCGGCAACTGGTTCCAGATTGTGGGAGCCACGAGCGGTACTCAGAATGTTGCGGACACAGTGGTTTCAGGTGGCCCGACCGCGTTCACGATCAATCCGAACACAGACTTCACGGCAGGTGAAACGGTGACCGTCACCGTCTTCGCGGCTCAGGTCACGGATCAGGATGCCGGCGATCCGCCGGACAACATGGCAGCCAACTTTGTCTTCAGCTTCACGATTGACCAGGCGCCGAGTGTCGCATCCACGACGCCGGCTAACAACGGTTTGAACACCGCCGTTTCTGCCAACGTCGATGTGACATTCAGTGAGGCGGTGACGGTAACAGGCAACTGGATTACTGTCAGCGGCTCGGTAAGCGGAAGCCGCACCCCAGGCGCCGGACTCACGATTACTGGCGGACCGACGACGTTTACAGCTGATCCGGGTACGGACTTCACGCCGGGCGAAATGGTCACTGTGACGATCGCTGCCGCGCAGGTCACCGATAACGACGCGGGCGATCCGCCGAACAACATGGCGGCGGATTATGTCTTCTCCTTCGTCATGCCGCCGCTGGCTGTGAACGATACCTACGCAGTGACCGGCAATGTCGGAATCAACGTCCCACTGGCAAGCGGCGTTCGCTCGAACGATACGCCGACGAATGCCACGATTTCCGGCTACGGCGCCACGGCTGGAACGGCCAACGGCACCCTGCCCGGAACGCCGATCACGGCAACCGGCGGCGGCACAGTGACTCTCGCCGCGGATGGCAGCTTTACGTTCATGCCGGCGCCGGGATCGACGACTGCAAACACCTTCCACTACACGCTGAGCAACGCAGGCGGCACCTCGGTGGGCCAGGTGACGCTGAATGTGTCGAACATGATCTGGTTCATCGACAACAACTACGCTGGTGCGACGGCCGATGGACGACTGGGCACGCCGTTTAAGACCCTCGCAGCATTCCAGGCCATTAACACCGGCGCGGTGCCCAATGCGCAGCCGGGAGATGCCATCTTCCTGTATGAGAGCGCCACAAGCTACGGCGGTCCGGTGAATCTGCGCAATACACAGAAACTGGTCGGACAGGATGCGACGGCTTCGGTGGATGCGGTCGCCGGCATAACGCTGGCGGCGCACAGCAATACGATGCCGCCAGTGAATCCGACGGGCACGGCGGTGACCATCACGAATGGAGCCGGAAATGGTGTCACCCTGGCGGACGGCAACACCATTCGCGGATTGACGCTCGGGGCGTGCTCCGCCATGGCGATCGACGACAGCGGCGTCAGCGTGGGAGCTTTGACTGTCAGCGAAACGACGATCAACAACCCAGCCGGTGGCGGTTTCCGTGCGGACAATGGCGGCGGCACGATCAACGTGACCCTGGTCAGCGTCGCAACCACTGGAGGTGTCAACGGAATCAATCTGGCGAGCGCCACTGGCGGCTCGTTCACGGTCAGCGGCACAACCACGATCAGCAACAGCACCGGCGACAGCCTCTCGCTGAATGGCAACGCATGCACCTTTACCGCAAGTGGAACAACGACCATCAATACCACGGCCAATAACTTTATCGGCATTCACGTTCAAGGCGGAAGTGGCGCTATCAGCTTTGCGGGCATCGATATCAATGGGCGGCTGGACAAGGGGCTGCGCATTACTGCCGGAAACCGGAATATCACGACCGGTGCAATCGATATCGATAATACAAACAACGATGTCGCGTCGGCACTTGAGGTTATCGGCACAACCGGCGGCACCCTTTCGTTCGGCACCACAACGATCAATGTTAATGGGACCCCCGGCTTCGGGATTGAACTGCAGAATAACGCCGCTGCCATCACCTTTGCAGCGGGTAGCGCGGTCAGCAACAGCGCCTCTACCGAAGTGCTCATTAATCAGGGCAATGCGAACGTGACGTACAACGGCACGGTAACGAGCACCGCCGGGCCGGGCATTAACATCACCGGACGCAGCGGCGGCATTGTGGATTTCACCGGCAACATCAGCTCGACTGGCGCAGGCATCGGCATCGCCGTCGGAAGCTGCACTGGCGGAACAATTCAATTCAGCGGCGCGTCAAAGACGATCACGTCGACAACCGCGAACGGTGTCAGTCTGACGAGTAACGGGGGCGCGACGATCAACTTCACCAATGGTGGGCTGGTGATCAACACGACCAGCGGTGTGGGCTTCAACGCCACCGGCGGCGGGACGATCAGCGTTCAAGGTACCGGCAATACGATCAATGCGACGACCGGGCCGGCGAATACGAATTCAAATACGGCGCTGAATGTTGTCGGTACAACCATTGGCTTCAGCAATCTTAACTTTGAGAAAATCTCGTGTGGAAATAATTCGGGAACAGCCGATCCGGCCAATGGAATTGTGCTTAACAATACTGGCACGAGCGGTGGGCTCATTGTTACCGGCGACGGGACGGCGGCAAATAACGGCTCGGGCGGCACAATTCAAAACTGCACGGGTGACGGCATTCTCTTGACCACTACGCAAAACTTCCGTCTGTCGCAAATGAACATTACCAATAACCTTGGCGATGGAATCGGTGGTAGCGGCATCGTGGGATTCCTGCTGAATCGGGTCAACATCACCGGCAACGGCAATGATGCGGCAAGCGATGAATCGGGTATTAACGTGGCGGAAGTGACGGGGACGGCATTCGCCAGTACACGACCGACCGGAATATCGAACTCGACGATCAGCAATAACAATGAGTTTGAAGTTCAAATCACGAACACAACCGGCACGTTAACGGATTTCCAGCTCACCACCAATACCATTTCGAGTAACGGGCTGCCGATCAACGGCAACGGAACATCGCCGCACGGAAATCTCGTGAACTTCCTTGCATTGGGTTCGGCAACCATGACGTTGACCGCGAGCGGTGGTGACTATATTGGAAACTGGAACCCGGCGAGCCCACCTGCAACGATTGTGGCGACCGGTATTCAAGCGGACCATTCCGGAACGAGCGGCACCGTCACAGCGAATATTTCGACCGCCAATTTTACCAACCTTAACGTCGGTCCGCAGGTTTCCAATTCCAACGGCGGCAATATCGTTTTTGATTTCAACGGAAACACAGTCACCGGCATTCGCTCGAGCGGAATCAACTTGTTCACCGCCGCCGGGACGACCTCCGGAAGCGTGACCGGAAAGTTCCGAGACAACGTGGTGGGAACGCTCGGAACCCCAAATTCTGGCGCGGCACTCGGCTTCCCGCTCCGCATCCAGAACGAAGGCGCCACGAACTACCTGCTTCTGATTCAGAACAATACGCTGCAGGAATCACCGAATGGCGGGATCAACGTGAACATCGGCTTGTCAGGAAGCGCCACCTTCGGCGGCACGCAAAACATTTCGATTCTCAACAATACCATTCGCAATATTACCAACGCGCGAGGACTCACGATCAACCAAAACCAGGAGAGTCCGGCGACACCGGCTCCGACGACCTGGGTGAACATCTCCGGCAACACATTTACCAACGTTGCCGGTCAGGCCGGGGACGGATCGCTCATGCGCTTGCGTGAGTCCAGTGCCGGCACTTTCAGGGTAACGCAAAAGCAGGCGACCGCTGCAGCTGACCCCGTTGGGCCCGGAGCGGACCCGGGTGAGCTCGATGATGCCAACGGGTTCAATGACCCGTCCAAGATTTTCATCTCGGGAGCCGGCATTATAGATTACAACCAGGGAGCCCCTCCGCTACCACCATAAGAAAAAATAAGGCGCAGATCAAAGCGGGACGTGGACAGAATGCGGAACACTTGGGTTAGCAGAAAAAGGCGTTTGGCAGCGACGATGTGCACTAAGGACTGAAAGCTCTGCAGGCAAAGTGCTACCAAGAGGAGTTAAACGTGAAGCGTTTAGCGATGATCGTACTGATGACGGTGTGCAGCGTTTCGGTTGCCGCCGACCTGGTCGTCAACATCCCATCTCTGCCGCCGGGGAAGAAGCTGACGATCGTTCATGACGTGGCGATCAATGCCAGCGTGCCGGCCGGCGTCAATGACATCGCCGCGCAGGCCACGGTCACTGGCGACAACTTCGCCACCGTGCTCAGCGATGATACGGCAACCACTGCCGCGGCGGATGCGACGCTTACCCCGCTGATCGCCGCTCCGGATCTGAAGCTGGCGAAGACAGCCGATGTGCAGACTGCCCAGGCCGCCGGCAATATCGTCTATACACTCTCCTATAGCAACCAGGGTAACCAGGGCGCAACGGGTGTGCGCGTTACGGAGAACCTTCCGAACAACGCCAGCTTCGTCGCCAGTGGAAGCACCGCGGGCTGGACCAGTACCGGCGGCTCCTCGTATCTGCTGAATTCGGGTCCGCTCGCTGCCGGCGCCTCAGGCACGGCGGTGTTTGCCATCAAGCTTGATGCGCCGCTTCCGGATACGGCCAAAGAAGTGTTCAACACGGCTCAAATTGCTGACGACGCGACCAATGGCGCCGATCTCAACCCTGCTGACAACACTGCGAGCGTAACCACGCCGATCGTTCTGGGTTCGGGCGGCGGAAGTTCCCCGGTCATCACTGCAAGCCCCAATCCCGCGCCGGTGCGGCAGGCCGTAACTCTTTCCATCGCGCTGGGCAGCACGCCGCACTCGGCCATTCTGTGGGGTTTCGGCGATGGTACTACGGATAACACGAACAGCAGCAGCGTGCTGCATACCTGGAATGGTCCCGGAACGTACACCGTGACCGCCAGCGTCACCACGCCAACCGGAACGCTGAACAGTTCGCTGGAACTGATCATTCTCGGCAATTCCACCAGCCAGGACTATGACGGAGACCTGCTGAGCGACGCAGACGATTCAGACGATGACAACGACGGCTTCATGGACCAGGTTGAAACGAACCTCGGCACCAATCCGCTGGATGGCGCTTCGCATACCAATGGCACGGCGGATTTCAACCGCAACGGTACGCCTGACGACCGCGACCTGGACGACGACAGCGACGGCATACCCGACCGCGTCGAACTTGCGATGGGCACCGACCCATACGATCCTCTCTCTGGCGGGGCCGCGGATTCGGACCGTGATGGCGTTGTCGACCAGCAGGACCCGGACGACGACAACGACGGCTTAACTGACCAGATCGAAGTCGCGCTAGGAACCAATCCGTACAACTCCAAGTCCACTGGTACGGCAAGTGGAGCCGCTGCGGCCTTCGTGCCGTTGAATCTCAGCTCCCTGCGCATCCATCTTGATTTCGACAACGTGGACGAAGACTCCATCCAGGTGAGCGGAAAGGTTGCGCTGAAGCCAGGCTTTAATTACACAGGATCAGTCGTCACGGCAGACGTGGGCGGCAACGTTGAACAGTTCGTCCTGAATAAGCAGGGCATTGGCAAGCTGAACGCCAGCCGCTTCCACTTGCGTCTCAAGGGGCCCTCTGCCGGCAAGTTCACGCTGAAGATGCGCCAGGGGCAGTACGCACCGCTGCTGCGCGATGAGAAGCTGACGGCTGAGCCGCTCAAGAATGCCGTGCGGCAGGTGGAAGTCACCCTGATTCTCCCCGGCGGAGCTTATAAGAAAGTGCAGCCGCAGGTTTACTCCGTTAATAAGGGTAAAATTGGAAACTCGAACTAGGCACGTCGGCGCCAACAATCATTGAAGCCGGAGCCCGCAGCGATGCGGGCTCTTTGCTGTCGGTCCTAAAACGGGCGTAAGTCCAAGCGAGCACGGACGGACGAAAACTCGCGCTTCCGTGGCAACGGAGGGCACGCGATTATTCGTCTGCCCACGCACAGCCGTGATTTAGGCAATTCGTATGTAGAGAAGGGTGCCGCCATCGACGATGAAAGAAATTGGTGAGTTTTTGGAAAAAGAAAACCCCGATTCGCGCCTTGGCGCATCGGGGTTAAAAATGGCGGGCTCGACGGGACTCGAACCCGCGACCTTCGGCGTGACAAGCCGACGCTCTAAACCGACTGAGCTACGAGCCCGCGTGAATCTGTCTTTTCGAAGAAGCCTGCGGCCTAAAGCAATGGGCGATGAGGGACTCGAACCCCCGACCCCCTGCTTGTAAGGCAGGTGCTCTAACCAACTGAGCTAATCGCCCAGGTACTGCAGGCGTTTTTGGAGGATTGACCTCCGCACACTGCCTTCACTGCGGCTTCTTCGTCACGCAGAGGCGGAAAATTAACACGGCACCGGGCCACATGCAAGAGCGTTTTTCGATGTTTCGAGAGCAGCCGCCGAAAACACCTTCCTCATACTGTCGGAGATCAGCCGCCGCTCTTCGCTGGCACTCGCGACTTCAGCCAGCGCTTAAGCTTAAGCACTGCCAGCTCCTTAGCCTTAGCCTCAATGTCTACCGTAACATCCATCTCCAGCCATTCGGCTGGAACATCTCTTGGATTAATATAATCCGCGTGCGCGCGCGGATCTTTGGCGCTCCATCCGCCGAGCGGGCTTGAAAGATGCAGCCATGGCTCGGCGCCCCTCCAGCTTTCGACACATAGCTTCAGCGCCTCTGTTTCGCTTAAACCGTCCGGCAGGCAGCGATGATGGTGGACATCATAGATAAACTTCATGCCTTGCGCGGCGCAAAGAGGCGCCAGATCTTTCACTGTGAATACCCGGTCGTCGTTCTCAAGCGCGATCAGTTCGCGAGTGGCGCGCGGCAGTGCAGCAAATGCTTCTGCGGTGCGCTTTAGAGCCGACGTCTTGTCCCCATATGCGCCGCCGCCGTGCAGAGTAAGCTGTTCGGCATGCAGCAGCCTGGCAATTCTGGCCTGATACTCCAGTTCCAGCAGCGACATGCGCGCAGCCGACTCTGACGGCGAGCCCGGCACCACGAATTGGTCGGGATGGAAGCTCAGCCGAATTCCAGCGCTGCGTGCGAACTGGCCGCAGCGCTTGAGCCCCGTGGTGATCTCCGCCCCGGACGGTAGATCATCCAGGGCGTAGCCTGCCTGCGGGTGCGTATAGAGCGGAAAAAACTGGCTATTTATCCGGAACGCGCCGACGCCGTTGGCCGCGCACCACTTCAGCGCCTGCAGGAGCGCGGCAGTGTTGTCGCGCGCAATCAGATCCACGTATGTCCAGCGCTCTGGAACGGGCAGGGACAGCACATACCTGGCAGTTGCCGAACGGAATTTAATATCTTCTTTGATAAAAGCGCAGCACAGGCCGAGTCGGATCATTGTGTTTGCAGTGTCGCAAACCTCCTGCCTACGGAGGGCAATTGGTTCGAGGGCGGAACGCTGCTTGCGACAACGGTAATCATGAGCGGCAGCAGCGGAAGCAATTGGCCGGCAAGTGACATCGCGCTCGACGCTGGACGTCGATTTCTATCTTCGTGCGTGGAGCGCAAACGCGTCGTCGTCGCGTGCCACAGCGATGCGGATGGTCTGACGAGCGGTCTGCTGGCTGTGCGCGGGTTGGAGCGCGTGCGCGTTCCGCATGTGACTATCGTTCCAACGGGCAAGGCTGAACACGTCCATAGCGAATCGATGCGCGAGAAGATTCTCCACTACGCGCCAGACGCTTTGATCGTGACCGATATGGGCAGCCGCGGAGAACACATCTTTGAAGGCATGCCGACGCTGGTAATAGACCATCATCAGCCGCAAGGAACGCCGCCAGGTGCCGTAATGGTTAGCGCGTATGGCTGTGAGCCGATCGTCTCAAGCAGCCTGCTGGTTTACTATCTATTTTCGCCTCTTGTTCCGATGGACGATTTGAAGTGGCTGGCGCTTCTCGGCGCTGTGGGGGACCTTGGCACGGCGTTGCCGTTTCCGGAATGGACGCCGCTATTAAAGGAATATGGCGGACGCCATGTAACTGAAGCCGTTGCGCTGCTGAATGCGGCGCGCCGATCAGGAAAACACGAAGTGCTTGCGGCGCTGAATGCGCTGATGATCGCGAATTCACCCGCCGACATTGCATTAAAGAAGGTCCCCGGTGTCGACGTCTTGCAGGCTTGCCGCGACGAAGTTCAACAGGAACTCTCGCGCTGCCTGAAAACGGCTCCAAAGTTCGCCAAGAATGTTGCGATGCTGCGCTTCTCGTCGCCCGCGCAGATTCACCCGCTGATCGCCACACGCTGGTCGCGGACGTTGCGCAAATTCATCGTGCTCGCGGCCAACGACAACTATATTCCCGGACGTGTGAACTTCTCGCTGCGGACGATGAGCGGCGTGAACCTCGTCAATTTTCTGCGCGAGCTGATGCCGCAGCCGCTTGAAGGCGAGTATGCCAATGGCCACGCGCAGGCGACCGGCGGCAGTCTTCCTCCATCCATTTTCGAAGAAATGCTGGAGCGCATCGGCTTTCAGAATGCGTCTGCCGCTGGACTAGCGGTTGCATCCGCTTCCAAAGAGAAGACGCAGCAGCCTGCGGCCAAGCCGCGAAAAGCGGCAAACGCAGCAAATGCCAAAAGGAGCGGCGCAGATGGGACTCAGTCTGGCACGAAAACTCATTGAATCGCACCTCGTTGAAGGTGCCATGAATACTGGCGAAGAGATTGGCCTGCGCGTCGATCAGACGCTTACGCAGGACGCCACCGGCACGCTGGTGATGCTGGAACTCGAAGCGATGCGGGTGGATCGTGTGAAGACCGAAGTCTCTGTTCAATACGTCGATCACAACATCATCCAGGAAGACCACAAAAACCCCGACGATCACTTGTTTCTTCTCAGCGCGTGCCAGCGTTTTGGCCTGTGGTACAGCCGCGCAGGCAACGGCGTGAGTCATCCCGTACATCAGGAGCGCTTTGGAAAGCCAGGCAAGACGCTGCTCGGCTCTGACAGCCACACGCCGGCAGGCGGCTCGATCGGCATGCTGGCGATCGGCGCTGGCGGTCTTGAAGTTGCGATGGCGATGGCCGGCGAGCCGTTCTATCTGCGCATGCCGCGGATCTGGGGCGTGAAGCTCACGGGAAAACTTCCGGACTGGGTCAGCGCCAAAGATGTAATCCTTGAAATGCTGCGCCGCCATGGAGTGGAAGGCGGGCTGGGCCGGATCATCGAATACTATGGCCCCGGCTTGCAGGAACTTTCTGCGATGGACCGCCACGTTATCGCGAACATGGGCGCGGAACTCGGCGCCACGACAAGCGTTTTTCCAGCGGATGAAGAGGTCCGGAAATTTCTGCGTTCGCAGGGGCGCGAAGAAGATTTCGTGGAACTGCTGCCTGACGGCGATGCGCAGTACGACATTCACGAGGAAATCGATCTCTCGACGCTTGAGCCGTTGATCGCCATGCCATCGAGCCCCGGCAATGTTGTCCCGGTTCGCGAAGTCGCGGGAACTGAAATCTATCAGGCGTACATCGGCTCGTCGGCGAATCCCGGTTACCGCGATTTCGCCGTCGCGGCAGAGATCCTCAAAGGCAAACGCGTGCCAACGCACGTTTCGCTGGATATCTCTCCGACCTCGCGACAGATTCTCGAGAATCTCGTCCGCAATGGCCATCTGCTGTCACTCATTCAGGCCGGCGGCCGCGTGCATCAGGCCGGCTGCAACGGTTGCATCGGCATGGGGCAGGCGCCGGCGACCGAAAAGATCAGTCTGCGAACCGTGCCACGCAACTTCCCGGGCCGTTCAGGAACGCGCGAAGACAAGGTCTGCCTTGTGAGCCCCGAAACTGCCGCGGCATCCGCGATCACTGGCGTCATCACCGATCCGCGGACGCTCGGCATGCCTTACCCGCGCGTTCGCGAGCCCGAAAAGATATTCTTGAATACGATGCTGCTTGAGCCGCCGCCATCGCCTGACCAGGCTCGCCAGGTCGAGCTGGCTAGAGGGCCCAACATCGCGTCGCTGCCCGAAATGGATGAACTGCCGGAGATGATGGAAATTCCGGTCCTGCTCAAAGTCGGTGATGACATTTCGACTGACGAGATCATGCCGGCCGGCTCGCGTGTCTTGCCGTACCGCAGCAATATTCCGAAGATCAGCGATTTCTGTTTCGAGCAGCTCGATCCCACGTATGTTCTGCGCGCAAAAAAACAGCGCGAAACGTCGGGCCATGCGATCGTCGGCGGTGCGAATTATGGACAGGGCTCCAGCCGCGAACATGCAGCGCTCGCGCCGCGTTACCTGGGGCTTCGTATCGTGCTCGCCCGCGGATTCGCGCGCATTCATCGCCAGAACCTCGCCAACTTTGGCGTGCTGCCGCTGGTTTTCAATGATCTGGCTGATTACGACCACGTCTTTGAAGGCGACATGCTGCGTTTAACGAATCTGCGTGAAGCGCTGACGCACGGAGCGGAGATTCACGTTGAAAATCTGTCGCGAAAAATCAGTATTCCCGCCCATCATACGTTGTCCCGGCGCGAGGTGGAGATGGTGCTGGCTGGCGGGCTGACGCGGTATATCGGTCTGCGCGAAACCGGTGTCGCCGTTCACTGAGCGGACTGGGCAATGCGCGGAAGATAAATCTTGATTCGCGTGCCCTGGTCAGGAACTGAGGCGACTGAAATGTCGCCTCCCCAGCGCCGGACCATGGTATGAATCATGGCCAGGCCGAGGCCGGTTCCGCGTGCGACCCCGCGCGTTGAGAAGAAGGGCTCGAAGAGCCGCGCACGCACCTCCTCGGTCATTCCCGCGCCGGTATCGCTGACCACCAGCAGCACATGCGGGCCGTTGCGCAGCGAGAGGTTTTCACTGCTCGCGGACCCATCGATGCTGATGTCCACAGTCTCGATGATCAGCTTGCCGCCACCGGGCATCGCCTGGCGTGCGTTGATGGCCATGTTGATCAGCGCCTGTTCCAGCTGGCCGGCATCGGCGAGGACCGGACCGAGATCAGTCGCCAGCAGCGTGATGAATTCAATGTCTTCTCCGACAAGCGGCTTGAGCAGTCTGTAGGTTTCAGTGACGACAGCATTGACGTCCGTCGGCGCCGGCTTCGTCGAATCCAGCTCGCTCATAGCCAGAAGCTGTTCATTGAGTCCTGCGGCGCGGGCGACAACTTTTTCGATCATTTCGATGTTGCGCTTCTGATCCTCAGGGCGGTCCACGCATTTTTTCATCAGGGCGCTGTAGCCCCTGATAACGTTCATCAGATTGCCAAAGTAATGCGCTGCGCCCATCGCGAAATGTCCCACGGCCTCAGCGACTTTCGCCTGCCGCAGTTCCTCTTCCCGTTTGCGCAGTTCCTCTTCCTGCTTTTTGCGTTCGGTAATGTCGACTTGGACGCCGTAGAGATTGAAGATGCCTGGCCCCTGCGGAATAATGCGAACGTACTCGCTCATGTAGCGCAGCGAGTTGTCGGCCGCGCGCAGCGCAAATTCCTGCTGATAGCCCGGCTGCCCGGTGCTGAGCGCCCGGTGCGAGACACCGTTCATGCGGTCCATCTCCTCAGGGGCGATGCGCTGGCGGTACGTTTCGTTATCGTCGTCCGGATTCATGCGCACCCACCCGAATTCTTCGCGGGTGGACTCCGGAGAGAGAATGCGCAGCTTCCAGGCGTAATGTCCATCGGGCCGCTGGACGACCCGGGCTTCCCAGAGTACACACCTGGCGCCGGCTATGACTTCGCGTAGCGCGAATTCCCGCTGGCGAAGCAAATCGTAGTCGCGTTCGTTCATGCCCACTCCCGCCGGTGCATCTCAGAACAGAACCGATCATGCTACAGGCTTTGGCCATTCGCGCCAGAGTCGGCGAGAGTGAATGCGTTTTACGCAGCGCGGTGCGACAGGCACGCGAGCGCAGAAGCGCGGTCCGTGGCGACCTGGAAAACTTCGTCGATGCCCAGGAGTTCCAGTACCGAGGCCACCGACGAGCGGATGTTCATAAGCACCACGTTTCCACGATGCTCGTGTGAGATCGATTGCGCGCTGAGCAGCACGCCGATCCCTGCTGAGGCGAGGTAATCGACGTCTGTCATATCCACGACCAGGTCGTAAATGCCCTTACTCAGATGCGCGTTTAGAGCAGTCTCAAGCGCACTGTACGTATGCGCGTCAATGTTTCCTTTGGGCCGCACAACCACTGCGCCAGGGGCGAGAGGCAACGTTTCAATCCGCAGCTCTGTGTTGGTCATGGATGAGAATCTCCCCGAAATGTTGAAGTACGTGGAATGCACCAGCGAGTGAATTGCCACAACGTGCAAAACGGCGGTAAATTTTGCAAACCGTTATAACAAATCAGGTTGAAGTTTTGTTCACCCATGCCAGATCCCGTAGATGACTGCCACTTTTCAGCTGGGGTGACGAAAATCGGACGGCTGGAATTTAAAGAATGCATATCCTTCAGCGTCGCACTATTGGCTCGGGCTGCCAAAAGTGCTAGGATACCGCGCGTGTTCCCACCTCTATTCAAAGGCGAGCTGATCCTCTGCATGGCGTTGGCCATTTGCCTGGATGCGCACGCGCTTGAGGCGAGGCCGCCGGTGAAGCCGAAACCGGAGAGCTCTCCGGGTGCCGAAGTCATTGATCTCAATCCGGCGCCCGCGAACACCATTGCTGAGATCCTGGAACCGGAAAATACGCCGCCTCAGGTGAATGATCCGGATGCCCCGCGCGTGGCGATTGCCGCCGATGGCGAAATCGCGCTCAACGGCTGGTTGCTCCTCGATGGCAGCGCCACGTTCAACCCGGCCGGTGATGCGCTCGAGTTCGCCTGGAAGCAGACGGCCGGCCCGGCGCTGACTTTTTCTGAAAGTGAACTCAAGCAGCCGCGGCTCTGGATTTTCCTGGCTCACACCGGCGAATACCGTTTCGTGCTGCGCGCTAAAAATGCGAAAGGCTGGAGCGCCCCAAGCGAGCGCAAATTCACTGTTCGGCCTGGTCGCGCGGTGCTGCCTGAACGCGAGGCTCGCAGGATTGCCGGCGCCGGCGAGCGCTGCGTGCTGCCGGGCGAAGGCTGGAGCCAGGTCGCTGGGCCTGCCGTTCAATTGGACTATGAAGAAGGTGGCACCGTTTTCCGTCCGGGCCGCGCCGCGCTTTATCTTTTTGAAGCTCCGCGCGCCGGCGAAGTGCCTGAGCGCCGGGCAGTGATCGTTCCGCCCGGGCGCGACGAGTTGCTGGGCGACCGCCGCCCCATTACCCGCATCGCCAGGAACGCGATGGGTCAGGCCGGCAAATCTCTCGTCCTCAACGCATCGCTCTCATTCGATCCCGATGGTGCGGAGGAAACGCAGCAGCTCAAAGCGTCTTGGCGCACGGCTGAAAAGTATCGCGGAGTCGAGCTCGAAGCGCTGCCTAATCTGCGCGCCCGCTTCAAAGCATCGCGTCCGGGGCTCTACAGCGTCCTGCTCACGATTTCAGACGGAAAGCTCGAATCGGATCCAGTCGAAACCGTGTTCGTTCAAATCAATGCCGCGCCCAACGACGCGGTGGCGGAGCTGCCCGGCTTTGTCGAAGAAGAACTTCCGGGTGCGCCGGTCGATGATGTTCGCTACCGCAAAGTGAGCCTCGGGCTTTGGGGCGATCTGGAGCGCGCCGTTCAGCTCTTCCCCTCGCGCTGCGGAGTGGCTCTACGCGTCGATTCCGAATTTGCTCAAGTTGAAAAATTTGCGTCCATTCCGCTCAACCTTGAAGTCATGGACGGCGCGCTGATGCATCTGGTCGACTGGATCGGCCGCCAGACCGACTCGCGCTACCGCCGTGAGCGTGACCGTTCGTTCTGGCTCACCACGCCGCTGGCCTGGACCAAAGAAGAAAAGCTCGCGGCTGTCGCCGTGCTCGTGGATGCGCTGTATACGCGTCCGGACGCCAGCGATTTAATGAACCAGATTCTGCCCGCGTTTAAACCAATTCTCGCAACGCGCGAAGGCTGTTCGCTGGAGTTCGAGAAATCGCGGCAGGAAATCCACGGAATCCTGCCGGCTTCCGCAGCGGCTCGCCTGAAAGAAATCTTCGCCGCGCTGCGCGTGCCGGAAGTTCAGGGCTTGCCGCCGGGAGATCTTCCTTCTGCCGCCGAGTACCGCCTGCAGAAGGCGCTCGCCGAGACGCGTGTGAGCATCAGCCAGAAAAACGAGCGGCTCGATTTTGTGCTGCGTGAACTCAGCAAAATTTCAGGCGTCGCGATGGCCTTTGACCCGCGACAATTTCCAGCCGGTGTTCCGCGCATCAGCCTCGAGCTTCGCGAGGTTCCGCTGCGGGATGCCGCGCGCCGCGTGGTCGAGGCCGCCGGTTTTGATGGCTGTTCGGCGGAATCTCCCGGCGGTCTATGGTTCTTCAAAGGCGAGCGACCCTATCCGAGCAGCGAACTGCTGTGGGATCACGCTGTCGTTCGCGCATATGACCTCACCAGGCTTCTGCAGACGATCGCGCCAACGGCCGGCCATCCGCTGAGCGGTGAAACCATTTCGTACATCATTCAGCGCCGCATCTATCCGGCTTCCTGGAAAGAGCCCGGCGCGCTGATCTTTTTCCATCCGCAAACGCGAAAGCTGCTGGTCATGCATGGCCCTGCTGCGCAGCGTAAAGTGCTGGATTTCCTTTACGACCTGGCCGAGCGCGGTGAGTGGGCGCTGGGACCGGTGGAGGAGGCGGCGCGCAAATGAAGCGGCTTGCTGCGCTCCTGCTGATGCTGCTTGCCTGCGCCGCTGCTCGCACCGAAGAGCCGGGCGGACGCGTGCCGGCGAATGCTGAATCGATCGCCACCGGCCGTTCGCTTTACATTCAGAACTGCCAGGTGTGCCATGGCCGCCGCGGCAAAGGCGATGGCGACGCCGCCAGCGATCTAACGCGCCGGCCTACCAATCTGACGAAGCTCGCCAAGTGGAGCGACGCGGAACTTTTCGCGGGCATCGCGCACGGCAAAAAAGACATGCCAAAATCTGAGAACCTGCTTAGCATTGAACAGCACTGGCATTTAGTGAATTTCATCCGCACGTTCGCGCGCTGAACACGTACACGCGCGGCGGGGCGGAAAGAAGAGTGGGGTGGTGGTGCACGCCTTCGCACGGATTCTTTTTTTGCTATTCACCCTCGCCGCAGCCTGGACCTGTGCCGGCGAGGACTTTGTCACCAAGGACGAATTCGAAAAGTTCAGAGCTGAATTCGAAAAGTACAAAGCCGAAAACGAGAAACTCAAAGTTCAACACGCACAGCTGACAAAGGCTATCGAGAACGTTCAGGCGTCCATCAAGCGCGCTCCCATCGATTCGCGCCTCTCGACCTACATGTCGCCCCAGCCCGGCATCACGCGCGAGGAACTCGACGCCGTGCGATCCGGCACCACAAAGTTTCTCATCTCTGGGTGGGCGGATGCCGGGTACGAGGACCGCAAGGGCGCGAATTCCACGTTTACTGCGTCGTTCCATCCGGTGTTTCTCTGGAAGATCAACGATCAGATTTCGTTCGAGAGCGACTTCGAATATGTCACGCTTGCCTACCACTTCCATGATCTGCTGACGCTGGAGGCCGGGCGCTTTATCACGCCGCTGGGCAGTTTCGTTCGCAACCAGCGGCCGAGCTGGATCAACAAGCTGCCGGACCGCCCGTTTGTCTTTGATCCCGCGGATGGGCTCGTGCCGACGATCTCTGTCGGCGCCAACCTCGGTGGGGGCTTCAACGCGGGGCCGACAAAGTTCAACTGGAACGCTTACGTCGCCAACGGTCCTTCGCTGAACACGTTCAGCGCTGGAAAATTCGGAGCGCTCGAATTCAGCCGCGCGATCGACAATAACCGCAACAAAGCGTTTGGCGGCCGGCTCGGATTTTTCCCCATCCCTGAGCTCGAACTGGGCGGCTCGTTCATGTCCGCGCGCGTTGGAAGCAAGCGGACGCTGCAGAGCGATACCGATGCGCTGATCTACGCCGCCGATGCGGCGTACAACAATGTTTTCGATGCCATCAAAGGCACAATCGATCTGCGCGCCGAGTGGGTCTGGTCGAACGTCGATGATGCAAGGTACGAGATCGGCGGAGACGAGATCGCCTTCAACAACAACCGGCGCAACGGCGGCTATGTTCAGGCCGCGTACCGTCCGAGCAAAATTCAGCACAAGTGGGTAAAGAATCTTGAGGTCGCTTTCCGCTACGACCGCATCGACCAGCCCGCCTTTCACGCTGATGCGCCCGACGAAGCACGCTCGCAGCGCGTCGACCGCGACCGCTGGAGCGGCGGATTGAATTACTGGCTGGGCCACAGCACCGTGCTGAAATTTGCTTACGAGTGGGACACGCGCGATCAGGACGCGCTGCTTTTCCAGTTTGCCATCGGGTTCTAGGAACCGCCAATACGCCAAAGCGCCAAGAACGGCAGAAAAACGGATGATGAATCGAACCACTTTCCTGATTCTGTTTATCGCGCTCGCATTGCCTGGCTGTGCGATCGATGAAGCTGAGCGCGGCGTCGAAGTTGCCGTTCGCGCGGAAAAAGTCGAGAGAGTCGAGAAGGGCGGCGCGCTGCTCTGGGAGCAGAACTGTCGGCGCTGCCACAACCTGCGGCCGCCCTCGGCCTACAGCGATGACGAATGGGACGTCATCGTCAATCACATGCGTGTGCGCGCGCGGCTGACGGCCGAAGAGTCACGCAAGATCGCCCAGTTTCTGAAAGCCGCCAACTAAAGGAGTGAACTCATGATCCGATCTGCGCTTCTCTCAATTCTGTTCGCCGGCGCGGTGTTCTCTTCCCACGCCGCCAACGTTGCTGCTCCCTGCTGCGCTCAACGGGCGGCGAATGGACGCGCGACAACTTCCGTGTCGATCGTGGATTTTGATTTCAAAGCCGCGAGCATCACCGTCACAGTCGGAGACACGGTGACCTGGACCAACGACGGCGGCGCGCCGCATGATGTCACCAGCGACCCGCCCGGAGCATTCGCGTCCGGGACGCTCAGTTCCGGCCAGACATTCTCGTTCACATTCAACACGCCGGGCACGTTCCAGTATCTCTGCACGATTCATCCGAACATGCGCGGCACCGTCATCGTCCAGGCCGCCGGCGGCAGCAGCAGCCCGGGCAACCTGAGCGGCTCGTTTAGCGGCAAAGCGAAGGCGAAAAGTTTCAACCTCGCCGGCAGCGATGGAAAATTCACCAACGAGAGCCGCACGGTTTCCGCGACGTACACGCAGGACACCGGAACGCTCAGCGCTGACGTGACGCTCGGGTCGAAGACCTACAAGCTCAGCGGCAAGATCGGCAACACCCATTTCTGGCTGAGCGGCCAGGATTCCACCGGCACCGAGACGATAACGCTTACCGGCCACGTCAGTAAAAAGGGCGATTCGGTCAAAGGCATTGCCATCGTTACCGCTCAGCAGAAAACCGAAGAGCTCGGTTTCAGCATGAAGAAGCAGTAACTTTTCCCTCTCCATCCGGGAAAGGGCCGAGCGAGCGAAGCGAGTCCGGGGTGAGGGAGGATCTCATCTGCGGGCCGCGGTTCGCCCTCACCCGGCACTCACTTCGTTCGTGTCCGCCCTCTCCCGCAGGGAGAGGGGAACGGCAATTCAGTCTCCCCTCATCTATACTGAGATGCTTAGCGAAGTCGATTTGCGACTCACTTTTAAAAAAAAGTTTTCAGACGCTTCAACGTATTTCGAGCAAGCGACTTACACGAGCACGTCATCAGACAGGCGCCCATGTGGCGCGAACTTTAGTTCGCGAACGCGTGCAGCTTCGCGCACCGTGCGAACTGAAGTTCGCACCACAATCGTGAGACCCGCTTGCGGCATCCTTCCTGCAACCCTATCATGGCCTGCATGAGCGCGATTCCGCAAGCGGCATTCGACGAACTTCAGGCGCTGTATGGCCGCATGAGCGCGGCGCTCGAGCCGTTCCGCCGGCACTGCACCGGCCGCGGGATCTGCTGCAACTTCGCAAAAGCCGGCCACATGCTTTA
>Ga0196964_10000740_pt1 | contig 18286 bp, 12 predicted proteins | sample S1_10metaG_FD_148615 | JGI IMG/M metagenome (GOLD analysis project Ga0196964, IMG submission 148615) | Soil microbial communities from Anza Borrego desert, Southern California, United States - S1_10 | ecosystem: Environmental > Terrestrial > Soil > Desert | place: USA: California | collected... | reverse complement strand
TTCATGGGCTGCGGGGTTGAACGCCGTTTTGCTTTCGCAAGATGCCGCGACGGTGCCACTCTTCGCCTACGAGCGTGTTGCAGCGGGGCTGGAGATGACCGGAGTCATCATCATTCCGCAACACCTGCCGCTGCGTCAAGCTGTCGATGAGACCCGGTGCTGCATGTTGTGTCTCACCGACGAAGAATGGCTGAACACAACCCTCCACCTCCCTATTTAGAGCACCGCGATTTATTTTTTGTTTTTCTCCGTACGCTCCTGTGACCCCCGTACAACCCCGCTGTTAGAGAGCCCCCCTACACGCGGGCTCGGGGTTGGAGGGCGCGCCATGCAGGCTTATCCCATCACACCGAATGATCTGATGCCCGAACCGGGCGGGACGACCAGCGTTCAGGTCCTGCCGATCGACGTCAAGGAAACAGTGCCTTTCCTGGAATCGCTCGCGGCAAAGAGCTCCTGGTGGGCCGTCTCAATCCTGCTCCACGCCCTGGTTATCCTGCTCGCCGGGCTGATGTCGATGGCCATCGACCTGGGCGAAGAAGAGCCTGCCGTGGTGATGGTCACCGAGCTGGCTCACCGCACCGTCATCGAGACTGAAGTTCCGAAGCCAAAGTCGGACCTGGCCACCACACTGCTCTCGCAGCACGACACGCCGCCGACCGATCCGACCTCGACGGAGGCATCGAACATCGTCGTGCCGCCGGAGATCCTCGAAAAGGCTGAGCTTGGCGATCATTTTGAAACAATCAACCCCGACCGGCCGGACACGCAGAGCGCCTTTGGCAACCCGGACGCCCACATGTTTCACAGCACCAAGGGCAGCGATGACGAAGCCGGCGGAGGCGGAACGGGCGGCGTCGGCCTCGAAGACCTGATTGGCGTCGGAGGACTCAGTTCCCCCGGCACGGGCGGCGGCTGGGGTGGCGGTTCGGGAACGGGCACAGGAGTCGACAAAGGCTCCGGCCACGGCAGCTTCGGCTCGCGCAACGGCGGCGGCCGCAAACTTATGATCAAGAAGCACGGCGGCTCGGCAGCCACTGAGGGCGCCGTGGAACTCGCCCTGGACTGGCTGGCCCGCCACCAGGAAGCCGACGGAAGCTGGTCGGTACGCAAGACCGAAGGCCAGGGCGACTGGGATCCGGGCGTCACAGGCCTGGCGACGCTCGCGTTTCTAGGCGCGGGGCACACTGAAAAAGTCGGTAAGTACAAGGAGAATGTCCAGAAAGCCGTCGCCTGGATGATCGCCGGCCAGCGCGAGGACGGCGCACTGGGCAGCGATCCAAAATTCACCGAGCACCACGGCGGCTTCAGCTACCACCACGCAATCTGCGGATTGGCCCTCGCCGAGGCTGCCGGCATGGCCAACATTCCGACGACGCGAAAAGCCGCGCAGAAAGCCGTGGACTATTCCTGCAACATTCACCAGGCCGGCGAAGGCAGCGAGAAGATGGGCTGGCGCTATCAGCCCAAGAGCCCCGGCGACGTCTCGGCCACTGGCTGGTATGTCATGCAGCTCAAGAGCGCCAAAATCGCGGGCCTGCAGGTCGATGCGATGGCCTTCGATGGCGCGATCAGATTCCTCGATAGCTGCGAAGAAAGCCCCGACAAAGTACAGCTCGAAGACAAAGCCTACGACGACGGCCGCCATCGCTACGGCTACACGGGAAAGGGCGCGATGGTGAACACGACATCCATCGGCGTGCTCTGCCGCCTGTTCATGGGCTGGAAAAAGGATGAATTTACCGGCGCCGCGCTGTGGCTGCGCCGCACCAATTCACCTGAATGGCGCAAGGACCTGGGCCTGGCCAATGGTGGCGGCTGGCCCATGTATTACATGTACTACACGACGCTGACCATGTTCCAGCTCGGCGGCGATCATTGGCCGGCCTGGAACGAGCCGCTCAAGAAAGTGCTCCTCGAAAATCAGCGCAAAGACGGCGACTTCCGCGGTTCGTGGGACGCGCTCAGCCCCTGGGAATCGAAGGCCGGGCGTACATACACGACGGCACTGGGCGTTCTCTGCCTCGAGGTCTACTACCGCTACCAGCAACTGCGATAATCAGTGCCGATCTGAAGCACCCGTTCGCATCAGCTTGCACCCGTCCCTCGTGCCACTGGCCGCAGCCAGTGGCCTTTTCTTTTCGGATGATTCCCCCTCTTTTTCAAGCAACCTCTTGCGTTCAGCGAAAGTAACATATATGTTACTAATAGCTTTTGGGCTCATCTTTATTAAAAACACAGAAGGGGGAAATCCAATGCTCACCGCAACTAGACTTGTGCTGCTGATGCTGCTCAGCGCCGCCTCGCTGCTTTCCGCAGCGGAAGACAAGAAATCGGGGCCACCGGAAATCACCGTGCCTAAGCTGACACAGGCCGCGCCGAAGATCGATGGCACTCTCGACGATGCCGCATGGAAAGACGCCGCCAAATCGACGCCGCTGGTGCGGACCTACGGCGAGGCCTCTTCGCTGCAGTGCACTTTCCGCATTCTGCAGGACGACAAAAATCTGTATATCGCCGTCGACTGCCCCGAGACAGACAGCGGCATCAAGGCACTGAAGCTCGATGTGACGGAGCACGACGGAGATCCGATCTGGGACGACGACTGCATCGAGCTATTCATCGATCCGTCCGGCAAACGCGATTTTCCGTACTACCAGATCATCATCAACCCCAAGAGCGTCACCTTTGATGTCCAGATGAACGGCAACGGCGATCCGGACAAGGGCTGGGATCCGAAGTACGAAGCCAAGGCGCAGATCGGGAAAAGCGGCTGGACGGCCGAGTTCGCTCTGCCCTTCGCGATGTTCGACCGCACCGAAAAGAGCGCCGACGAGTGGACCTTCAATCTTGCGCATTCACGCAGCGCGGGCGAAGCGCTGTACTGGGCGCCGGTGCATGACGAAAGTTCGCACCAGCCGGCGAAGTTCGGCAAGCTGAAAGGGATTGCCGTCCGCGCGCTGAAGTGAGGAGGGCTGGCTCTTGGCTCTTGGCTCTTAACGACTTCAACACGGAGGCACGGAGAACACGGAGGTCACGGAGACTTTTTTAGTCTTCGGGATCTCCGTGTTCTTCTTTTTGCACAGTCTTACTTTGCCTGCGTTGAGTGCGGTGCGATGTGGGCACTCCGCCGGACGCTGGGCGCGGAGTTGCGCTCGCGGCGGCCTGCGCTTTGTTGATTCCCGGCACAGGCGTCGGGATGGCACTGAGAACCGCAAGCGCTTCAGCCACGGCAGCGCTGACGCGGGCATCGGTGTCCTGCACATGTTTGCGCAGAGCGGCAATCGCGCGTTTGTCGCGAATCAATGCGAGCGCTTTGGCTGCATGCAGGCGTGTTTCGGCGTCGGGATGCTGCAGCGCGTGAACGATCGGCTCGGTCGCGCGCGGATCCTGCAGTGAAACGAGCAGCCGCATCGTCGCCAGACGCACGCGCTGGTCTTCATCCTGCAGCAGAGGCAGAAGCGGCGGCACGGCCTGGCGGTCGCCGAGTTCGCCCAGGCCTTCCAGCGCTGTCGAGCGCACGTACCATTTAGGGTTCTTGAGCGCCTCAATCAAGGCTTCGATGACGGCGCGGTCACCGGTGTCTTTCAAGCGCACGAAATCGTCATCAGTTCCCTTCACCAGATCCTGCCAGATGTAACGCCCGAGTCTGGCCAGCGCCTTCGCGGCGGCGGTGCGCAGATCCGGTTCAGCGTCACCGAGTGCCTTCATGAGCGGCGTAATCGCGCGGCGGTCTCCCAGGCGGCCAAGCGACTTGGCAGCGGCTTCGCGGACGGCATCGTCAGCGTCCGCCAGCGCGTTGATCAGCGCCGGAACGGCGCCGCGATCACCGAGTTCCCCCAGCGCGGCAGCGACCGTGCGCCGCACATGCGCATCTTTGGATTCCAAATCCTGCAGCAGCGGAGCAAGGGCACGCGAGTCATGCAGCTGCGCCAGTCCGGAGACAGCTGCGGCATATGTCTTCAGATCCAGGCTCCGCATACCGCGCTGGTACCACCAGAATTTGAGAGAAGAGATCATGTGACACCCCCCATTGCGAGAGGAGATAGGCGCCGCTTCAGTAAGCGGGCTCTGCGATACATTCAAACTATACCCCATGATGTTGAACCTCCGCCAATCCGATGATCCATTGTTCAAATGAACGTGTGGTCTGCGGCGGTTTCTACATGCTCGGATCAGTCATTTTCAGGCGGAATTGGCGAAGAACGGCTGTTTCTCCCGCCGTCTTCGCGCCGCGTGAACCAAATTGCCCCTCAGGACGCGTCGGCGGCACGTGAAAGTATTTTTATCTTTATGTTGTAAAATGCGTTGCTTTCGTGGAGACTAATGGCTCAACCGCTCGAAACAGAACCACCCCTTTGGCTGGTATTTGGAACGGGCAAAAACAGAGGTTAGGAGAAGTAGATGGAGACCGGCAAAGTAAAGTGGTTCAATGATCAAAAGGGTTTCGGATTTATTACCCCCGATGCGGGCGGCAAAGACTTGTTCTGCCACCACAGCGAAATCAAAGCGGAAGGCTTCCGGTCACTCTCGGAAGGACAGGCCGTTTCTTATGTCGCTATCCAGGACGCCAAAGGCCCCAAGGCTACCCAGGTGACACCGATCAAGTAAATTCAGTCTGAACCTGAAAAGTCAGAAAAACGCCTCCTCACCGGAGGCGTTTTTCTTTTGTTTCCAGCGCTGCACCATTCAGCAACTGACAATTCGCGCGCCGTCTTTTAGACTTCAGCACACGCATTTTTCAGGAGGCACGGCCATCGCTACAACGGTTTCATCCCCCTCGCTTCAGCCGGACGCACGCGGTTATTTCGGCGGAGATGACGGCTTCGGCGGGCGCTACATCCCCGAGACGCTGATGCCCGCCTGCCAGGATCTGGAACGCGACTACGAAGCGGCGAAGAAAGATCCGGCGTTCAACAATGAACTGGCCCTGCTGCTGCGCGATTACGTCGGCCGGCCCAATCCGCTCACGTTTGCCGCGCGCCTGACCGCGGACGTCGGCGGCGCGAAGATCTATCTCAAGCGCGAAGACCTCAATCACACCGGCGCGCACAAAATCAATAACACGCTCGGCCAGATCCTGCTGACCCGCCGCATGGGCAAGAAGCGCGTCATCGCTGAAACCGGCGCCGGCCAGCACGGCGTCGCCACCGCGACCGCGGCGGCACTCTTTGGCATGGAATGCTGCGTTTACATGGGCGCAGAAGACGTGCGGCGCCAGGCGCTGAATGTCTTCCGCATGGAACTGCTCGGCAGCAAAGTGGTGCCCGTCGAAAGCGGCCAGCGCACGCTCAAAGACGCCTGCAACGAAGCGATGCGCGACTGGATGTCTTCGGTGCGCACCACTCATTACGTGATCGGATCCGTGATGGGACCCCACCCCTTCCCGATGATGGTCCGCGATTTTCAGTCGATCATCGGCAAGGAGATCAAGGAGCAGTCCCTGCAGATTGAAAAGCGCCTGCCGGACGCGGTCGTCGCCTGTGTCGGCGGCGGCAGCAATGCGATGGGCAGCTTCTATCCTTTTATCAACGACACGTCTGTGCGGCTGATCGGTGTTGAGCCCGCCGGCCGCGGACTGGATGGAAACGAACATGCCGCGACGCTCGCCAAGGGCAAGCCGGGTGTGCTGCATGGCATGAAAACCTACGTGCTGCAGGACGATGACGGCCAGACCGCGCAGGTCCACTCGGTCTCTGCCGGCCTCGATTATCCTGGTGTCGGCCCCGAGCACGCGTGGCTGAAGGACACGCACCGCGCCGAATATACCTCCTGCACCGACGCCGAAGCGCTCGCCGCGTTCCAGCGCCTGGCGCGCATGGAGGGAATTATTCCGGCACTCGAAAGCGCGCACGCCGTTCACACCGCCTGCAAAGTCGCCCGGGAGCTCGGCAAAGATAAGATGGTGGTGATCTGTCTGTCCGGCCGCGGCGATAAGGACTGCGAGGAAGTGCGGCGGCTGCTGAAGATGTAGCTTTCACCGAACTGATCAACACAAAGACACCAAGACACGAAGACACAAAGAGAATTGTTTGTTGGCTTCGTGTCTTTGAACGCGTTGCGCCGGTTACGCTGCTACTAACCCCCGGCTTCAGCCGGGGGGAAACCGCACTCACTGAGTTGCGTTACCCCGCTTTAGCCGGGTTGACCCACACGCAGAAGGGGTTCAGCCCATAGCTGTTGTGGCTGAAGCCCTCTGCGCCCCAGATAAGCCGGATAAATCCGGCTATGCGATCTGCATTTCACGTTCCACCCCCGGCTGAAGCCGGGGGTTAGGATTTACCGGCGCAGAGTCTTCGTGTCTTTGAGTTGACTGTGTTGCCGTTTGGATTTCAGGAATAGCCTGAGACGACGCGCGGCTTTGTTTCCGAGGCTGTGACAATTTCCTGCGCACGCTGATAACTCTCCGGCGTGTCGATCCCTAAGCAGTAACCATCAATCAGATGCCCGCGCAGGTGCTTTCCGGCGGCGAGCAACTTGGGGAAGACATCACGTGCCCAGTCCGTTGCTTGCGGCGGCGGCGGAATTCCCTCCAGCGCTTCTGCTTCAAGCACATACGCGGCGGCGTTGACGTAACCGGGTGCGTCAGGCGCGGCGCCTTCGATGAACTGCGTGATGCGACCAGCGTCTCCGAAAAACAGCGGCGCGCCGGTAAGTTCGGTCCGCACGCGGCCGCCGGCGATGCCCGTGTGGCGATGCTTGTTTGGATCAAAGAGCGCGATCGTGCCGAGCATCGCTGGATCGGCCTGCTTTGCAACCACGTGCTGCGCGATGAACTTTGAGAGATCGAAATCGAAAACGTTGTCGCCATACACCAGCAGAAACGGCGTGCGCGCGACGAGCGACGGCGCCGGTATTTCGGACGCAGCCGGCGGCGGTGAGGTGACTGCTTCGCCATAGGCGAACGGCGGCAGCGAAACGCCCGCGCCGAGCGTCGAGGCTGGCGGCGCGGGCGGCGTTCCCGGCGCTGCGGGCAATTGCGGCGCCTGCTTCGGATCGGGCGGCGCGATGCGCGTGGCCGGACTGGCGTCTCCTTCCGGCGTTGCTATTGCCCCGCCGAAGAGCTGCGCCGGATGTGTCAATTCGCGCTCAAGCTTCTTCGCCGCGCCGGCCGTTCCGAGAATCGGATTCTCTTCAGACCACGACACACGCACGCCGTCGGCCGAGCCGTTGCCGATCGCAGCTTTAATCTCATCGGCGCGGTAATGCAGATTGATAAACGTGTGCGCAATCCCATAGCGCCTCAGCCAGCGCAGATTGCGCTTCAGCACCGGCACTCCATTGATCGGCGCGAGCGGCTTGGGTGCGCCGCCAGTGATCGACGCCAGGCGCGTGGACATTCCCGCGGCAAGAACAAGGCATCGCATCAGGCACCTCCGCTTCCCTGGGCAGCGAGCAGCTTCGAAACGGCGTCGGCCAGATCGCGCGCGGTGAGCGTCGGTTTTTCGATGCCGGGACGCAGTTTTGCCGAAAGCGGATTTTCGACGAGAATCGTGCGGCATCCCGCGCGGCGGCCGCATTCGACATCGGTCTCCTGATCGCCGATCATCCAGCTGGATTCGAGATCGAGGTCGAACTCATCGCGCGCGTCAAAGAGCATCTGCGGTTTGGGCTTGCGGCAGCGGCACGCGCCCGAATATGCCGGCACGACTCCCTGCGGATGGTGGTAGCAGTAGAACGCGCGCGCGATCTCGACTCCCCCCTGGCCCAGCGCGAACTCGACCTTGTTGGCGATCATCTTGATATTCTCAAGCGACGTCTTGCCCTTGGCGTAGCTGGGCTGGTTTGAAACGATAAAGAGCAGGTAGCCGGCATCCTGAAGTTTCTTCGCCGCCGCGACGCAGCCGGGAATCATTACGAGTTCATCAGTGGTATGCGGCGATTCATATTCCCCCGTGGCCGCGTTCAGCGCCAGCTCGCTGAGAATGCCGTCACGATCGAGGAAGACTGCGCGATTGGACATAATTAAAAGCGTAAACGCGCAGCCTTGTTTTGCAAAAGTTGCTCGCACTTTTTAACGACTTCACCGCAGAGGCGCGGAGGACGCAGAGCCACGCAGAGAAATTTGAAATCTCCGTGTCCTCTGTGTTCTCTGTGGTGAGAAACTACGTATACCGCGCGTTGCGGTGCTGCGGCAGGAAGAATTCGTGGAGCAGGCGGTCGACCTGCAGCAGGCCGTCGCGGCTGAGCTTCACGCGGTCGCCGTCGATCGTCAGGAAGCCCCAGTCTTTGAGCGTCTGGATCGGCTTGGCGAACTCGGCCACCGGGTCGGCGTTGAACTTCCTGCGGAAGTAATCGAGGCTCAGCGAGCCCAGCTTCATCTGCAGGATGAATTCGCGGATCAGGCGCTCCTGCCCCGTCGGCGTGAGCGCGCGGTTTACCGGCAGCTTGCCAGAATTGACCGTCTCCAGATACGGCACGAAGCCGTCGAGATTCTGAAAGTGCGTGCCGCCGACGTGCGAGAAGGACGCGACGCCAAGGCCGATCAGATCGGCGCCGGCCCAGAGCTTGTCGCGGTAGACAAATTTCGTTTTCGCCTTGTTCTTCACAGCCGTGTAGGCGCTCGCGACGGTATACCCGCGCTTCTCGAATTCGCTGAACGCGTAATTCACCCAGCCGCGCTTGGTCGCCCACGTAGCTACCGGTGCCACGAGCTTGCCCGATGCCTTCATCTCCTTATAGATGGTGGTGTTGTATGGCACTTCCATCTGGTAAATCGTCACGCTGTCCGGCTCCATGGCGACGGCTTTGGCGACGGCGTCCTTCCATTTCTCTTCAGTCTCTTCGACCATTCCGGCGATCAGGTCGATGTTGATCTGGGCGAAGTCCAGCTTGCGCGCGAAGTCATACGCCCGCGCGATTTCCTTCGACAGGTGTGCGCGTCCATTGATCTCCAGGATGTGATCGTCGAAGTGCTCAACGCCCAGGCTCAAGCGCGTGACGCCGATGTCCTTAATGACTTTCAGCTTGTGCTCGGTCAGCGTGCCCGGCTCGCATTCGAACGTGACTTCTTCCGCGCCGTCCCACGGAATGAGTTTTTTCATGCGATCGGTCAGCCACACGAGCTGGTCCGATGAAATATAAGAAGGCGTGCCGCCGCCGAAGTAGACGAAATTTGCCGGACGCCCATCCACGAACGAGCGCTGCGCATAGAGCTCGAGTTCTTTGACGACGCCGTCGAGGTAGGCCTTGATCTGCGTCGAATCCTTGTCGGTATAGACGCGGAAATAGCAGAAGTGGCAGCGCTTACGGCAGAAGGGAATGTGGACGTACACGCCCAGGGGAGTGCCCGGCGCGGGCTTGCGGTCGAGGGCTGCAAACGCGTCGTTGACTTTATCGCTCTGCCAGAACGAGAACGGCGGATAATTCGAGACGAAGTAATTGCCGGCGGTGGTTTCTTCGGCCGGAACCGGCGCGGGAAGCGGTGCTGTCTCTGCGGATGTAGTCACGTCTGCGCCCTCGATTTATCCAGCTTTTGGTGCGGCTTTCTTCTGCAGTTCAGCCACAAACGCCTTGTGTTCTTCACTCGCAACGCGCCAGACGATGTATTCACGAACGCCATTGCGGCGGTAGGCGTTCATCTTGGCGTTCAGGTCGATGCTGACGCTGCTGTTTGAAATCTCAACTACGAGTTCAGGAGCGCCTTCGAGGTAGTCATCATCTGTTTTACGAACATGGCCGCCATGTGTGGGGAGAACAAAAAGAAACGCATCGGGTTGAATCTCATTGTCTTGATCCAGCCGAATCGTGCCGCTGTCGCCACCGACGGTCCCGGGTGATGCTGACTTATACGCAGCAAGCCAACCAATAATCGAAAAATGAGGTTCACTGTGGCTCTGTGAAACCGGCGACGGCGTATAAACGACTCCTTCGATAAGTTCCGCTTTTTTGACATTCGGCATTGCGTTGTAGCGCCGTTCGAATTCATCACGCGTCAGCCGGTCACCATTTTCAAGAGGCGGAATTTTCGTTCGCTGAGTCGCCGCACCCTTCGGCGCTGACTGGGGCGTTTGAGATGGCTTGGCGGTTGTGCTCATATAACGCTCCTGATCACTTCTTCGCGCCAAAGCAGTAGATGCTGCCGTCGGCTGCGCCATAAATGAACATATCATCCACCACGGCCGGAGACGAGTCCACGGGCGAGCCGATCTCGTAGGACCAGAGTTCTTTGCCGTCGGCCAGAGCGAGGATGTACACCTTTCCGTCGTCAGAGCCCACCAGGATTTTATCGCCGGCGATGACGGGTGAAGAATCCACTTTTCCTCGTGCGACGAACGTCCACAGGCGCTTTCCGTCTGCTTTACTAAAACAGTGCACGATCTTGTCGCGACCGCCGACGACGACCTTGTCTTTCGTCACCGCCGGCGAGGACATGAACGCGAACTCTTTTGGATTCTTAAAGCGCCAGGCGACCTTCTCCTTCTTCAAGTCGATAGCCAGGAACTCGTGTTCGTAGTGCCCAACATAAACGATGCCATTCTCGATCGCGGCGCTCGCGGCCATGTAGGCGCCGGCTTCGACTTTCGCCGCCGCTTTTCCAGTCTTGATGTCGACGCCATGCAGTATCGCGTCGCAGCCGCCAAAGACGGCAACGCCGTTGCCGATTGCTGCCGTGCCGTTCACGTAATTGTCGGTCTGGTACTCCCAGATTTTCTGACCCGTCTTCGCATCGACGCAATGCAGCTTGTTGTCGTATGAGCCGACGATAACTTTGCCGTCAATGAACGTCGGGCCGGCTTTGATTTCGCCCTGTGTCGAGTAGCGCCACTTTTCTTTTCCTGTCGCGGTATCGAGTGCATAGAGATTGCGGTCGTTCGATCCGACGTACAGCGTGTCGCCGTTCACGCACGGTGTTGATTCGACATTTCCTTCGGTCGCAAAGGCCCAGATCTTTTTTCCATCGGCCAGATTGAGCGCGTAGACGTTTTTGTCATCGCTGCCAACGAAAACTTTTCCGTTGCTGATCGCCGCCGAGCTCGTCACCGGGCCTTCAGCTTTGAAGCTCCAGAGCAGCGCAGGCTTCTCCGGCACGCGCGCATCGCTGATGCCCGTGAGCGATGGATTCCCGCGGAACATAGTCCATTCGCTGGCTGCGGATGCTTTTTCTTCACCACAGAGGACACAGAGGGCACAGAGGAGGAAACTATTAACGCCAAAGGCGCCAAGACGCCAAGAACGCCAGGTTTTTACGGAGATGTACCACATGCGAAGTCCTGCAAATGACGAATGACCAATGATCAATGACTACTTTCTACTTTCACTGACGCTTCTCGAGGCATTAAGATTCAAGCCCTTTGCGCGCGGCGTGAACGCGGCGGTGTAGATGCCGCGGAATTCGAGCGCCGACGCTTTGCGCGGATTGAAATTCGCCGTCCACTGTTTCGCGGCTTCGTCTGCCAGAACAGAAATCTGATTCGGCGGCACACGCATGGCTTCAAGCGATTGGGGAAGCTCGGCAGCATCCAGCAGAGCGCTCAATCTCTTCAGCAGCGCCGCCACAGCCTGCTCGGGCTCGTCTGTTTGGCGCGCCAGGCCGGCCGCCGATGCCAGATCCGCGTACAGCGTTGCCGCCGGCGGCTCAGCGCTGTTGTAGAGAATCACATGCGGCAGCATGATGCCCACGGCCTGGCCGTGAATGATGCGGAAATGCGCCGTCAGCGGGTTGGCTGCCGAATGGGCGGCGCCCAGCATCGATTGCGCAATCGCCAGCCCGCCATATGCCGAGGCCAGAAGCATACGTCCGCGCGCAGCAACATTGCCCGGTTCGCTCAGCACCGTCTCAAAGCTGCTCTCCGCCATGCGCCAGCTTTCGCGCGAGAAGAGCTGCGAAATTGGCGTCCGGATGTTGCAGACGTGCGCTTCCAGCGCGTGCGCAATCGTGTCGATGCCCGTGTTGGCCGTCACGCCGCGCGGCATCGAGAGCGTCAGCAGCGGATCGAGAATGGCCACGCGCGCGTACGCTTTGTCATCACCGCAGGCCATTTTCTGATGCGTCTCTTCATCGGCGATCAGGGCGAAAGACTGGCATTCGCTGCCGGTTCCGGCGGTCGTGGGAATGGCGATCAGCGGCAGCATGGCTTTCGAGGCTTTGTTGACGCCCCAGTAGTCAGCCATCTTTCCGCCATTGGTATAGATAAAGTTGGCGCCTTTGGCCGTATCCATACTGCTGCCGCCGCCAAGGCCGATGATGAAGTCGATGTCCCCGCTGCGCGCGGCGGCAACGGCTTCGGCGACATTTTTCGTGGTCGGGTTTTCCTGAACGCGGTCGAAGAGAATCGTTTTCAAGCCAGCCCTGGCAAGAATTTCCTGCGCGCGCGTGGCGTGCCCGGCTTTTACGATGCCGCCGTCGGTTACCAGCAGCACGCGCTTGCCGCCGTACTCTTTCACGCGTTCGCCAAGCTGTTCGAGAGTACCTTCACCATAGATTAGGCGCGTGTGCGGCTGAAAGTTAAACCCGCCTGGAATCGCGGGCGCTGAAGAGGAGTGGTCGCTGATGTTCGGCACGCGGATGAGACCCTCTTGGTCGTAGCGCAGGCTTCCAGCCTGCGAGTAAACATCCTGACGCTCAAGTACTGGCGGTCTGCTGACTTTTTCAGGCAAAAAACTTTCAGTCGTTCAACCTGTAATCGCGCAGGCTGGAAGCCTGCGCTACAAGGGCTTACTATACCGGTTTAATCAGAATCGCGCGCTGCTTGTAGAGGAATTCGAAAATATTTCCTTCATGCGGCTGATCCCACGCCACCGAGATCGTCGAAACCGCGCCGATGTTCAGGCGGTCGATCAGCGGCGAGCAGAGCAGCGCGTCGCTGAAGGCTTTGTCCTGCGTGATCGCGGTAACGACCAGCGAATGGCCGATCTTGTTGAGCACCTCCGCCTGCGGCACCGTTACCACGCTGGCGTACGGGAAGAGAAATTCTCGGTTGGCCAGCGGATGATCGAAGCTGTCGCAGTGAATGATCGTCGGACGCATATACGTTCCGCCATCAACCACCTGCTTGCGCGGGCCGCCGCGGTATTCGGCGGTAACGTCGCGCGCGCCCGGTGTCTGCAGGCCTTCTTCGATGGTACTGTCGATCCAGTCGGCCATTTTCACGTTGGCGAATCCGGACAGCGCAGCATTCGGATCGTCCGAGGCTTTGCCTGAAATCGGCCCCAATTTCTTCGCGAGCGCTTCGGCAATCTCTTTTGAATACTTCGGAACGACGACAGCCGACGCATTCACGCAACTGCGCCCGCCATTGCGCGCGATGGAATCCGCAATGACCTCGATGAATTCCGGCCAGCGCTCGATGCAGTCTTCGCCGATGATGATCTTGCTGCGGCCCGGTCCGTGAATCTGCACGGCGGGATTGCTCGCCCAGCGCGCGGTCGTGCTTTCGTCGCCGAAGAGAAACGCGCGGCCGCAGGAGTTGAGAATCTCGCCCGCGCCCTCGTGATCGGTCGGGTAAAAGCCGAAAGCTTCCGCGGGAATTCCGGCGGCAATGAAAGCCTGGATGATGCGGTAAGGCGTCCACGGTTCTTCGCGGCCGGGTTTGAGGACTACCGGTGTCTTCAGCGCAATGGCTGGCATCCACAATGAGTTCACGCCGGGGGAGTTGCTCGGCAGCACCACGCCGAGCGCATTCGTGACCGGGTAGAAGCTCACGGTGCCCGACGGCATTTCAGCAACGCCCTCATCTATTACCTTCAGATCCAGTCCGCGCGTGAGTCCGCGCAGGATCGTGCGCATTTCGGTGAAGACGTGGTTCACCTTGGTCATGTTCTGGCGAACCATGTTGTGCGGCAGACCGCTGCTGGCAGAAAGATTCTTGATGTAATCGTTCGCGGATTGGACGGCGCCGTCTGCCAGCGGAAGGTCGGCTTCCATGAAAAGCTGGCCGGCTTTCCTGCACTTCTCAAGGAGCTGCTCGGTCGTGAATTTTCGCAACGCTTCGCGCGAGGCGGCGAACTTGGGCAGATCCCGCCGGATAATGCCGGCGCCGACCTGGCTGACACTGATCAACGTCTTGCCATTGCGATGGTCGAGCACATCCACTTTATCCAAGCTGGTATAAGGAACGCCGCGGCGTAGAGCAGGAATATGCGACATGAGGCAAAAGCTCCTACTTTAAAGGTGGCAAGGGCACCGGTCTTTAGACCGCTGCAGCAAAACGATCGGGCACACATTGCTATACACTGAGGCGGATGGAAGCGCCAGAAAATAATACGTATACACACAATTTATCTCAACGTGCAAGTTCCATACCGTTGCACCTCGTGCGAACGTGTCGAAGTGATCAAATAATACCGAAAATGCCTTTGCAAAGCAGTATTTAACATTATAAATCGTCACCAGATTACGTCTTAACGTGCATAGCACCTGTGTTTACGTTTTTAAGTAACGCAGGAGGAGATCTGGCGTCACAAATCCGTGTTGCCGGGTAACCTGAATCTGCCTTAAATGGCACAAATTGCAAACGTGTACCGTCGTGTGAGGAGGCTTGGTCGCATGCTTCGAAAAAGTTCTTCGCTATTTTACCTGTTGGCGCTGACCCTGATCAGCTTATCGGCACAGGTATTCGCCGGCACTACGGTGAATCTGACTCACACGGTTCCCATCAACACGAACGCAGCCACCGGCTGGGATTCGGCGCTGGTGATCTCTACGCGGCCGGGCACCAATCTGGATTCAACCTCGAATCCGAAGTACTCCACAGCCGACAAGTTGTACATCGATGCAGCCGTCATCAACAATGGCACCTCTCCTGCCGGCCCGTTCACCGTCCGCATTCTTTACGACACAGTCATTGTCGCCGACATCAACCTGCAGGGGCTGGGCGCCGGGGAAGTGCGCAAGATCGAGGACGTCGAATATGCCGGCCCACTGGCGTATGGCACTCACTCCATCAAGATGATCATCGACTTCTTCAACCAAGTGGTGGAGTCCGATGAAACGGTCCTGAACAATCAGTTTACGCGCAACATCTTCGTCGAGTATCCCGCGCCGGTCATTACCAGCGCCTCCTCCGTGCAGGGCACTGCCGGGAGCTACTTCTCGTATCAGATTGAAGCTTCCAACATGCCGACCGCCGGCGGTGGATATTCGATGGGCGGCGCCAACATCCCTGAATGGCTGCAGATCGATCCGTCTACCGGCCTGATCTATGGCACGCCGCCACTGGATCCGGCGCCTGTCAACTTCCAGATGACCGTCTCAGCCAGCAACGCCAGCGCGACCGGATCCCTGCTGGTGAGCGTCACCATCAATCCAGAACGACCGGTCATCATCAGCCCGCTGTATGCCACGGCCACCATCGGCGAGCCATTCACTTACACCGGTGAAATCACCGGTTCGCAGACGCCGACAACCTGGACGATCCGCCCGATGCCGCAGGCCGGGCTCAGCGCTGCCGGGAACGTCATCAGCGGCATTCCCACGCAGGCAGCCACCATCTTCGTCACCTTGACGGCTCAGAATTCAGCCGGTACTGACATTGAAGTGCTGCAGATCGACATCCTTGGCCCGCCGGTCATTGGCGGCGACATGAGTGTGACCGCGACAGTCGGCAAACCTTTCACCTACCAGATTGCGGCCACGCAGAACCCGTACTTTTACGCCACTGGCTCGGCCAACATCCCGCCAAACCTGACGCTGCCTGCGGGGCTCTCTTTGAATTCACAGACCGGCCTGATCAGCGGCACGCCCGCAGCCGGAACAGCGGGTACGTACACAATTCCGCTCTTCGCCACCAATAAGCAGGGCTCCGGCTCGGGCACACTCACGCTGGCCATTCGCGCGAACGACGCCAGGCCGGCGATCACAGGCCCGAAGACAATGCACGGCTTTACCGGGGTGCCGTTCTTCTACGGCATCACCCCGACGCCGCTTCCGAGCGATGCGACCGAAGGTTACACCTATTCCTTCAGTGGCGCGCTGCCGCCGGGCGTCTCACCCAAGATGGTCAGCCGCTGCAACCCGCTGACCGGCGAGATTACTTCGACTTTCACCGGCGAATTCCTCGGCACACCGTCGCATGCTAAAAAGCCCATTGGCGCACTTGGCAATTGGGACATCGCGGTCACAGCGTTCTATAAGGATGTGAACGGCACGACACAGTCGGTCACTGAAATGGTCCGCTTCGTCATCGACGGCGATCGGCCGCACTGGCGCAATGCCAACCTTAAGCTCGGTATGGCCGGACAGCAGGGCCAGACCACGTTCCAAGGGGTCTCGACGACCACCGATGTGACCACCTATGCACCAGGCTCGTCCATTCAGCCGTTCGCTGGAGTGCCCGCGTCACCCTTCTCTCTGGGTCTGGCCACATTTGGTGGCACGGGCGGTACACCCGGGCTTTACTGGAATCTGATCAGTGTTGACCACCAGCTCAATGGTCTTTCGACCGAAATCGATCCTTGGCCCTTCATCCCGGTTGGTATCCGCCAGCCTGACGTGGACTGCGGCAATGGAACGATTGTCCCTGCGCCAGTAGTACCCTACACGTCGGCGACGTTCTATGTTGGCGAGCCGCCCACGGCAGTGAATGTCGGCGCGGGAAGCGGTGCTTATACGGCCACGCTGCAGATCGATGCCTCGTTCAACCGCAACTATATTCTGAGCGGCGGACCCAATCCGATGCTGCCCAGCGACGGTCTGGTCGGCCTGCCCAACCCCGCCCTCGGCCTGACCACCACAACGGCTGAAGTACCGCTTTCCACTATCGGCCTGAACGTCACGGGCGCCGGTACGATTGTCGGCGTTCCTGCTCCGCTTTACGCCGGCGTCTTCTACGCCAAGATTCAGTACACTCAGCCTGGCCGCCTCTGCGCCGGGCCGCTGACCGGCTACGGTCTGGCCACGTTCCACATCGAACACAACGGTCCGGGACAGGGCATCGTCATCAGCCCGCGCGCAGCCGTTGGCGAATTCAACAAGCCCTTCACCTACACCTTCCAGTACGCCAACGGAACAAACACGCCGTTCCTGGCGGGCGGCACGATGCCGGCCGGATTGTCCTTCGCCGGCCAGACCATCTCGGGAACCGTCGTCCACACCCCGACCAACCCGCATCCGCAGTACAACCCCGTCACCGGAGCCGTCGGTCCGTTCACCCTCTTCTTCACGCATCCGCCGCCAAACACGACGCGCCTGAAGGACTACAACAGCTACGTCGGCAATGCGACACCAGGCTACCTGGTGGCCGGAAGCAATGGCCACGATACGGCCACGCCGTATCCGATCGCCATCACGCTCGTGTTCTTCGACAAGGCATCCGACAAACCGCAGATCGTCAGCTCACCGCGCGTGACCGCCAGTGAACTGGTGCCCTTCGAATACCGCGCCGTCGCCTCCAACAACGCAACGTTGATCCGCCCCGTCGTCGGCGTCAATGCCGTGGGCACGCTCCTGCCGCTGCCGCGCGCCTTCAACGGCACGTCGGCCGGAACGTTCATGCAGTTCAGCAACACCGCCGATTCGCAGTGCACGATCTCCGGTATTCCATCGATCGGCACCGCCGAGTTCTACCCGAGCGACAACAACGACTTCTTTGCTGGCGAAGTGATGAAACCCAAGACGCACTCCATCCTCTTTGAGTGCTTCAGCGCCAACAGTGGCAAGTACGGCTACACCGTCGTCGATCTGAAGATTACACCCGCGATCCCCGTGATTACGCCGGCGCTCGACAGCGGCGTGCAGCTGGGCTTGAACACTGTTCGTAACCTCGGCCTGAGCTCCGTTAGCCTTGTCGCAGACAACCCGTCGCTGACGCATCCGTTCTATACGCCGACCAACGGCTACGGCGCGGGCGGCCATGGCACGCCGGGCTACCGCATCGGCGCCTTCCAGTACGAAGATGAAGACACCTACTGGAACCGCTACCTGATCCCGCCCTACAACGCCAATCGTGGCTTCCTCTATGGAGCCACACAGCTGCCGGGCGGCATGAGCCTCGATACAAATTCGAGCCTGCAGTTCCAGAACCCCGGTCTCATCCAGGGAACGCTGACGACGGTCGAACAGACTGAATCCATCGTCTCGACCTACAACAGCTACGGCGCCGATTCGCGCACCGTAACCTTCCGCAGCCGCCCGATTGAAGTCACCAGCCCGCTGACCGCCACGGCGCTGGTCGGCACGGACTTCGTTTATCAGATCACCGGCACCGGCAATCCGAACTTCTTCATCGCCACGGGCCTGCCGCCGGGATTGAACATCGACACCGCCAGCGGACTGATCACCGGCAAGCCGCTCATTCCCAGCGACCCGGCGAATCCGACCAATCCGCAGGAAGCCATTGAAATTGAG
>Ga0196964_10000739_pt1 | contig 18294 bp, 19 predicted proteins | sample S1_10metaG_FD_148615 | JGI IMG/M metagenome (GOLD analysis project Ga0196964, IMG submission 148615) | Soil microbial communities from Anza Borrego desert, Southern California, United States - S1_10 | ecosystem: Environmental > Terrestrial > Soil > Desert | place: USA: California | collected... | reverse complement strand
AGAATAGTGCAGCCCCGGCGCGACGAGCTGAAGGGCGACGAGCGGCGCGCCTTCGACCGCATTGCCGAACAGATGGAGGGCGTCTCCTGGTGCGCGAGCGAACATATCGGCCGCGTCGAGAGCCTCGCCTTGGTTCGCGAAGATGACACGAGCGCAGTGTACTCATTCCAGCCGAACGCCGAGAGCGTGCGCGGCGAGCAGGCAAGGCGCTTCGCCGACAGGCTGAGCGGAGAAATGACGCTGTTGAAGGCGACGCCGGATATCACGCGCATCCGCCTCTACACGCCCCAGCCCTTCAGCCCGATGCCGCTGGCGCGGGTGGACGAACTGAACGTCGTCATCACCTGCCAGACGGCGCCGAACGGGCGGCGCTACGCGGCGGAGACGGTGACCACTGCGCGCGGCACGGCGCTGGGTCAGGTGTTCAACGAGCGCAGCGTGCAGCGCGCGCGCAACCTCGCGGCGCCTTGATCACGCTCGACGACGACTCCGGGGCGCGCTAGCACAACAGGCTATGTATCAGAGTCTTGATCCCATCCGCATCATTCAAACGCTGGATCGCTTGGAGGCGCGCATTGGACAACGCTTTCCCGGATCAGGTCTTGCCCGCCTCTGCGCCGAACTAAGTGAAACCGCGCGGGCGACGACAAAGCGCGCGGCTGAGATCGCCGCGCACAACTGGCCCCTGCGTATCGCCGTCGGCGCGACCATCGTGGGAGGCCTCTGGGCTTTGATCGGCATGATCAAGTTCCTGCACCTGGAAAATATCGAGACGAATGTCGGGCTGTTGCAAAGCCTGGAAGCCGCCGTGAATCTCCTCATCTTGTTTGGCGCTGCGACGTGGTTTCTGTTTGGTTTAGACGATCGGCTGAAACAGCATCGGGCGCTCGATCAACTGCACACGCTGCGCTCCATCGCCCACGTTGTGGACATGCACCAGTTGACCAAGGATCCCCACGCGCAGAGCGAAGGCCCCCCTATGAGCCCCCAGGACCTGACGCGATATCTTGATTATTGCGCTGAGATGCTCGCGCTCATCGCCAAGCTAGCGGCGCTCTACGCCGACCGCGTGCGCGATCCGGTTGTGATTGATGCTGTCACCGAACTCGAGAACCTGACGACGGGCCTGTCGCGCAAGATCTGGCAGAAGATCACCCTTATTGGCACGCTGGAGCGCCCCTATGCCGGCGGAGCGTAGGGCCGACCGGCCCCTTAAGGCCTGATCAACCACACCTGTTTCAGCACTCCTAAATCAATAACCCGTAAAATGGCCCGCTGAGTTGGGAGAGGTGCGCCTGGGCCATGGAGGATGATCGCTTCGATCCGTCCGCTCTGACCGCGCTCGTCCTCGACGAGAACCATTACGAGCGGGGCATTTCGCTCGACCAGTTGCGTATGATGGGCTTTGGCCGCGTTTTGATGGCCGCCAATACGGGGGAAGCCTGGGACGCGCTCGTACGCGCCAACCCGCATATCCTGCTCATGGAATGGCTCGATCGCGCCGGCGACGGGCTCGATTTTGTACGCCGCATCCGCACCAGTGAAGAGCTGCCCAACCGCGCGCTCTCGATCTTCATGCTCACCTCGCGCGGCAGCCAGGCCGAAGTCGAGCGGGCACGCCGCGCCGGCGCCGACGGTTACTTGCGGAAGCCGATCTCGGCACACGCTTTGCAGCAGCGCGTCCGGCGCGTGATCACAAATCCCCAACCCTTCGTCGTCACGGCCAGCTATATCGGCCCGTGCCGGCGCCGGCGCCGCGGCGATCTCAACTATCTCGGCCCCATGCGCCGCCTCGACGACGCCCCCGCACAAGCGCCGCAGGACGAAGACGAACTTGGCCTCAAGACTGAGCTCGCGCGCGCCCGCGTGGCCGCACTTGAAGTGCGCGTGCGCGATCTCGTCGCGGGCGACGCCAAGGCGGCGCGGCTCGTCTACAAGTCGGTTCAGGACCTGGTCGAAGTCGGCGAACAGATCGGCGACACCTGCCTGAAGCTCGGCGCCCAAGAGATGGCGCGCTACATCCAGGCGCAGGGCGCGACAGACCGGCTTGATCCGGAAGTCGTGCGCACGCACGTCGCCGCGCTGCACCAGCTGGTGCATCTGCCCCAAGCGCTCGGCGCCGAGCGCATGCGTGTGGCTGAAAGCCTCAAGCGCATGGTCGAGAAAAAACTGCGCCAGGCCAGCGCCGCTTAAGCAGCCTTCAGCGCCGCCGCCGTCTCACGTGCAATCAAGCGCAAAGCAGCTTCCGCCGCCGGCGTCGCCGTTGGGAACGCCACGAAGCCGTGGCAGAGCGTATCGAAGCGCTTGTAGGCGACCTTCACGCCAGCCTCTTCCAGTCGTTGCGCATACGCCTCGCCCTGATCCAGCAGCATGTCGAAGCCTGCCGTGTAGATCAGCGCCGGCGCGAGGCCGCGCAGGTCCTGCGTGCGTCCCGGCGACAAGCGCGGATCACTCGGATCGGCTTCGGGCGGCAGATAGTTCTTCAGGAAGAAGTCGACCGTCTCCGCAGTCAGCGGAAATGCATCGGCGAAGTCGTGCATCGACCGGGTGTCGCTGACGAAATCAAGGCCGGGATAGATCAAGAGCTGGAGGACCGGCGCTTTGGTTTTGCGGTGGGCCTGCGCGATCACCGCCGCGAAATTGCCGCCCATGGAGTCTCCGCCCACTGCCGCCTTGCCGACGGGCGCGCCATAGCGCGCGGCATTGTCCACCGCCCACAGGTACGCGGCCGTCGCATCGTCGAGGCCGGTGGGAAATTTGTGCTCTGGCGCCAGGCGATACTCGACAGAGAGGACCGGGGCGCCTGCTTCCTTCGCGATGAGGCCGCAGAAGCGATGGCACGTCTCCAATGAGCCGACTACACCGCCGCCGAAATGGAAATACACCATCATCGCCGCCGAATTATCGCGCACGGTCGGCAAGTAGAGGCGGCACGGCACCGAATGACTGCGCCCCGTCACATAGACACGCTCGGTCCGCACGCCGCCGACGCTGGCGCCGCCGAAGACTTCGCTCATCTGCCCGGTCTGTTCGCGCAGACGCCGTGGCGTTTGCTGATCCCACGGGACCGCGCGCAAGCGCGCCTGCGCTTCCAGAAACTGCAGACGCGGATCGAGGGTCATGCCGCGCACGGTTCGTGGCGCGCCGCCGGACGCCTTCAACAGCGTCTCAGCCGAACGCGACAAAGCAAGATGGACGAGCGCCTTGCGCAGCCAGGACAAGAATTAAGTCTCCGAGATCGGGCCAAAGTCAGGCCGTGTACGGCGCGCCGACAAGACCCTTAAGCACAAGCCCTGTCGCGAACGCGGCTGCCGCTTCTACATCGGGCGGCGCGCGGCGCAACATGGCAGAGCCGACCTCCTGCGCGATTCCGATGCAGGCGCAGGCGAGATAGTCGGCATCGACTGCCGGCGCGTGCCCGCCCGCCATCGCCTCTTCCAGGCTTTGGCGCACTTCTTGGTAAACCGCTTTTGTCTCGGGGGTATCGAGCCGGACGTGCGGCAAGCGCTCATCGATCGGCCGTCCCTCCTCCGGATACTCGGCCACGACAAAGCTGAAATACGCGCGGAAGGCCCCGTGCAGGTAATCCTCGAAGGTCGTTGCTTCGGCGCGCGCGTGGCGAAGGATGGGTCGGAAGCGCGCCGCGCTATCGTCCGCCAGCGCCTCGTACACTTCTTCCTTGGAGCGGAAGTAATTGTAGAACGTGCCCGACGCGAGGTCGGTGCCACGAATGATGTCGCGCACTGTCGCAGCGTCATAGCCGAGCTGCGCGAATACCCGCCGTGCCGCGATCAGGATTGCCTGGCGGTTTGCAGCCTTGGTCTTCTCGCGTTTGCCAATCGGCTCGACCGCCGCTGTCTCGCTCATTCCGCCACCATAAGGACTGCCCGCCCCATAGCGACAGAAAAATGACGTTTCGTCAATTTCGGACGCATAGCGCGTGTGCCCGGCGGCTGCTAGCAGGCTGAATGGGCAGCGGCGATCCTCCAAGAGGCGATTATGGTCAAGGCGACGACGCGCTTGAGCGCGTCCGCGCGATGATGCGCTGGACACCGCAGGGCCGTGCGCTGGGCTTTGAGGTGACCAAGCTCGAAGGCGCGAAGGTGTGGGGCCGTGCGCCGTACAAGCCCGAGCTGATTGGCGATCCGGAGACGGGCGTCCTCGCAGGCGGCGTGATCACCACGTTCCTGGACCAGCTGAGCGGCATGGCGGCAGTGTTGGCGATGCGCGAGCCAACGACAGTCGCCACCATCGATATCCGCATCGATTACATGCGCGGCGCAGAACCAGGCCGCGACGTGCTGGCGGAAGCCCATTGCTACAAGATCGGCAAGAACGTCGCCTTCGTGCGAGCGGTCGCCTACGAGGAAAGCCCCGACAACCCGATCGCGAACGCCGCGGCGGCCTTCATGCTCAACACGCAGCCGAAATTCGGCGGCAACCTGCGCGAGAAAAAGAAGTGACTCTGACTCTTGGACCGCGGGTCTTCAGACCCGCCCGCGCGGCGCGGCCGAGCTTCGCCCTGGTTTCAAGAACGGGCCTTCGGCCCGTGGGCGAGGCCGAAGGCTCGCGGTCCAAGTGACTCCCCAAGAGCGTCTCAGCGCAGCGCTCGCTCGCATTCCGTATGCGGGCTTTCTGGGCGTGCGCGCGGAGCTGAAGGGCGACGAGCTGACGCTGATCCTGCCGTACAGCGAGCACCTGGTCGGCAATCCCCTGCTGCCCGCGCTGCACGGCGGCGTCGTCGGCGCGCTGATGGAGCTGACAGCGATCACGCAGCTGGCCATCGCCTCCAAGAGCGAGAAGTTCGCCAAGACCATAGATATCGGCATCGACTACCTGCGCTCGGGCAAGCCTATTGACACCTACGCGCGTGCGCGCGTTGTCAAAATCGGCCGCCGCATCGCCAATGTGCAAGCGGAAGCCTGGCAGAACGAACGCGGCCAGCCCATCGCCGCCATGCACGGGCATTTCCTGGTGTCGGAGCCATGAGCAGGTTGTGATTGCACGCGGATTGCAGGTCAGCCGCTAGTTTAGCACTCCAAACAGGTAGAGCAGAATGATGATCGGCAACGGAATGCCGATGACCCAGAGGATGCAGCCTTTGCCGAGTTCTTCCATGACGGTCGCTCCTCAGACCCGCGGCGCTGACTTGTAAGCGGGCGCCTCGTCGAGGCGCGGACGGCCTTCCCATTTCGGATGCGCGGCGCCGAGCCAGCCGCCGGCAATCGCGCCGGCCAGTCCAAGAGCCAAGGCGCCGAACGTCCACCACGAGAGCGTCGCAACAACGTCCGCCGTGTCGCCCGCAGTCGCGAGTTCGCCGGAGTTTGCGCCTTGCAGGTCGGCCGCATCGGTCAGCTCGCCGACAGTTTCTGCGACGCCGCTGGGAATCGCATCGCCGCTTGCCGTTGCGCCGGCGGTGAAGACAGCGAGCACGACGGCGATAAACACGGCGAGGGCCCACACCATGAGGCCTGTCAGTGCGCCGCCGAAGTGATCCGGGTAACGCGCTGAACGCGAGGCAATGTAAGCGCCCGCTTGCAGTGCGATGAGCTGTGCGAAGATGGCGTAAAGCCCGCCGCCGATGCCAATGGCCTCTTCCTGCCGGTTGATCTCGAACGGATTGAACGCCGAGGCCCCAATGCCGAGCCCCAAGACATTCAGTACGAAACCGACCGCAATCGCCACGATCGCTCCAGCGATGATGCTCGGCCAATCGATGAGCGAATGCGAATAGTGGCGCCCCGCAATCGTGTAGTCGGGGTCGAATCTGTAAGCGACCATGAGCGTCCCTCGGCGCGAAATTGCTGCACCGGTAACGCGGCGCCGTTGAGCCAGTTCCGGTCGCGCGCGGAACTCGCGCGACAAGAGTCGCGTTGCGAAAGCTCTATCCTGCATCAGCCGTGAACCATGCGCGCGGACATCGCCGTCGTCATTCCGCTGCACAACAAAGCCGCTCACATCGCCGCCGCGATTGAGTCCGCACTCGTACAAACGACGGGCGTGTCGGAGATCGTCATCGTCGATGACGCCTCCACGGATGGTAGCGCCGAGATCGCGCGGAGATATGCGGGCGGCCGCGTCCGTCTCCTGCACCGCGACACGCCCGGTCCCGGCGGCTACGCTGCGCGGAATTTCGCCATTTCGGCGGCGCAGGCAGAGTGGATCGCCTTCCTCGACGCCGACGATGTCTGGAAGCCGGACCACATCCGGAACCTCATGCGCATGACGCGCCGCTTCGGCGAAGTCGGCTGCGCCTTCTCTTCGTTCGAGAACGATTTTGGCGTCCAAACCCGGCCACAGCCGATCGCGCCGCTTTTCCTGACCGCGCCGCAGCCGTTCGACTTCGCGACTTTCCTGCGCGGCTGGCTCAGCATCCGCTACTGCCCCATCCGCACCAGCGCCGCCGCCTTCCGCCGCCGCGTGCTCATCGAAGCCGGCCTTTTCCCAGCCGGCCGCGCCTCGCGCGGCGGCGATAAAGACCTATGGCTCCGCGCGCTCCGGATCGCGCCTGCGGTCTTCTGTGCGGAGCGCACGATGCTCTTCAACTGCATCGCCGACAACAAAGTAAGCGACGGCACATCTACGGCGAAGGTGCCGATCATCTGTGAAACGATTGCACAGATGCTGGCCGAACGACCATCGCGTGAAATTGCGAACTTGCTCGAACGCCTGCACAACCAGGAGCTCCGTCTCTATGCACGCTTTGCGTTCGGCCGCGCGCGTATTACGCCGGAAATGAAGCGGGCTGTGCGCTTGCCCGTCGGTTGGCGCGATTGGCTCGTGCTCTCGGCGATGCAAGCAACCCCGCCCGCCATCGCCGCAGGCATCCGCAACGCAAAGTCCGCCCCATCGTGAAGCTTAGCTCATCGGCGCATTTCGCTTTGCGTTTGCGCCGAGCGTGAACATAGTACCGTCACTTCGACGGAGCCCCCGGCATGTCCCGCACTATCCTTCTCGTCCACGGCGCTTGGCTGAACAGCAGGAGCTGGGAGCACTGGAAGACGCGCTACGAAGCCAAGGGCTACATGGTCGTCGCACCTGATTGGCCGGGCGATGAAGGCGATCCCGTCGAACTCAAGAAGCATCCGCGCAAGGAGCTGGCGAAATACGGGCCGAAGGAAATCGTCGCGCACTACGAGCGCATCATTCGCGGGCTCCCCGAAGCGCCGATCATCATCGGCCACTCCGCCGGCGGCGTGTTCACCCTGCATTTGCTTGACCACGGGTTTGGAGTCGCCGGCGTCGCTATCGATCCCGCGCCCACGCCCGGCGTCTCCATCCCAATCGAGGGCGCGATCAATGCGCTGCCGGTGCTCGGAGATCCTTTCAGCTACGGCAAAGTCATCTCCATGATGAAGACGTTCTTCGCCGACAGGTTCGCCAACGGCCTGCCGCGCGATCAGGTCGATGCGCACTTCGAGCGCTACGTCGTGCCTACCGCCGGCAAAGTGTACTGGGACGGCGTCCTCTCAGGCGGCGCGGGCAATATCACCTGGGACAGCAAGATCCGCGCGCCGCTCCTTCTCATCGGCGGCGGCAAGGATCATATCGCGCCCGCGAGCATGACCAAGGACATCTACAACCACGAAAAGCGCGCGGTCTCGCAGACCGAGTTCAAGCTCTATACAGACCGCTCGCACTATATCTGCAACGAGCCAGGTTGGGAGGAGGTCGCGGACTACGCGCTCGACTGGGCCGTCCATCACGCGCGCACGGGCAACGCGGCCTAACTCCGTGCAAACGCCACGGCGCGCGCCACGAGCGCGTCGGTCGAGTTCACCACCGGTATCGCCAGCGCATCTGATGACAGCACCAGCGGCACTTCCGTGCACGCCGCCACGATCGCCTGCGCGCCGCGCGCGTTGAGGCTCGTCGCCATTTGCTCCATGCGCCGGCGCACATCGGCGCCAGTATTGCCCGCCTTCACCTTGAAGATGAGCTCCATGAACTCGACCTGCGTGTCCGCATCGAGCATCAGTGAATGCGCGCCGCGCGTCTCAAACGCACGATCATAGAGCTGCGCGCGCCGGCACCCGTCCGCGGCCAGCACACCAAAGCGCTCGCCACCCTTTTCCAACGCCGCATCGACAGTCGCATCGATCATGCTGATGAGCGGAATCGATACCGCGTCCTCTATCTCCGCCTGAAACGCGTGCGCCGTGTTGCAGGCGATGACAAGAAAGTCCGCCCCCGCCCGCTCCAAGGTGCGCGCGCCTTCAGCGAGACGCGGACCCGGCGAGGGTCCGCGCCCCGCAAGCGCGTCGTTGCGATTGGGGATGCGCGGATTGTTGTCGATCAGGATGCGGAAATGATCCTGGTCAGTTTTCGCATCGGTCGCGGCGATGAGCTTGGCGAACAGATCCGCCGTCGCCGCCGGCCCCATGCCCCCGAGTATGCCGATCGTCTTGGGTTCGCTCATGATTGCAGGATGCTCTGATACGCATACAGCGCCGGCGCGCCGCCCGTGTGCACGAACACGACGCGCTCGCCGCGCTTCAGCTCGCCACGGCGCGTGAGCCCGATGAGCCCCGCCATCGCCTTGCCGCTATAGACCGGATCAAGCAGCACGCCCTCCAGCCGCGCCAGCATGCGCACGGCTTCGACCATCTCATCCGTCGGCAGCGAATAGCCAGGTCCGACCCAGTCATCGAGCGCCGTCACATCCTTCGCTTGCGGCGCTTCGAGCTCCAACAGCGCCGCCGTCTCGCGCGCGAGCTTCAAGAGATTGCCCTCCTGCTCCGCACGCGGCCGGCGCACGTTGATACCGGTGATGGGCGCATCGAAGTGAACGCTCTTGGCGCCGACAAGCAATCCCGAATGCGTCCCGCACGATCCGCTCGCGACAACGATGCGGTCAAAGCTGACACCAAGCTCGAAGCATTGCGCCGCAATCTCATGCGCGCACGCCACGTAGCCCAACGCACCCAGCGCATTCGAGCCGCCGCCGGGAATGATGTAAGCCTTGCGCCCCTGCGCCTCGACATCAGCGGCCTGCGTTTGCATCGCCGCGTTGAGATCATCACCCGCATTGACGACCGTGGTCGTCTCGGCGCCCAGCAAATTGTAGAGAAAGTTGTTGCCGGTCGCGTCAGGCTTGTACGAACCCGCCACGCGCTGCTCCAGCACGAGCCGGCACTTCAGCCCTTCCTTCGCCGCAGCTGCGAGCGTGAGGCGGCAATGGTTCGATTGCGGCGCGCCGACCGTGATCAGCGTATCCGCGCCCTGCGCCAGCGCATCAGCGACAAGAAACTCCAGCTTCCGCGTCTTGTTGCCGCCCGCCGCGAGACCCAGCAGATCGTCGCGCTTGATCCAAATCTCCGGCCCGCCAAGCGCTTTGGTCAGATTGGGCAGAGGCTCGAGCGGCGTCGGATGGGGCGTGTAACGGCGGCGAGGAAAGCGGGCGAGTTGCATGCCGCTCGTTATGGACCGCCGGCCTCTAGCCGGCAAATAGGCTGCCCACTGGAAGCCGGCGCTCCGAAGAACTTTAAGCGTTCGTCCGCCGCGTCAGCGCGGAGAAATCGTGCATGAGTTGCTCGGTCAGCGCGCCCGGCTTGAACTGCAGGCCGGCGATTTCGCGCACCGGGGTCACCTCCGCCGCCGAGCCGGTTAGGAAGCATTCGCTGAACGTCTGCAGCTCGTTCGGAAAGATCGCGCGCTCCTTCACTTCGATGCCGCTCTTCTTGGCGAGCGTGATCACCGTCTGGCGCGTGATGCCGTTGAGGAAGCAATCCGGCGTCGGCGTGTGCAGGACACCATCCTTTATGAAGAAGATGTTGGCGCCGGTGCCTTCGGCGATCTGGCCGCGCCAGTCGAACATCATCGCGTCGTCAAACCCCGCATCGTTGGCGGCGTGGCGCGAAAGCGTGCAGATCATGTAGAGGCCAGCCGCCTTCGAGTTGCAGGGCGACGTATCCGGTGCAGGCCGGCGCCACGGCGCAATCATCAGCCGCACGCCCTTCATCTTGTCCGCGAAATAATCGCCCCACTCCCACGCGGCGATCGCCACGTGCACGTCGTCGCGCTTTGCCGCGACGCCCATCTGCTCTGAGCCACGCCAGGCGAGCGCGCGCAGATAGCAATTTTCGAAGCCCTGCTTCTTGATCAGCTCCGCCTTTGCGCGATCGATCTCCTCGACGCTGTACGGCACCTTGAAGCCCAAGAGGTGCGCCGACATGCGCAGCCGCTCGCTGTGTTCGCGACTCTTGAACACCACGCCGCCATAAGCGCGCTCGCCCTCGAACACGCAGGAGGCGTAGTGCAACGCGTGCGTCAGTACGTGGACTTTGGCGTCGCGATGCGGGACGAATTCGCCGTCGAACCAAACCCAGCCGTCGCGATCGTCAAAGGAAGCCATTCCGAATTCCTCTCTGGCGGGCAGGGTCTTGCCGAACCGCGCCTCTGATGGGATGTTTTTCAGCGCATACTGTGATCCGGGACATGTCTGTCAATCAAGCTGCGAAAAGGTTGGAAGATTCTGCCTCAAACAAGGGCAAAGCGCGAGCATCTGACCCTTGCCTGCACCTTTTCGCAGCGGATGCGCAAAGATGACCGCCGCTCCCGCCTTCGACGCCCTTGATCGCCCCCCGCACCTGCTGCTGGTGGATGACGACGATCGCATCCGCGAACTCCTTAAACGCTACCTCTCCCAGGCCGGCGCGCGTGTCTCCGCCGCATCCGACGCCGCGAGCGCGCGGCGCCTCTTGGACTCGGTCGATTTCGACCTCCTCATCCTCGACGTGATGATGCCGGTCGAAGATGGCTTCTCGCTGGCGGAAAGCGTGCGGCGCACGTCAAAGGTGCCGATCGTGCTGCTCACCGCGCGCGGCATGCCGGAGGACCGCATTCGCGGCCTCTCCATCGGCGCCGACGATTATGTGCCAAAGCCCTTCGAGCCGGTCGAGCTTGCGCTGCGCATCAACGCCATCCTCCGCCGCACCGTCGCCGCGCGCGGCGAAACGCCGGAGACGGTGACGTTCGGGCCGTTCGCGTTCAACAGCGCGCGCGGCGAATTGCAGCGCGACGGCGCGCCGGTGCGTCTCACTGAAGCCGAAGTCGCCATGCTGCGCATCCTCGCGGCGCGCCCCGGCGAAGTCGTCAGCCGCGAAGAATTGGCCAAGCGCACCGGCGCCGGCCTCGAACGCTCCGTCGATGTCCAGGTCACGCGCCTCCGGCGCAAAATGGAAGTGGACCCGCGCGCGCCGGTCTTCCTGCAAACCGTGCGGGGCGTGGGCTACAGGCTGGCGGCCGATTGATGCAGCAGCCCAAGCCCAGCTTCCGCTTTCGCGACATCCTGCCGAAAGGTCTTTACTGGCGCACGTTGCTCATCATCGCCGCGCCCGCCGCGCTCTTGCAGCTCATCATCACGCTCGTTTTCCTCGACGACCACTGGCAGGCCACCTCCAAGCGCATGAGCCAAGGCGTCGCGTCTGACGCCGCGCTCATCATCCAGCTCTACGAGCGCAATCCAACCGCCGAGAATTTCGCGGACTTGCAGCGTCTCGCGTGGCGCCCGCTGCGGCTCGAGATCGAGCTCCAGCCCGGCGCGCCGCTCGATCTGCAGCGCTGCCGCGCCGTCGGCTCGGTGCTCGACCGCTATCTTACGCGTGCGCTGCAAGAGCAGATTGGTCGCGATGTCTGGTACGATTCAACCTGCCCCGGCACGCAAGTGCTGATCCGCGTGCCGACCGAAGAAGGCGTCCTCCAGCTCAAAGCGTACCGCGACCGCGTGCAGGCGCGCTCTGGGCCTCTGTTCGTCGCGTGGATTTCGGGCGCGACGATCTTTCTAATCACCATCTCCATCCTCTTCATCCGCAACCAGGTGCGGCCGATCATCCAGCTTGCCGAAGCCATGGAGCGCTTCGGCCGCGGCGAAGACACCGGGCCCTTCCGTGCGCGTGGCGCACGCGAAGTCCGCGCCGCGGCGCTCTCCTTCTTCGACATGCGCCAGCGCATCAAACGCTACATCGAGCAGCGCTCGCAGCTCCTCGCCGGCGTCAGCCACGATCTGCGCACGCCGCTGACGCGGCTGAAGTTACAGCTCGCGCTGCTGCCACCCTCGCCCGAGATCGAAGACGCCAAGCGCGATCTCGCCGAGATGGAGGAAACGCTCGACGAGTATCTCGCCTTCGCTAAGGGCATTGCCGAAGAAGCGCCCGCGGAGGTCGATCTGCTTGTCCTCGCCACCCGTCTCGCCACCGACTCCCAGCGCACTGGCGGCGATGTCACCATGGAGAGCGCCGGCGATCCACGCATTCCTGGCCGCGCGCGCGCGTTGAAGCGCTGCCTCGCCAACCTGATCGACAACGCCATCGCGCACGGCGACAAGGTGCTTGTCGCGGTCACTGGCGAGGCCGACGCCGTCATCGTCGCCGTCGATGACAACGGCCCCGGGATCCCCGAAGACCTCTATGAAGAAGCCTTCCGCCCCTTCTCGCGTCTCGATGAAACGCGCTCGCGCAACCAAAAGGGCGTGGGCCTCGGCCTCGCCATCGCGCGCGACGTCGCGCGCAGCCACGGCGGCGACATAAAGCTCAGCAAAAGCCCGCTGGGCGGTCTGCGCGCGAGCCTCCGCCTTCCCCGCCCCGCCTGAGTCAAGACGCTTCCAATGGAACGCAATTCCAGTAATGTCCGCCCCCGATGGCGGACACTGGGGACATCTCGCGGGCGCGGATCTGCATCGACTTCGGCACCGCGTTGTCGAAGGCCGCCGTATGCCTGGATCCCACTCTGCCGCTCGAAGTTGGCGTCAAGCCTTTGCCGATAGGCGCAATTTCCGGCGCCGAGCACCCGTTGCTCACTCCTTCAGTTGTGTACGTCGATGGCGGCCGGCTCTATTTCGGCCCGATCGGTTTCGAGCACGCGCGCCGCGGCGTGGAGAACGGGCGCGACCCGCTCCTCTCCTTCAAGACCGTTTTGGGCGCGAAAAATGTGGATGAAGCGCTCGCTACAAAAATCAAGCCGTCGGTCGATCCGACCGGCACCTTCACGCACCGCGACATCCTCGTCGTCTATTTGGCCTATCTCGATCAGCTGATCGCCGAAGCGCTGGAGCTCGCGCCGAACATGCCGCCCGGCACCGCACTCGCGCGCCGCCGCTACACGAGCCCAGTCTGGCGCCCCGGCAGCGGCATCGAGCAAGTGTTCGAGCGCATCTTCAACGAAGCCGCCGCGATCTCGTTCAAGCTTGGCCGCCAGCTCCTCTCGCGCGAAGGCGTCTCTATCGCCCAGTGCAAGGACGCGCTCGACAAAGCCAAAGCCAATCCCGCTGACGGCATGCTTGAGACGGGCATTTTCGAGCCGCACGCCGCGGCCGCCGCCGCGCTCGCTTTCACAACACAGCCCACGAACCACGTCATGGTGTTCGACATGGGCGCCGGCACGACGGACATCGCCGCCTTCGAGTTCGACGAGCGCGTCGATCCCCCAACGCTCAGCGAGATCAAGGAAGCGCGCCAGTGCAGCGCGCTCGCTGGCGATGAGATCGACCGCATCATTATCGAGCTTATGATGCGCAAAGCCGGCATCGAAAAAGGCAAGGAAGAAGAGGTGCGCGCCGCCCGCATCGCCCGCCTGGCAGGCCGCGGCCTCAAGCACGAACTCATGCGCACCGGCCGCACGGCCTTGAAGCTCGGCTGGCGCACGCTGCAAATCCGCGCCGAAGACCTGCAGCAGGACGAACGCTTCCGCGCCTATCTGAACGCGCTCGTGCGCACCATCGCGCTCAGCCTGCAAGCCGTGATCCCGCGCGCCGAAGCCATGGGCGCGCCGGTGGTGGATGTCGTGCTCGCGGGCGGCGGGGCGCACTTAAGCTTCCTGCCGCAACTCGTACAGACCGCGCATCAAAGCATCAACACGCAGGTAAAGGTCCGGTGCGGTCCGCTTTCGCCGATCAACCCGGTCTATGAAGGCATCGACCCGATCCTAGCCAACGTCTTCCCGCAAATCGCCATGAGCGTCGGGGGCGCGCTGGTGGAGATGATGCCGGCGCGCTAGTCCCCGGGACCGCGGGCCTCCGGCCCGCACTTTTTGATCACACACACCATCGTCATCCCGGGGCGCGCGTAGCGCGAACCCGGAATGACGAGGTTGTTGCTCAATGCGCGTCTAAAGAACCGCGGGCCAAATTGTCTCCCGCCAGTTCCGGAAACACCTTCGCCACCTTCCCCATCAGGTATTCGCCATACGTGCCGCTAAACGCGTGCACGTTGGCGCGGTCCCAGCGCTCCGCGCTGTCATCCCGCGCGGCGCTCTCGGGCAGCGGCACGATCTCGGCATCGAACGCTGGATCGAAGAAGAACGGAAACGACAGCCGCGATTTGCCGCTGACATTCTTCACGCGGTGCGGCGTCGAGCGATAGGTCCCGCCCGTCAGCCGATCCAGCATGTCGCCGATATTGCAGACGAGCGCGCCTGGTATCGGCGGCGCCTCGATCCAGCCGTTCGGTGTCTTCACCTGCAGTCCGCCATTCTCATCCTGCGCCAGCAACGTCAGCAAGCCGTAGTCCGTGTGCTCACCCACGCCCCACCCTTCGCCGTCACCAGCGGGATATTCGAACACACGGAAAAGCAATGTCGGCCGGGCGGTGTAGGTACGCTTGAAATACTGCGCATCGAGCCCAAGGCTCAGCGCAACACCTTCCATGATTGCGTGCGCCGAGAACGTCGCTTCGTCGATGAACTGCAGCACAGCCGTCTTCAACTCGGGCAACTCATCCGGAAAGAGGTTGCGCCCGTGCAGCGGCAGGCCCGCCGCCACGCGCGGATCGTCGCCGCCCAGTTCTTCGCCGAAATACAAGCCCTGCTTCAGATCCGGCGTGCCCGACGTGAGTTCGCCGCCGACCGGGAAATAGCCGCGCCAGGCGCGGCCGCCGCGCGCCATGGCGATCTCCATCTTGCGCGCTTCTGGCAACGCGAAAAACCGCCGGCTCGCCCAGTCGAGCGCGCTCAATGTGTCAGTGCTAATCCAGTGTCCGACTGCGTAGAAAAATCCCAGATCGCGGCACGCAGCCCCGATCTCCGCCGCCACCTGCGCGCGGCTCGCCTCGCTTCCGCCAAGACGCGAAACATCGATAACGGGCAACCGCTGCATGACGGCAGCAAAGCACTCAGACGCGAGCGGCGCAATCAGCGGACGCGGCGCACCGCGCCCACCAGCCCATCAAGCGCAATCACGCTCGCCTGCCGCGCGGGCATGCGATTGAACGCGTCGAGCGCCGCAATCTTGTAGGCCTCGGCAAGCGTTGGATAGTTGAAGGTATTCTCCACGAAGTAATCCAACCCTCCGCCGAGATTGAGCACGGCTTGGCCGATGTGGATGAGCTCTGTCGCGCCCTCGCCGACTATATGCACGCCGAGCAGGCGCCGCGTCTCGATAGCGAAGATCATTTTCATGAAGCCGGAATTCAGACCCATGATGTGTCCGCGCGACGTTTCGCGAAAGCGCGCGATACCCGTCTCATACGGGATGCGCTTTTCGCGCACCTGCTCCTCGGTCATGCCGACAGTGGAAATCTCCGGCACCGAATAAATGCCGTATGGAAAAAATTCCGGCGGCGCGTGCGCGGGTTCGTCGAACGCGTGGCACGCCGCGATCCGCCCCTGCTCCATCGACGTCGAGGCAAGTGATGGAAACCCGATTACATCGCCCACAGCATAAATATGTGAGACGCCCGTGCGGAAGGTCGCCGGATCGACCGCAAGGCGCCCGCGCTCATCCGCGGCAAGCCCGGCCGCCTCCAAATTCAGCTTGGCCGTCGCGCCCGTACGTCCCGCCGCGAACAGCACCATCTCCGCCACGATCTGGCGCTGATCCTCAAGCTGCACCTGGCACGCATCAGGCCCCAGCTTCATGACGTGCTGCACTCTGCTGTTAAAGCGCAGGCTCACGCCGCGATCGCGCAGATCATGGATAAACTCATCCACCAGTTCGCGATCGACAAAGCCCAACAGTCCCGGCCCTGGCTCGATCACCGTCACCTTCACATCGAGCGCCGAGAAGATCGTCGCGTATTCGACGCCGATCACGCTCGCCCCAATTACGGCAAGCGAACGTGGCAGCCGCTTCAGCTTCAGGACTTCATCCGCATCGACGACGCGCTCGCCATCGAACGGAATGTGCGCCGGCCGATAGGGCTGCGTGCCGACGGCGAGGATGATGCGCTCGCCGTGATAGTGCTTCACCTCGCCAGCGTCGCCTGTCACCTCGATCGCGTGCGGCCCGAGAAACCGCGCCCCGCCCGCCACCCAGGTCACGCTGTTGCGCGCGAACTGATGCTCCAACACCTCGACCTCGTGATCCAACGTGATGTGCAGGCGCCGGCGCAAATCTTCCGCCGTGATGTTTTCCTTGTTGCGGTGGGCGCGCCCGTAAAAGCCGCGCTCACGCCAGCCGGACAGATTCAGCACTGTCTCGCGCAAGGTCTTCGACGGGATCGTTCCGGTATGCACACAAACGCCGCCCACGCGCCGCCCGCGCTCGATCACCAGCACGCTTTTCTTAAGCTTGGCCGCCTGCACCGCGGCCCGCCGCCCGGCGGGACCGGATCCAATGACGATGAGGTCGAAATGCTGCGCCATGCGGCGGGAACTCTGGAGCACGCCGCTGGCCAGAAAGTTAATGAAGCCTCTGTCGGCGCCGTCGGGCGCCGGTCGTCCTAGGGTCAGAACAGGAGAGACCCATGCGTAAAGTGATCGTCGGCGCGTTTGTTTCGATGGACGGCGTGATGCAAGCCCCCGGCGGACCGGAAGAGGATCCCAGCGGCGGCTTCAAGTACGGCGGCTGGGTCGCGCCCATAGCCGACACCGATCCCGTCTTCGGCGAAGAGATCGGCGCCCTCTTCGGCCAGCCCTACGATCTACTGCTCGGCCGCAAGACCTATGAGATCTTCGCCGCGCATTGGCCCTATGCCGAAGGCGGCCCGGACGACGAGATCGCCAAGCAGTTCAACCGCATCACCAAATACGTCGCCACGCGCTCGGGCGATGTGGATACGAGCTGGAACAGGACCGTCGTGCTCAACGACGTCGCCAAGGATGTCGCCAAGCTGAAGCAGGAAGACGGCCCGGCGCTCATCACCCAGGGCAGCACCGAGATCGTGCATGCTCTCCTGGCCGCGGGCCTCGTCGATGAGATTCGCGTCTTCACGTTCCCGCTGCTGCTCGGCAAGGGCAAGCGCCTGTTCGACACCACGAGCGAGCCGCGCGCCTACAAGCTGACGAAGAGCAAAGTGTCCCCCACAGGCCTCATCGCCGCGACCTACGTCCCCGCCGGCGAGATCGAGCACATGACGATCCGCGGCGCGGAAAATCCGTCGGACCGCGAACTGGCGCGCCGAGAGAAACTGAAGCGGGAACGCTAAAGGTTCGAAGAGGGCGTCGAGCCGCTCATCACCAAAAGTGCGTCGTAGCCGTGGATGGTGCGCACAAGGTCCGCGTCGAGGGCCTTGTGCCGCCGCCCAAACGCGAGCGGCCGGATCGGCCTCAAATCGATCAATGTGAACGCCTCCGGATACGCCGACGACGTCAGCGGCGTCATTCCCTGATCTTCATACGTGCCCGCACCACTCGGCCGGTAGGTCCACGCGCTCGGATCGAATTGCGCCACCTGCCGGCCCGCGCCCGGCAACACCGCGACGTGGAAGCTGTTTTCGCCGCGTGACTCTGCCAGCTCCGAGATCTGTGTGCCAACATCCAGCACCTGCGTGTGGCTCAGTCCACGCACCATGTGGCTCGCGCCGAACTTGAACATCACTTTCGGCTTGTCGTCTTCGCCCCAGTAGCGCCGGAAGTTGGCGCGGTTGAACGCCGCGCGCCGCTGGTTGGACGCCCAGCCTTGGCCCGACACCCAAAGCTGGTTAATCGCCAGCGTCTCCTCCAACGTCTCCAACATCCAAGCCGCATCTGCATCAGGCTGCGGCCAAGCCTCACGCACGGCGCGCACCAGCGTCGGGTCGCCGGAGAAACTGAAGATGAACTGAGGATTCCGCGTCGAACCATAGTGCGCCGCGGCCTGCTCGGCCGCGTCGTACAGCGCCTGCAACGGCCCCTCGGCCGAGCGCGGCTTCCGCTTCGCACGCAGCCGTTCGATCATCCGCCCCGTACCGCCGACTTCGTAGTCCAAGCCCCAAATCGCCTGCTCCCGCCCGCCCACAGCGTCGCGCACCGCGGCGATCCATTCGGCCTCCTCGCGCATGCCGAAGAACGCCACGGCCGCACGCGGGTCTTCGAACATTGCGCGCAGGCCCTCCACGCCGCCGCGCGCCGCACGATCCATGTCGGTCGCCAGCGGCGGCGAAA
>Ga0196964_10000738_pt1 | contig 18318 bp, 8 predicted proteins | sample S1_10metaG_FD_148615 | JGI IMG/M metagenome (GOLD analysis project Ga0196964, IMG submission 148615) | Soil microbial communities from Anza Borrego desert, Southern California, United States - S1_10 | ecosystem: Environmental > Terrestrial > Soil > Desert | place: USA: California | collected... | reverse complement strand
CACCAGCCGTTCGTCTGAAAAGTCCACCCACTCTGAATCTACGAATGGAGGCGCCTTGCCCTCTTCACCGGCGCCCGAGGGTTGATGACACTGCGCGCAGATCTGCATGTAATGCGTCTTGCCGTGATCATAGATTGCGCGCTGATCCTCCGTGAGCGGCGGCAGTTTTTTCGCTGCAGCCAACGTTCCCGGAGGAACGATAAGTTTGGCCAGAGCCAACGCCGTGTCTGCCACGCGCTTATCCGCTGAATTCTTGAGCTGTTCCAACGTCGCTGGCGGCGTTTGCATTTCGACTCCCTTCAGAACGGGCGCCTTGCCCTTTGCCGGTGCGGGAGGAATGATTCCGCTGAGCATGGCCGCTTGCCGGGAAGGATTCTTGCAGGCGGCTATGAGGTCGATCAACTTTGAGATCCTATCGCTTCGCCGGCTTGCAAAGGTACAGCCCGCTGCCAGAGAAAGTGCTTTGTCCAGGTTGGTATCGGGGTGGCTCACGAGCAACTGGGCGACTTCCAGTTCGCGGCCGGCAAGGCTGCTGAAAACTGCATCGAAGATCAGGGGATTCGACACGTTGCCGGCAAGAATGGACGCGAGTGCTGCGGTAGCCTTTGGATCTGCCGATTCGCCGAGTGTGAAGGCGAGCTGAAGCTGGATCTCTGCTCGCTTGTCGCTCGTGATCTCCAGAAGCTTCTCGAGCAGCGGTGAGCCTTGAGGAGTCTTCAACGTAACTTCGCACAGGCGAATGGCGTTGGCTTTGACGTGAACGTCTTCCGCCGAAAGTGCCGCCGTAAGCGTCTTAAGGTCCAGCTTGTTCATGCCCTCAAGCGTCCACAAGGCGTGAACCCGCGCGCGCGATTCGGACGCACTCAATGCAAGTTCGCGCAGAGGCGCCACAGCCTCGCGATCGGCGCGCTCAACCAGCAGGCGCTGTGCCGTGTCTCGCCACCAGCCATTCGGGTTTTGCAGATGTTTCACCAGATCGGCGGCAGAATCCGCTGACATGCGCGGATGAACTGTGCTGACCGGCTTGCCTTCATGCACGACCCGGTAGATGCGGCCCAGCCCGATGGGCTTGTCGAGCCCGCGTTCCATGATCTGCTTGCGCAGATAAGTGGTCAGGAAAAGGCGGTGCTCGATAATGCCGCGGTAGAGATCGACAATATACAAAGCGCCGTCGGGTCCCGTGTAGGTGTTGACGGGCCTGAAGCGCTCATCGGTGGAGCTCAAAAATTCAGTTTTCTCATAAGGATTGCGGCCGCTGATGAGCCCGTTTTCTTCGGTCATCACGGTACGCTTGACCAGATGCGCTGACGGTTCGCAGACGAAGACATTCCCACGGAACTCATCCGGAAACTGATCAGCACGATAGACTCCCGGACCGCATGCAGCCGTGACGGTTGCAAGCGTCGAATCGTCGCGGAGCTGCCCGGCCCGGTACCCGCGGTTGACTCCGGGCGTGGGCCGGCAGGGCCAGGCGCTCTGGTCTTTTACGGCCAGGACATTAATTCCGGTCGTGCTCTTAAGCGCCGGATTGCGGCTGAAATAATGCGAGGGCACGCAGTCTGCGCGCAGGATTTCGCTGTTGTTGTTGTAGTAAAAGCGGCCCAAATCGTCCTGCGAGAGGCCCCATTGGCCTTTCATGCTCACTTTCGAGCGCATCCACTTGAGCGTTCCATCGCTGGCGACCTCATAGCGAAAGCGATAGTTGAAATCGGCGCTGTAAATCCAGTTATCGAGGCCGCTCAGGAGGCCGTTAGCCGAGTGCTCCGGATTGCCAGTCGTCCCGTAATCGGCAGCAACCAAGGTCTGCTCATCGCACTTAAGGTCACCGTCTTTGTCGCGGCAGTAGAGCAGCCGCGGAACTTCCGCCACGAGGACGCCGCCTTTCACCAGCCCAATGGCGCGCGGCAACACCAGCTTGTCGAGAAAGACGGTGCGCTTGTCCATCTTCCAGTCGGCATTGGTGTCTTCGAGCACAACCACATTGCCAACCGGCGCATCTTCGCCCTTGCCCTCAGGGTTCGGCATATAGCCGATGAATTCGACCGCCCAGATGCGTCCGTCGCCGTCAAACGTCATGGCGACGGGATCCTGGATCAACGGCTCACTGGCGACCAGCTCGATTCTAAAGCCAGGCTGAAGCTTGAAAGACTGCAGGGCCTGTTCCGGACTGAGCGGCGGCGAAGGGGGCAGCTTGATGCGGGGCTCCGGCTGTGCTTCCCCGGGCCGGTCTGCTTCGGCCCGCAGAAATACACATGCCAGCAATAATGGCATTAGAACGGCAACGGCACGTACACGCATTAGATCAGTTCCTCGCAGAAGCTATTTGAGAGTACTTCTTTTTCTTCAACAGTGTTGAGCGAGATCTGTATCATTTGCTGGACAAATGTAACATCTGGAGCGGCAACATGGAACCGATGCTTCCGGTAATCAGGGAGTTGCAACGGCTGGACCAGGCGAGCGCGCTTAAGAGTGTTTATGTCGCCGAAGCTCGAGCCGAGCCTCCGCCACTTGCCTTTGTGCTGGGCTTTCCCAGTCTGCTGATCGTAACGCGCGGCCGCTATACCTTCGAGCATTCACGTGCCGGCAGCAGTCAATCCAGCGAGCTCACTCCTGGCGATGCGCTGCTCGCTCCGTCCAATTGCTGGTACCGCCCGACGTGGAACGCGTCGAACACCGCCGTCACATTCCTCTTTGGGAAACGTCAGATCGGCTTGAGCCTGGTAACGGCGCAGGTGAAGCGCCCAGGAGAGGTCATTTACCGGAATGTCATCAAGCATCATACGAACTATCCATTGAACGGTCCGCTGCAGCGCATCCTGCAGGCGTGTGAGGATCTCGGCCGGGAACAAAGCCACATTTTTCCGTTGCGGCACTTCTTGAAGGGCCTGGTTCACTCCTGCATCGAAGTGGCTCAGACGCCCATCTTGCAGGCACACGGCAAGGGGCAGCACCTCTTTCAGACGATCTGCTCGTATATCCAGAGTCATTTCCACGAGCCGTTGAGCCGCGAGAACGTTGCCGAGAGCTTTGGCGTCACGCCCAACCATGTCTCGCGTGTTTTTCAACGCGAGGGGCTGATGCGCTTCTGGGATTATGTGGTGATGGTGCGCGTTGACAGAGCCAAGTTCATGCTGCGGACGTATGATTTTCCGGTGAAGGAAGTCTCCACGCGCTGCGGCTATGACGACTGCGACTATTTCTGCCGCCTGTTCCGCCGCAAAGTCCGCATGACTCCTCTGGAGTACCGCTTCAAATATAAGGAGCATCCCTCGCCGGCAGCGCAGCCGGTCCTGGTTCCCTGATCCGTGCCTTGCTGCAATGTTACATTTATCCAGTAAATGATACAGCATTCGGTCAACGCAGAACGCGGAGCCCGGGTACTCTCTTGTGAACCAGGGGAGGACGGGAAGTGGGCGAGCTGCGCGAGAAACTTTCACTGCACCGCCAGTATGTATTAACTGGCGTCTCGCACGCGGTCCCTTTTATCGCCTGCGGCGGAATTCTCATCGCCATCGCCATTTCTCTGGCTCCGATGACGCCGCAGGGGCCTGACTTCTCCGGCTCTCCGACCTTGAAGATGCTGCTGGATACCGGCGCAACTGGCTTCAAAATTTCCCTGCCGGTGCTTGCCGGTTACATCGCCTACGCGATGGCGAGCCGCCCGGGACTCGTTCCCGGAATGGTGGGCGGGTATATCGCCGGTGAAGTGAACGCTGGGTTTCTCGGCGCGTTATTGATCGGCCTGCTGGCCGGTCATTTTGTAACACTGCTCAAGAAGGCTCCCGTTCCACGCATGCTTCAACCGGTGATGCCGATCATCGTCATCCCGCTCCTCTCCTCGTTGTTTGTCGGAGTCATCATGTACAAGCTGCTCGGCGTCCCGATTGCCGCAGCGATGGCGGCACTCGGCGAATGGCTCAAGTCGCTCAACAGCGGCAATGTCGTGGTTCTCGCCGCAATCCTCGGCGCAATGATCGCCTTCGACATGGGCGGGCCGGTCAATAAGGCCGCGTTCTTTTTCGGTGCGGCCATGATCAAAGAAGGAAACTTTGCGATCATGGGAGCCTGCGCCGCGGCGATCTGTACCCCGCCACTTGGAATGGGCCTGGCCACATTGCTTCAGAAGAAACGCTGGTCCAGCGAAATGCGTGAAGCCGGCATCGCCGCACTCGGCATGGGTATGATCGGCATCACCGAAGGCGCAATCCCATTCGCCGCGGCGGATCCGGCGCGAGTTATCCCCTGCATCATTGCCGGATCGATGACAGCGGCGGTCATCGCGATGCTCGGCGGAGTCGGCGATCACGCACCGCACGGCGGACCAATCGTTCTGCCTGTTATTGACGGCCGCGGGATGTTCATTCTGGCGATCACCGCCGGAACGCTGGTGACTGCCATCGCCGCTAATCTTGTGAAACGAGCCGAGGATCAGCCCGGCACGGAGGGAGCCAAGCAATGAAACTGGTCGCTGTAACAGCCTGCCCGACGGGAATTGCGCACACCTACATGGCTGCTGAAAAGCTCGAGCAGACCGCCAAAAAACTGGGGCATGAAATCAAGGTCGAGACCCAGGGAGCCATGGGCATCGAAAATGAATTGAATGCGGCCGACATTTCAGGCGCCGCCGCCGCGATCTTCGCAGTCGATATTGCCATTGAGGCCGAAGAACGCTTTGCGCGCCTGCCGAGGATCAAGGTGCCGGTGCAAGACGCCTTGAAGGATCCGCTTGGAATTTTCGAAAAAGTTAATGTCGTCCTGGCGAAGAAAGGCTGACGGTGAGCTGCGAGCTGTCCTTTGCATGCTCTTTGCCCAATGGTCTGCACGCGCGGCCTGCGACGCAGGTGATGCAGCTTGCTGAACGGTTTTCGTCGGACATTCAGCTTGTCAACAATCGCACCGGGCAGAGCGCCAATGCCAAGAGCATCCTCTCGCTGATTGCCGGCGACTTCCGGCAGAACGATCCGTGTACGCTCCGGACTTCGGGGTCTGATGCAGAGACGGCCGCAGGCGCTATTGCGCGGCTCTTCACTTCAGATCTTCCTGCTTCAGAGATTAAATTCGAAGAACGCAGAATATCAGACGGATTGCTGCCGCACTTTTTTCAGGAATGTTCGTTCAAGTTCATAAGAGGCGCGGGTGTCGTGCCAGGTGTCGCTGAAGGCAGCATCGACATTCTTCCGCCGGCGCCACAATTCGATCTGTCCAGCATTGTTGCCGGCTCCGTCCAGGCTGAACGAGCGTGTTTTTCTTCTGCGCTGGCAGATCTTCGCAGGCAACTCGAGGAGGAATCCGCGTCGGCGTGCGGCACTACGCGGGACATCCTGCGCGCGCATTATTCAATCGCTCGAGACGCGGAATTCGAGGCCCAGGTTTTTGCCGCGCTTGAAAATCCGGGCACCAGCGTTGCCGCAGCGATTACCGCAGCAGGAGCCAGCATCAGCGGCATGCTGCAGAGGACCGGCAGCCGGGCTCTGCAGGAGCGTTGCGCCGATATTCACGACGTTTGCGAGCGGCTAATAGGCGCAATTTATACATTCCAAAAGCCGGCCGATACTTTTTCACTGAAGGGCCCGACGATCCTCTGTGCTCATTCTATTTCGCCGCAGCGCTTGTTGTCGCTGGACCGGAAATGGCTTCGCGGACTGCTACTCACAGAAGCGGGCTCGACATCTCACGCGGTCATCCTGGCGCGCTCGTTCGGTATTCCGGTCATTAGCGGAATCGAAGCGTCGCAGTGGCCGGCAGCCGGAGTGAACGCCATCATGGACGGGCGGCTTGGTGTCTGCGTGCCGAATCCCGAGCCAATCGTGCAGACGTTTTTCGAGCATGAACGAAACGCGCTGCAGCGCCGCAACTCGCGCTTCGGTGTTGCCGCTAAGCCCGCCAGAACCTCTGACGGTGAAGTCTTCGACGTGCACGCGAATGTTGTGTCGGCGGACGGCGTTACTGGCGCGGTCAGTGCGGGAATGGATGGAGTAGGTCTGTTCCGCACGGAAATGCTTTTCATCGGCCGCGCTTCCGCGCCGGATGAAGCCGAGCAGTACGATGAGTATGTCCGCGCGCTCAAGTCCGCTGGAAATTCGCCTGTTACTTTCCGCCTGCTTGATCTGGGTGGTGATAAGACGCCTGCGTATCTGCGCACTCAACTGAGTGCCTTTACGACACTGCGTGGCGCGCAGCTTTACGCGCACATTCCGGGGTTGCTCCGCACGCAGTTGCGCGCCCTTCTTCGTGCCGCCACGGCTGGCCGCGCTCGGATACTGGTGCCAATGGTATCGAGTCCGGCTCAGGTCGGAGAAATCCGCCGCCTTATCAGGGATATCGGTTGCGAGCTTCGCGGCACAAAGGTCGCCTTCGATGGCAATTTGCCTGTCGGTGCGATGATTGAGAGTGTCGATGCTGCCGACGCCGTCCGCGAGATTGGCAAAGAGGCGGATTTTTTCAGCGTCGGCACCAACGATCTGACACAATCCTTCCTCGGAAAGAACCGCGAAACGAGCGACTGTGGGATCGAGCTCGCGAAGCATAAAGATTTCCTGGCTCTCCTGCAGCGCATCGCTGAGTCCGCGCGCGCCTGCGGTAAGCCGGTCACGGTCTGCGGTGAGCTTGCGTCGAATCTACGCAATCTGCCGCTGCTGATTGGAGCAGGCGTAACTGGTGTAAGCGTTCCGGCGCAGACACTTGCTGCAATAAAAGCCGCGTTGAGCGGCTATAGCGCACGGGCTTGCCGCGCCGCTGTCGTGGCACAATCGTTCGAAGCGCTGCGCGCGATCGAACAGCCACTTCTCTGTCCCGAGCTGATTAATCTGGAATCCTCCAGCCGCACGCAGGCTGAGGTGATGCGAGAGCTCGCCAATCTTCTCTACAGCTCGGGGCGTACCGATGATCCTGAACAGGTCGAGGCCGCTCTTTCGGCGCGCGAGCGCGCGAATTCGACCGGCTTCGGCCATGGCTTCGCCGTTCCGCACTGCAAGTCCGATGCGATCATACATTCGAGTATCGCTGTTCTGCGGGTTAAGGAACCGATTCAGTGGAACGCAATCGACAGCGAACCGGTCAGCACAATCGTTCTGCTGGCGATGAATGAAACGAGTGCGCAAAGCCGGCATCTGGCTGTGTTTTCTCTTCTCGCGCGAAATCTAATGAAAGAAGACTTTCGCACGCAGGTTCTCTCTGCGCCTGATGGTCCAGATATGCTGCGCAACCTGCAGGCGATCGTTGCGGGTGAAGCTGTGAAAACGCGAGTTGCTGCGGGCTGACGACTGGCTTTTTCCGGAGGCTGTACCATGAGCAGAATTGCAGTGGTTTTACTCGCGGCAACGCTCTCCACCTCCATTTTCACTGCTGAGCCGGCGAAGAATCCGGATTGGGTGAAGGTTACCGATAATGCAGGTTGGCAGGCGCGTGATTCACAGGGTGAGGTGGTCTTCAAGGACCAGCTGTGGATTCTCGGCGGCTGGTTTGATTCCTTCCATGCGCCGCCACGAGACGTGTGGAGTTCTGCCGATGGCAAGACGTGGAAGCTGGTGACTAAAGAAGCTCCATGGAAACACAGCGATCTTCCCATGACGCTCACGTTTAAAGACCGCATGTGGCTGATGGGCGGCTGGTACAACGGGCGTCTGCCGGGACACAGCGCCAGCGCGGAAGTCTGGTCGACTGCTGACGGTGAAACCTGGGAGCAAACTACAGCAAAAGCCGGATGGTCGCCGCGGCTGGCCTCGGCTGTGGTGGTCTTCAAAGACCGCATGTGGGTCCTCGGCGGAATCGAAAATTATTACTTCGGCAATCAAAAGAGCCTCAAGAACGACGTCTGGTCCTCTGCCGATGGCAAGGAATGGAAACAGGAAACAGCCGAAGCGCCCTGGGCCCCGCGGGCCTATCACCAGGCGCTTGTTCACGATGGCAAGATGTGGGTATTTGGCGGAGGCAACTATGTTCCACAGTATCTGGCGCTGAACGATGTCTGGTGCTCCTCTGACGGAGTGAACTGGGAAAAGGTGGTCGAGAAAGCGCCGTGGGGTCCGCGGCTGTGGTTTTCGGCTGTGACGTACCGTGACCACATGTGGGTGCTCGGCGGCTGGACCAAGCCGTACAAGAACTGGGGCGACATCTGGTACTCAAAGAACGGAAAAGACTGGACGCAATACACCTGCAAGGTCTCGTGGAAGGACCGGCACGAGCATTCTGCGTACGTGTTTCAGGACAAGCTGTGGATCGCCGGCGGGCACGCATCGCCCTTGAACAACGAAGTCTGGTCGCTCGAACTTCCGAAAGACTGGCCAGGCAGCCGTTGATCGCATCGAAAATTAAACTGGAGGCACACATGAGACTTTTGATTTTGACGCTGCTCTGTGCGTGCGGTCTGGCTGTGGCCGGCGAAACTTTCAGGCTGCAGGATTATCTTGGCCGCAGCTGGAAAAACGAATGCGTCACCTTCGCTTTGAATGACGCACAGCTGCAGCAGGCGAAAGCCGGACGGGCGCTCACGGGTCCCGGCGGTGCGGCCGTCCCTTACCAGATTGTCTCGACGAATGGAGTATCAAGCGTAGCGTTCCAGACGGATTTGAATCCATTTGAGATCCGCGAATTCCAATTCACCGACGCCGCTGCCGACCAGAAGACTGATCTAAAAGTGGAGGAGAGCCCGGACAAAATCGTGCTCTCAAACGGCCGCACAGGTGTTGCCATCCGCACAAAGCTCGACGGCGGAAAAGGTCCGCTCGAAGGCGTCCGCCTGAACTCAGGACTTTGGGCCGGGACATCGTTGCTCGAGAGCGACACTCCGCCGGCGGAATACAAAGTCGAAATAACGGCACGCGGTCCTGTTTATGCCGAAGCCGTATGCCGCGTGAAGTTTGGCGAATCAACCTGGGACATCGCCTTCCGCGTCTATGCCAATGAGCCGGTCGTACTCCTTGATGAAACCTTCAACGTCAGCGCTGCAAAGATTAAGCACGTTATCGACCTGAGCCACAATTTCGGCCCCGACACATTGCTTCACCGGCGCGGTCGCGGCCCTTATCCCAGCCAGACCGGGGCCATCGCTCCAGGTGAGGTGTACGTGCTCGATCCATGGCTGCATTGGTGGGAGCGCGACCGTCAGGGACAATGTTTCGCTCTTTATAAGAACGCCGGCAGCACCTTGAACGACGCAGCGCAGCAGACGCCTGTGGACATGCTGTCCGTGGCCGCGCGTGAATCCGGTGCGTGGGTCGACCCGTCCATTCCCAAGAATCAGCGTGCGCCGAGCCAGATCTTCGTCACGAAAAATGGCGAGACGCTCAGCATGGCCATGCAGCTCAAGCGCGGCGTTCGCAAATGGATGTTCAGCGCCTTGAACGCACGCGAATGCCTCGCGCCGTTCAAAGGCCAACCCTCCATTCCAGGCATCAGCCTTGCCGATGCCATGATGATCAAGCATGGACAGTTCCCGTTGGACTCAGTCATCAAGTACACCTTGAAATGGCCCAGCGAGCAGACCACGTATCCCCGGCTGTTCGTCACAAAGGAAGGCCTGCCAGAGCTGCGCAAAAACATTCCCAAGCCGGAAATCTATACGGCTCGCGTTGCAGACTTCCGGCAGGGCAAGTTCAGCCAATACTCCCTGGACGGAATAGTCACGCCGACCTCCGTTTACTTCGTGACCGGTGATGAAGGTGTTGCCAGGAACATTGCAGAGAATGCAGTCCCGATGATGCAGACGGCTGTGGACGCTTACCTGAACCAGCCCGAACTGCCGCTCGGCGTGGCGCCTCACGTTCAACAGAGTGTGGCAACATATCTTGCCATGGCGGACGGCGGGCTTGCGTACGAAAAAATAGCCCCGGAAATTCGTGAGCGCCTGCTCGCGCAGATCGCCTTCCTCGGTTACGTGTTCGACAGCCCCAACTACTGGTCGCCGGTGCGCGGTTACCGCGCCAATCCGAATATGACCACCGCGGTCAATGGCTACAAGATGATGGTCGCATGCCTTCTGCCGTCGCATCCCAAAGCAAAGGACTGGGCGAGCGATGCACTGACCGAGCTCAAGCACCAGCTCACCAATTGGTCCGACGAAAACGGCGGCTGGCTTGAAGCGCCGCACTACGCCGCCGCAGGTTTCGATCAACTCGTCGCAAGCCTGATGATGGCTAAAAATGCCGGGCTCGATGATTCGCTTTACCATCCGCGCCTGAAGAAAATCGCCGAATGGTTTGCCAAGATTTCTACTCCGCCGGATTCGCGCCTGGCCGGAACGCGGCACCTGCCACCCATCGGAAACACCTATCTGACAGAGCCCAGCGGAATTTTCGGAACAATGGCGAACCTCTGGAAAGACCGTGATCCGGAATTTGCAGCCTCGATGCAGTGGATGTTCGAGCAGCACCGCTCATGGCCGCACGCCTGCATCGGCGGCGGTTATCCGGGAATGATCGGCTGCAACGGCATTTACAGAGGATCCACGATCGCGCCCAAAGCACCGGCGTATGGCAGTGAACTGTTCCCGAAGACCGGCGTGATGCTGCGTGATGTCTTTCCGGCTGAGCGCGAGACGCAGCTGCACCTGATCGCGGGCACCAATCACGAGCACTACGATGATGATTCGGGCAGCATCACCCTCTGGGGGCTCGGACGAGTCATCGCGGATGACTTTGGCTACTACGGCATGGCTCCTCAGAACGACCATAGCCTGGTGATGGCGCCTGGCGTGGGTGGAGTCATGAAGGTGGATGCATTCAGCACCTCCGCAAACCTGGATTACGTTCACGGCGTAAAAGGGCCATGGACACGCCAGATCGCGTTCGTGAAATCCAAGGACGCGAATTGCTCGCCCTATTTCGTCATCGCCGACACCATGTCCAAACCGACGAATTTCACCTGGCTGCTCTGGCTGGTGGCGCGCAACGTTGCGCTGGGGAAACGCGAGGACGACCTGGCCAAGGAAGCCGCAGAGTTCAAAGGCTCCGTGCTCGAAGACGGCACCGCCATGGACCCGCGGTTCTCTCAGGCTTCTGAATCCGCGCGGGCGCTGATGGTCGGGCGCGAAGACGTCGACATGGACATCGTTGCGCTTACGCCTTCGGCCTTCACGCTGCGGACTGAAAAGAAAACGCGCCGCGCCAACGCCGGACTCGATTCAAACTTCAAGCAGAGCCAGATGGATTCGACACAGATCGGCCTGGTTGCCGAAAGCAAGCAGGGCGGGGGATTCACCGTGCTGCTGTACCCCCGGCTGAAAACCCAGGCGGCGCCGGTTGTCAGTGTTCTATGCGACGGCGCAGGAGCGAAGATCCAAACGGCGGCGGGGACCGACTACGTGTTTCTCAGTAACTCGCCCGTCACGTTCAAGGAGGGCGACGTGTCTTTCTCCGGAACATCCGGCTTGATCCAGATCCGTGGCGACAAGGCGACGCTTTCTCTCGGCGCCGCCGGAACGATTTCAGCGCGCGGAAATGAACTGAAAAAGTGACGACGCATTCGGGCAAACTTTCAGGAGCTACATTATGAGCATGGTCAGGAACGTTTGTGTCGCACTCGCCTTCTTGCTTTCTGCGCTGCCAGCTTTGGCCGAGCAGGCGTTGTCGATCACGGATTATACCGGGCGCGGTTTCGCGCCGGATCTTGTTCAATACGCGCTACCCAAAGCGGTTGACCCCAAATCGGTGGTGCTCACCGACAGCAAGGGCCAGCCGGTGCCTGCGCAAGTAACACAGGCATCCGATGGTGCGCTGCTCAGTTTTATTGCGCAGGTGCCGCACGACGAAACGGTCAGCTGGAAATTCAGCACGGCCGGCGGCCAAGCGGCGCCAAAGGGCAGCGTGAAAGTTGAGCAGGCCGCTGGCGGGCTGGTTTTACGGAACGACCGGCTTTCGGTGACGATGCCGGCTGCACAGGAAAAAACGTTCACTCCGCCTGTCGCAGCGAAAACACTGCCCGCGCCAATCACGAGCTGGACCAGTCGCGGCAGCGCTGCAATGGGCGCATCACGAATTCTCACTGAACGCCTCGTAAAAAAGCTGCGCGTACATGTTCCGGTACAGGGCGATGTCTATTCGGACGCGCAGTATGAAATCGAATGGGCTGAGGGAGGGTATTACCGCTGCACTGTCCGCGTGATGCATCAGGTTCCGCTCGCGACGGTGCGCGAAGAGTATGATATTGGAAAACTGGACGGCAGCGATTTCTGGGAACTTGATCTGCTTCGCGGCTGGACGCCTGACACGCTGGAAACATCGCAGCCGTGGGGCAACGGCGGCGTGGATTATACGGGCACGATCAAGCCCATGGACTGGCCCAGCCAGCGCAAGCCGTATACGCCGCTGGGCTGCGATAACGGGCACGCCGGCTACGTGGGCCTGAGCATCGCGGAGCAGATGAAGAGCTCCCCTGCGACGGCGCCGCTCGCAGGCGTAGTGCTGCTGCATAAAGGAGATTGGCGCCGCGCCTCGCCGCTCCAGATCTGCTCGGAAAAAGCCGGCGATCTGCGGATCCAGCTTCCGATGAGCCCGCGCCTGATCGGCTGGATCAGGGATGGCGGATCGACAACATCGCCGTTCGGCACGCATACCTTTGATCCCGCTTTGCCTCAGACGTATTCGCGCCGTGTCTGGGGGCTGATGCTTGCGCCGGTCGAACTGCCAAAGGTTGAGACGGCGAAGTTCCGGCGCGACTGGAGCGATGATCCCGCCGACAAAGTGCTGCCTTTCGCCCGCGCACGCTGCATTTACGGAGTTGTCGGACTGGACCGCTACAAAGATTACATTCTCGACTGGCCCGACAGCGGGATGAAATATCCACGTGCATTCAATGCAGGCAAGACCGCTGATCAACTAAGTGCTGAACTTGCGCAATCGTCTCTGCCCGACGAGGTCAAAAAGAAAGTCGCTGGCACGTTCTGTTCGTTTGCCGATCCGCAGCAGCGCGCCGGAATGATTGGAGCCCGCTTTCAGTCGGCCGTCGCTCACATCAAGAGCTTCGCTGGATATTTCATCAGCTGTCCAACGCCAAGCAATCACACGTGCTGCGGCGCCTTTGAAGGTGCGCCGGTTGCCGACGATGTGCTGGCCCAGCCGGAGCTTTCGCCGCAACAGCGCAAAGAACTGCGCGCGCGCCTGGCGCTGCTGGTCTACCTGTACCAGGAACCGGACGTGATGAATTACGGCAGCGGCATCCAGACGGGCAACTTGAACATGGACACCGCGCGATTCTTCCCGGGCATAGCCTACGTGCCGCTCGTTGGCGACCACCCGATGTATGACGCGTGGAGAAAACGGATCAGCGAGTACGCGGAGTATAAACTTGGAATGCAGATGGCACCGGGCGGCGGGTGGGTTGAATATGGCACCTATCACATGCATGGATTCAGAATCCGCCACGTGCTGCCGGCACTTGAAGCGCTGAAGCTGCCCAATGCGGATCTGCTTTTCGACTACGTCAAGCAGGACATGGATTATTTCACCAACCTTCTTACGCCGCATGACAGCCGCTACGGCGCGCGCCTGATTCCCGGCTTGGCCAACAGTGAAGCGAATCTCTCGGATGCGTTCTTTGAGGCCGCCGGCGGGTTCGCGAGCAAAGATCCGGAATTTGCAGGATCGCTGCTGGGCGCGTGGATGGAAAATGGTACCCGCGCCCGCGACCTGGGAAGTATTCCATTGAACGTGAAACCGCGCCAGCCGGAGCTCAAGAGCCGCAACTTTCCGGGTTTCGGCGTTATCTTCCGCGCGCACCAGGGTGCGGATGAAACGTGGATGATGTTGCGCAACGGCTTTCTTTGGAGCCACTGGTATATCGATCCGGGGCATTTCATCTGCTCGAGCCGCGGAGCGGTGCTCGTGCCGATGCAGCCGTATCAGTATTACGACAGCCCGCGGAACGACATCGACCTGTACAACACGATCCGCTTCGGCGATCCCAAGAATCAGATGCCATACGGCTGGCCCGACAGCAACATTCTTGACTGCTCGTTCGGCGGAACGGTCGAGTACGCGTGGTCCTCAACTGGCGTGCCGGACTGGTTTATCAATCCGGGCATTTCAGATGGCTTTAAGCCTCCACCGCCTCAATCCGGCAACAGACCCCTTGATCCCGCGTACAAGCAGAAGGAAGGCGCCTTCGAGTGGGACCGGCAGGTCTTCTTCATGAAAGGGGCTACGGCGCAGAGTCCCAATTACTTTGTGTTCCGCGACACGACCAAAGGCGAAGGTCAGCTGGCAAGCTATCTCAATCTGAATCTGCTCGGCCGCAAGAGCGACCTCAATTTCAGTGGCGGACGCGTGACTCAGAATTCTGAATTCCCGACAAAGCTCGACATCTTTTTCCCGGATCGCCCCGAGATCAAAGCCGAGCTTCACGAAGAGGCCCTGCCGTTTGCCAGCCAATTGAACGGCCTGCTGAAAGGCAGCCCGAATTGGAAGGATGGAAAGGAGCAGCACACCATTCTCCGCATCCCCGGTGCGCCGAACGAAGGTTATGCGTGGGTCATCTGGCCGCGCGGCGAGAAGGAAGCCCCGCCGACGGTTACGCAGCCTTCAGCCAATGTCATCAAGATCGAGCATCGCGAAGGCGTTGACTACGTCTTCGCCGCGGCGGACAGTTTTAAATATGAGAGTGGCGATATCAGCTTCGAAGGCCGCGCCGGAGCCGTGCGCGTGCGGCAGGACCATGCGATGCTCGCGATTACCTCCGGTCCCGGCCGTGTGGCGTACAAGAAGCAGGTTCTTTCCGGCAGCGGTCCAGTTGAACGCAAAGTGCCGCTGACTGGCGAGAAGACGGAGAAAGCGTCTGCTGCCAAGTCTGCGATTGTGATTCCTGCATCGGCGCCAGACGGCTTCGCGGAACACCGTCACGAGAGCGGCCAGGCGGCTGTTCGCAAGGATAACATTGTGATGGAAGGCGGCGCTGCTGCGATTTATGTGAAAGGCGACACGATTCGCTTCGTTGCGCCGGCCGCAGAGTACGTCAAGCTGTCCGTCGGCAATGTGGGCGTGCGAGGTTTAGGTCCGTTCGATTTAACGTTCACGCCGGAGTCGATCACGGGCCGTGCCGATGGAACGATGAGAACACTCGTGACCACCTGGCCGGAGAAACTTGTCCGCCCGATGTACAAGCTGGATGGCCGCCGCTGGTACGCGGGCTGGGCAGACGATCCAAGCATTGGAAAAGGAACGAAGACGCCGCAATATGCACTGGCGTTTGCCGTGAGCGGGGGGCCGCAGAGCTTCGACGTGAGCGAATGGAAGTTCCCGAATCAGCCGCCGGCGCCGCCCCGCCGAGTGGTTGCCGCACCTTGATCGAGACAGTCCTGAGGAGTGAGCTCGTATGATGCTTATCTTGTCGCTGCTTGTTCTCGCCGTGTGCTCGTCTGAGGCGCACGCAGCGGAAGCTGAATTGCGTGTCGCGGTGGCTCAACCCTTAACCGTTCCCGGTGATGTCGAAGGCAACATCGAGCGCATGGCTCCGCTGATCAAAGAGGCATCCGAGCGCGGCGCTGGACTGATTGTTTTTTCCGAGTGCGCGATCACCGGATACGATTTAAAAGGCGTCGGCGCCAAGGCAGCCCTGTCGCTGGACTCACGCGAAGTCGGCAAGATGTCGAAGCTCGCGAAAAAACAGCGCATAACCATCATCGCAGGGCTGCATGAAAAGCAGGATGGCAGGCTTTACAACTCGGCCTGCATTTTCTTTCCGGACGGCAACCGTGTTGTTCAGCGCAAACACAACGTCATGGATTCTGAAAAGCAAATATGCCCGGTACTGCCGGGCGAACGCAAGCGTACGCTGTTCAATGTGAATGGTTTCACCTGCGCCGTCCTGATCTGCGCCGATACAGGCATTCCGGGTATTTTTGATGAGCTCGCGGGCGAGAAGTGCGATGCCATCATCTCAATCACAGCGGGCGCCGGCGATGAGAAATTCGGCATGCGCCAGAGCGAGCTTGGCAATCCGGAGAAGCTTAAAAAATATCTGGATACAGCGCTGACCTGCATTGGCCAGGACATGATTGCAACATCGCTGCGTCTGAGGATTGCGCAGGTTGCGTGCAATCAGTCCGGATGGAAGCCGGAAACAGGATACTTTCACCCGGGCGGCAGTATTGTCGTTGACCACACCGGTGAAACCAGCGTTGTCATTCCGCCGCGCTTTGTTCTCGAGCACGTCAAAGCCGATATGGCAATCGGAACCATTCACAAAAAGCCGTAATCGCAGAAAATGATGCACTGTTGCGGGTGTGTCCCTCCTTAATTTCCCGCCTTCACCCGCTCTTCTTCCTTGTCAGGTCAACATTCGAAAGCGGTCTGTGCTATTGCACGCACCGCAAACGAAAGCAGCTGAAAAATTTATCGAGAATTGCTGCGGCTAAATCGTCACGTTACGTTTCTCGGTTGTATATAGCATATATGAGACAGGAGGATGAGACCGTGCCGAGCGATCCTGTTTTCCGCTCCTCCGGTTGTTCCCACACGCGTGTTGCTCTTGTTGCTGTTGCACTCGCTGCAGTTTTCAGCATGAGCGCTGCGGAGAAGAAAGTGTACAGCGGTGCTGTCTGCGCAGGCCAGCCGGATGACTATTTCCTGAATGAAGTCTGGGTCAAAGTCGGCTCACAGTATTGCCTCAAGTGCCACAAGCCGGGTGGCGACGCGGAAGAGTCCGACAGCCGCTTTATTCTCGAAGATCCTGAGCGCACGCTGGGTTCCGCACGCGACGAAGTGTTTCGGCGGAATCGCAATGCCTTCGCACAGATGGCTGAAACGAAGGTCGGCGACCAGTCTCTTCTCCTCTTAAAGGTGACTGGCCAGCACAAGCACGGCGGCAAGGAAGTTCTGAAGTCGGAGTCCGCGGGCTATCGCGTGCTGGCTGATTTTGTCCGCCGCGTGCACGCTCCGCAGTCTCCGGATGCTCTCGCGCGTGCGATCGAAAGAGAGAAAAATGCCCCGCCGTTTTTCGCCGGCGTTTCGATGCTGAATGATACCGCCCTCTATCGACGCGCCACGCTGCAGCTTGCTGGACGCTTGCCGAACAATGCGGAGCTCGCTGCACTATCAAGCCAGGGGCGCAAGGCGCTGCCGGGACTGCTCGATGAACTGCTGAAGGAGGAAGCGTTTTACACGCGTCTGCGGGAAGCCTTCAACGATATCTTTCTGACGGTGGGCTACGACGACGTTCCGGAAAATGCATTGTCGTATGAACATTTCAGCACGACGCGCGGCTGGGCCGAAAAATACGATCTTAGCCACATTGCCGACGAAAAAGAACGCCTGAAGCAGAAGTACAAAATCTCCGGCGATTACCGCAAAGCGATGCTGGGCGAGCCGATGAAGCTGATCGAATACATCGTTCGAAACGACCGGCCCTTCTCGGAGATTATTACCGCTGACTACATCATGGTCACGCCGTACACGTCGCGCGGCTATGGCCTTTACGACGAGCTCAAGCCGAAGTTCAAGAATCCGGATGATCCCTTCGAGTACATTCCTGTGAAGCTCAAAGCACTGAAGGCCCGGACGCGCGACGACGATCAGGATTCCGCCACGGGCTTTTATCCGCACGCGGGTGTGCTCAGCACGTTCCAGTGGATGAAGCGCTATCCCACTACCGAAACGAACCGCAACCGTGCACGCGCCCGCGTCTATTATCTCCAGTTCCTCGGCGTGGATGTCCTGGAACTCGCCGCGCGGGTGACCGATGCGGCCGCCGTTTCCAAGAAGTACGATATTCCCACAATGCAGGCGGCCGAATGCGTCGTCTGCCACAAGACGCTGGACCCGGTTGCGGGCCTGTTTCAGGACTACTGGAAATTTGAAGGCGTTTACGGCAAGCGCAAGGGCGGCTGGTTCAAAGACATGTTCGGCCCCGGCTACGAAGGCGAGGATCTGCCGGAGAGCGAACGCTGGCGCGCGCTGCAGTGGCTCGGCGAGAAGACGGTGAAAGATTCGCGTTTCTCCGTTGCCATGGTTGAGCACGCTTATTACCTGCTCACCGGACGCAAAGCGCTGCTGCCACCAAAAGATTTCGAAGATCCGCTCTTCAATGCGCGCAGGCGCGCGTACACGGAGCAGCGCAAGCAGATTGAAACCATCGCGCTCCGCTTTTCACAGAATGGCTTCAACTTCAAAGAGGTGCTGAAAGACTGGATTGCTTCGGATTTTTACCGGGCGGATGGTCTGGCCACGGCAGATACCAATCCCGCACGAAAAGCGGAGCTCGACGACATCGGCCTGGTGCGCATGCTTGCGCCCGAACAGCTCGAGCGCAAAGTTGCCGCAGTGTTCGGCAAGCCGTGGGGCCGCATGGATGAACAGCTCGCGATGCTCTATGGCGGCATTGATTCAAAAG
>Ga0196964_10000737_pt1 | contig 18324 bp, 11 predicted proteins | sample S1_10metaG_FD_148615 | JGI IMG/M metagenome (GOLD analysis project Ga0196964, IMG submission 148615) | Soil microbial communities from Anza Borrego desert, Southern California, United States - S1_10 | ecosystem: Environmental > Terrestrial > Soil > Desert | place: USA: California | collected... | reverse complement strand
CGCGGCGCCGCCGTCCACGCCGTTGGCGACATAGCGCGCGCTCTTGACGGCGACCATGCGGAGATGCGACTTCACGATCGCGATGCCCATCGGCAGCAGTTCGCCGTCCACCGAGAGATGCGCCGGATCAAGGTACACGCCGACGTGTTTCGGATCGAAGTTGCGGACGAGCGTCATCGCGCCGGAAGCGTTCGAGCCGTAGTACTCGTCGCAGTGCGTATGGACGAGCGCGCAGACATTGTGTTTGCGGCCGAGCTTCTCGAACTTCGCGAGCGCCGCCTGAATCTGCTCGACCCGTGCCCAGTAATCGTCGCTCTTCTGCCAGACCCAATAGCCGAGCTTGATCAAGCGAATGCCGGCCTGGCCGCAGGCGCCGAAGATCGACTCAATCTCTGGCTTGTCAGGATCGACGGCGTTGCCTTCGAGCGTCGCGAGCGGCACTGACAATCCGTGCGCGTCGAAAGTCTTCATCGCCTTCGGCAATTCACTCGTGACGTTCTCGGGGTTAACCGCCTGGCCCTTGCGAATCGCAAGATCCAGCCCGTCGAAGCCGATCGACTTTGCTTTTTGCGCGATCTCTTCGGCCTTCAGGCCCTTCATGAATTTGGTGAAGTAGATGACGGGGTTCATTGCGAGATGCGTGCTCCTTCGGTTCGAGCGTATTAAATCCGCACAGGCGCAGGGAAGGAATGGCTGCGAGTCATTGCGAATCGAGATCGTTTTGTATAATCTTCAGGCATGGCCGAGACCGAAGAGTGGGGCGATCTGCTGCTGAAGGCGCTCGAGCATCCGCGCGTGCTCTACACGGTGGACCTCGCCTGGACGCCGTCGCGCAGCATTGAGGCGCACTCGCACGATTCGTTTTATCAGCTCGATTTTTTCTACGGCGGATACGGGAAAGTCGCGGCGCGGAAGAAGGTTTATTCCGTCACGCCCGGAGACGTGTTCATCGCCAATCCGACGGACGAACACGAGTTCCACGCCGCGCCGCACCTGCCGCTGCAAGGGATCACGTACAAGTTCGCGCTGCGCGATTTTAAAGATGAGAAGCTGCCGGTGATGCCGAATTACCTCGGCAATCTCGCCGTGCTGCCCGGCCCGCGGCAGCGCGAGCTTCACGATCTGCTGCGGCGCGGCTCGGCCGAGTACAACCATCAGCGTCGCGGGCACCAGCAGGCCAGCAGCATGCTGCTCGGATTGTTTTTCGTGCTGCTGCTGAGGTATCTCGAGGAGCGCCGGAGCCTTTCGCCGGAAGAAGCCAGCCGTGGGGTGAGCAAAGCCGTCCAGGATTACATCCAGCGCTGCTACCACCTGCCGCTCACGCTGGCGGATCTCGGACGCCTCGCTGGACTGCATCCGCGGTATCTTTGCCAGCGTTTCTCGAACGAGACCGGCAAATCACCGATGCAGGCGCTCACGGAAGCCAGAATTGACGCCGCGAAAAAGCTGCTCGGGACAACGCACCTGCCGGTCAGCCGCATCGGCACGCAGGTCGGCTACCCCGATGTGTTTCATTTTTCGAAGCGCTTTAAGCAGTTGACGGGAAAGTCGCCGAAGCAGTTCCGCGCGGAAGCCCAGAAGGCTTGAACCGCAGAGACGCAGACAGCGCAGAGAACAGCTTACTGTTGAGATGAGGCCGGGAACGTTCAGCCAGATTTGGTTTCCCCACTCAAATTTCAATCTGTCTCTGTGATCTCTGCGTCTCTGCGGTTTATTTGGCCGTGGCGGGTTCGTTGCGCAGTTTTTCGTACTCTTCGTCGCTGATCTCTTCGAGCTTGAAGTTATCGAACGCGTACTGTCCGCGCGGCCAGTAGGCGTAGAGCATGATGCGCAGGTAGCTGATCTCGCGATACACGACCTTCGGCTTGCCTTCAGAATCTTTGCCCAGCGGGAATCGCGACGGATGAAACGCCTGTTCGAAGTGGCGCCAGCCGTCGCCCGCCGTGCGGCAGTTGACGATCGTTTCGAAGCGGCGGCGGTCTTCGCCTTGGAACGGGCCCCAGCCGCGCACCCATACCTTCGCGCCGCCGCCGGGCCCTTTGAAGTCGAAGCTGATCTTGTACGCCTGCTTCGGCTTGCATTTGATCTTCTCCGAATAGAAGGAGACGCCGTACGTGCCGCCGATCGCCTCGTACTGCTGCGCTTCGGTCACGGCGGATTTTTTCGGAGCCGCCGGAACGTCCGTGCCCTTCTCGCCGGCCTCGCGCACCGCCGCCTGGCGTTTTCGCGCTTCGGATTCGAGCACGTCCGTATCGAGCACGATCACGCGCCCCTTCTCTTTGTCCGTCGCCCAGAAGGAGGTCAGATCGTCCGGATGCGCCCAGCCCTTCGGGTGCGGGAGGAAACCTTTCTTCGTCTCGCCGGCTTCCTCGAAGCCGCCGTTTACGACGGTTTCATGAGGCTCCTTGTTGTCCGGCAGTTCTGGGTACCAGTGCTTGTCGTCCTTGGGGGTATCGGGCGCGCGCCATTCTCCCGCCTGTAATGGCACGCCAAGGCGCCAAGACGCCAAGAACGCCAAGATGAAGAGAACGTGACGCGGAGACGCGGTGACGCGGGGACGCGGAGACTCGTTCAATCTGCGTTTGTCTCGTTCATCTGTGGTTTCATTCATTCTTCTTGGCGTCCTTGGCGTCTTGGCGCCTTGGCGTGTCGTTCACTTCTCGTCGGGCTCGACGAGCGACTTGAAGTACGCCTCCATCAAATCCTGATATCCCTGCGGAGCGGGCTGCTGCATGCCGGACATGATCTTGTTGCGCACGTTCTTCGGCAATTCGCGCGTGCGTTCGCTGTTCACTTCGGCCTGGAAGCCGGTGACCTTCTTCGCTTCCTTCAGGCTGTCGATGACGCTGACGTGCGCCTGCTTCAGCGCGAAGCCTTTGCCTTCGCCGAGCTTGCTTTCGATCTGCTTCATGCGCCGCACGGCTTCTTCCGCGTCGCTCGACGGCAGATGGTACGCCTTGAGCTGCGTGACGACCTTTTCGGCTTTCTGGCGAATCTGCGCCTGATTTTCCTTGATCCGATCGAGCTTCTTCATTGTCGAAGGCGGCGGCTGGCCGCGCAGGCCGAGGCTCGACGCGCCCGCTTCCTTGCCGCCGCCGGTGCTCCCGCCCTGCGCCTCCTTGGATTGATCTTTCACGGCGCCCTGTTCGAACGGGTCGGGCGTCGCGCGCGTCGGCGTCTGCTTGCCGCCCTTGCCGTCGGCGGTCTCTTCCGCAAACTGACCCGTCGATTTTCCGGAACGGCCCTCGCCGCTGCGGCCGGCGATCTCCATGTCGTTGGGCTGGCGGTTTCCGGTCACTCCTTTGGCGGACATGTTGGAGATGTTGCCGTCGGCCGCGTCCCAGCCCGCGCCTTTGTCCATGCTGTCCATCCAGGATGAAGAAGTATCCTGAACGTCTTCGGTCATCTTCTCCTGCTCGTCGATGAGTTCGCCGATGATGTCCTCGAGTTCCCTTGGCAGATCGGCGAGCGGCACGTCGAACTCGCCCTTGGGCTCCTCCATGTTCCACTTCTCTGTGTCGCGCGTGTCAGGGAGCCACTTCTCAAGGTTCGTGCTGATCTGCTTGGCGAGTTCCAAACCGCCTTCTTCTGAACGGACCGCCATCTCGACGTTCTTCTGATGAAGCGCTTCCGAAGCCTTGCGAATCTCCTGGAAGACCTCGTTGAATTCCTGGGCGAGCTGCGAGCTGGAGAAGTCCTGGTTCGGGACCTTGGACAGGTCCGTGAACGCCTCTTTGAAGAACTCGGCCCACTTCATCTCGTCTTTGGCCAGGTCGCCGAGGATCTTCTGATCTTCTTCGGTCAGGTCTTCCGGCTTCTTCTTCTCAAGTTCTTCAGTGGTCTTGATGATCTGCTTTTGTGCGTCGATGAACTTGTCGAGCTTGTCCTTGGTCTCCTGCAGCTTCTCCTTCAGGCGCTGGTTGTCCTGGTCGTCTTTGAGGTCCGCGCGGGCCGGATCTTTCTTCTTCTCGAGCTGCGAGAGCGTGCCAAGCAGACTGGTCAGGCGGTTGATGACTTCCGTCTGCAAGCCTTCTTCAGCTTTGACCAGCAGCGCCGCGACGTTCTTGTCGCGCTGCGCGGGATCTGTCTTCTCGAGCGCAGTCACCGACTGTGCGAGCGGCCCCTTGGCGATTTCCATGAGTTCCGCGGTGAGCTTGTCGCTCGCCATTTTGAGCTGCGCCTGCGGCGCGGCGCGCAAGTCGGCGAGCAACCGGTCCACCGCGCTCTGAATCTTCTTCTGTTCATCGCGGATCGACGCCAGACGGGCGCCGAGCATCTTCTTCTCGAAGATGTCTGAGAGGAACTCTTTGACGGTGATCGTTTTGCCGCGCGCCTTTGTCTGCTGATCGATCAGCTCCTGGATGCGCTGGAATACGGACGCGAAGGGGCTGTTCGGATCGAGCTCCATCTGATCGGCGGAGAGGACGCGCAGCAGCAGGGGAGCCGACCGAACCACGCGTTTGGACTTACTGTCAGCAGCCGGCGCGAAGTCGGTGACTTCGGCGAAGACCGCGTACGTGTTCCCCGGCAGGAACTTCTTCGGATCGACCTGCACCGGATAGAGCTCTGTCACGCTTCTGTGGCCAGGCAGGTCGTAGGTCCAGCCTTTGATCGTCGTGTATGCCTTCTCATCTGTGATGTTGTCACTCGCTTCGCCGCGGCGGACGATCAGCCGCAGACTCGCGAGTCCGAAATCATCCTGCGCGCGCACTGAGAGCGGCACCGTCGCACCGGGCCGCACCGCGACGTTCAGCGATGAGTTCTCGAACGCCGCCGTTGGCAGCGCGTCGGCGCGCAGCAGAATCTGGCCCTCGAGCGCCCGAGGCGCTTCGGTGCCGTCGCTCGAGATGAGCGCCAGCGTCAGCGGCCCCTCTTTTTCGATCGTAAACTTCGCCGAGTACGCGCTCTCTGCGCCGGACGCCTCGACGCTTCCCTGCGGCAGCGTCAGCGTGCCTTTCTTCAGCGTCAGCGTCGGGCGGAACTTCAGCGTCACCGCCGACCCCGGCAGAGCGTGAATGATTCCAGAAGGAATCGCTTCACTCGCGGGTTGCATGTCCGTGTACGTGGGCGGTGTGATTTCGGCTTCAACGTCTTCGGCGGCGGGGCGCTCGCGCACCCGGACGCGGCACGGGAGTGACTCCCCGTCGCCGGCGCTCGCGTAGACGACGAAGCTCTTGCTGACACTTGGGAATTCGTACACGAAGCTGGCTGAAGCCCCGGCGGACCCGATCTGCTTCTCAAGCTCCGGATGCTTGCCCGTCGCGTGCGACATGGGGATGCGATGCACGCTGCCGTCCACTTCGGCCAGCAGCACGGCCTGCTCGGGCGCGTCTCCTTTATCTGGAGCCGCTGCCGCGAAGAGCGTGAGCTTGTCACCGCTCAGGAGATCGATGTCTCCATTGGGGAAGAGGAAAACTTTTGTGTTCGTGAGCGCAGGGATGCCGGCGAGCGGTCGCGCGAAGCGCAGCAGCGCGTTCTGTGCGTACTGCGGCAGCAGGGCGATGTAGAGTCCCGACAGAAGCAGCGCGCCGAGGAGCGCGAGGCCCAGCTTCTTCAAGCGACGCTTTTCCCAAAGCGCCTGAAGCGAGAGTTCGGCAGTGCGCGAGGCCGCCCGTGTGACGACGTGCTCGACCATGGACTTCGAAAATGCGGGCGCCTCCGCCGCGAGTTTGCCGCTGAGTTGCACTGCGTTGATGAGGAGGTTCTCGCGTTCGCCGAGCTTGCGTTCGAGATAGACCGCGGCGGCCTGATCGTTGATCTTCCAGAACAGGGGCGCGAGCACCCAGAAGCAGAGCGCGCCAGCACTTCCAAGGAGCGTGGCTCCCGAGAGGATCAATCGAACGCTCGCGGGCAAATGCAGCAGGTTGTCGAGCAGGGAGAACACCAGGAACGCAACGACCAGCGCGAGAGCCCACAGGAAGCCGCGCGAGAGCGTCTCCGACCAGCGCCAGATCGAACGCGCGCGCCCAAGCTGTGCCTGGATCACGGCCATCGTCGTGGGGCCGTCCCGGCCCCATTCTTCCGTCGCTGTCTTCTCAGCTACTGTCTCTGCCATGCTTGTTCCCAACGGCCGATGGGGGCGGGGACGCCCCCACGACGTTCTACTTCTCGTCCTTCATGCCTGCCTTCACCCCCTCCGTCTTGTTGCTGAAGACTTCCGGAAGCGGAAACGGCTTCACGTCTTTCAAATCAGCTTCGCTGAGCTCCAGCGTCCTCCTTTCGCCCGCGACGAGCGCGATGTCATTCCACTTCTGCACGCGATAGATCAGCCGCGGCGCTGCGTTCTTCTTCTCGAAGTAGCGGAACATGTTCGCGCGCGAGGACGCGTCGATGTGCCACTCCGTCTGGCGCATGTGCCACGGCCACATGTCCAGCCGGTAGATCTGGCCGCCGTTGAGGACCTCTTCATCATAAAGGGGCGCCTGCCGCCGCTGCCAGACGAGCGTCCGGGCAGCATCGCGGTCTCCGTGCAGCGTCAGCGCGATTTGTTGATCGAAGAAGTCGCGGAACTTCAGCAGGTGCGCGTTCAGCGTCTTCAAGTCATCAGCTTCCAGCGGGCGGCGGTCTTCTTCGGGCGTGAATTGCTTCTCGGAGAGCGACACGTAGATGCCTTTGTCCGTGAGCGCCCAGACGTCATAGCTGTCTTCGGGAAGGTTGCCGATCTCGAAACTTCCCTTCGCCGCGTCCACCTTGCCTTCGTAAGCGCGCCCACGCTTCAGACCGTACGCAGAGACCTGCTCGAGCTTGCCGAGCCCCTTTACTGCGCCGGTCAACGCTCCCCGAGCGCCTTCGCTCTTCGTTGCATCGACATCATCGAACGTGATGCTCTTCACGTAAACGATATCTTTGATCTCCTGTCCGACCTCACCCTTGTGCTGATACTTCAGGATGAACTTCTTCGTGTCGTAGTCCATCGGGTTCTCGCGGTCCTGCACGCGCACGAAAATCGGCTGCGTGTAGAGGTGGCCCTTGAGAAGTTGGCCGGACTTCAGGCGCGTTTCGGATTTCAGATCGACGACGGGATACTTGCGGTCGGTGACTTCCTTCTCGTCACTGCCCGCGTTCTTGAAGCGCCATTCATTCTCGGTGAAGGAGTTCTTCACGCTGAAGACGATGCTCGCGAGTTCATCCTGTGCCACGCGCAAGAATCGTCCGCCGGAGACATCTTCGCCTTCGTAGATTTTTACTTCAGGCGTGGAGAACCAGACTTCGCCCTTCAGCGTGACGCCGTCGGAGGTCACGATGGTGCCCGGCCGGCGCTCGGCGCCATGTGCGAAAACACTAACGACGAGAAGAAGAACCAGCCCGAACCGAAGCCGCAGTTGTTTCCCCTCCCCTTGAGGAAGGGGGTAGGGGGAGGGGTATCGCTGCATAGGAGTAAGACGTGATTTTCGACTCGCGTGCGTCAAGCTCCTGGGCAATTCCGAACTCCGAATTCCGAACTCCGAACTGCCGTTAGAGTCCCGTCTTACCCGTGCTGAGCAGCGCTTTGAGCGCCACGTCCACGGGAATCTTGCTCTCGATCACGCGGGCGGGTTCGACGAGGACCATTCTGCCCAATGCGGGGTTGGGCGAACCGGGAATGAACACGCACAGTCGCCGGCCCTGGTTCTCGATGCTCATCTCTTCCGTGACGAGGCCCATCTCGAGCGCGCCGGTTGCCGTATCCTTGATGAAGACGACGTTGCGGAAGAGCGCATCCTTGCCGCTGCCGTAGCCGAGAATCTGCTTTAGCGTAGCATACAGGACGGTTAATCCCGGAACCTGATGCAGCACGTAATCGACGCTGCGCCACAGCCAGCGGCCGACGAAGGTAGTGACAGTCAGCCCGAGCAGATAGACGGCGATGACCACGAGAATCAGCGAGACGCCGAAATAGTCGAAGGGCGTGTCTTTGACGATGGCGCGAAAGGATTGATCCAGCCGCACGATCAAAAAGATCAGCCCGCCGATCGGCAGGACGGCGACGAGCCCCGCGATGAAGCACTTGGCAAAATGGCTGTACATGATGGCGTGAATCGTAGTGGAACGATTAAACACAGTCGAGGATCAGAATGAACGCGATCGAGCAGCGCATTTTTGAAACGTTCAACGTCGGCGGCAAACCGCGGCCGAAGCCGAGCGAAACCGACCTGCAGTGGCACGTCAATCCTGTCGATGCGCCGTTTCGCCTGGCCGGATTCGCGTGGTACGCGCAGGACAAGATCTTTCGAAGAATGCCGAAAGAGCCGCGGCACAAGCTCACCGACCTGGTGAACATGCTGGCGAATCACACCGCGGGAGGGCAGATCCAATTTCGCACGGACTCGACGCGGCTCGCGCTGAAGGTGACGCTGCTCGGGCCGCACGCGATGGACCACATGACGGCCGTCGGCGAGTGCGGTTTCGACTGCTACATCTCAGAAGGGGGCCCGAGCCGCTATTACAGCTCGACGCGCTTTGACCGCAGCAAGTCTGAGTACGAATGCTGGATGTTTCTGAATCTGCCCAAGAAGATGCGCACGCTGACGCTCTATTTTCCGTTGTATCAGGGTGTGAAGGAAGTGAGCGTGGGGCTCGATTCCGGCTCCCAGATTGAAGCACCTCCACCATACGTCGTAAAGAATCCAGTCGTCGTTTACGGAACGTCGATCACACAGGGCGGCTGCGCCAACCGGACGGGGATGGCGTACACGAACATTCTGGCGCGCCGGCTGAACGCCGAGATCATCAACCTCGGCTTCTCCGGCAGCGGCTGCGGCGAACCCGAAGTCGCGCGCACGATCAATGAGATCGCGAATCCCTCCATGCTCGTGATCGACAATGACGGGAACATGCGCGATTTGGCTTTAATCAACGAGCGCATGCCCGCGTTCCTCTCGATCCTGCGCGAGGTCCACAAGACGACGCCGATCCTCGTGATCTCGCGCCCGCGCTTCAGCACGGAAACCATTTTTCCCGACATGATCGCTTACCGCAACTTGCGGCGAGATGCTTACAGGAAGATCGTCGAAGATCGCCGCGCGCAGGGCGATCGCAACGTTGAGTTCTTCGACGGCGCGAACCTCTATGGCGACGACGTCTGGGAAGAATGCACCGTCGACGGTGTCCACAGCACGGACCTCGGTTACATCTTCATGGCCAAGGCGCTCGAGCCAGTTTTCCGCAAGCTGCTGAAGTTGGAGAAGTGATTCCTTGCCTTTGGGCGTGCTCATCAACGTCGCGTCAGTCGCCTTCGGAACGCTGATTGGGGTGCTGATCGGTTCTCGCATCTCCGAACGCTTCCGCGAGACGGCCACGGCTGTGCTCGGCTGTGTGACAGCGGTGCTCGGTATCAAGATGGCCATCGACTCGAAGAGCGTCCTGCTGATGCTGATGAGCCTGCTGCTGGGCGCGGCCATTGGCGAAGCGTTGAACATCGACGGCGCGCTGCAGCGCTTCGGAAAGTGGATCGAAGCGCGTGTGACGAAGCCTTCGACCGGAGATGCTGCGACAAACAAGGCCAGCGTCGCCCAGGCGTTCGTGACGGCGAGCCTGATCTTCATCGTCGGGCCGATCACGGTGCTGGGTTCGATCCAGGATGGACTGTACGGCGACTACAACCTGATCGCGATCAAAGCGCTGCTCGACATGATCGCATCAATGACGCTTGCGGTCAGCCTCGGCTGGGGCGTGGGACTCTCGGTGATCTCGATCTTCGTGATTCAGGGAGGAATATCGCTGATCGCGAAGTTCGCGGGAGCGGGCGCGTCTGGCGCCATCACGGGCGCAACGGTCCTCGTTGGAAAAACGTCGTTGCCGCTCGGCGATGTCATGATCAACGAGATGGCCGCTGCCGGCGGCGTCTTGATGATTGGGACGGGGCTGCTGCTGCTCGACCTGAAGAAGATCCGCATCGCGAACCTGCTCCCGGCGATCGCGATTGCGCCGGCGGCCGTGCTGCTGCTGAGCTGGCTCAGGCTGAACATCGCGCCATGATCATGTGGCGCCAAACTTTAGTTTGCGCATCTGCGCTCTGACATATTTCAATGCCCCGCATTTACGCCGGGAGACTTGGTCAGAGCACACGCAGAAGCGCAAACTGAAGTTTGGCGCCACATTCATCACTTCCGCGGGTTCTTCTCGAACCACTCCTTCGCCGCTTTTACGTACGCTTCGAGCGGACCCCAGTTGTCGTCCCAGGTCGTGTACATGATGCCCGCGATGCGGCTGCAGTCCTTCGTCTCGTTCAGCCACTTCATCAGTGCGCCCGTGTCGCAGTGCGAAAGAATCTGCTGGTGCCCTTCGCCGTCGAAGAACTTCACACTCTTCACGTGGCCGTTGTTCCAGTTCACGATGCCGAGCTGCTTTGGCATGCCCTTCCACGCTTCCCACCACGGACCTTCGCCCCTGCACAGGAACATAGTGTGCGGCGCTCCGTCATCTTCCTTCTGCTTGGCATTGTGGTGCGGATCGACCATGTCGCTCCAGACGACGATTGGTTTGCCCGGATCGATCTCTTCGACGATCTTCACACACTTCGCGATGTTGTCGGCGAGAAGCTGCCCGCACGTCATCTTGCGCTTCTGGCACTGGTCGCAGAAGTTCGCGAAGCGGATCTCGTCGTGCTGCATGAAGTAAATGTCCGGCTTGACGTGCGTCTTGATAAACGTCACTTCTTTGCGCGTCTGCTCGTACGCGAGCGGCTCGCTCATGCAGACGGCCGTGTTGTTCGTGGTCAGGCAGGTCATGCCGTGATGGAAGCTCGCGAGGACCTTGTCGCCCTCTTTCAGGCGCGAGCCGGCGGGAATCGAGATCTCCGGGGATTCATGCCAGGGCGAGACGCGGCTCCCGAGCTTCGGATCGACGACTTTCGCGAAATCCTTGCCTTCTTCGTAGACGGTCTTGCCGTCGAGGCTGGTGATCGTCAGCGGATACGCGTCGCGGCGGATGATGTTCGCGAAACCGGCCGGCGCGATCTGAATGTCGTCGTACCACATCTTGCCCCTCTTGCCGTTCCAGGTACCCAGATACAGGCTGACCTGCGTGAACTCCTGGCTGTTGAAGATCATCCCGATGCGCGTCCAGTCCATCGTTTCCTGGATCGGCAGCGGCGTCCAATTGAGCGGGATGTTCCCGATGGCCATGATGCGGATGTCCTGGTTCTTGCAGTTCTCCGTTTTCATCATGCAGGTCACGGCGTAGTTGTGCCAAGGCTTGACCTTGATCTGCTGGATTAGCCGCGTGCGCTTGTATTCGCCGTTCACCACGTCCTGCATGCGCAGGCTGGCTTTGCCTTCGTGCTTCGCCGTTTCGTCTTTGAAGGAGACCTTGCCCACATCGTCGACGTTCCAGCCGGCCGGCTGGTTCTCCGCCTTCCACTCTTCCAGATTGCCATTCAGGAGTTTCACGTCCGGATCGTGCGGGATCAGCTTCCCGTTCTTGACGATGAATTCGACGTTCCGCGCGGGCATGCCTTCCATCAGATTCGGGTTGTCGCGGATCATCTCCTCGCCGTAGCCCCAGGCGCAGATGCCTGCGGCGATCTTGAGTTTCATCTCCGTCGCGCGCGTCCGAAACTTCTTCACGCGCTCGATGTACTCGGGCGTCTGGAACTCCTTCATCGAGAAGCGGCCGTCGTAATAGGAGATCGTGGTGTACCCCGCCTTCGCGGCGCGTTCCATCAGCGGATAAACCTTGTTGTTCATGTGCTCGTCATTGTTGGTGTTGCTCATGACGTGAAACCAGTACTCAGGCGGCTTCAGCAGCGGCGCTTCGGCGGCGCATACACTCACACCCAACAGAAGAACACCGGCCAGAAATGCACGCATAGACGCCACTCTCCAAGAGCCAAGAGCCAAGAGCCGCCGTCACTTACTAAACTCCAGCCGCCCGAAACCTTCCGGGTTGTGGAACGAGTGCCCGACGAACGCCCAGGATGAGATCTCCGCCGGCGCCGGCTGGCGGTTGCGGCAGAGATTGATCGCCCACACCGCGCCTTCTTCCGGCTTGGGCGCGCCCATCGACTTCAGCGTGACGGAGAACTCAGCGCGCCAGACGCCCTTGTCTTTCGAGACCGCCACCTGTGTGTCGCCGTTCCACAGCCCGTCCCGCGTGTCGGAGTCCTGGACCGTACCGAGGCAGTTGACGATGAGGTGTTTGTACTTCTTTTTCGTCGCGCCCGCGTCGATGAAGGCTTCGACCGAATCGTCTTCCCAGCACTGCTCGTCACGGTTGATGGCGTAGGCTTTCAGTTCGCCATATTTCGGCTCGATGCAGGTGAAGAGGAAATAAAGCTTCTCGCCGTCGCAGACCATTTTCACTTTGGTCTGGATGGGCGCGAGCACGCCGCGCGCGAGATTGACGAAGTCGCCGATCTCTTCAGCCTGCGCCCAGACCTCATCGTCGCCTTTGCCGTCGATCGTCGGCGCCTTGTTCACGAGCTTGCAGACGACTTTGCGCTGCTCAGCGGCGAGCTGCTTCGGGAACATCGCCCACGCGGCGTCGACCTTCTTTGGTTCGCGCTTCTCGCGAATGGCCGTGATGTACTCCGCGATCTGCCGCCGCCACGGCTCGAAGTAGTAGGTCTCCTTCGATTCGTCGTACACGCCGCCGGCTTCTGCGCCGGTGACGAGGTGTTCGTTATGCGGATACTGCGGCAGGAACTTTTCCAGGACCGTCAGAAATTTCTTGGCTTCAACTGCAGCGATGGCATCCTTCGGCGCGGATGCAAGCAGTTCGTTTAGCAGTTCGATGTAGCGGTGATCGTCGATGCCTTCGCGCACGACTTCGTACTTCGGCGTGTTCAGGAACCCGCCGGGGAAGACGTAAACCGCCGAGCTGTCACCAGAGAAGTGCACGGGAATGTGCGCGTCGGTGACCTCCCACGAATGCACCCACTGCCAGTGGCCTAACGCTTTCGACTTCCAGAGGTAGAACCCGTGCGCGAAGCGCGTGAAGCCGTTGTTGTATGACCAGTAATCCGCGAGTTTTTCGACCGTGCTCAGGAAGATGAAGTCATCCGAGCGCGCCCACGAGTGGCTCGCCATGATGTCCATCAGCGGAATCAGCGGCGTGTACGGGCGGTTGAAGCCGTCCGTGTCGCCCATCATCGTGATCATCGTCTGCATGCCCGGAACCTGGCGGGCGAGTTTCAGCAGGCGGATGCAGTCCACGCGGTTGTGGTTCCAGTCATTGAGCTCCGTCTCGCGCGGCTCGTCGGTCACCTGCAGCACCGCGCGCAGGCCGTTCTGCTGCAGCCACTCGTGGCACTGCCGCATGACGCCGATGTAGCCCTCATTGAACTCCGGCGTCCAGATCTTGAAACCGTTCTGCGGGCGCAGCATGCCGTACTTGGCGATGTTCCAGACGGTGAACTTGTGGCGTCCAGGCATGTTGTACTTCTTGATGACTTCGGCGAGCAGTTCCCACGTCGAGAAGTCGAGCGTCACTGACTTGGTGGCCAGATCGTATTTCACGCCGCGCGGCTGGCCGATCGCGTAGCAGTTGAGCCCGTGCTCGGCCATGTTCCGGATCTCGGCGTCCAGCACCTTCAGCTTGAAGTCTCTGTTGTTGGGAAACGCATCCGTCTGGTGGCTGCTCAGCGCGGTGTTGTTCCACATGCCGCATTCGGTCTTTGTCTTCGGAAGGTCGAACGGATGCACGGTCACTGTCAGCGGCAGCGTCGTGGGTTGCCCCTTCTGCGGCGTGATCGTGATCGTCCCTTTATAGTCGCCGCCGGGCGTTCCGGGCGGAACGTAGAGCGTGCCCCAGTACTGCTGGTTCCACTCCTTCTTCAGCTCGATGTCGAAATACGGATAGAGGTGCGTCGGCGCGGCCTCGTACCACATGCCCTGAGCCGCCTGCGGGTAGTACTTGATCAGGAAGCTCTGGATCTGCGCGGCTGGAATTTTGTTCTGCCCGCTGACAAGATCCGAGTACGCGATCCGCGTCGGCCCGAGGTCCTGCGTCGGCCGCACCACGAACGTGAGCGGCTCGAACTCGCCCGGCGCCGCGGCGATGGCGATGCCGGTCTCGTTGGTGACGACTTCATCCTTCGTCGGCAGGCTGTTGGGATAGACGCGGTGCTGGTAGTTGCGCGTGAAGAGCGCGTAGCCGCGCTGCGTGTCGGCTGCGTTCGGCGGCACGCCGTCCTTCGTCGGCGCGTGATCGCGGACGCGCGCGAAGCGCAGCCACAGGTTGTGGCCTTCTTCCGCGTAACAGCCGTCAACGAATGCGCGGCCTTCTTCAGCGGCGGCCTTCGGATAGATCCACAGCGCGCGCACGCCGCAGCCGTCGAACTTCAAGTTGATGGCGCCGTTGGCGGCTTTCGTCTCGAATTTATGCGCTTCGTAGTACTTGCGGTGATACTGGTCGAAGAGCGTCTTGCTCGGATCGAAGAAAATGTTCGCACCGTAGTAGTGCCCGTCGAAGGAGTAGAATTTCTCGGGCGTGTTCTGAAAGTCCACCACGACCGCGTCGTTGGCCAGAATCTTGTACGAAGGATCGCGCGCACCCTGCCACGACTGGCCGAACGCGACGACCTGCACTTCGTAATCGCCGTCGGGAAGATCACAGCGGAAGCTCAGATTGCTGCCGGAGACCGCCGTGCCCAGCAGCGGGAACTCCCACTGCCATGCGCGCGAACCGATCGGGTCGCCGCTGAGTCCGTATCCGCGGCCGGCGTCGTACATCGTGTTGGGACGCACGGGCGTGGCGCCGATGAACGGCGCGCCTTCGCCGAAGCGGTAGAACTTCACCTTCTCGCTCTCGTTGAAAACTTTCGTCGCCGTGATGCTGGCGATCTTCAACTTGAGCGGCTCGGCCTGGCGGATCAGTGCAAGCTGCAGTTCCTTGATCTTGGCGATGTGGAGCTTGTCATCGGAGCCTTCCCGCAGGAGGCACCACAGCGGAATGGCGATCTGGTTCACTCCGGGATCCAGCGCGAGCGGAATCGCGGCGCGCTTCTGGTCGGAATCGTCGTGAACATACAACATCAACGCTGAGCGGACCGAGGCGCTGACTTCGAGCCGCAGCAGATCCATGCCGGTGAGATTCAGCGGTCCACCGCTCCACAGTTTCACCGCCGGCAGTTCTTCGCGCGCGGGGAACTCGATCACGCAGTTGCGACCGGTTTTGGAGAGCTTCACGCCGGGATGAATCGCGGCGGCAGGCGGCTCGGCATTGCCCTCGCTGCTCCAGAGCGTCTCCGTCTTGATGGCCGGACGCTTCAGCAGCGGGCGCTCCTGTTCGACGGCGAAAGCGTCGGCGGCGAGGAACGACACGACAACACAACACGTCAGCAGCGTGCGCATGGACTGCACTCCCGGAAGAAGAGGGATTGTTTGACCTCGAATGTCGTGGACACACATACACCCAAAAATCTTGTCGAGCGGGAAATTTACTGCGAAAGGCCCTCGAGTGCGCCTGCAGATTAGCGGGAAACACATGGATATTCTTCAGACACACGTGCGAACGTGGATTTGTATATTGTTCCACTATAGTTCCCCGGGTTTCCCGGCATGTCGTCACGGATTTACCGCAGTCGAGTCGTTACAATGCCGTTACTTCGCACGCCGCAAAGCGGTGTTTAATGCGTCTGATAAGAACGGAGACGCCGAATGAAGACGCCAGCGCGCAAAGAAGATTACCTCACCGTTTCCCGGCGGAAGTTCCTCTTGCTCGGGCTTTCGTCTGCGGCGGTGCTCGCGTCGATGCGCAGCACCAATTCGCGTGCTGAGGACGAAGCGCTTGCGGAACTCGCTGCGACCGAAAGCGATATCGAAGGGCCGTTCTACCGCGAAGGCGCGCCGTTCACGTCGAAGCTGCGCAACGTCGAAATGAAGGGCCCGCCGCTGTTCGTTTCAGGCACGGTTCGCGCGACCCCCGGCGGTGCGGCGCTGAAGGACGCCATCGTGGATGTCTGGCACGCAGACGCGTCCGGTCGCTATGACAACGAAGGCGACCACGATTCGGACAAATTCCACCTGCGTGCGCGGATCAAGACCGACGAGAAAGGCGCGTATTCCTTCGAGACCATCCTTCCGGCGGCGTACAAGATCAGTGAAAAGCAATCCCGCCCCAGGCATATCCACTACAAGGTCAGCGCGAAAGGCTACCGCGAATTGACCACCCAACTCTACTTCAAGGGCGACCCGCACCTCGCGACGGATCGCTGGGCGAAGAAGTCCAACGCCATGGAACTGGTGAAACACGACTCGAAAGAAGATCTCGCCGCCCGAAAGCTCGATGTTGCCTACTACACTTGTGTGTTCGATATTGTGCTGAAGAGGAAGTGAGTGCTCTTACGATCGACAAACTCTGTCCTTCTCGCGCTATAAATAATCCGCAATCTCACTGTTGCACCTGAGCAATCAGTTTTTTCGCCATTTCTCCATCAACCCCCATTCAGCCGGCGTTAGTTTCATAGATGGGGAATCCGCGCAATGGCAATTACGACGGAATGCCGTGAAATCGTGGCGCAGTGGGACTATCGCAAACACATCCCCGAGAAGTACTGGGAGGTCGTCGAACGCTGCCGCCCCGAACTCGTCGCGCACGCCAACTCCATCCTTAACGATCTGCAGGAAGCCGAAGACGTCGTCCAGGAGACGTTCCTCGAGATCTTCCGCGATCCGAAAAAGATCTCGCACGAATCCATCGGCGCTTCGCTGAAGCTGATCAACCGCTGCAACGCGCTCGACCGCCTGCGCAACCGCAAGCGCGCGGAGAAGCGCTCACAGAAGAAGCAGGCCGAGATGCCCGGCCGCGCGCTGACGACGGGTCCGTTCAGCCGTATCGAATCGAAGGAAGCGCTGCTCAACGCGCTCGGCCGAATTCCGGAACACCTGCGCCAGGTCGTCGAACTGCGCTACTTCCAGCATTACTCGTACAAGGACATCGCCGCGCGGCTGAAGATTCCGATCGGCGGCGTCGGCCCGTTGCTCTCGGAAGCATCCCTGCTGCTCTATGAACTTTTGAATGATGACGCCGCCGCGGAGTCTGACGCGCCGGCGAAGGAGTAAACGCATGATCACAGCGATCCGCTGCAGTGAAGTGAAGAAGAACGCGACGCCGTACATCGAGGGCCTGCTCTCCGAGGAGGAAGCGGCGGCCATCCAGGAGCACCTGCGCGGCTGCCCGAGCTGCGTATCGATGGTCGAGCGCGCGAGCGCGGTACACACGATGCTCGTCGTCGCAGACGACCAGCCATTCACTTCGTTTCTTCCCGACGAGCAGCAGAAGCAATCGAGCCTCGCCGCGTATATCAGCGGCGCGCCGTGGTGGGGCGTCTCGGTCGTGCTGCATGTCCTCGTGATCCTGCTCGCTGGCCTGATCTCGATGGCGATCCAACTTCCGCAGCAGGACGCGCTGGTTACGGTCACCGAGATCAACGCTGTTCCCACGATCAAGGCTCAGGACGAAGAGAAGAAGCAGCAGCTTCCCAGCGCGCTGCATTCGAGGCATGAGACGCCGCCGACGGATCCGACCTCAAAAGAGGCGATGGACGTCGTCATTCCGCCCGATCTCCTCGCGCGCGCGGAACTGGGCGACCATTTCGAGACGATCAATCCGGACCGGCCGGACACGCAGAGCGCCTTCGGCAATCCTGACGCCAAGATGTTTCACAGCGAGCGAGGCAGCGATGACGAAGCCGGCGGCGGCGGCACGGGCTCGACGGGACTTGACGACATGATCGGTGTCGGCGGCGCAGCGAGCCCCGGCACCGGCGGCGGCTGGGGCGGCGGGAACGGCACCGGCATCGGCGTGGGCAATGGCCGCGGCAAGGGCTCGTGGGGCAACCGCAACGGCGGCGGCCGCAGACTGATGGTGAAGAAGCACGGCGGCTCGAAGGCCACCGAGAACGCCGTCGATGCGGCGCTGCGCTGGCTGGCGTACCACCAGGAAATCGAAGGGCACTGGATCACGAGCAAGTACTGGGACAACAACGAACTGCGCCACGTCGGCTGCGACGACGCGACGGCGCGCAAGCTGCAGGTGGCGTACGATCCGGGTGTGTCGGGCCTGGCGACGCTCGCGTTCCTGGGTGCCGGCCACACGCTGAAGGTCGGCCACTACAGCAACAACGTGAAGCGCGCGATCGCGTGGTTCCTCAAGAACCAGGGCGCGGACGGAGACTTCACCGCGAAGTACCATCCCTGCCACGCGGGCGCGATGACCTACGGCCACTGCATCGCGACGCTCGCCTGCGCCGAAGCGCTCGGCATGAATATGGGCAAAGACTGGGGCGACGGTCAGTACAGCGCGGACGCGAAGGGCAACCGCACGCTTCGCGCGGCAGTTGAAAAGGGTGTCGAGCTGATCCTGAAATGGCAGAGCCAGCAGCCGCAGGGTGGATGGAGCTAT